>Ga0302326_10001110_pt1 | contig 70094 bp, 55 predicted proteins | sample Palsa_T0_3_FD_202264 | JGI IMG/M metagenome (GOLD analysis project Ga0302326, IMG submission 202264) | Peat permafrost microbial communities from Stordalen Mire near Abisko, Sweden - Palsa_T0_3 | ecosystem: Environmental > Terrestrial > Soil > Palsa > Peat permafrost | place: Sweden: Abisko... | reverse complement strand
GGCGCCCTTTCACGGCGCGCCGGAGCTTCGCCCTACCTGCGCCGGGGCATCTTGCGTCAACCTGCACGTTATCTTAACGCCTATGGGGTTTACCCGGGGCTGAGTTATCCTGGCCCTTCGGGCCGATTTCCGGGACAGAACGCAGCAGAGAAACGTTGCATTTCCTGATGACGAGTTTGCCGTTTCCTATATGTTCAAATGAGTATGACTATCAAGGGCGAAACCCGCGGGCGTGGCGCGAACATCAATCCGGCGAACCGGTTTGAGGCTCTGCATTACGAACTGGAGGACTGGTGCGAACCAGACACCGAGACTCGACCCATACGCACTCAATTCTTCCGAGACGACTCACAGAGCATCATTTCCTACAATAACAGCCCTGATATTGGATTCGACGCCAGTTTGAACCCGTACCGAGGGTGTGAGCATGGCTGCGCGTATTGTTACGCGCGCCCGACGCATGAATACTTGGGATTTTCTGCCGGAGTTGACTTCGAAAGTCGGATTCTGGTGAAACCAACCGCCGCGGCTTTGTTGGCCGCCGAGTTGGCGCGGTCGTCGTGGAGGCCGCAACATCTAGCGCTCAGCGGAGTCACGGATGCCTACCAGCCGATCGAACGAAAACTGCAAATTACGCGGTCTTGTTTGCGGGTCCTGGCCGAGTTTCGCAACCCGGTGATTGTGATCACAAAGAACCATTTGGTCACCCGGGACGCGGATCATCTCGGGGACTTGGCAGAAGTCAACGCATCCGCCGTATCACTTTCGATCACGACGCTTGATCCGACGCTAGCCCGGATCCTGGAGCCCCGCGCCTCAAGCCCTTCTCAACGGCTCGACGCTATCGCCAAACTCCACGAAGCGGGCATTCCGGTCGGAGTCAACATTGCCCCGGTTATCCCCGGCATCAATGAACACGAGATCCCGAATATCGCGACCACGGCAGCGAAAGCTGGAGCACAGTTCGCATCTTACACGATTGTCCGGCTGCCGCTCACGGTTGCCCCGGTTTTTGTCGCCTGGCTCGAGAACCATTTTCCAGAGCGGAAAGAGAAGGTTTTGGGCCGAATCCGCTCGATGCGGAATGGGAAATTGAACAACCCGGATTTCGGGGCCCGGATGCGCGGAGACGGGCCCATGGCGGAAGAGATCCGTCAAATGTTTCAAGTCAGCTGCCGCCGCGCGGGTCTGAATCGAGAGCGCACGGAACTCAGCACCGCGGCTTTTCGACGAGTTTTGCCAAACCAAATGGAACTGGCGCTTTAATTCTCCTTTCGAACGTCGCTAGTGTCCTGTCCCCGAAATACGAGGTATTTTGGGGACAAGACACTCGCTCTGCTTCGCGCACCACTTGACCGGAGCGCTGAAGGGACTAGGTATGCCGAATGCGTTCGCTAGTCGTTCTGTGCATTTTCATCCGAGCATTGGCTTCGATCTCAAATGCTGAGGACCAATCCGACGTGACTTGGTCGCAATTGCAGGAGCTAAACGACAAGACGAACGAAAAAGTGCCGATCGGCGCAAATGCAGTCGAGTTTTATGCCGGACGCGAAAAGGCGTTGCACGACGCCGCAGCCGAGTTCGTTAAGCAGTTTCCGAATGATAGTCACAAGCCGCAGGCGATGTTTTGGAAGATCAAGACGACCGATTTCTCGGCGTCTGCAGAGCAAAGAATCGCTCTCCTGAGACAGAACGAGCAGGATGCGCGCCCCATTGTCGACGACGCGGAGTCCCCCGCCGATTTGCGATTCCAAACCCAGCGGACAATCCTCACTCAGTGGTTGGACAATCCGGATCTGATCACGACACCGGGCCAAGCCACCGACATCGAGGAACAAATCGCTGATCTGGTCCACAAAAGCCCGGCAGACCCGCGAGCTATTTCGTTTCAACTGGCGAGAGCGGACTTAATGCTCCGGTTCGATCGCGAAAAAGGGTTGGCGCTCCTGCAGGAGTTGATCAATGCGCCAGATCAAAACCTTGCGGACGCGGCGAAGGCCCGACTGCTGAAGACACAAATGATCGGCAAACCCGTGGACCTCCAATTCACGGCTGTGGATGGTTCCCCTGTCGATCTGCGGGCGCTACGCGGCAATATTGTGCTAGTCGATTTCTGGGCGTCGTGGTGCCCTGATTGCATTCGAGAGATGCCGGCGGTTCGACGGATCTACCAAAAGTACAAGGAGAAAGGCTTCGCTATCGTTGGAATTTCCCTCGATAAAGATGCCCAGGCTCTCTCTAGCTTTGTTGCGAAGAAATTGATTCCCTGGCCTCAGTATTTCGATGGGAGAGGATGGGGAAACGAGTTTGCGACGAAGTACGGCGTCCGCGCGATACCGGAGATGTGGTTGATCAATCAGCGAGGAGACGTGGTGAGCACCGAAATTTCCGTTGAACAGCTCGATCAGCGAATCGACCAACTAATGAGTCCCGGAGATCAGCGCAGCCGGAATTAGATTGACCGGAACCCATTCCAATGTTCCGAGTTTACGATTCTCGATTCACCCCCTACTTTTCGCCAACATGAGTGACGGACCTCCCGCGATTGGGGTTATTGGCGGCAGCGGCCTATATCAGATTGAAGATTTGGAAAGACCCGAAGAGCTCGTGGTCGATACGCCTTTCGGACGGCCGTCCGACTCGCTTGTCTCGGGTTCGCTGAATGGCCGTCAGGTCTATTTTTTGCCGCGGCACGCGCGCGGACATCGGCTGCTTCCGACGGAACTGAATCACCGCGCGAACATCTTCGCGCTCAGATCGTTGAATGTTCGCTGGATTCTCAGCGTAGGCGCCGTCGGGAGTCTCCAGGAGAAGTATCGGCCCAGAGAGATTGTTCTTCCCTCACAATTCTTCGATCGAACGAGTCGCCGGTCGGAGTGGACTTTCTTTGGGGACGGAATCGTTGCCCATATTGGTTTTTCTGATCCGATAAGCGCGAACCTTCGAACGATCGTGGCCCAAGAGGCGTCGAACCTCGGTTATACCGTTCACGACGGAGGAACCTACGTGAATATGGATGGACCCGCGTTCTCAACGCGTGCGGAGTCGGAATTTCACCGCAAGATGGGCTTCGATATCATCGGGATGACGAATCTCCCGGAAGCCAAGCTGGCCCGAGAAGCCGAGATTTCGCTTGCCTCGATCAATTTCGTAACCGATTACGACTGCTGGAAAATAGAAGATGAACCGGTCAACGTTCAAACGGTGATCGGGCACTTAGTGGCCAACGCGAACGCGGCCCGAAAGATCCTACCGAAGGTCATCGAAAAAATTCCTCGAGAGGCAAGCTGGCCGGAACATCGGGTACTCGATGTCGCGTTGGTAACCGATCGGAAGCTTTGGCCGGAAGCAACGGTGAAAAAACTGGAAGTTATTCTTAAGCGGTTTCTGTAAAAATATGCGTTTCAATGCCGGTATTTTCCCTGTTCTTTACTTTCTAAGCGTCCTTGCTGCTTGCGCCCAGGATTCCAGCTCCACTCCGGGCCCGGCGCCGACTCCAGCAAAACCAGCCACATATGGTCAGGTGCGCGTGGATCAGCCTTACATCGCGATGACGTTCGACGACGGGCCAAGCGCCGAAAACACTCCGCGATTGCTGGAGATTTTGAAACAGCGCAACATCAAGGCGACATTTTTTCTGATCGGCCAGAACGCAGCGTCCAACCCGGACATTGTTCGACGGATTCTCGCGGATGGACACGAAGTTGGGAACCATTCGTGGACGCACCCTCAACTTTCCAAACTCTCCGACGAGCGAGTGACGGCGGAAATCACAAAAACTCAAGACGCGATCAAGGACGCGAGCGGGTACACCCCTACCCTGCTTCGTCCGCCGTACGGTGCGATCACGCCTCGCCAACGAGAATGGATAGAGAGCCAATTCGGCCTGAATATTATCCTCTGGTCGGTGGATCCGTTCGACTGGAAACGGCCGGGTGCTTCGGTGATCACGCAGCGTATTTTAAGTCAGGTGCGCCCGGGAGCGATCATTCTCTCGCACGACATCCACAAGCAGACGGTTGATGCGATGCCGGCAACCCTGGATGCGTTAATTGCGAAGGGATACAAATTTGTAACGGTGAGTCAGTTGATCGCGATGAATAAGCCGAAACCGCCACCGACAACTAAAACCGAAAATGCTTCCGAGAGGAGTGCGACGCCCGCTCCGGCCGGAGGGCGCAAGTAGGAACCGCGCCTGAACATGGTCGCCGAGAAATATCTCGAACTCCGTTCTCAAATCGGGACAACTCTCGCGTCGCTAATCGCCCTTGCGCACCAGATCGGCGCGCCGGAAGACGCGTTGCGCAACCTGCAAAACCTCGTCACGAACCTCGGCCAGCCATTCCTGTTTGTAGTGGTCGGCGAGGTTAAAGCGGGCAAATCTTCACTGCTGAACGCTCTGTTTGGCCGCGACTTTTGCAAGGTCGATGTGCTGCCGGCGACCGACCGTATTTACGAGTTCAAGTACGGCGAGAAGGACTATGACGTCCAGATTTCCGACCATATTACAGCCCTTTATCGGCGAATTGATTTTCTAAGAGATTTCAACATCGTCGATACTCCTGGAACAAATACGATCGTCGCCAATCACCAGGCAATTACCGAGAATTTCGTTCCGATGGCCGATCTCATCGTGTTTGTTTTTGCCGTCACGAATCCGTGGGCAGCCTCGGCCTGGGATTTTTTGCGATTGATCGGGCAGCAGTGGAAGAAGAATATTGTGTTCGTCGTCCAGCAGGCAGATTTGCGGGACCCGCACGAGGTCGAGATAGTCTCCAAACATCTCGATCAGACTGTCCTGCAAATCCTGGGAGCGAACTGTCCGATTTTTGCGGTCTCTGCGAAGAAAGCGTTCCTTGCTAAGACCGCACCGAATGTGGACCGCGAGAAATTGTGGAGTGAAAGTCATTTCGGGGAGCTGGAGGATTGGATAACCAAGACCGTTTCGCGGAGCGAAGAGCGCGGTGGAAAATTGTTTTCGGTCGCGCAAACTGCGCAAGTTCTGGCGGGCGGTTTGCGAGCGCGGCTACAAGGGTCGCTGGATATGCTCAAATCGGACCGGGAGAAACTCGCCTCGATCCGGAGCACCTTTGACGCGCGAAAGCTGCAAACACACAGGCAAGTTGGGGGATTTATCCGGGAGATCGAACAGGCGTACGATGCGTGCCGGGAGCGTGGCGAAAAGATCTTAGAGGAACGACTTACGGTCGGGCAGACATTCAAGATGGTTTTCTCTGGTGCACGCTGGGAGAAAGATTTCCAGGACAAGGTCGAGTCCGAGGTCAAAAAAGAAATCCAGACCAAGATCGAGCATGCGTTGAGCCTCCTCGAATCCGACCTGCGGTCAATGTGGCAAGATCTTCAGGACAAGGTGAACGTCCAGTTTGGCTCGGAAACGAAGAAACAGGTTCGGGCAGTGATGCCCGGGTTTCTCACGCAGCGTCAAGAGGTGCTGCAGCGGCTTCAGCTCACGCTGTTAGAGCAAATGTCCGACGCCAAGATCAAAGAACAGTTGCAAAGTCTTTTCGGAGAAACCACTCGATGGCTGAGGGTGCCGACAAGTGTCGCAGCCGCCGGCGGGATTGCAACGGTGATCGCCGCTCTGACACACACAGCCCTGCTGGATGTCACTGGCACTGTCGCGGGTTTGGCGGCGCTGACCGGCACGCTTTATGCCGTTTGGCGCCGAAGAAAGATCCTGCGACAGTACCGCGACCAAATGAATGAAAAACGCCTGGATCTCACTCGCGCTGTGGAATCTCAACTGAATCACGCCATTGAAGCGTTTTATCACGAAGTCGGCTTGACGTTCTCCCCGCTGGAAGCCTTCTGCGACTCCGAATCCAAACGCCAAACGCCCCTGAGTGAGCGGCTTGAGAGCCTCGACCAAGCAATTGGCGCCATCAAAAGTCAGCTCGGCTGAAGGCGGTACCGCGCAACTCCTTGTCGATGAGTCGATTCTACTGGCGATTGATCAGCGCAATAGCGATGTGGGTAATCGCTCTGTTCGTGATCTTCTCCGGGAATGAGTTGATTTTTTTGCTCCTGATCGGTTCGCTCGGACTGACGGGGCTCTGGGAATATTTCCGGATGATCGAACAATCCGGTACACGCTGTTTCACAGCGTTTGGGATGGCGTGCGGCGCGGCCTCGTTCGTTGGCAGTTTTTTCGCATTACGCACAAATAGCCAGACTGCGGCCTACGATTTCGAAAATATCGTGCTGCTGGTGTTCCTTTTCGGAGTCATCGCTCGTCAGATGTTTCGGGAGACAAGGAAAACCGCTCCGCTCGAGACCATGGCATACACGCTGTTTGGGCTGCTTTATGTGGCGTGGTTGTTCAATTTCATGACCAAGATCGTGTACGTAATTCCGAGAACCGCGCAGGGCGCTACTCTCGGTCAATTCTACGTGCTTTATCTGGTTGTCGTGACAAAATTCGCCGACATGGGCGCTTATCTGGTCGGGAGTCGGATTGGACGCCATCACATGATGGCGCACATCAGCCCGTCCAAAACGTGGGAAGGGTTTCTTGGATCCCTGGTTTTTGCGGTGGCGGCAAGTTGCTCATTGATCGTTTTGATGCATCAGCACCTGGCTCGCCTGAATCTTTTTCACGGGACGATCCTCGGCCTTTTGATCGGGTTCGCGGCGGTCGTGGGAGACTTGGGAGAATCGATTATCAAGCGAAGCACAGGGGTCAAAGACTCCGGAGCGTTGTTACCCGGAATCGGCGGAATGCTGGACCTGATCGACAGCCTGCTATTTACTGCACCGTTACTGTTCTTTTACCTGCGATTTTTAGTTCGATGAGAAAACGCCGAGTTATCCTCCTCGGATCGACGGGATCGATCGGAGCGAGCGCAATCAAGGTTGCCGCCACGATGCCGGGTCGGATGGAGATCGTGGGGATGGCCGCCAATCGGAGCGCCCAAAAATTGGCGGAAGCCGCCAACACTTTCCGGCCGGAGGCGCTCTGTCTTGTCGATCCGGCCTCCCTGGACGAACTGCGGTCCGCTTTAACCTACAGACCAAAAATATTCACAGGGGAAGAAGGTTTAATTGAACTATCGACTTTGGCGAATGCGGACATGGTTTTGGTGGCCATCGTAGGCACCTCGGGTCTGCGACCCGCACTGGCCGCAATCGACTGTGGTAAGGACCTTGCGATCGCCAGCAAGGAGATCCTTGTGATCGCCGGCGAGATCGTGATGACCCACGCCCGAAACAAAAATGTCTCGATTCTACCGATCGACAGCGAGCACAACGCAATTTTTCAATGCCTGGAAGCGAAACGAAACGAAGAGATACAAAATCTCATTTTGACCGCATCTGGAGGTCCGTTTCGCCAATTGCCGGCCGAGCGGCTGGAAAACGTCACCAAGTCAGACGCGCTCCGGCACCCGACGTGGAAAATGGGTGAAAAAATCACGATTGATTCGGCCACGCTATTCAATAAAGGCCTCGAGATGATCGAAGCTTGCTGGCTCTTCAACGTGCCGATGAGCCGGATCCAGGTCGTGATTCATCCACAAAGCATCGTGCATTCGATGGTCGAATTTGTCGATGGCTCGATCCTTGCCCAGTTGAGTCATTCGGATATGTGTTTTCCCATCCAATACGCCGTGACATGGCCAGATCGAGTACCCACCAGCCTGAAGCCGCTCCGCTTAGCCGAAGTGGGAATACTCGAGTTCGAAGAACCAAGATACGACGTATTTCCAGCCTTGAATCTGGCGCGACAAGCAGGAGAAGCCGGCGGTGTGCTTCCGGCGGTTTTGAACGCCGCGAATGAAGTGGCAGTCCAAGCCTTTCTAGACGGTCAGATTCCGTTCGTTGAAATCTGGCGGTTGGTGCAAAATGCAATGGAACGTCACTCAAATTTGGCGGGACCGAGCCTGGATGATATAATACGAGCAGACAAAGAAGCCCGGGAATTCGTGCGCAGCGCTTTATCTTAGTCGTTAGTTTATGATTTTGAACATCTTTCGCGTCATCCTCACGATTGCTGAGGTCATTCTGATCTTTAATCTTCTTATCATCGTGCATGAGCTGGGCCATTTCCTGGCTGCGCGATGGCGCGGATTGCACGTGGATAAATTCGGGATCTGGTTCGGACGGCCGATATGGAAAAAGACCATCAAAGGAGTCGAGTACAGCCTCGGTTGGATTCCCGCTGGAGGATTCGTGCTGTTGCCCCAGATGGCGCCGATGGAGAGCGTCGAAGGTAAATCCGGGACAGCGCGCGAGGACCTATCCCCGGTGAGCCCTCTGGACAAAATAATCGTCGCTTTCGCAGGTCCGTTTTTCAGCTTTTTGCTGGCGCTGGCATTCGCGGTGATTGTCTGGGCGGTTGGCAAACCGACCGCCGAAGCAGATGCAACGACGACCGTCGGCTACGTTGTGCCGGGCGAACCGGCTGCGAGGGCCGGATTTCAGCCGGGCGATGTGATTCTTGAAGTGGACAACCACCCGGTTGCGCGTTTTGCCGGGATGGTAGACAGCATCACCTGGTACGTTGTGCGGAGCGAGGGAGAAACGATTCCCTTTAAGATTCGGCGTGGAGACAAGACCCTGACGCTCGTTTCGAGCTACACCCGACCTGAGACCAGAGGTTGGGAGAGACGATCGCTTCGCCAGGTCGGCATCGCTCCTGCAATCACGCCGATCGTGTTCAAGGTCACGGAAGGTTCGGTAGCCGCCCAAGCCGGCATCCGGCCGAACGACGAGATCGTCGCGGTCGGCGGCGAGAAGCTTTACCATCCGCAACATCTTCTGGAATGGGAACAGGCTAATCCCGGGAAATCGTTGCCGCTGACGGTATTGCGGGATGGGCGGACGATTCAGTTGACGATGGCGCCGTCACGGCCAACCGTCTCCGCGGTCATCAAGAACAGTCCGGCGGATGTTGCCGGAATCCAGGTCGGCGACCGCATTCTGGCGTTAAACGATGAGCCGATATACGACCCGACCGAAATCATCAAGCGTGTCGAAACGAATTCGACTGTCCCTTTTTCACTGACCGTTTCGAGCTCGACTGGAGAGCGGACCGTGCGACTTCTGCCGGCGACGCCCGACGGCCAGGAGAAGCCGATTATCGGAATCGGTTTTGCCGGGGACTCGGACGGGATCCTTTGGGATGGAGGCGGAACAATGACCGTCGTCCACATCTCTCCGGTCGAACAAATCGGTGCCGCCGTACAAACCATTGGCAACACATTTGGCGCCCTCTTATCGCCGCAATCCGACATCAAGCTTCAACATATGAGCGGTCCGATCATGATTATGCAGACCTACTATCGTCTGTTTGATAGCGATTTTGGCTGGCAGCTCGCGCTCTGGTTCAGCGTCGTCTTCAATGTGAACCTTGCCTTGATCAACCTTCTGCCAATCCCCGTCCTTGACGGCGGCCATATCGTACTGGCGTTGATCGAAGGGGTCCGGCGTCGGCCGATCAATCTCCGCGTCCTCGAGGTGATCCAGAGCGGGTGCGCTCTTCTGCTGATCGGCTTTATGCTCTACGTCTCTTTTTACGACGCGCAAGATTTGCCTTGGAATTCCAATCATAAAGCAAAATTCAGTATGCCGGCCAGACCGGCGCCGCCCGAAAATCAATGAGACGCACTCCATTTTGCCTTGACCCGTTCAGCTACAGTCGGCGCCTGACCCGCGAGGTCAAAGTCGGAAAGATAGGGGTCGGAGGGCATCATCCGATCCGGGTGCAATCGATGATCACCTGTGACACGATGAACACCGAGGCTTCGATTCGCCAGACAATGGAATTGGCAGCCGCCGGTTGCGAGATCGTCCGGATCACCGCTCCGACGGTGAAAGATGCGCAGAATCTCCGGTCTATCAAAAAGGGATTGCTCGAGCGAGGTTGCGATATTCCGATCGTCGCAGACATCCATTTCAAACCCGAAGCAGCCATGGAAGCGGCTCTCTGGGTCGAGAAAGTTCGGATTAATCCCGGGAATTACGCCGATTCCAAAAAGTTCGCCGTGAAAGAATACAACGACGAGCAGTACGCGGCTGAGCTGGAACGAATTCGTGAACGTTTTGCTCCCCTGGTCAGGCTTTCGCAGGAACGCGCCATCAGTCTGCGGATCGGAACGAATCACGGTTCGCTGAGCGACCGGATCATGAATCGTTACGGCGACACCCCGCTGGGAATGGTCGAGAGCGCTCTTGAATTTGCCAGAATCGCGCGGGACCTGGATTTCCACGATTTCATCTTTTCGATGAAGGCAAGTAATCCGAAGGTCATGATTGCCGCCTACCGGTTGCTTGTGGCGCGTTTGATCCAAGCTGGCCCGGACTGGAACTATCCGGTGCATCTGGGAGTGACCGAAGCCGGCGACGGCGAAGATGGGCGAATTAAGAGCGCGATCGGGATCGGATCGTTATTGGCCGATGGAATCGGCGATACAGTCCGCGTCTCCCTGACTGAAGATAGCGTTCACGAGATCCCTGTCGCTCAAGCGCTCGTCGCCGAATACAACCAGCGTCCGCTCAACAAGAGCGGAGGAAACCAATCGGACCGCACTCTTCCGTTCGACCCATTTACGTACGGAAGACGCCCCACCAGGCAAATCAAAGCGAACGGAATTGGAATTGGCGGCGAGGAGACCTTCCGGGTGGTCGTCCGGCAAAGCACGTTCGAAAGGGTTGCTCATAAACTCGATGGAATGGGTGACTTCCAGCCGGAAATCGTCTTGGAAGCTGCGAATCTGGCGGCAGTCGATCCGACCGATTCCGCAGCGATTGCCGAACTCAACGCTTCGCCTGAAACTCGATTTGTCACGATTCAGGACAACATCGCCCTGCCTGTGATCGCGGCCTACCGTTTGCTTGCGACAGCGCTGGATGCGCGCCATCCGATATTGTTGAAGGATACCTTTTCTCCTTCGTCTGATCCGAACCGCGATTTTCTGAAAACGCTCCTCGAGTCGGCGACAAATCTTGGAGCGCTGCTGTGCGACGGAATCGGCGACGCAATTCTGGTCCAGGGAGAAGCAGCGCCTGGCCAGTCCCTTCGCCTTGCTTACAACATTTTGCAGGCAGCTGGCGCCCGAATCTTCAAAACCGACTACGTCGCATGTCCATCCTGCGGACGGACACTGTTCGACCTGCAAAAGACGACCGCGCGTATCCGGACTGCCACTAACCATCTAAAAGGGGTCAAGATCGCTATTATGGGGTGCATCGTCAATGGCCCCGGCGAAATGGCGGATGCCGATTTCGGTTATGTCGGAGGCGCACCTGGCAAGATCAATCTTTATGTCGGCAAAAAGCCCGTGAAATTTAATATTCCGGAAGTCGAAGCAGTCGATCAGTTGGTCGACCTCATCCGGGAGCACGGCCGGTGGGTCGACACTCTTTCACAGCAGGCGCCCGCGGCGATCACCCTCGTCTGACCGTTTATCGAGCCATTGAAAAGGGCGAAATTTCTCGTGAGTGCGCCCTTTTGGTGATTGCACCGGCTTGGCATGATCCCGGCGTGAGGTCGATTGTCCGCTGCCTTCTTTGGTTCCGGAAAATGAGCGAATGAAAGTTGTTGACCAGATCCACGCGCGTCCCTCTTCCCCGACCGCAGCGATCCAATGATTATCTGGCGACCAATCGACAGACCAAACCGCCTTGTCGGTGGTCAATAACAAGATCTGTTGCTTTCCTTTCGGATACGCCACGCAGCCCACTCGTCCATCCTCGCCGCATGAAACGAGCCAGTCTCCTTTCGATGACCAGGCCACCCGCCTTGCCCCTCCGACCCCCGGGACATGCAATTGAGCGGCGAAAACCGAATCGCCGGTTGCCGCACTATGGACAATAATACGGCCGTCTTGATGAGCGGTGGCGATCCGCGTGCCGCCGGGTGAGTAACGCACTCCATTCACCTCATCCAGGCCGTATCCAAACGGAGCGACATAATTCGGCGGCAGATCCTGGCGCCGCCACTGCAAAACTCCCGACTGCGCATCAAAGAGGAGCAACCGGCTCCCGCCCTGACCCGTCGTTACAGCGAAGAAGCCCCCTTTTGGCGACCAGTCGACTCCCAAGCCGTCGCCGTCGAGCTGAATTGAAGCTCGTAGATAACCTTGCACGTCCCATTCTTTGGCCAGTCCGGTATAGTCCACTGCGATGAGCGACGTGCCATCCGGATTCCAGCCGATATCCAAAATCCACCCACCTTGAAATAGTTTTTTTTGCAGCACGCCATCTTGCCAGAACTGGACGGTCCCGTCCTTGCCGGCACACGCCAATAGAGTCCCATCCGGCGACCAGGCCAGCCCCCAGATCTCCTCTTGACCGGTCTCCAGCGTTCGGTCGACCGCAAATGTCGGGGCGCGGCAAATTTGAACGGTGCCTCGCCCGCCGATTGCGACAAGCCGGCTGTTTGGCGACCAAGCCACACTGTAAAGACCAAGGTCGAGTTTAGAAACCCAATCGGGAGAGAGCGGAGTTTGGTTCCCCTGAGGGAGCAATTGTTGGCCGTCGGTACGAAGCGTGAAGGGAAAAGCGATCAGAAGAGCGAAGATATACTTCCCGATCATGGCTAGTTTGCATAACCGGGATAGCTAGATTTCGTACTCCGCCAGATCCAACTGCAACTTGGGAATCAAAAAGTCTAGCAACCGCCCGACGGATTCCTTCACGGATTCGCGATCGGTATGAATTGTGATCTCCGGATTCTCAGGTTCCTGGTAAGGGGCGTCAATCCCGGTAAAGTCCTTTATCTCACCTGCCCGGGCACGTTTGTAAAGACTCTTCGGATCGCGGCGCTCGCAGACTTCCAAGGGAGCGGCGACGTGGACCTCCACGAACTCGACGTCATCACTTAGGATAACGTTTCGCGCTCGGCTTCGATCCAGGCGGTAAGGCGAAATCAATGACGTGATGACTATCATCCCTGAATCCGCCATTAACTTCGCGACTTCAGCGACACGCCGGATGTTCTCCACACGGTCGTCCGGAGAAAATCCAAGGTTCGCGTTCAATCCATGGCGAACGTTGTCTCCATCCAGCACGTAGACCTGCATGTGCCGATTGAACAAATTCGTTTCCAGAGCTCGAGCCAGGGTCGATTTGCCTGAGCCGGATAAACCGGTGAGCCAGACGACCATCCCCCGATGACCGTTCCGCTCCGTACGGATTCTTTGGTCAATCCTTCCTCCCGACCAGAAGAGATTCGTGCTCTGGATGCGCTCTCGCTCAATGTAGCTCCCTCCAAAAATGATCCCGCCGCCGGCTACATCGCGTTCGTCCACAACAACGAAACGACCGGATGTGTCGACCTTGTCGTGGTTGTCCATCGCGAGCGGCGAGCGGGTCTGGATCGTGACTTCTGCCACCTCATTCTTAACGACGGAAAGGCGGAGCCCCGAAACTGTATCCAAAGAAGTCGCGTCGATCACTCGGTCGACCGATACCAATTGGCATTCGATCTCCTGAGTCAGCAACTTAACGTTGTACCGCTTGCCGATGGAGAATGGCCTGTCGCCCATCCAAAAGATCCGCGCTCTGAATCGTTTCGCTTCGATTGGATTCTCGGTATCGTGAGATCCGATGTGTCCCCGTTCGACGAAAATTGGCTCGGTCAGGATGAGCCCAACCGACTCTCCAGCCGATGCCGAATCTTTGAGGGGCGCGTTCCATCGTTCGATCGAAGCGACGCTGGAAGTTTTGTTATTGGGCGAGAAAACGATAGAATCACCCACTCGCATCGTCCCAGACTCGACTCTCCCGGCGATGATCCTGCGTTCGTCAAACCGATAGACATCCTGTACCGCAAACCGCAACGGACCATCTGCCTCCGCGCTGGGGATCGGAAGCCGATCGAGTGCGCGCACAAGGGTTGGTCCGGTATACCAGGAAGCAGGACCGGTTGACGGTGCCACCAAATTCAGCCCCTCCCGAGCCGAGACAGGAATGAATCTGACCGGACGAATGCCGAGTTTTTCGAGAAAATCTCGATACTCCTTCTCAATTTCCTGAAAAACAGATTCCGAATATCCGACGAGGTCCATCTTGTTGATCAGGACAATGACTTGGTCCACGCCCAACATACTCAGCAGATAGGCGTGACGCTTGCTCTGTTCCTGAACCCCCTCGTTCGCAGCAATCAGCAGTAGCGCGGCGCCAGCGCTCGCAGCGCCAGTCACCATGTTCTTGAGAAATTCTTTGTGCCCAGGCGCATCAATGATCACGTAGGAACGGGTCTCCGAGCGAAACCAGATCTGCGAAACATCGATCGTGATGTTCTGGTCTCGTTCGGCTTGCAGCGCATCCATTAGAAACGCCCATTCAAATGGCATTCCGCGCCTCCGGCAGATTGCCTGAATCTGTTCGAATTTCCCTTCCGGCAGCGAGCCAGTGTCATGCAGAAGCCGCCCCACCAGGGTCGATTTCCCGTGATCGACGTGGCCGACAATGACAATACGAAGCGCGTGAGCACCTGAATTCGGCGCTAACTCTGGCGTTCTCACATGTATCCACTGGCTCGAAGCCGCTCAAAGGCGTCCTCGGTTTCTTGATCCTGAGCGCGCGTGCTACGCTCCGAAACCCTGGTATGCCGGAGTTCGTCGATGATCTCGGGAACGTTCCGGGCATCTGACTGGATCGGTCTCGTGCATGGCGCGCAACCCAAGCTCCGATAACGCATCCCGCTTCTTGAAAAATAAAGGCCAACGACCGGGATACCTTCCCGGTGGATATACTCCCATACGTTCACCTCCGTCCAGTTTAACAGCGGATGAATGCGGATGTGTGTTCCCGGATCAAAATCGGTCTTGAACTGGTCCCATAGCTCCGGGGGTTGATCCTTGAAATTCCACTCAAAGTTTTTGTCCCGCGGCGAAAAGTACCTCTCTTTCGCTCGCGTTCCCTCCTCGTCCCGCCGAATGCCGACGATCACGGCCTGATAATTTTTTTCCTCAATAATTGTCTGGAGAGCGTCCTTTTTCAGCAAGCTGCAGCATTCCACTCGGGTAATCCGGCCATTTGGGAAAGTCTCCCCGCGGTCCAGCACCGCCCGATTTTGGCCAACGATGAGTTGGATTCCCCACTCCTTAGCGAGGTGATCTCGAAATGTGATCATCTCCGGTATCTTATAACTCGTGTCGACGTGCACACAAGGAATCGGCACATGACCAAAAAACGCTTTCCGCAGCAACCAAAGCATCACACAGGAGTCTTTGCCGATGCTCCAGAGCATCGCCAGACGCTTAAATTTACGGTAGGCTTCCCGTAGTATGTAAATGCTCTGATTCTCGAGCACATCGAGATGAGCGTACTTAGGTTGCATTGCTAGATTTTATCCCCTAAAAAGGTGTGAATTCCACACTCGTTCTTGTCAAACCCAGTCCAGCGTCCAGCACGATCATCCTGCCCCGATATCACAACCCTCGTACACGGAAAACACCCGATACTCCGAAATCCCCGGTCCATCAACGGATTGTACGGAATTCCGTGGCGGCGGATATAATCCCACACTTGCTCCCGAGACCACTGCGCCAGCGGATTGACTTTCAGAATGTTTTTCTCCCGAAGTTTGTCGAATTCGTACAGCTCCAAAATTTGTATCCTGGCCCTTCCAGCCGATTGCTCTCGGCGCAGCCCCACGATCCACGCGTCGAGCTGACTCAGTTTTTTTTGCAATGGTTCAACTTTCCGCAGCGTGCAGCAGAGATCGGGATTACTCAGCCAAAGTTCCGCCGCGATATCCTGCGCCTGCTGCCCCACCGTGCGTTCCGGAACCAACGATTCAATCAGAATTCCGAAATAATCTTCGAGCCGAGTCTTCAATTCGAGCGTCTCGGGAAAAAGTAACCCGGTATCGATCGTGAAGACCGGCAACGGTAACCCGGCGGTAACAGCGTGATGAATTGTCACGAGGCCGGCTCCCTGAAAGCTTGTTCCAATCGCCGCCGAGCTGCCGAACTGCTCGAAAGCCCAACGCAGGATCTCTGTCGCAGAAGCGAACTCAAACTCCGCGGCGAGAGCAGCGACTTCCTTGGGATTCGAAGTGAGCAGAGCTGGCATTAAATACTTCTCTATATACAAATAGGGAATTAGCAAGGGCTTTGTCCCATTTTCTGCGCCCGCGAATCCAGACGCCCCTTACCTGTTCCTCCTCGTCGCTGCTATCGATTTTCTGACGTCGACTTGTCAAAAGCGGACCGCTCCGAATAGGCTTTCGAGGCCGCGAATGATTAACGGGATAACAATGTTTGAAGCACCTCCCGGGACGCGCGGGGCACGTCCCGTCCCTTCAGGCAAACATCACACGGTGAGACTTTTTACAGCTTCGATGACGCTTTCCGCCGTGATGCCCAACTCGGCCATGACTTTCCCGCCGGGCGCGCTCAGACCAAATCGATTGATACCGACCACTTTCCCATCCAACCCGACGAACTGGTACCAAAGGATCGTTACACCGGCTTCTATGGCGACACGTTTGCGGCACGACGGCGGCAAGACCTCGTCCCGGTAGCTTTGATCCTGACGCAGGAACCGTTCGGTGCAAGGCACGGAGACGACTCGAACGCCGCCGCCGAGTTGCTTGGCTGCATTGATCGCGTGCTGGAGTTCGCTGCCGGTCGCCAGGATAATTGCATCGAGCTTGTCAGTTTCTTTCCGAGCCACGTAGGCGCCTTTCCGCACGCCGTCACGGCGCACATCGACAGGCACTTCGTTCTGAATCGGAATTGCCTGGCGGGTCAGCGCCAGCAGCGTGGGACCATCGGTTCGCGAAAAGGCCGCGGCAAACGCGCCTGCCGTTTCCTCGGGATCACCAGGTCGAATAACGTCAAGGTTGGGAATAACCCGAAGTCCGCTAACCGTTTCAACCGGTTGATGAGTTGGACCATCCTCGCCCACTCCGACAGAATCGTGCGTGAAGATATAGACGACGGGCAATCTCGCGAGAGATGCGAGTCGAATCGAAGGCCGGCAATAGTCGGCGAACACCAGAAACGTCGCGCCAGAAGGCTTGAAAATGCCGTGATAGGCGATCCCATTCATAATGGCGCACATCCCGTGCTCGCGAATTCCGAATCGGATATTGCGACCGGCTCGGTTCTCGGGATTGAAGTCTTTGTCGCTCTGAATGTAATTGAGGGTCGATCCGTACAAATCGGCGCTGCCGCCGATCACCAGCGGCAACGCCTTTGCGACAGGTTGCAAAACATCGCTCCCCGCCTTGCGAGTCGCAATCTTGCTATCTTCCGGGAAAACCGGGATACGCGCGGCCAAGTCTTGCGGTATCACGTGATGAATTCCGTCTTCCAATAAAGTCGCCAAGTCGGGATTCGCTTTTTTCCACGCGCTATAGGTCTCCTGCCAATCGAGATATCGCTTCTTGAGCACCTGCCTGTGCCCGGCAAAATATTCGTAGACCGCCTTCGAGACGTAAAATTTCTCGTCCGGCAACCCGAGAGCCTTCCGATCTGCATCGACAAACTTGACGCCGGCTTCTCCGTGGGCTTTCTGCGTACCCGCCACCTCGGGTATACCCTTTCCAATCAAAGTTCTGGAAACGATAAACTGCGGCTTTCCGGTCGTCGAATACTTCGCTGCTTCGTATGTCGCGAAAAACGCTTCGAGATCATTGCCATTGACCGTGTGCACGTCGTAGCCGTAGGCCCGAAAGCGTTCAGCTGTGTCTTCACTCTGTGACATCCTGGCCATCGCATCGAGGGTAACGTCGTTCGAATCGTAAATGAGAATCAGATTGTCCAATTTCTGGTGCCCGCCGAAGGCAGCGGCTTCGGAGGCAACGCCTTCCTGGAGGCAGCCGTCTCCCGCGAGACAGACGATTTTATGATTAAAAATCGTGTGCTCCTTCGTGTTGAATCGAGCCTCGGCCATCTTCGTCGCAACGGCCATTCCAACGGCGTTACCCACGCCCTGTCCCAATGGACCGGTGGTTGCCTCAACCCCAGGGGTCTCGCCGAATTCCGGGTGCCCCGGAGTTTTGCTATGGAGTTGCCGGAAATTTTTGATTTCCGCCAGCGGCACGTCATATCCGGCGAGATGGAGCCAACTGTAGAGGAACATGCTGCCGTGTCCGGCGGACAGGACGAATCGGTCCCGATTGATCCATCTCGGGTCTTCGGGAAGATAGCTGAGCGCGTGTCCAAAGAGGACCGCTCCGACCTCAGCGCAACCAAGCGGCAAGCCAAGGTGACCGGAAGCTGCCGCCTGAACAGCGTCCATTGCCAGGCCGCGTGCTTCAGTGGCGGCCTGAGAGAGCATTTTTGTGTCTAATGGCATTGGGATATTCCTTTGATGAACGATCTGTTGGTGGGTACGTAAACAACGACTGGACGAACTGACCTCAAAAAAGAGAGAAATCCAGAGAAGTTTTTACTGGTCAGAAATCTCCTGTGGGCGTAAGTAAACGGCCCTTTTCCGAATGCCATGAATCAACCGTGCCTCCGCATAGGATTACCTTCGGGTAGTCTGCAAGAGTCGACCCTCGATCTCTTCGCCAAAGCCGGATATCAGATTACGGGCTCAAAAAGGTCCTATAAGCCGGCCGTCGACGACCCTGAACTGGAGATCAGGCTCCTGCGAGCCCAGGAAATCAGCCGTTATGTCGAGCATGGATTTCTGGATTGCGGAATCACCGGCAAGGATTGGATTGAAGAGAATAACTCCGACGTCGAACTGATCGAAAAACTCGAGTACAGCAAGTCCACTTCAAGTCCGACGCGCTGGGTTTTGGTCGTGCCATGGGGTTCCGCTATCCAATCGGTCAAAGACCTTGAAGGAAAGCGAATCGCAACCGAAGCGGTCGGCCTGACAACGCGATTTCTGGACTCCAGAGGCGTGAGCGCGAGAGTGGAATTCAGCTGGGGTTCAACCGAAGTGAAAGTGCCTGAACTGGTCGATGCCATCGTCGAGATCACGGAGACCGGCACCTCTTTGGCGGCCAACAACCTGCGGATCGTCGAAGTAATCACGGAATCGTACCCGCAAATCATCGGCAACCGCGAATCGATGAGGGATGCTTGGAAGAGAAGCAAGATCCAACGGCTTGTCTTACTGTTGAAAGGGGCGTTGAACGCCCGCGACAAGGTCGGCCTCAAAATGAACCTTCCAGAAAACAAGCTGAAGGATCTCCTGGAAAAACTGCCTGCGCTTCGGAATCCGACTGTGGCGCCGCTCGCGCAGCCGGGCTGGGTAGCCATCGAGACCGTGATTGACGAGAAAGTCGTCCGCGAAATTATCCCGGAGCTGAAAAATTTGGGAGCCGAAGGGATAATCGAGTATCCGTTGAATAAAGTTGTTTATTAGGTATCAATTCACCACCGGTGGCTGGTCCGGGGATCGTTTTTACCAGCATTGAACGGTCAATATATGGGTTCACTGAAAAAGAGAAGAAAAGCGAAAATCGCCAAGCATAAGCGCCGCAAGCGCATGAAGGAAAACCGCCATAAGAAGCGTTTGCGATACAAGTCCTGAGTCCTAGATTAGCTCCATGAGTACCTCGAGGTCGGCGCGCATGCTGCTGTGCGTCGGGGCAAGTGTCGGCACACTACTGGGCGCGTTTCTGACGACAGGGGCAGCGGAACAGGGGCGCCCGGTCGCGGTAGCGTCCAAGGCGACTGCCGCGCCCAGGTACAGAAGTCTGGAAGACACGTTCTATTCGGACATCCGTCCTGCGACGCCGGAGCAGCAGCTGACAAAGATCCTTGAGAAAAAGGCGGATGCTCAGGCCTCTTACATGGAGGGACTTCTTCTGGAAGAAGAGGGAGACTACGAGGAGGCGCTGGCAGCCTACAGCAGGTCCTTGCAACTCGACCCGGGCGGCAATCCGCAATTAGCGGTTCGCATCGCGCACGACTACGCGAAGCGGGGAGATGTCGCGAACGGGATTGATGTTCTCAAAGACCTGGCAAAGGCCCGACCGGGCGAGCCGTTGGCTTACCTCAACCTTGCATACTTTTATCTCAAGCAACTTAAAAAGCCGGAACTGGCGGTCAAGTACGCCGAACAGGCCGTCGAAGTAGACCCGAAAAATTTTACCGGATACCAGACGCTTTTCGAAGTCTACATGGCGCTGAAGCAAAAGAAGGAGGCCGAATCCACTCTGATCAAGGCGGAAAAACTGGATAGTAATGACCCGAACTTCTGGCTGAGCCTTGCCGACCTTGCGATCGAACTGTACAGCAACAATCAGGAAAACTTCCCTGCGCAACGGGTAGCAGATGTCGAACCTCTGCTAAAAAAAGCAGCTGGTTACGCCGTCAACGACGGAAATATTTATGCCAAGATTGCTGACGACTATGTCCTGATCGACCAAGTGGCAAGCGCCATCCCTTTTTATCTGCGAACTCTCGAATTAAACAAAGACAACGCGGATGTCCGTTACAAACTGGCACAAAGCTTCCTGAAAACCGGCCAACGCGACCAGGCGATCCGGAGCCTGGAGGAGATGCTGAGAGCAAATCCGCTTAAATTCGAGATCTACGAATTCCTCGCGCGTCTGTACGAAGAGGCCGGGAACAAGGCGCGAGCGCTTGCGAACTACGAGCAAGCCCTCTTGCTTGCGCCCAACCAGCCCGAGAATTATCTGCACACCGCCGGCGTCGAACTCGAGCTGAAACAATACGAGCGCGCGATCAGCACTCTGGAAGAAGCAAGGCGCCGGTTCCCGATTCCGCAAATCACCTACAGTCTGGCGATCGCTCTCTCGACCGCCAAGCGGTTCTCCGAAGCCCTCCCGATTTTCGAAGCCGCATTGCAGGACGCACAGTCAAACGAAGAAGAACTGCTCGATGGAAGCTTCTATTTCAACTATGGCGCGACGGCAGAACAGGCCGGCTTGGTCGAGAAGGCCGCAACACTGCTCAAAAAATCGATCGAACTCGATCCATCCAAGGCGGCGCAAGCGTATAACTACCTTGGCTACATGTGGGTTGATCGAAATATAAACCTCGACGAAGCCGGGTCGATGATCAAAAAAGCGCTGGAAATCGACCCCGAAAACGGCGCGTATCTTGATAGTCTCGGGTGGTTTTACTTCAAGAAGGGTGATTTTAGCCGAGCCATCACCGAACTTTTGCATGCCGCTGATCTGATTGATCCCCCGGATCCTGTCGTTTACGAGCATATCGGAGACACCTACCGCTCGCTCGGTGACGGCCCCCAAGCGCTCAACTTCTGGCAAAAAGCGCTGACTCTGGATCCCCAAAGCCAATCTCTCACCTCCAAGATCGACCAGGCCAAATCAAAGATGACTTCCAACCCGACGAATTCGCCTCCACCGGTTTTGCCTGCTCCCTCTGCGGCATCAACCCCAACTCCAGAGTTAGCTCCTTCCCAGCCCTAGTGTCCGGTCCCCGAAATACGAGGTATTTCGGGGACAGGACACCAGGAAGAGAAGGTGGATCTAATTCTCGGCGGCGACCGCGCGGACTCGCGCAAGCGCGGCGGACAAATCGTCGATCCGCATCGGCTTGCTCAGGTAATCATCTGCATGTCCAGGATCGCCAAGCGGTAGGGCGTATCGGCCGCTGCGGCAGCATGGAGCATCAGGAGCGCTTTCTCCCCGGAGGACGCATAATCATCGGGCATCTTCAAGGCGGCGAGCTGGTTGTGCAGGACGCGGCCGTTCGTGGCGTTATCGTCTACCACCAGCACCTTAACCTTGGCAAGGCTATCTGTACGCTGGCGCTTCACGCCACTCGGCGCAACGGGACGCTTCAGCTTAACCGTGAACCAGAAAAACGAGCCTCCACCCAGTTTGCTCTGGATTCCGATCTCTCCTTCCATCATTTCGACGAGACGCTTGCAAATGGCCAACCCAAGCCCGGTACCACCGTATTTACGCGTCGTCGAACCATCAGCCTGAGTGAAAGATTGAAAGAGCCGCGCCTGTGTTTCGGGATCAATGCCAATACCGGTATCCAAAATTTGTAACCGCACGGTTATCTGGATTGTATCCCTGCATTCTTCGGAGACTTGAATGACGACCTCACCGCTTTCAGTGAACTTGATGGCATTGCCCACCAGATTTGTCAGGACCTGGCGAATCCGTCCGGCGTCGCCGCAAAAGTGAGTAGGAGTATCGGGCGGGATAAGTCCTGCCAATTCCAGTCCCTTGGCATGGGCGTTTTCAGCAAGCAACTCCAGGGTGTCCTCGATAACCTGGCGTAGATCGAAATCCTCTTTCTCCAGGGAGAGTTTGCCCGCCTCGATTTTCGAAAAATCAAGAATGTCGTTAAGGATCGTTGACAACAAATCGGCGCTGCTACTTACCGTTCGGGCGAGTTCGCTCTGCTCGGGCGTCAAATCTGTCTCGAGTAACAGCTCGGACATGCCAATCACGGCGTTCATCGGTGTGCGGATTTCATGGCTCATGTTCGCAAGAAACTCGGATTTAAGGCGTACCGATTCGAGCGCGGCGTCGCGCGCCTGAGCGAGTTCCGTCTCCACCCGTTTCCGCTTGGTGATGTCTTCCATGGTTCCGATGTAGCCGATGAGTTGAGTCGGTTTAGTCCGGATCGCTTTCGCTCAGATTGCCCGCGGCGTCGTAAATCACCGTTTCGCCTGAGACAGCCACACGAAAAAGGCTCGTCTCCCGACCGCGAACATCGCTGATGACCACAGTTGCCGGCAACTTTGAAGCGTCGCGCCATAAATCGGTGTGAGTCCAGGAATCGTCTTTTCCCGGCGGCTTGAGGAAAATGATCTGTGCACGAAGATTTCCGGCAGAGTGCGCGAGGAGAACAGCAAGTTCGCTAACGCTGGCGCGCGAGCAGGGACACTTTGGATGCACGAACATAAGGGGGTGGATACCCCGGGCGTCCTTCGAAGGGATGAAAACACCGGCCATCGATCGGGCGGGGCACCCTCCTTTCCGGGTGCCGTGCTATAAAGCCAAAGTCCGGCCATCCCAGCGAAGGTGAGCGACAACCACAGTACGAAAACGATCGCTAAGGCTCCAGGACCCTTTTCTCGCGGTGTGCCGGAAGCATCGACTTGCATGAAATACCCGCTGACTAGTACTATGAGATTTCATAATTTCCATATTAATTGCGGATTTGGACCTAAAATGCTGGTCCAACCACAGCAGGCGGCGGCTTCGTTCAAGGTTACAAGTCATCGCCGGGCGCTTGGCCAGTCTCGTGTCCTGTCCCCGAAATACGAGGTACTTCGGGACAGGACACCAAGCCTGGTATTGTTGTAATAGAGACAGTTGTAGATTTACCATCTGATGACGATTAATTTGAACTAAGCACACCTATGAGCACTACGAACGCACCCAAAGACCTCACAAAACAACCACCACGCAGTCCCCGCAATCGCCTCGGAGGCTACGCACTGATGGCCCGCATGATCGATAAGGGCCGCGCTGATCTCCAAGGCGTTGTCGGCGAATATCATTACGCCTGCCCGCTCGATCAGATGCTCTTCGACTTCAAGGGAGTTGACGCCGACGAGGTCAAGAAGCTGCTCGGTTCGGGTGCCAGCGATGACCAAGTTGTCACCTGGTTCAGCAGTCACGGCACAACGAAGACGACCGAAGAGATTAAGACCTGGTCCGATGGCGTCGAAGGGTATCGCCCGTACGACGATCCGGAAAAGAGGGATTGGTTCGCCGGCGAATGCTCCAGGATCGGTCTCAAGGCAGAGAGCTCGACGCTCGCCGATTATCTAGAAGCGGATGATGTTGTCAGTTTCAAGAGCTGAGTAATCCCGAGAAAGGGCGGGCGGTTTCCATCACCGCCCTTTCTGTTTGAGCATGCTCCCGAAATACCTGGAGGGCCGGCGGCGCTTTGGCCGATTTTCTGCGTTGCTCGCTTCTCACGTATGGATCTCAGTATGCTCGTCGCTCCCGCCTAGAAAATCGGGCGAATCGCCGACGGCGGTATGTTTCCCACTTATGAGACGATGCACTGTATCTGTTTTAGCGTCGTACGGCCCGAAGGAGTCTGGACGTTTCCAATCCGTGGCCCGAAGTGGCCAGGAAAGCATAGCCCAGGGGTTGTATGTGTTTAGCGCGGTATTGGTACCTCGTGAATCGTCGTCGTCCTCGTCGTCGTTCTCGTCCTCGACTTCTGTGGATGCGGGAATCGCGCCGATTGCCAACGACGTTGAAAGATCGAGATCGAGGACGACGACGAGGACGATTCGCGCTACACGGCGCTAAAAAGATACCGGGGTGGGGCCACCGGGTACGGCGCGAATCGGCTCCGAACCTTTTGAACCGGATCGCGTGCGCATTTCCAGCCCCTTCAGGGTGAAACGTTTATTTCGGCTTACCCAGGGTAAACCCTGGGCTAAGCTTGCTGGCTCCTTCGGGCCGTATGACCGGCACTGAACACATACAGGTATTTCGGGGACAGGAAGCTAGGCGGGCAGCAATTCAGGGTCGCGCCGGACAAGAAACGGCTCAACACGGGCATAAACCTTCGGCGACACCAACGCAACAACGCGAACGTGGGAACCCTCGTAGCCCACGTCGATCATAAGACTCGTCCGGTGCAGGAGCGAAAGAAGATCCGTGCGATCAAGGGGCAAAGCGAGCTCCACTTTCGACACCCGATCCGCAAGCAGATCCGCCATCCGATGTAGAAGCTCCTTCAAACCTTCCCCGGAACGCACCGAAACAAAGACTCCATCCGGGAAGTGAAGTCGCAGGGTGTGCAGCGTCGACTCGTCTTTCACAAGGTCGACTTTGTTGAGAACGGTGATCATCCGCTTCGCGTCAGCGCCCAATTCTCCGAGCACACGCATCGTCGTCTGATAAAAATCAAATACTCGCGGATGACTTGCATCGAGGACATGGATCAGGAAATCAGAAAGTACAGCCTCTTCGAGTGTCGCTTTAAATGCTTCAACCAGGCGATGGGGCAAATTCCTGACAAACCCAACCGTGTCGGTCAGGAGCAAACTCTGGCCCGATGGGAGCAGCACACGACGCGTCGTGGTATCGAGTGTCGCGAATAGCTTGTCTTCAACGAGCACTTGGGCACCCGTAAGCTTCTTCAAAAGAGCCGATTTACCGACATTCGTGTAGCCGACGATTGCGGCACTCGGAAGAGGCAGACGCTGCCGCTGTTTGCGCTGAGTCGCCCGACGCAGCCGAACGAGTTCGAGATCGCTCTTTAGCCGATCAATTTGGGCGCGAACCAGCCGGCGGTCTGACTCCAGTTGGGTTTCACCTTCCCCCTTTCCGCCCAAACCGCCTCCCTGACGGCTCAGATGGCTCCAAGCTCGGGTCAGTCGCGGCAGCGAGTATTCCATTCGAGCAAGATCCACCTGCAACCGCGCCTCTTTGGTCCGAGCCCTTCGTCCGAAAATATCAAGAATCACTTCTTCCCTGTCGATGACGGCCAGTCCGGTCAGCGCCTCCCAGTTGCGTTGCTGGGCCGGACTTAGCCCGTTGTCGAAAACGATGACGTCTATTCCAAGCTCCTTCGCGTGTTCGAAGATCTCTTCTGCCTTTCCGGACCCGACGTAAAAACGCGCGTTCCGCGCCTGAACCCTGACCAGCAAACGATCGATGACCGGAATTTCCAGCGTGTCGACGAGAGCGTCCAGCTCGGCCAAAAGGCTTTCGGACTCTTCTTTCTGCTCCGCGTCCTTGTAGACGCCGATCAATAACGCTCTTTCGACCTGTTTTGGTCTCTCTTTGATATCGAACATCAGTTATTTCTTGAAAAATGCGATGACAGTGTCAGCGACCAATTCGACCTCGCTGTCGGTTAACTCCGGAAAGACAGGCAATGCCAGAACCTGTTGGGCCGCGGCTTCGGATTCCGGAAATGAACCCGCCTCCTGGGACGCAAAACATTTCTGACGATTCAGAGGAACTGGGTAATAGATTTCTGTTCCGACTCCGCAACCTCCTAAGTACTCCCGTAATTCGTCCCGTGCGGCCGCACGGACAACAAACTGGTGATAAATGTGCCCTCGACTACCCAGTTGCATGGCGTACGGTTCATCCTGCAACCGGAGTTCCGGCGCAAAATTCGCAAATGCGCTCCGGTAGTGTTGGGCAATCGCCCACCGCCTTTCGGACCATGCCGTCAAGCGCGGCAATTTTTTCAGCAGGATCGCCGCCTGCAAGGTATCCAGACGAAAGTTGCCACCCACCCACTGATGATAATATTTTGGTTCCATCCCGTGATTTCGAAGGATCTTCATCCGGTCCCGGATCCGATGGTCCTTGGTGACCACCATTCCCGCGTCGCCAAACGCCCCGAGGTTCTTGGTTGGATAGAAGCTGAGATAGCCAAAGTCGGCCATTCCGCCTGCATGCTTGATCCCTTTCGAGGATGGATATTCGGCTCCAAGCGCCTGGGCTGCATCCTCGATCACGGGCAAACCGTAGCGCGAGCAGACCGCTTGAATTTCGTCCATCGGACAGCAGAGACCGAATAGATGGACCGGAATGACCGCTCTCACTCGAAGCCCTTCCCCGGTCCGAACGACGCTTCCGTCAAAAGTGCACTGCCTCGCGAAGAAATGGCCCAATTTTTCGGCCGATAAACTGAACGTTTCCGGATCGATATCGACGAACACCGGTTTGGCTCCAAGCCGCGCGATACAACCTGCGGTAGAGAAAAAGGTGAACGGTGTCGTGACAACCGCGTCACCAGGTCCAATCCCCAAAGCCATCAGAATCAAAAGTTCGGCGTCCGTTCCGGAGGAAACTCCGACGGCGTGGCCTCCTCCGCACAGCGCCGCGATCGCATTCTCCAACTGATCAACTCTGGCTCCGAGAATGAACGCCTGAGCATCGCAGACAGCAGCTATCTCGCTTAAAATTTCCTCTCGCAGAGGAAGAAACTGCTTCTTAAGGTCAAAAAAGGGTACTTTGGTCACTCGCCTGGTCGGCAGTATCCGATGCCGAGTGGCGCTTCGCAAACCAAATTGACCGATGGCCCCGGCGGAGTCATCCGGAACGCGTCCGCTGAACGGAAGCGTTCGTCAGTCAGTCGCAATGGTAAATGTTTCGATTTCTGCGTTTGTAATTTATCTGTGTTTGTATTCATTGATCTTCGTAGCACAGTCAATACAGCCGCAGGGGTACCTCTGTACGAACAAAGCGGAGATCATCACTATGAGACATTTCGCATTTCTGATCATTCTGTTGTTTGGCGCATCTCTGGGGGTGCGAGCGGACGATCAAGGTCCAGTCGAGAAGACTGGCCAAACAGTCGAGAAAGCCGCGACAAAAACCGGCAAAACTGTTGAGCATGCGGCAAGCGCCACCGGTCAGACCGTCAAGCATGGGACGCAGGCTACCGAACGGACGGTTGGCAAAGGGCTAAAGAAAACCGGCAATACACTCGAAAAAGCGGGCGCCGGTGTGACCGGTTCTTCCCGACACCATGCCAAAACGAAGGGGAGCCCGGCGAAAGCGAGCCCCACTCCTTCGCCGAAACCTGAAAGCTCACCTGTTGCCACACCCTCTGCAACTCCTGTAGAGCCTTCTCCAACTCCCGTCGAAACGGCACCGACGCCCACGCCAACTCCGAGTCGGTAAACTTGGCGCGGGTCTTGAGCGGAACGGCGCTCTCTGACGGCCCCTTCGGGGCTTATTCTGATCGGGGAATTATCCCAGGGTAAACCCTGGATCGTTCTCGTTCTCGACTTCTGTGGATGGGGGAATCGCGCCGATTGCCAACGACGTTGAAAGATCGAGAACGAGAACGGGACGACGACGAGGACGATTGGCGCTACGCGGCGCTAAACACATGCCATTGAAAGAAGACAAATTGTCGAATGGACAATTTCCCGTAAACACGCCCGCCTCGAATTCAGGCGTTGCAGATCTCCCCTCGGAGGTCGTAGACCTGCGTGCCGGTGATTCGGACTTTCACAAACTCTCCAACCGGGCCGCTGCCCGTCAGCAGCACTCGCGTGTCCACTTCGGGCGCGTCTACCGCGCTGCGAGCGACCAACGGCTCTTCCACGAGCGCCATGATCTTCCTCCCGACCATGGCATCGGCAAGTTGCCTCGCAATTTTTTGCTGCAGCCGCATTGCCCGACGATACCGCGCGTTCTTTGTCGCCGCCGGCAACTGAGCATTCATTTTTGCGGCACGCGAGCCTTCCTCCTGAGAGTAGGGAAATATTCCTAAACGCTCGAAGCGCGTTCCTTCAATGAACTCGAGCAACGATTCGAAATGCTGCTCTGTCTCCCCCGGGAACCCAACGATGAATGTAGTCCGCAAATGAATGCCTGGTATCGTCTCACGCAGGGCCTGAATCAGATCTTCGATATGCTGGCGCGAGGTCTCTCGCCGCATCAACGCCAGCATTTCCTCGTCGATGTGTTGCAAGGGCATGTCGACGTACTTCACGACTTTCGAACTGGCGGCGATCGCTTCCATCAACTCCGCACTCCAATGCGCCGGGTGCGTGTAAAGAAGCCGGACCCAGAAATCTCCCGGGATTCCCTCAATGCGCTCCAGCAAACGGGTCAAGGTCGGGCCACGCGCAGAATCAACCGGTTGGCGAGGCCCCGCTTTCTGGCCCCAGAGATCCATCCCGTAATAGGTCGTATCCTGGCTGATCAGGTTAATTTCCTTAACACCTTCCTCGACAAGGTGGCGAATCTCGGCCTCCACCGATTCGATCGACCTGCTTCGATGCCGACCACGCATTTGGGGAATTACACAGAAACTGCACGGATGATTGCAGCCCTCGGCAATTTTCACGTACGCAAAATGCCTGGGAGTCAATCGGAATCGCGGCGTCGCGTAATCCGGTATGTATCGAGATTTGGGCGTGACAAAATTCAGCGGTGCGGCGGCTGTTCCATCCCGCCCGAGGACCTTCTGGACGATTTTGCCAGCCTGGGAGATTTGATCGAGTCCCATGAACGCGTCCACCTCCGGAATTTCGTTTGCCAGTTCAGCGGCAAATCTCTGTGACATACAACCGCTGACAACGAGTTTCTGGCCTCGCCGTTTTCGCAAGCCACGCGCCTGGTGAGCGTCCAAGATCGCCTCGACCGACTCCTCTTTGGCCGAATCGATAAAGGCGCAGGTATTGACGATGACCACATCCGCCTCTTCGGCGTTCGCCGTGACCTCCATCCCTTGTGCCACGATATCGCCGAGCATTATCTCGGCATCGACCAGGTTTTTGGCGCATCCGAGGCTGATCATACCCACCTTCACGGCAGACGATGGCTGCAAGACCTCGGCGGCGGACAACGGACGATTACATAATTCAGTAAAACCCATGCGATCAGTCGATCACTATATCACCGGAGTTACCCGGGACAAGCTGCCCATCCTCTCGCACCTCAACCGCCCCTTTGTCCAGGGCGTGTACCCAGAATCGTTTTCCCTCGACAACAATCGGCCGACCGTCCGGCGCGGCAAAACCCTCAAATACGGGTTGAGTCCCTTGTTCGTCCTTCGTCACTTTGACGTACGTCCGTCTGATCACCCGGACCTCCAACTTTTTCTCCGGGAGCGTCGGCAAACTCGTCCGGATCGGTGTGTCACCCGGGGCCGCGGATTGCGACGCACCCGCCGGGGGCGCGCGTCTCGCTTCGAGTCCGCGTTCGATCAGCGCCGGGGCCATATCCGCTTTCACTTCCTGGGACTGGGAGGCCGGAGGGGAGGCAACGGCGGTGCTCTCCGCAGCCGGAGATTGCGCCGCCGATTTCAGGGAATCGGATTCCGACGGCGCCTTCCCGACAACTGTGGGCAGCTCTGTAGCCGGTTGATTGCGATTGTCGGCGGCGGCTTCAAAATTGGTTCCGGCCACCCTCGGGATGTTGAGCGCCAAATACGAAAAGACCGGCACTCCGACCAGGACAATCAAAATAAGCACCACCACCACCGCCGGGGGAACTCGAAACCCTTTTGGCTGGATTCTCTGCGTCCATCGCGATTGCTGCGCATGCGGGGGAATCGAACTCAGATATTGATAATCCCCCATCGAAATCGCCGAGGAAATCTGGAACTGATCCAGTTCGTCCTGAATATCGAGACCAAGAAACCTGGCATATTTCGCGAGGAAGCTTTTTGCGTACGTCAGGTTAGGAAAGTGAGTATACTCGTCCGCCTCGAGATCGATGATGCGGTTCGGCCGAATCTTCGTCCGCTCAGCTACATCTTCAATCTCGAGCTTCCGGGCAAGCCGCGCCTGCTGTAATTTCCGTCCAACAGATTCCGCCATTTCTACCAACTCGTTGTAAACCCCACCGTGCGATCCTTATCCGCGGGATACTTTCAGAGTGATTGATGACTTCTACACCAGAGCGTCCAAGTCCACTAAAATCTCGCGAGGCTTCGCTCCGTCACCTGGGCCTAAAATGCCTCTGCGCTCCAGAATATCTACCACCCGAGCAGCGCGCGTGTAGCCGAGGCGGAGCCGCCGTTGCAGCATCGAAGTGGACGCCCGCTTCTCCTGACGAATAATTTCCAGGCATTTCTCGACCAGCATCTCATCTTCTTCGCTGACTTCCTCTTCCACTTGACCGGAAGACTCGAGCTGATTCTGGATCGACGGATCGAACGCCGGCGTGCCTTGGGCAGAAACAAACTCGACCAGTTGCCGAATCTCGTCGTCCGTGACGAGAACACCCTGAGACCGGATCAGTCGCGACGTTCCTGGCGGCCGATAAAACATATCCCCCTGTCCCAATAGACGTTCAGCCCCATTTTCATCCAGGATCACCCGGCTATCGAGCGCCGATGCGACCTGGAACGCAATACGTGTCGGAATATTTGCCTTGATGACCCCGGTAACGATGTCGGCACGAGGTGTTTGGGTCGCAACGATCATATGGATTCCTGCTGCTCTGGCCATCTGTGTGATCCGAGCAATTGCGCTCTCCACGTCAGCCGGCGCGGTTTGCATCAGATCCGCCAATTCGTCGATGATCACGACGATATAGGACATTTTTTCCGGGATAACCAACTCATCATCCCGCGCCACGACGATTGTCGAAGTCTCAGGTTCCTTGGACAGACGACCGGTCTCCCCAGACTCTTCAGTCTCGTTTTCGAGGTCCAGTTCCCGTTGCGATTTCGGCTTCGGCCGCGCATTAAAACCGGTCACGTTACGAACGCCGACCTTCGCAAAAATCTTGTAGCGGTTCTCCATCTCGTTCACGACCCACCGGAGCGCGAGCAACACCTTCTTCGGATCGGTCACCACAGGCATCACAAGATGCGGAAGCGCATTGTACATCTGCATCTCAACGACTTTCGGATCAATCATGACAAAGCGCAGATCATCCGGGCTGAACTTGAACAAAATACTTGCGATGATGGCGTTGATGCAGACGCTCTTGCCGCTGCCGGTAGTCCCCGCCACCAATCCGTGCGGCATTTGCGCCATGTCGCCCAAGATGATTTTTCCGTACACATCCTTGCCGAGGACAATCGGAATTCGGTGTTTGGTTTGCATCCATTCGTCCGATTCCAAGATCTCTCGAAGTGTAACTTTGACTTTTTTTGAATTTGCAATTTCGATTCCGACCGTATCCTTGCCGGGGATTGGCGCGAGAATGTTAATTCGTTCCGCCCTTGTTGCCCGAGCGAGATCGCGCTCCAGGCTGGAGATCTTATCCACGCGGACGCCGCGAGCGGGATAAACTTCGTACCTGGTGATCGTGGGGCCCCTGGTGATATCGCCCGGACTCGCTTCGATGTTAAACTGCTTGAGCGTATCGATCAGAACATGCTGAATCAGCTTCAATTCCGCTGGATCTGCCGCCTTTCGCCCTTCCAGGTCGATCGGTTCCAACAGCTTCACTGAGGGAAGCAGATAATTTTCGATATGCTGTCCGGCGATTGCGAGAACCTGCTCCTTGTCGCGTCCCTTCCCTTTCAGCTCCGCAAGCGACGGCTTTGATCTGTCCGGAATAGCCGCGGATGAGTCGATAATTCTGGGTTCGGGATAAACAGCTACCTCAGCCTCCGGTTCTTCCGGTAGAAATCCTTTTTTCTTTAATTCCTTCTCATGCTTGCGAATTTCTTTCTCAATCTTTTTCTGGTTCGCTTCCAGACGCTCTCGTTCATTGGAAGCCTGCATTCGCCGCCGCTCCGACTCCTCGACCAATCGACGAAAAAAGTCTTTGGCGCTCTGGACCGAATGTTTCACCAAATAGACCGGCCGGATCCCGGTTAACCAGATCAGACTAATGAGATAGATCACCGAGAGCGAAATGATCGATCCGACCTCTCCGAGCATATTCAAGAGGAGAGCTCCGAGCCAATAGCCCGTCCATCCGCCAGGTCCCATAATGTTAAAATCGCGTCTCCAGGCGTGCAAAAACCAAGGCTGCAAATGCGCCACAGCCGCTCCGCTGATGACAAACACGACGGCCCACGGTAGACGTCGCAAGATCCGAAATCCGGGCAGAAACAGCTTCGCGCCGCCGAAACCCAAAAAGATAGTCGCGATCAGATAAGATGCGCTCCCGAGCGTCATGTAAAGAAAACCGGCGACGACAGCGCCTGTTGGACCGATGAAATTCTGTGCCGGATTGTTAGGCGGACTGATCGAGCTAAACCACACCCAGGAAGGCACATCCTTTGGTGTGTAGGAAATCAAGGCCAGGAACAGAACCGTCCCGACGCCGAGCAGCACAAGACCCATCACTTCGTTCCACGCATTATGCTTTCGCGATTGCGGCATGTCAGCTCCCAGTGTAATTCCTCGTGGTGGGCTTTCAATCGATAACCGCTCTATTTGCGCTTCGTGGGAGAGTACGTTTCCAAAAAGAGTTGTAACCGAGCGAGATTCGGGCAGGTTATTTTCTATTGACGACGTTTCCCTCGACCGGTAGCCTCCAGCCTTTTTGGAGTTTTACACGCAAATATGCAAGCCGAGTGCCTGACATTTGAACCGTTGTACATGGAGCGAATTTGGGGCGGTCGCAAACTGGAAACCTATTTCCAGCGCACACTCCCGAGCGAAAATCGGATCGGCGAATCTTGGGAGCTGGTCGATCGCGAAGATGCGCAGAGCATCGTTTCCGACGCTAAATTTCGCGGAGCTTCTCTGCACGAAATCTGGACTAACTATCGCCACGAGATCTTCGGCGAAGGGTACGATTCCTTTCGTTTCCCGATTCTAGTAAAAATCCTCGATGCCTCCGAAACTCTCTCGCTTCAGGTCCACCCGGGGCGGCCCGGGACGATGAGTGTTCTCGCCGAGCCAAAGAACGAGTTCTGGTATTTTGTCGCCACAGACGAAGGCGCCGGTCTCTACGTCGGGCTGAAGGATGGGGTGCACCGAAGTGATTTCGAATCGGCCCTTGCAACCGGTGACCTTTTGGACCTCTTACATCGGATTCCCAGCAAGCCAGACGATTATATTTTTATCCCTGGCGGACGGCTCCACGCGATCGGCGCAGGCAATGTGATATTTGAGATTCAACAGAACAGCGACACGACGTACCGCGTGTTTGATTGGAACCGGCTGGGCGTAAATGGCAAGCCAAGGCAACTCCACATTGAGGACTCGCTGAAATGCATCGATTTTGGCGACTTTGAGCCGGCTCTAGGCGACTGTGACACAGAAACCCTGGTTGCTTGCAACTGGTTCAGCGTCGACCGGTGGTTCCTGAACCAGGGCCGTCAAGCCAACAGCGAGCCCAGATTCTCGATTTTTCAAGTTGTCACCGGAATCGTCTCGTTCGGCGTCCGCTTTTTCCGGCGGGGGGATTTGTTCCTCGTTCCAGCAGGGAGCCATCAGAGCGCGATCACGCCACACGACGGTGCGGCCACAGTCCTTCGCACGACGCTCTAGCCCGCAAAAATGACCCGAATCCCGGAGCGAGGAGCTCATTGCGGGCTAGAAAGCTCTTAAATAGACGCTGCGCGTCACTTATAAGAGCCGTTTTTGAAAGACGGAAATCCAGACAACCTGTTTGAACTCTTATCTCGAAAAACAGCAGCGGAAACTTCCGGCGTAGCCGGAGAATTCCGCTGCCAGAAAAGTATCGGTGTATCATCAAGTTCGCGCGCGTACGATTGTGATTGCGGCTGCGCCATGCCATGAGTAAACGAGAACTTGGCAGCCGAAGCTGTCGTGCCAAAATTGACGATGCTGACAATCCACACTACGATCGGCTTGTGAAAATTTTCACAAAGTTAGCTCAGGGGATGGGCGCAGCCAAGCTGCAGCGGGCCGTCGAGCTGATCAACCCACACCTTTACACCGTCGAAGAACGAATTCGCGAACAAGCCAAGGCATTCGACCCGGCCATCGAAGGCTACTTCCAGTACGCGTGCGGCAGCAGCGGAAAACGCTTGCGCCCGATTCTCACATTGCTATCTGGCGCCGCCACCGGAACGGTCTGCACGAGTCACATCGATCTGGCTGTCATTGTGGAACTCATTCATTTGGCGACTCTGGTGCATGACGATATCATGGATGGGGCCGATATTCGGCGGGACCTCGCGACCGTCAATGCAAAATGGGGCAACACGTTGGCTGTCCTGCTCGGGGACTGCCTGTTCGCTCACGCTCTCAAACTGGCGGCCGCATTTCCAAACAACGCGATCTGCCGGCGGATCGCTCACGCAGCCAAAGAAGTTTGCTCCGGCGAAATTATCCAGACTCAACGCCGCTTCGATCTGAATCTGACAATCGACGAATACTTTCAGGTGATCGAAATGAAGACCGCCGCGTTGTTCGCCGTCGCCGCAGAGCTCGGCGCATTTATCAGCGAGGCCAGCCCCGAAGTGATTACCGCAATGAAGGCTTACGGCCTGAAGCTCGGAACTGCTTATCAGATTTACGATGACTGCCTCGACATCGCCGGCACCGAGGAGAAAGCGGGCAAATCCCTGGGCTCAGATCTTCGAAAAGGCAAACTCACGCTTCCGGTGCTCTACCTGTTGCAAATGGTCGAACCGGAAGAACATCTTCGTTTCAGCGAAGTATTGCTGCGCGCCAACGACGACGAGTTGGACGGTCTCGCCGAGGAGGTGGTACGGCGAGGCGCGCTCCGTCGAGCGGTCGACACGACGAAACGCCTGGTCGAAGAAGCGCAATCGGAACTCCTGAGGTTGCCCGTTAACAAATATTCGTTGGCAATGCAGGATATCGGGGATTTCCTGTCGAATATCGTTGACCAGTTTGACGTTGCTGCCTAACAGTTTCCACGCATGTTTGTGCATTCATGCGTGGACTCACCATACGCGAATTACCGGACCAACAAAAACCCCGCGAAAAACTCCTCCAGCGCGGCGTTGATTCCCTGACGGATGCTGAGATTCTGGCGATCCTTCTTCGGACGGGCGTTCACGGTTGCAATGTTGTCGAGCTTGCCGAAAAGCTCCTCCGCAAATATGGAAGCCTCGCTCACCTGTCTCGTTGTCCCATCGCCGAGTTGTCCACCGTCAAGGGTGTCGGCGCGGTCAAAGCTTTGCACCTCGCCGCGGCGTTCGGGCTTGGAACACGGTTAGCCGCGGAGCAAGTCGTTTCAGAACCGCTCAACCATCCCGAGGCGGTCTATCAACTCCTCGGGACCGAGATGCGCCGACTTGATCGCGAGTCGCTTCGCGTGGTTTTGCTTGACACACGTTTTCGCCTGATTGCAGTCAGCGAGGTTTCGAAAGGAACACTCAACGAAAGCCTCGCTCATCCCCGCGAAATCTTTAAGCCCGCAATCAGCCATTCGGCTTACGCTTTTATCCTGGTTCATAACCATCCATCCGGTGATCCAGCACCGAGTGACGTCGATCTCCGGTTGACCCGACGCGTGGCAGAATGCGCTCGCATGCTGCAAATCCAGTTTCTGGACCATCTCGTCGTCGGTTCACCGCAACCGGATCGACCCGGGTACTTCAGTTTCAAGGAAGCAGGTATTCTCGCTTAGTGAGATTCTATGGTGCGGCGATCGCGTTTTCGTCCTGCGCGCCGTGGCCGGAAGACCCAAGTTGTTCCTTCGTGTACTCGATGAATCGATGAACAAGGGGCGCGGACGGCTCGTTCCGCCAAGCCACACCATAGCGAATCTTCTGTGCGGCTGGGCGGAGCGGGATGAACTTTACTCCGGGCGCCGGTTGCCGGCAGATGTGCTCGCCGAAAATCGAGATGCCGAAGCCAGCGGCCACATACTGGACCGAAGTCCTCGCCCGATCGACTTCTTGCACAACCTTCGGTGTAAATCCCGCCTTATGGCAGAGTCGCGCCAGCCAGGAGCGATAACTGGGTGCATTTTCTCGCGAAACCAGAATGAAGCCCTCCCCTTTCAATTGGCCTAGCCGGACAAAAGGACGATTCGCCAACGCGTGATCGGTCGGGACGCCGACGAACGGTTCTTCTTCTGCGATACATTCCACTTGCAATCCGGGCGGCGCCTTTCCATCGATCGCTCCGACCACCCCCAAATCGAGCCGGTGAGCGGAAAGAGCCTCCAACTGCACGGAGGGCACCATCTCGGTCAGAGTGACTTCCACATCCGGATACTTGTGGCGGAACCGCCTCAGAACAAGGGGCATCCACTCGTGGCTCTGTGCGCCGATAAATCCAATCGCCAGGTGGCCTGTCTCCGCTCGACCAATTCTGCGTGTTTGCCTGGTGACTTCTTCCAGATCGAAAATAAGCTTTTTCGCGCCCTGCAAAAACATGCGGCCTGCACCGGTCAATTCAACGTGCCGACTGTTCCGTTCCAGCAACGTCACCCCAACGGAATCCTCCAGAAATCGGATCTGCGCGCTGACCGCCGACTGGGCCACATGCAACACCGCTGCGGCACGGGTAAAACTGAGTTCCTCCGCGACAGCGACAAAGTAGCGCAAGTGACGAATTTCCATAACTCAATCCGCGCAGCCAGCTATCGAGATTACAGATTACAGCTAGCGCAACAAGCTATTTTTCTTATCGCTTAAAGTTTGGTACACGTTGATCAATATGAGATTTTCGATCGCGGCACCAACCTCCCCTTCCGATTCGGGGGTCGCGACGCTTTCGTTGAAAAAAATCGAGTCGGGCGCACCTCTCCTTTCAACCCTTCGACGCGCGTCTTTTGCCGCGCCCAAGCGCGCACCGACCAACAAATGGATCGCGCTGGCCATTATGCTCATCGGTCCGTTCCTTGGCGTCATCGATTTTTTTATCGCCAATATCGGCGTTCCCTCGATTCGTACCTCATTGGGTGCGTCGTTCAGCGAAATCGAACTCGTCATTGCCGGTTACGGGCTAACCTACGCCGTCTGCCTGATCACCGGCGGACGCCTGGGAGACATTTACGGGAGGAAGGTGACATTCATCGTTGGAATGGCCGGTTTTACTTTGACATCGGCCCTCTGCGGGCTGGCGCCGACCGCGGGCTGGTTGATCTTCTGGAGACTAGTTCAAGGCTGCGCTGCCGCAGCCATGTTCCCACAGGCGCTTTCGTTTATTCAGGTCCACTTTACCGCCTCATCGAAACGGGTCGCCTTCAGTCTCTATGGCGCAATGATTGGATTTGGATCGATCGTGGGACAGTTGCTGGGAGGATTTATTATCCATGCCAATCTGTTCCAACTCGGTTGGCGCCCGATCTTCCTGATTAATCTGCCGATCGGAATCCTGACAATCATCAGCGCTTCGTGGGTGCTTCGGGAATCGCGCGCGCAGTCGGCGCCGAGCCTGGATCTGGGCGGAGTTGGAATCCTGACTGTTGGTCTCGCTCTGTTTTCCTATCCGTTCATGGAGGGACAGCAGCGCGGATGGCCTCTGTGGGCATGGCTTTCTCTGCTCGCCTCGTTTCCTGTCTTGTGGGCATTCTGGCTTTTCGAATGCCGACTATCGGCGAAAAATCGCTCTCCTCTGATTGAGCCACGGTTGTTTCGAGATAAAGGCTTTGTCGTCGGCTTAATCGTAACCTGTATCTATTTCGCAGGCCACTCTTCCATGATTCTCGTTTTGAGCCTGTATCTCCAATACAGCCTCCGTCTCAACCCGATGTACGCAGGGTTCGCCCTTGTGCCATTTTCGTTCGCGTTCCTGTTAGGTTCGAGCGTCTCCGGGAAAATCAATGGGTACCTCGGGCGTCGATCGCTCCACCTCGGTGTCGTCGTCCTCGTGATCGGGATCGTCTCCCTCGCGTTGGTGGCGGCCCCTGCTCCAGATCACTTGACGCCGAACTTCGTTTTGGCCTGTTTCATCTACGGGCTCGGGCGCGGTATCGTCACATCGCCCCTCTACAATACGGTGCTGAGCGGTATTCCACATAAAGACGCGGGAGCGGCGTCCGGGGTGACCTCGACGATGCCGCAACTGGCGAACTCCGTCGGCATAGCGCTGATTGGCGCCGTCGTTTTCGGCATGATCCCCAAAAATGGGGCCACCCCTGCCGATTACGCGCACGGGTTTGTCGCTTCCTCCTTGATCAACCTTCTCATGCTTGGCGTAGCCGCCGGGCTGATATTTCTGATCCCCAAAAGCCGGGGTCGTGATCTGCCAGCGGGTGACCTTGCCGTGGTCGAAGGTTGAATCGAACAGAAGCCCTCCGCTCACGATTGCCAACCGGACACGGCACCGTCTGGAATCTCGCTTCCTGGATCGACAAGCAGCCCGCTTTCCGTGTTAAAAAACCGGGATGATTCACCCCACGGCAGTGATTGATCCGAATGCTCAGATTGATTCCGATGTTGTGGTTGGCCCCTATGTGTTGATCGAAGGGTTTGTCCGGATTTCTTCGGGCACGGAGATTCAAGCTCATGCGGTAATCACCGGGTCGGTGGTGATAGGCAAGAACAATCGGGTCGGGTACGGAAGCGTGGTCGGTTCGCTCCCTCAGGATCTCAGTTTTGATCCGGATGCGAACTCCGGGGTCGAGATCGGCGACAACAATGTCATCCGGGAACACTGCACGATCCATCGAGGCACAAAAGAGAACACAACGACGCGAATCGGCTCGAACAACCTTTTGATGGTGGGCGCCCACCTGGGACACAACGTGCGATTGGGGGACAAAGTCATTCTGGCCAATAATGTCCTTTTAGGAGGGTATGCCGAAATTCATGATCGTGTCTTCGTGGGCGGCGGAAGCGTTGTCCATCAGTTCACCCGGATGGGCGCCATCTCGCTCATGCAGGGCATTTCCGGCGTCGGCAAGGATGTGCCACCATTCGCAATCGCCACCGGCAAGAACGGCATCGCCGCGATTAACTTCATTGGCCTCCGCCGCGCGGGATACAGTCCGGGCCTGCGAAAGGAAGCGAAAGAGGCGTTCGCGCTCTTTTACAAAAGTGGCTTGAACGCAAGCCAGGCCCAGGAGGAAGCCGGACGACGCTCGTGGTCGAAGGAAGTTTCGGTGTTCTGGGACTTCATAGCGGCCTCGAAACGCGGAATCTGTCCGATGGTACGATGGAGAGAAGTCAAAGAGGGCACCTTTAAAGACGATGAGGGGTAACTCGCCCTTCGCTAGCACGCCTGGTGTTCACGACTGGTCAGAATGAGGGGGGTGTGCCGGTTTTAGCCGTTCTCATTCAATTCAAAGACAGCAAGATAAAACGCCATGTCTCCCAATCACTCCGTGACCACCGTGACCTCCGTGCGAGTTTTTCTCTTTCTGTTGAGCTTTTGCGAAGGATCAGGGGGTCAGCCGTTTATTTATGACCATTGGGCACGTTCACTATCTCGTCGCGATCTCGCTGCCAGGAAGGAGAGGACATCGCACGGAGGGCACGGTGGTCCACGGAGGGGTCAGGATTAGGCGGTTGTACCAGTTTTAGCCCGATTTTCATTCGTTCAAGGACCGCGAGATAAAAGCGCTATGCCTGTCAATCACTCCATGGCCGCCGTTGCTCTCCCACAACGACGACCGCTGCCGGGTGCGCAATGACAACGCGATGTTGGTGCTCGCCATGAATTGGCGCTGCCCTTCCCCGACGCCCCTTTTTTGTTTGATCATTCGGGCCGTGTCGTTTAATACCGCACGTGAATGACCACCCCGCCTGTGGTACATGCTACTCGGGCTGCCACGCTTCCTTGAGGGCCGCTCTGTGAACGCGGCGAGAGGCAAACCGCGCCGGCGAAGCTGGTATGCCAGACAGATGGAAGAAAATATCCAGAAGCAAATCGAAGCGACAGACCAGTGAAGATTTTTGTGACAGGCGGCGCCGGCTACGTCGGGAGCATCTGTGTTGAACGGATGCTTGATCGAGGCGACGAAGTTGTCGTCTTCGACAATCTGTCGGAAGGACACCGCGAATCGATTGATCCAAGGGCGACCTTTATTCAAGGGGATCTGAACGATCCCAAATCGATTTCCCTAGCCATCGAAACATCCGCTCCGTCGGTGGTCATCCATTTCGCTGCCAGCGCGCTTGTGGCCGAATCGATGGTGGACCCGGGCAAGTATTTCCACAACAATGTTTCCGGCGGCCTGAACCTTCTTCAGGCGATGGTCGAAAACGGTGTCAAACGGATCGTGTTTTCTTCGAGCTGCGCGACGTTTGGGATCCCCGATAAAATACCGATCGACGAAAACACACCGCAGCGTCCGATCAATCCCTACGGCGAGTCGAAGCTGATGTTCGAGAAGATCCTGAGATGGTTCAATCAGATTCACGGTCTCAACTTCGTGACGCTTCGTTACTTCAACGTGGCTGGTGCCTCCGCAAAACTCGGTGAAATGCATCGGCCCGAAATGCACCTCATTCCCCGAATCCTGCAAGTCGCTCTCGGCCAATTGCCGAACGCTGAAATTTTTGGGACCGACTTCGACACTCCCGATGGAACCTGCATCCGGGATTACGTCCATGTACTTGACTTGGCTTCGGCGCACATCCTTGCCCTGTCGGCTGAGAAAAGTGATTCATTTAACCTCGGGACCGGCGGCGGAACATCCGTGAAAGAGATCCTGAATGCCTGCCGCAACGCGTCAGGACATCCAATTCCCGTTGTTGAAAAACCACGGCGTGCTGGCGATCCGCCTCGCCTTGTTGCCTCCTCGGATAAAGCGAAACGAGAACTTAAATGGGATCCGCAGTTCGAGCACGTCGAAGCGATTGTCGAGAGCGCATGGCGTTGGCATCTTGCCCATCCAAACGGGTACTCGGGCTAGGCCGCAAGAATCGCGCAGCGCAAGGGAAGAAGCCAGGACTTCCTGCAGGGGGGTTTTTCCTTGCATTTCGAGAGCCCAGATGTTGGCTTTTGTCTTGTTTTTCTTGCCGTCACAATCCCGCATGAGGCTCCAGGTCTTAGGTCTGTTTTTTTGGGTTTTGCTGCCGATCAATCTGTTTGCCCAAGCAACGCCTCCTCCTGCCGTGGCGGCGCCGACCCCGACCCCACAGAATACCACGGGCAAAGAGTCGCAGTTTAACCCATTGCTGCCGTTTCAGAGCGGACCGGGCGCAGCGCAAATCCCTGTTGAAATCAACTCGGAACAAACCCGCTTTGAGGGCGGAGTTGCGGTGGCGGAGGGGGACGTCGTTGTCCGCTACGCGGATGTCACCATTTACTGCGACTATGCCGAATACGACCCCTCCACGCACGAAATTGCGATGCGGGGCAACGTTCGATTCTACCGGGACAGGTACGCGTTCACCGCGGATCGCGCCATTTACAACCTGCAATCCAAAGCACTGAAGATGAGTGATTTCGGCGGTCCGAAGCAACCCTTTCAGGTGCTAGGTGACACCGTCGTTTCTGTAAAGGAAAATCAATACACGATCCTTAACGGATTCATCACGACGAGTGACTCGTCCAAACCAGACTACCAACTCCGTGCTCGGACAATCCGGATTTACGGCAATGACCGGATGATCCTCTCAAACGTGACTCTGTTTGTGGGGCGTATACCGGTTTTCTGGTTTCCTTACATTTACCAGTCCTTGAATGACCAGTTCAGTTACAACCTTGCGCCCGGCGACAACTCGACTTGGGGCACCTATTTACTAACCTCCATCACATTTCCAATTGCGACCAACGTTAGCGGAACTGTCCGTATTGACTTGCGAAGTTCGAGAGGCCCGGCACTTGGAGCGGACGTGAACTATCATTTTCGCGATAACAACGAGACGTTCGGGCATCTGCGGATCTACGGCCTTTTCGACCAGGAGCCCAACATCAATGAAACCGCGCTTAACCGTGCCCCGATCAGTGACGGTCGGTACCGGATTCTGTATCAGTCAAGGACCTACATCACGGACGATCTATCGGCGGTCGTTGATTTCAACAAATTGAGCGACCAGTACTTTCTGCAAGATTTCTACCCCAATATTTTCGCGTACGACCCGCAGCCAGACACATACTTTGAACTGGTGAAACGCGGCGAGGCCTATACGCTGACGGCGCAGGCTCGTCTTCAAGTGGACAACTTCCAGGAAACAGTCGAACGCTTGCCTGAACTCAGCTGGGAAGTTGCGCGAACGCCTTTATTTAACGGGCCGATCTTCTACGAGGCAACCACCAGCGCTTCATGGCTGCACCGTGCCTTTGCTGCACCAACCGGCAACGCGTCGATCGACCTTGCAGCTGGCGCCTTGAATCCCGATTACAGTGCTTTTCGCCTCGATTCCTTCCACCAGTTCCTCTTTCCCAAAACCTATTTCGGCTGGCTTTCGGTTGTTCCGAGCGTCGGTTTTCGCGGGACCTATTACAGTACCACTGGAAGTTTTACCGAATCTGATCCCAGTAACGGACTCGCCTCCGGGCTACTGACTGAAAACGGTGCGCGCATTCGGTTTGCGATGAATGCCGGAGTAGAAACCTCCTTCAAGCTCTCAAAAGTTTTCGAGGGCGTACAAGAGAGATGGCTTGGCCTGGATGGACTGCGCCACGTGATCCAACCGTACGCAGATTTCTCCTGGGAGTCCGAACCGACAGTTCCTTCCTCCGATCTTCTTCCTTTTGACCAATACATTCCGAGCACGAGACTGCAGGCAATCGATTTTCCCCAGTTCAATTCGATCGATTCGCTTGAGCGCTGGACGATTCTACGTCTCGGCGTGCGCAACCGACTCGAGACACGCCGGGATACGACGACGGTCAACTGGCTCTCCATAGACAGCTATTTCGACATCGACTTCGATAACCCGCTTGCACAGGTCGTTCCGCCATCGACGACAAGCGTCTCCCGTTCAACCCCGCTCACCCCGTCGAAAGAACTTTTCTCCAACGTATTTAACGAGGTCAAATTCCAGCCTGTCCCCTGGGCTTATCTTTCGGTCGATTCGCAAGTTCCTCTCCTGGACCCGGGTTTTTGGGAAGTCAATACCTCCTTTGACTGGACGATCAACCCGAATGTCGAAGTCCGGATTGGACATCAATATCTCCAAAGCAATCCATACTATGTGGATAGCAGCGAAGTCTCCTTTTACACCTACCTGCGATTGAACGAAAACTGGGGTTTCAGCATCTACGAAGATTACGAATTCAAGACCGGAATGGTGAATCAACAAACATACGCGCTCCATCGCGACCTGAGCAGCTGGGTCAGCTCGCTTGGGCTGAACATCACCAACAACGGTTCAGGTAAACGCCAGATTGGGGTCGTTCTGACGTTCACCCTGAAGGATCTACCCCGTTTCGGCTTACCGATCGACCTCGATGTCGGCAACGCCATTGGTGAATGAGGGAGGATTTACGCCCCTCTGCGTGGAAGGCGAATGCGAGAAATAGTGTCGCGCACGAATAACGTTCTACTGGACAAAACGCGGAAGCGGGATATGTGAAAGGCTCGTTTTCTTGGAAACGTACAATGGATATTGCTATTATTGGCTCTGGGTATGTCGGTCTCGTCACTGGCGCTTGTTTCGCAGATGTCGGGCATAACGTAATCTGCGTCGACAACGACCAAAAAAAGGTCGAAAGCCTCCGGAGCGGTTATATTCCAATTTATGAGCCCGGCCTGGAAGAAGTCGTTCATCGCAATGTGTCGGCCCACCGATTGCGATTTACGACCAGTATCGCGGATGGTGTCGATCACTCTCAAATCGTCTTTATCGCGGTGCCGACGCCTCCTCAACCCGATGGCAGCGTCGATCTGACGTACATCGAGAAGGTTGCGCGCGAGATTGCGGAAGTGCTCAAGGAGTATCGGGTGATCGTCGACAAGAGCACCGTGCCCGTCAAGACCGGCGAAAAAGTGGCGGAGACAATTCGGCGATACAACAAGGCTGGAGTCGAATTTGATGTCGTCAGCAATCCGGAATTCCTTCGGGAAGGGTGCGCTGTCGCCGACCTGATGAATCCGGATCGCATCGTGGTCGGATCGAACAGCGATCGTGCGCTAGCCCTGATGAAGAAGGTTTATGAGCCATTCATGGCGCCCATCATGGTGACCGACGTTAACAGCGCCGAGTTGATCAAGCACGCCGCAAACTCTTTTCTGGCTCTGAAGATCTCCTACATCAACGCGATTTCGGCGATCTGCGAGGCGAGCGGTGCGGATGTCGAGCGGGTTGCCGATGGCATCGGAGCCGATAAACGGATCGGCCGCAGTTTTCTAAACGCCGGCCTCGGTTACGGTGGATCCTGTTTTCCAAAGGATGTGGCAGCTTTTATCGCGATCAGTGACCAGTTAGGACTACCATTTACCCTTTTGAAGGAAGTCCAACGCGTCAACCAGACGCAGCTTGAGCGATTTTTGAAAAAGATCAGGGACACACTTTGGGTCTTGAAAGATAAACGCATTGCAGTGTGGGGGCTCACCTTCAAGCCGGATACAGACGATGTTCGTAGTTCTGTCGCGATCGACTTGGTCAACCATCTATTGCGAGAAGGCGCTATCGTCCAGGTGTACGATCCAAAAGGAATCGAGAGAGTCGCCGAATTGAACCTGTGCAAGGGCGCGATCTTGGCGAAGTCTGCGATTGAAGCAGCAGAGAATGCGGAAGCACTCGTTTTGGCGACCGAATGGAACGAGTTTCAAAACATCGATTTTGTGCAGGTCCGAAAGAGCATGCATACGCCCATCATCTTCGATGGGCGTAACTTGTTCGATCCAAGGACCATGATTGAATTCGGGTTCCGTTATTTCGGGATCGGGCGCTCGAGCACTTCAGGATCCGCCGGGGCGAGCGGCTGATCCGCAAGCGCCGGTAGCGTTCATCGATTGGGGCGATTTCAGTAGAACTTCGCCTGAATTGTGGAAGTTTAGTAAGCTGTCCCGCACTTTTTTCCGTCTCCAGTCTTACAGTCCTGCGGGACGCTGGAGAGGTACTATGGCCGGCAAAAATCCCCGCCTCTGTTGCTTAAGGGCGCTCCAGCGTTGGGAGACAGGGCGAGAATTCGCCGACGAGGTTCTTCACCAAGCGCTGCAGCGATCGGGGTTGAATAACGTCAACAGGTCCTTTGTCACGGAGACCTTCTACGGGGTAATCCGGAACCTCTCTTATCTCGATTTCGTCATCCAGCGCTTCCGGCCCTCTGGTCTCGACATGCAAACTCGCCAAGTGCTGCGATTGGGAGTTTATCAGCTCTACAAAATGCGGATCCCGGATCATGCGGCCGTGTATGAGACCGTCGATATCGCCGGGGGCGCGAGGACATTGGTGAACGCTGTCCTGCGTAAGACGATCGCCGAAAAAGAAAAGATCCTTCAGCAACTCCAGGATGCGCCAGCTCACATCCGTTACTCGCACCCTGAATTCCTCTGGCAGAAATGGGAATCCCGGCATGGAGGCAAACTCGCGGAGGAACTTTGCGCATGGAACAATGAGCCCGCAAAGATTTACGTCCGAGCCAACCGGCTGCGAGTGACGCTCGGAGAGCTAATCGAAAGCTTCCCTGAAGGGAAAGTTGTCGACGTTCATCCTGATTGCCTCGAGGTCGCCCGCCTGCCTCTGTCCTGGATCTCGTCCGGAGTCGCTTACGTACAGGATCCGAGCACCCTTGTGGCGTGCGATTTACTGGAGCCGAAACCAGGAGAAGTGGTTCTCGATGCCTGTGCGGCGCCGGGCGGCAAAGCGGGATACATGGCCCAAAAAATGGAGAATCGAGGAAGCCTCGTGGTCTGTGATTACGACAAGCTCCGACTCGCCCGGCTCGAGCAAAACCTGATCCGGCTCGGTGTCATCAATTCCACGATTGTCCTGATCGATTGGCTTCAGCACACCTCTCCGTTCAAACCTGAAACATTCGACGCAATCCTGGTCGATGCGCCTTGCACGAACACCGGGGTCATCCGGAGACGCGCGGATGTGAGGTGGCGTCTGACTCCTCAGGATTTCCCGCGGATGCACCATCTCCAGGGCCGGATCGTCAAGTCGACCCTTCCGTTCCTGAAAGCCGGCGGTCGTCTCGTCTACAGCACCTGCAGCATGGAACCGGAAGAAAACGAAAGAGTCGTCGATTATATCGATCAAGAGGTTCCTGAGCTTCGCTTCGCGGAAGCCAGGTCATCGATGCCGATTCACGACCATCTCGACGGAGCGTTTGCCGCGCTGTTTGTCAAGGCGTAGCATTTTTTCTTTCTCTTTGTTTTCTCGCAACGCGCCACGGTTACACCTCGGAAAGCAATCGAGCAAGCTCCGTGACCGGCCACTGGCCCGGCGCCACTGCCGCCCCGATTGATCCGTAAACCAGACAAGATCCCAACCGAGCCAGGACGAGCCTCGATAACTTGCCGAATTCTCCCATCCCCATCGCAGCGATCCGTGACTCGGGATTGCGTTCGATCAGGTGAATCAGCGTTTCCACGTCTGACCATCGAGCAACGTTCGTCGCCACTTTGAAGATTTGCGCTTTCGCCGGACGGCAACGATCGAGCATCTCCTGGAGCTCTTCCAGCGGGGGGGTCTTCGCAAAGTCGTGGAAGGAAACAATGACTCCCTTGCCGGTGGACTCCGCATGCCGAACCAGACCTGAAAATCGGTTCAGACTCCGGAGTTCAACGTCGACCAGATCGCACAACGGCAGCCAATGTTCAAAAAGTTCAAGTCGCGCTATTTCGGGTATCGCGTTTGCACCGCCTTCATCAGGATCCCGCACGGTAGCGATTTTGGGGAATGGAACTTTTCCCACAAGAGCCTCAAGATCCGCAGAAGCGTTGTAGAGCAGGTCGATGCGCAATTCACATAAGTCGAAGTGCGTGGCGCGCAGGTTTGAAATTTCGTCAAAATCCCGAAGGGATGCGATCACAGCCACAATCGCGGGCTTGCGTGGTATTGTCAGCATGGCAGATAGAACCTTTCATCGTCCCGGCGCAACTCGGACAGTCCACGGAAATCACGATGTTAATTTTTTATAGAATCTCAGTGCTTCGATCTCGGGCGCCAGTGTACGTAATGGATAGACTCCATTCAGGCCGCCGGACGCCGGATCCTGAATCAGATAGTCAAAACCATCTTTACCAACGATTACCACAAAGTGGGTAATTCCGTTCGGTAGATGGATGCGAACGATCACCGGGTTGCCGCGCTCAAGATTCGAATCGATCAAAGAATAAGAGGGCAAATCTTCGTAGGCATGTCGCGCCAGACCCGGGCGATAATCGGCCGCCTTCTCCCAGTACAACCAGCCCTGCGGGGTGTAACCGCCATTGTCCGAAAGAAAAGCGTTCAATCGCCCCGGATCGATGTCCTGCCCGTAAAAGGCCAGGACCATTGCCGCGGAGCTCACTGCACACCCTTCCGCTCCCATCGTTGCGGGAGCCGGTCCCAACTCGTCGTCAGCCCACCTTGGATCGTCCTGAGCAAATCGCTGGACCGGCAAAACAAGTCTCGAAAAAAAGTAGAGTCCTCCAGCGGAAGGTATTTTTCTGATTCCGACGTAATAAGACCATGCAGAGAAAATGACCAGGACTCCCGCGATTCCTGTGAGCAGATAAGCGGCCAATTTCCGCAAATGCCTCGTAACCGCGGAGAGCGACTGTTCAGCCTTCGAGACAGCTATATTACTCGATCGCATCTGCTTTTTGGTGGACCAGAATGCCGCATCGCGCAACATTTACCGGCAAAGGTTAGAATTTCTATTTTAGACCCTCCATTGGGCGAAGCATCGGTCATTGTAAGTACAAGGCATCATTTTTTTAAATAATCAACATGACGTGCCATTCGAGGACGGAACACGCAAGCGCTCGAAACCAGTATTAGCGCAAGTATCAAAGTCGCTCCTTCGCTCCTGGCTCCTCATCGCGCGGGCCGCAGAGGCAACTCAGAAATTTCAATGAACGGCCATTCTCAAAAGCGGGATCAGAGAAACCTCAAAATCCTGCTGATTATTGGACCGTTGTTGATCGGCGGCATTTTATTTGTCGTCTCGAAGCGGATCTTCGCGGACCATCGCGCAGCGATGAACCTTTTGAAGCAGAGCTACGAAGAACGGGAGCGACTCAGTGGATTGCGCGATGATTTGGACGAATTGCAGGCGGGAGAAACTGGTTTTCTGCTGACCGGCGATCAATCGTACCTTCGGGCGCATCAATTTTCCTATGACGACACCTCCGTGCGTCTTACTGACCTCAACGTTTTGTACACGGATCGCCCCATCCAATTGGAGCGATGGCGGCGACTGCGTCCACTTGTCGAAGCAAAATTGGCCCAATACCGGGAAGTGACTGCGCTCAAAAAGTCCGGGCAAGACGACAAGGCCCTACAATGTGCCAACGGAGATGGAAGCACATCGATCATCGACCAGATTCGATCGATCGTCGCCGAAATGCAGGTAGCCGAAGACGCGATGCTCACAGGCCGCAAACGCGCTAGTGAAGCCAAGCTCGATGCAAGCGACGCCATCTCAACGGGTCTGTTGGTCCTAAGCGCCACTGTGGTTATCTATGCGGGTGTATTGGTATTGAGAATTCGGCAATTGCGGAGCATCATAACGATTTGCGCTTGGACGCAAAAGGTTAACTTCAACGGCAAATGGATGCCAATGGAAGAGTTTTTGTGGCGCCGGTTTCGCGTCAAGGTTTCCCACGGCATTTCCGAGGAAGCATTCGACGGGGTTATGGGAATGGTCGGAAAAAATCTGACGATCTCCGGCGATCGCTCGACCAAGTTGAACCGCACGAAGATTCAGCCAGATATCAACAAAAGGCGTTAGCCTGCGTCGGCCACACGCTTTGTCTCCTCTGCCTCCTTCTCCTGTTGGGGTCCTGCGCATCAACAATCCGAGTTGGCGATTCGAAGGCGACGCTTTGGAAAATTCAGGGAGATCACAACAGAGTTTATTTGCTCGGATCCATTCACGTCCTTTCAAAGCAAGCCTATCCTCTCAAGCCCGCTCTCGAGCGGGCGTTCGATGACGCCAATCAGGTCGTTTTTGAAATCGATCTCGCACGTTTCACACAGGAAAATTTCAACGAAGAATTCAGGCGGACAGCCTTCTATCCCTCCGGGCAATCTCTCTCGAAAAAGCTCGCGCCTCAGACGATCGAGCTCTTAAACAGCTTGCTTCCTCTGTACGGTTTGTCGCTGAAGAAGCTCGAGCGATTCAAGCCATGGTTTGTCGCCGAGGCACTGAGTTCGCGCACCCTCGAGATGGCGGGTTTCAGCGATCGGCTTGGGATCGACGTTTATTTTTACCACAAAGCGAAAGCCGCGGGCAAACCGGTGCTCGGGCTCGAAACGCTCCGTGATCAAGCAGAGATCTTTGACCGATTCAATGACGAACAAAACGAGCAATATCTACTGAGTACTCTCTCCGGGTTGCCCGCGTACGCGGAGATGATTCGGCAACTGGTTCACGCTTGGAAAGACGGGAACGTGCAACTGCTCGATCGGTTTTTGAATCAAGACAAGCGAACCGACCCGCTAACCCACGATACTCTGTTCTCCAGACGCAATTCAAAATGGATGCCGGAAATCGAACGATTTGCTCACGGGAACGGCAACTACTTGATCATTGTCGGAGCTGGCCACCTCGTGGGTGACGACGGTGTCGTCGCGCAACTCAGGCGAAAGGGATACTCCGTGCAACAACTATAAAGCATTGGACAGGTTATTCGCCGGTTTCGCCAATTTCCGCTCTCAATGCATCGGAAATCTTTTCGACCTTAATCAGGTTCGTTTTCCCGGGCATATTGTAAGGCGTACCGGCGACAATCGTGAGGACATCCTCCGGTTTAGCTCCCACAACCTTAGTCGCAGCGTCGACACTCAACCGCACCAAGTGCGCAGTCCCTCCGACAGGCTCATACAGCAGAGGTCGGACCCCCCAACTCAAAGCCAGTCTGCGACACACATCCTTTGAAGAACAGAGCGCGAGTATCGGCATTTTAGGCCGATGGCACGCGACTCGCCGAGGAGTACTTCCGGACGCGGTCGCAGCGACAATCGCCTTGGCCGTTACCGAGCTTGCGATGGCATGTGCCGCATGCGCTACAGCCGCCTCCAAATCTGCCCGATCCGGAATCGATGGCGGAATTGGCAGTTCCCCCGTGATCCACGATTCTTCAGCCCGCGCAGCGATCGTAGCCATCGTTGCGACCGATTCGACCGGGAACCGGCCGACAGCCGATTCCGCAGAGAGCATCACAGCGTCGGTGCCGTCCAGAATCGCATTGGCGATGTCGGCAGCTTCCGCCCTCGTCGGTTTATGGAAAGTGATCATCGATTCCAACATCTGCGTCGCCGTGATCACCGGCACCCCCTCGTCGCGACAAACCGTGATTATCCGCTTCTGGGCAATCGGAACGTCCTCGAAACTCATCTCCAGAGCGAGATCCCCTCGCGCGACCATCACGCCATAACACTCACGAACAATGTTTTTGATGTCGTCCAGGGCGTTCTTCCGCTCGATCTTCGCGATCACTGGAATCGACGCGCCTCGCTCGGCCAGCGCTTGCTTGAGAAATCGGACATCCGACGATGATTGCACAAAAGAAAGCGCCAGAAAGTCGAGTTCCTGGGAGACCGCGAAATCGAGATCCAGGTAGTCTTTCGTTGTTAGTGACGGTAGCGAGACCAGCCGGTTCTTGAGGTTCACGCCTTTGTTGCTTTTGAGTTCGCCACCGCGCAGAATGTCGCACACGACGTCTCCGGTTGCCCTGATCTCCAGCACTTGAAGTTCGATGTTCCCGTCGTCCAGAAGCAAAATGGTACCGGGCGCTACATCACGGTGAAGCCCTTTGAAGCTGACCGCGATCTTCGCCGGCGTTCCGACGGTATTCTCCGAAGTCATGACGACCCTCTTTCCGCGTGGCAGCTCGATGCTGCCGTTCTCCATTTCCCCAACCCGAATCCTCGGACCGCGCAAATCCCCTAGAATAGCGATGAATACCCCGAGCTCATCGGCCACTTTGCGAATCCGCTCCACCAAAGGCTTTGCCACCTCAGCCGAGCGATGGGAAAAGTTCAATCGAGCTACGTCCATCCCTGCATCAATCAATCGGCGCAGCATTTCTTCGCTATCGCTCGCCGGCCCTATTGTCGCCACAATCTTCGTTCTTTTTGAAAGTCCGCCCATTGGTCAATACTGACCGAAGCGCACTGCGAGGACAAGGCCGAAGCGAAGCAAAGTCGTGCCGGCGATTGGTCCGCGTTCAGGCCCAATCAAACGAGCATTTACTTTTGCTTTCGCTTTGTTCCCGCTTCACAAAAAAGTGATTCCACGCAAAAATTAGCGTCGCCTTGGAAGCGGTAATTGCGCAAAAGTGGATCGAATTGCAGAGATGATAACGATAGCGAAAGAAGACCCCTGTTCCCCAGAAGTGTCGCGACTGCTTTCCGCATTCGTCGATGAGGTGAAAAAGCGTTACGATTCCCCTCCCGCAGATGTTGGAACCTTCGATCCTGAGCTCGTTTCGGTCCCAAGAAGCGTTTTCCTCGTCGCACGCCGCGATGGGGACGCCGTTGGATGCGGAGCACTTGTCCCGATGGATGAATCCTCCGTTGAGGTGAAGCGCATGTTCGTCGACAAGGATGAACGTGGTCTCGGAATCGCCACCATGATCCTGGACGAACTCGAGCGTCTAGCCCGGGAATTCGACTACGACGCAATGCGGCTCGAGACCGGCGTTAAGCAGCCCGAATCGATCGCCCTTTACGGAAAAGCAGGCTTTTATCGGATCCCAAATTTTCCACCCTTCGGAGACGATTCCTCGGCGGTTTGCTTTGAAAAGAAAATCTAAGGAGAGAATTCAGGACTCAGGAGTTGCAGAATCCGGGAGCACTTATTTTGAGCGGAAGAAATTTCAGGAGGATGCCTTGACCTGCGAGGCTTTTATTGTCCCTGACTTCTGACTCAGCTTCCTTTGTCGACGACATCGAATCCAGCGAAGCGCAGAGCTTTGATGGCATCGGCCAACTGCCGATCGCGAACCAGAATGTAGTCTGTTTCGAAAGTGCCAATGGGAAGAATCCCAATGTTGGATTGTGCCAACGGAACCGCCACCGAGACCAGACTCCCGACGAGATCCAAATCCAGCGGGCCAACGATTTTTAATCCGCGCCAGCCTCGGCTCGCCTGGACTCCAGCAGGCACAAAATGGTCCTCACAAATCACCGAAACTTCATCCCGCGTGCGGCTGATGGAAAGGAAGGATTCACCAGCAGCCCATTCTGGAATTGGGGCATTGGCATCCAGTCGGCAGACAGCAAGGCGTTCCGCCAGGATGACCAGCTTTAGCAAAGGAGGATTCATCGGGCCCGCAACATGGCACTAAAACCGATCCAGTGCCAACGAGAGTTTCAACGGATGTCCGAAGATTCTGCCGGTTCAAAGGATGGCGTCCGTGTGAAACAGTTGCTTTTCGTCGCGTTGAATGCATCCTTTCGGACTCTTGCTATGCAACGGCTACCTGGATTCCGCGATTTTTATCCGGAGGAATGCGCCTTCCGAAATTACCTCTTCGAGAACTGGCGCCGTGTCGCGAGGTCATTTGGATTTCAGGAGTACGACGGGCCCACGCTGGAACTGACCGAACTCTACAAAAGAAAGAGCGGGGAGGAGCTGAAAACGCAGTTTTTCCGTTTCATCGACCAGGGAGATCGGGACGTCTGTATGAGACCGGAAATGACCCCGACTCTGGCGCGTCTGGTCGCGGCGCGGTCGCGGGAATACAAGAAGCCGATCAAATGGTTCAGCATTTCTCCCTTTTTCCGATTTGAAAAGCCGCAGAAAGGCCGGCTCCGGGAGTTCTATCAAATCAACTGTGACATTCTCGGCGACGACTCTCCTGCGGCCGACGCGGAACTGATCGGACTTGCTATCGCGTTGCATCGGGTCTTCGGTTTGACCGATGACGATTTTTTCGTGCGAATCAATAACCGAAATCTCTGGGCAGAATTCCTGATCAAACATCAGCAGCCAGTCGACCGGTTGTCTGAGTTTCTCTCAATTATCGACAAACTTGAGCGTGAGAATGAGGAGGTCACCGCGCGCAGGCTCCAAACTTTTCAGCTCGACCTCGCCGAGGTCAGGGAATTTGTTCGCACGCCGGCCGCGTCGGTGCCCGGTTTTGGCGACCTGTTTCGCGAATTACGGTGGCGCGGTTTGGAAAAATTTGTCGAGCTGGATCTGACGATCGTCCGTGGACTTGATTACTACACCGGTCTTGTTTTCGAGATTTTTGACCGTAAAAAGGAAAACAGAGCGCTCGCCGGCGGCGGCCGATACGATAACCTGCTCTCCGCTATCAGCGAAGGTGAGACGGACCTCCCGGCCGCCGGTTTTGCGATTGGCGATGCGACATTCAGCAACCTTTTGCAAGAACTCGATCACACGCGTAAACGGATCAATGACGCGCTCCGGGCTCCGGTCGGTGCCTTCATTGTCGTTGCCGACGAAACCCGGCGTCCGGATGCGATCGAACTCGCCGATACCCTCCGTCAATCAGGAATGATAGCGGACTATTGTCTCCAACCGGCCAAAGTCGGGCGCCAGTTTGCGCAAGCGGAAGCGGTCGGCGCTCGATACGCTGTTGTGATCGGTCAAGAATGGCCGCAGGTGCGAGTCAAACTGTTGGCGGAACGAACTGAAAAACTCATGTCGAAAGACGACCTTCCCGGCGTTCTTGGAAGCAAGTGAGTCCCTCCGATTATTAGAACCATGTACCGCACTCATCATTGCAACGAACTCAGGACCTCTGACGTCGGTCACGAAGTCACACTTGCCGGTTGGGTTGACTCCACACGCGATCACGGAGGCGTCATCTTCGTTGATCTAAGAGACCGCGAAGGACGGACCCAAGCTGTATTTCGGCCCGAGGAAAGTCCAGATGTTGCTGCCCTCGCGCACACGCTGCGAGATGAAGATGTGGTCCAAATCACCGGCAAGGTCGCGCGGAGGATCGATGGAACACAAAATCCGAAGCTTGCCACGGGTGAAATCGAAATCGTTGCTTCCGATTTAACTATCCTGAACCGATCGGAAATTCTCCCTTTCCCACTGGATTCGGAGGTCGGCAACGAAGATCTCCGGCTTGCCCACCGTTATCTTGACCTGCGAAGACCCTCTCTTGTTCGAAACCTCAAAGCCCGCCACCTTGTTGGCAAAGTCACGCGAGAGTATCTGGACCGAAATGGATACCTCGAGATTGAGACGCCGATACTCTCAAAAAGCACTCCGGAGGGCGCCCGGGAGTTTCTTGTACCAAGCCGCCTGATCCCAAATCATTACTACGCCCTTTCGCAATCACCCCAGCAATATAAACAATTGCTGATGGTGGGCGGAATCGAGAAATACTTTCAGATCGCAAAATGTTTTCGCGACGAAGATCCGCGCGCTGACCGAATCACCGAACTAACCCAAATCGACCTCGAAGCATCCTTCATCGAGCGAGAGGATATCGTTCGGCTGATCGAAGGTCTCTTGAAAGAGATATTCCGCGCGACACGAGGCGTCGAAATTCAGACACCGTTCCTGCGCTTGAACTATCGCGAAGCGATGGATCGATTTGGCGTCGACAAACCAGACCTGCGGTTTGGACTGGAGCTTGCGGACTTGAGCGACCTCTTTATCGGATCGCAATTTAAGGTGTTCCGCGGGGCCATTGACAATGGCGGCGTCGTGAAATGTCTCAACGCAAAAGGCCTCGCCAAAATTACCACCGGTCAGATCGAAGATCTGACTAACCTCGCGAAAGAATCGGGCGCAAAAGGGTTGGCATTCATCAAAGTGGAGGGAGGCGAATGGAAATCTCCGATCGTCAAATTTTTGACCGAAGCTGAAAAGGCGGCTCTGCAACAAAAGCTGGGCGTTGAGGAAGGTGATCTCCTTCTCTTTGGAGCAGATCGTTGGGAGGTCGTTTGCGCCGTGCTCGGGCGGATACGCCTGAAGGTCGCGGAGATCCAGAGACTGATAACGGATCCAAACGAGTTAAAATTTCTGTGGGTTTTTGACTTTCCATTGCTGGGTTTTGACCCTGCGGAGAGCAAGTGGAGCGCGATGCATCACCCATTCACGCGCCCGAAAGCGGAAGACCTCCCACTTCTGGAGGCCGGTGACTACGGAAAAGTACGGGCTGAGGCCTACGACGTGGTGCTGAACGGCGTCGAGATCGGCGGCGGCAGTATCCGAATCCACGAACAAGATCTGCAGGCTAAAGTGTTTCAAGTCCTCGGCATCAACGCCGAACAACAGAAAAGTCTCTTCGGACATCTGTTGAAGGCCTTTACGTTTGGCGCCCCGCCGCATGGTGGTATCGCACTTGGAGTCGACCGTTTGGTGATGCTGATCACCGGAACACCCAACATCCGGGAGGTGATCGCGTTCCCGAAGAACAGTCGCGGATTCGATTTGATGATGGGTGCGCCCAGTGAAGTTCAGGAGAAGCAACTCCGGGAACTTCACATCCAGAATCGCAAAAAGGGGTAACCAAAGCGTCCCGCTTCGCCCACAGACACCGAACCGCCGATCCATTTCCGCTACGATCCCGCCGGTTTCTTGTCGGCGCCGCTATCGGGTTGTGCGTCCGGGGCGGGGGGAGGATTCGCGGCATTTTTCTTGATGCTCAGAAGCTCGACCTCAAAAACGAGCGTTGACCCCGGAGCAATGTCGTCACCGGCGCCTTCATCTCCGTAAGCAAGATCTGACGGAACGTAGAGTTCATATTTCGAGCCGACCGACATCAATTTCAGCGCTTCTGACCACCCCTTGATCACGCCGTTGACCGGGAAACTGGATGCGCTCCCATGCTTCGCGGAACTGTCGAATTCCTTCCCGTCAATCGTCGTCCCTCGATAATTGGCTTCGACGACGTCCGAATCCTTCGGTTTATCCCCAGCGCCTTCTTTGATCACCTTGTATTGAAGCCCGCTGGAGGTCGTTTTCACACCGGTCTTCTTGGCGTTTTCATCCAGAAATTTTTTGCCGTCGGCCTTGTTTTTCTCCGCGACTCCCTTCATTTGCTCCTGCTTTTTCGACAACGCCTCCTGCTGTTTCTGCATCATCTTCTGTTGAAACGCCTGAAGTGTCTCCTGCAACTCCTGGTCAGTCATCGCCATCGGTTTGTTTCCCAGGACGTCCGCGATCCCTTGAGAGAGCGCCGTTTCGTTCAGGTCGAGCTGGAACTTTTGCAACGTCCGCCCAATATCGACGCCTAAACTGTAACTGACCTTGTCTTTATCGTCCTTAAATGCCGAGTTCGGAGGGGGATTAACTGAGGGGGAAGGACTCGGTTTGGCGTCCTCGGCGTATGAAACAAATGCCGGACACATCAACAGAGTCACGAGAGTAATTCGAATCCATTTCATGATGATGGCGTGCAGCCTCAACGCAAAGGCAACGGGCTGCAACCCATTTCTGAGCAGCCAGGAAGCAGCTCATTCGGAGTCAATTCGGCCGGTTCACATGCCCAATTTGCAACCTGCATTGCTGACAAACGCGCGAAAATCTCACAAGCGCCTGCAGACGCTAATTGCTCTGATCCTGCGTTCGAGAGGAGTCTTCATCCATCTCGTCAGACTCATCCGATTGCGGCGTTTTCTTCGACGAAGATTCTCCTTTGAACAGTTCGCGCAACAAGTCGCCGATCATCGGAGCGGCGACCGCGCCGCCATGCGCCATTTCGCCGGGAGCACCTTCGTAGAGAGCCGCGAAGGCGTACTTGGGAGTTCCGTCCGCCGGGGCAAATCCGGCGAACCAGGCCGCCGTCCGTTCCTTCTTTTTCGGTCCCCACTGGGCAGTTCCGGTTTTCCCGGCCACTTTAACATTCTTAAGTTCAGCAGCACCGCCTGTCCCATTGGCGCCCGAAACAACATCCATCATTCCTTTCCGCAGCTCGTCCGTCGTGACGGGGCTAAGCTTCAGAATATCTTTGGCCCGCGGGCTGTACACATAGACAACTTCGTTATTCAGCGTCTGCACTTGCCGCACGATTCTGGCCTGGTAAACGGTCCCACCATTGGCCAGCGCACCCATCGCCTGGGCCATTTGCAGCGGCGAAATCAGAATGTCTCCCTGACCAATCGAGAGATTTGCGAGGTCGCCGCCGAGAATGTGCCGGTGGTACGTCTGTTCCATATACTCATCCGTCGGGATTCTCCCATCGGCCTCTCCGTTCAAAAGGATCCCGGTGCGTGCACCCAGTCCGAATCTCTTCGCCCAAGTCACCAAAGCGCGCGCGCCGATCTTTTGACCGGCTTGGTAAAACCAGGTATTGCACGACTGTTCGAGCGCTTGCCGGAAGTTCAGGTCGCCTGCGTCTGTTTTCTTCCAGTTCCTGAAGACGATGTTCCCGACATCTAGAGCGGATGGGCAATCGAATTCGTCCTTAGGATCAATAGCGTGCGTCTCGAATCCCGCTACCCCGACGAACATCTTGAACGTTGATCCAGGCGGGTATGCCGAGCGATACGCGCGCGGCAGCATCGGGATATTCGGATCGCTCGCTATCTTATTAAATTTTTCTTCCGAAATTGTGGGAACAAAGTCGTTTGGGTCGATTGTCGGCCAGGAGGCGAGCGCGAGGACTTCCCCGGTATTCGGATCCATCACCACGATGGCGCCCCGTTTCGCCCTTTTCTGCAGGATCTTTTCAGCCAGACGTTGCATATCAACGTCAAGAGTGGTCACGACGTTGTAGCCCGGCTCCGGCGGCGCGGCGATTCGTTCGCCCGATTTGTTGCCGTCCTTGTCAAAAGTAAGGTTCAACTGACCCGGTTTCCCGCGCAGCTGGTCGTCAAATGTTTGTTCGAGTCCCTCGCGGCCTTCGCTCTCCGGCCAGAGCGGCTCGTTATTCTGGAGAACTCGTGTGCTCTCACGGCTGGTGCGACCGGTATATCCAACGACCTGACCCGCGAGAGGTCCTTGCGGGTAAGTACGTACGTAAATCGCTCGCAATGTCAGGCCCGGTGGCACCTTCCCTTGCGCTTTTGCCACCTCGTCATTCGAGAGGTCCGTAGCGATGTCGAATGGAATCGCGCCCCGATTCCGGTAGTGCTGGACCGCAGCATCTTCTGAAAATCCAGTTGGACGACTGGTTAATCCGCGGGCGGAGCCTACCGCGTGATTCACAAAATCGATCACCTCGCGGTCAGTAAAGTCTAACGGCGTCGGGAAAACCACGCCTAGATTGTAGCTGACCCGGGTTTGAGCCAGCGGTATCCCGTTTCGATCCGTGATCTGGCCTCTGGGTGCCGGGATGGTCAAGGCGTAAGTCGCGGCCTGGCGCTGCGTCTCCCAACTCGGCGTCATATGCGTTGGATTGGCCGGCGCCGTCTCCTGCGACCATGCGCTTGAAACCCGCCAGAGCACCGCAATGCACGTTCCAAATATCAAGCGGCTAGACATGAAGAGGCTAAACTCAACACTCGCGCCGAATAGGTGCAAGGAGATTCTATAAAAGCAGAATTCAGGAGTTCAGGCGTTACAGGAGTTCAGGAGGAAGAGCCCCGTTGGTGCAGGTGAAAAGGGGGAACGTGTGTTTAGAATTGGGCGTTCGGTTCCTCGATTCTGCAACTCCTGAACTCCTGCAACTCCTGAATTCCTCCAGTTATTTTTGCAGAAACTGAAAAATGACTTCGGCAAGCTTGGCGCTGATGCCATCCACCTGCTCAATCTCCGCCACGGACGACTTCCGGAGCCGTTCGACTGAACCGAACCGCTTAAGCAAGGCTTGTTTACGGTTCTCACTAATACCAGGACAATCGTCCAGGATGCTTTCCGCGATTCGCTTCTTCATCAGGAGTTGATGATAGCCGTTCGCAAAACGATGCGCCTCGTCGCGAATGCGTTGAAGAATCTGCAGCGCACCCGAATCATCAGGCAATCGCAGCGGCATCGGTCGACCGGGTCGATACACTTCCTCAAATTCTTTCGCCAAGCCGATGATCGGTACATTCTGAAGACCGAGACGCTGAAGCTCCTTGCACGCAGAATTGAGCTGACCTTTCCCGCCGTCGACGATGATCAGATCGGGCAGGCGCACTAATCGTTCGGGCGTGTTCCGCTGGATTCTTGCGACCGACTCGTCCGCAGCCTCCTGACTGAACTCAGCTAACTCTGGCGATGCATTCTTGTTCTCCAAAAGCACGCGCGAATAGCGGCGGCGAACCACTTCGGCCATGCTGGCAAAGTCATCCTGACCTTCGACGGTTCGTATCCGATACCGCCGATAGTTGGATTTATCAGGAATGCCGTTACGAAAGCTGACCATCGAAGCCACAATATGCGTCGTGGAAATATTGGAGATGTCGAAACACTCCATGATTATGGGCGCAACCGGCAGAAGAAGAGCATCCGCCAAGGCCTGCAAATCCACCTTTGGATCAATTGACGTCGGTAATGAGCCACGCGTAAATCGCCTGGCCGGCCTCGTGGTGCGACGGAGATCGTCCAGCATATTTCGCATCTCTGCCGCCTTTTCAAATTCAAGGTTGTCAGCCGCCCTCTTCATCTCCTCCTCGATCTGTTTGAGCATCTCCTGGCTCTGACCCTCGAGAAACTCGCATGCTTCAAGAACACGTGCTTGATAGTCATCGAGAGTCACTCGGCGGATGCACGGTGCGGAGCAGTTTTTAATGATGTGATCCATGCACCGCTTGTAATCGGATTCCCCCGGCGCCAATACCCGGCAGGACCGGATACCAAACCGTTTCCTCATCCACTTCAACGTGGTACGCAGCGCGCCTGAATGCGCAAACGGCCCGAAGTATCTGTATCCATCTTCCTTCTTCAAGCGGGTCAACTGGAAGCGGGGAATCGCATCCGAGAGGTTCACCTTCACCAGCAGAAAGCGCTTATCGTCACGAAAAGTGACGTTGTACTTTGGGCGAAATTCTTTGATTAGCTTGCCCTCGAGGAGAAGGGCTTCCGGCTCGTTGCGAACAAGATGAACATCGAAATCCCAGATGCTATCGAGCAAAGCGCGCGTCTTCAGATCTGCGGTCATCCGTCGAGACGGCATGAAATATTGGCCGAGCCGTTTTCGGAGATCCCGCGCTTTCCCGACATAAATGACGCGCTTCAGGCGATCCTTCATCAGGTAAACGCCCGGCTTATGGGGAACTTCGCGTAATTTCTTGTTCGGATCCGGTTTATCTGCGAGGAAAAGCCCCTCCATGCGGGCAACGGTACTCTCCCGTCCGCGAAAGCTCCAGCTGATAACGGGCGGAGATTTTACTTACGCGGTGTTGCGTTTTGCGTTTGGTGCATCGTCTCATAAGCGGGAGGCGATGCACCAGTCCACCTGCGGCCGCCAACCAAAAGACGGAAACGCTCGCAATACGCGTGAGTCCGAGGTTGAATCGAACGAGTTTGCACTTCGCCATCAGGTGCATTTAAATAGGGAGCTAATAGGAATGAATTGGTTTGTTCTCTTGATTGTCCCGCTGCTAGCACAGGCGGTTGAAGCAACACCGACCCCTGGCTCTACCCAGGCGACGTTGCTTCAGCTATTGAAATCGGGCGGCTGGGTCATGATCCCCTTGATTTTGACCTCGGTAATCACACTCTCTCTCATATTTGCCTGTCTGTTCAGTCTGCGGCGGGGAACCGTTGTCACTCGCCGATTTATGGAAACGGCGGAAGCGCTCTTGCGAAAGCGCGATTACCTCGGATTGATTGCGGTTTCCAATCGTCACTCGGAGGCCGTGGCACGAATCACGGCGCGGACGCTCGACTTTGCTACGAAAAATCCGGCGGCTTCAGACCAGGCAATTCGTGACGTGGCGGAGACAGAAGGTTCCAGGGTCGCCAGCAGTCTGAATCATCGAATCGTTTATCTGGCGGATATTGCGACGCTTTCCCCAATGCTTGGCCTCCTCGGGACCGTGATTGGCATTATCAACGCGTTTGGCGTACTCGCGAGTAACACCACTCAGCCGCGTCCGATTCTGCTCGCCCACGGCGTCTCGGAAGCACTGGTTGCGACCGCCTCAGGGTTGGTGATCGGAATCGTCGCGATGGCGTTCTACGCCATCTTTCGCGGCAAAGTCGCGTCCATGGTTTCAGATCTGGAGTCGGCAACATCCCACATTGTGAATATCATCACTTCGACGAACCAAGTCCGCCGGCCAGAGCGAACGCGGATGCTGGACAGCGACGCGATCTAAATTGACTCAATGAATTTTCGTAAACACGCGGAACCCAGGATTTTGGGGTTTTTGATCGCGCCGATGGTCGACATTCTGCTGGTCGTTCTGGTCTTTTTCATCGTCACCTGGAACTTTGCGCTGAGCGAGAATGAACTGGACGTCCGAGTGCCGACTGCCACGAAAGCGAATGAAGCGCAGCCCTATGTTGGCCAGGTAGTGATCAATATTGCGGCCAACGGAACAGTCATCGTCAATCGGCAACCTAAGAGTTCACAGGAACTTCTGGAATTACTCAAAAAACTTTCCCAACTTTATCCAGACCAGGCAGTCATCGTGCGCGGCGATCAAGGTGTCGAATACAAGCATATTGTCGATGTACTTGATATTTGCCGGCAGGCAGATATCTGGAACGTTGCCTTTGCAACGGGTAAACCTGAGCGATGAGATTGCGTCCTTGGCAAATACTTACCTGCAGCATCTGTTTTGCGTGGAACCTCCGGAGCCAGGAAGTACGGCGAGCGCTACCGGTAGCGCCGACGCCGGACCAACCGGCGCCGCGAGCACAGCCGGTGTATCCTGATCAATCGGTAGGGCAACCCTCGATCCTGGACGAGAAAATGCCGTCCGGGCAGAGCGTGGAGCCTCGGCATCCCTCCGATAATCCCCAGGATGCGAAGCCTTCTGCCGGCAGTCCTGCCGAGCCGGATTCGAAAACCAGAGACGAAGCGGACCAGGACGAGATACGGTTAACGCCGGGGCAGGGACCGGATGCGCAGAGCGCCGACCCGGCCAAAGCTCAGCTTGCAATTGCCGACGGGCTCTACATCCGCAAGCTGTACGATCTGGCGGCGCCCGAATACGAAAAATACCTCGCTCAATTTCTTACTGATTCCGGTCGAGCTTCCGCTCTGTATCGCTTGGCAGACTGTTACGCGAACCTTGGCCAGGAACAGCCCGCGCTCGACACGTATCGCATGCTTATTGATGAAATTGGCACAGGCGAATTTGTCGGCAGCGCAGCGTTCCGACTTGGCTCTCGGGAATTTGACAAGAAAGACTTCCGGGATGCAGCTCCATTGTATGAGAAGGCGTACCTCAACGCGAAATCGCCGGAGATCAAACTTACCGCAAGGTATTATCAAGCAAAGTGCCTCGAATTGACCGGCAAAAAAGGGGACGCAGCCGCAGCCTACACAGACGTCGCGAAATTCGCCGGCAAGAATCCGTATCGCGACGCAGCGCGTTTGTCCTTGGCGTATTTCGCGCTTGAGAACAATCAAAAGCAACAAGCGCTCGACCTTTTTAGCCAGCTTGGAAGCGATGCAGCTAAACCTGCGGTCAAGGCAGAGGCCTTGACGCGCGCCGGCATTCTCGCCGCTGATCTCAAGCAAAAGGATAACGCTGACCAACTCTTTAAAGCCGCCATCGCGTTGAACGCTGAAGGCAAATGGAAACAGATTGCGGAGTTGGAACAGATGAAGCTCCAGTATGAAGGAGACAAATTCTCGCAGGTTCTCGATTCGTACGCGCAAAGCTCTAACTCCCTGGGAGACGAGACGAGACCCAGCGTGATGCTTTTGGTGGCGAATTCTTACCGCCAGCTAGGAAAACAGCAAAAGGCCCTCGACCTCTACAATCAGTTGATTCGCATCTATTCGAACACGGCTGAAGCATACGATGCTCGTTATCAACGACTGGTTTCTCTCGACGCGGTCAAGGATCCGACCCTGGTCGCAGAGGTTGATTCCTACCTTGCCACAGGGCCGAGCCGGGAGCGAGCCGACAAGGCTAAACTTCTGAAAGCCCAAACTCTGTTCCAGCAAAGACGATTCGAACCCGCGGCTCGACTTTATCTCGAACTCACCAATTCGTCGCTCGCTGATCCCTACAAGGCCGATTGTTACTACGCCGCCGGATTTTCCTTTCTACAAATGAACGATAACCAGTCTGCGATCCACGCATTCACCGGTTTGATCGACAAGTTCCCGAAGCATCGGATGACTTCAAAGGCTTTGTTGAAGAGGGCCCTGCTTTTCCAGGAGGCGAAGAATCTCCCGGCCGCGGTGAACGACTTTAACAAAATCATCGCAGACTATCCGGCATCGGCGGAACTAGAAACGGCGCTCCTTCAGAAAGGGTTAACTTTGGGCCAGCAAGCAGATTACCAGCAAATGACAGCCACTTTCCGCGCGTTGCTGAAGGATTATCCCAATAGCAGTGGAGCGGCTCAAGCCAACTACTGGATCGGCTGGGCAGCCTTTGAAGCGAAGCATTACGCGGACGCGATCGTTCCACTGTCCAAGGCGCGGGAACTTAATCCCGACGAGTTCGGGGAAAAGACCACGCTCCGCCTGATTTTGTGCGACCAGAATCTCCACAAACAACCTGAGGCCGCCAAAGAGGTCGACGACTTCATCCAGAAAGATCCTCAGCGAATCTCCATGGTCCTGGATGTCTGTCGATGGCTCGGCTCCGAATTCTACAACGAGAACAACTTTGACCAGGCGGCGAAATATTTTGGTCTGATGACCAGGAACACGGAACCGGGCAAGGTCGACAAGGGTATCTGGCTGAACTATGCTAAGTCGCTCAACGAGCTGAAAAATTATCAGGACGCCAGCAGCGCCATTAATCATTACCTTGAACTGGCGACTGATCCGCCGGACCGGGCACAGGGTTTCCTGATCCTGAGCAGCGCCCAACTTGGCGCCAAAGATCTCGACCCGGCAACCAAATCGGCGGAGCAAGCGTTAGAGCTTCAACCGGAGGGTCGACTCAATGCCGAGGCTCGAATGTCAATCGGAGATATCGAATCGGCACGGGGCAATTACGAAAATGCGGCCCGTTCCTACATGAGCGTCGCGCTCTTGTACGAGGATCCGGAAGTTACCCCGCGCGCTTTGCAACATGCGTACGAAGCATTTCAAAGGGCCGGGAACGAACCGCAAGCGACAAAAGCTCTTTCAGAACTGAAAACCCGATTCCCGAATTACACGATGAAGGTTTCGACCGCCGGCTAGTGGCAGTCCAAACGAACGCCACAAACCACTCTTTTCCCGGAATGACGTTTTCCCGGCTATTTCGCTTATCCGACCGCCCCTGGAGTCGAACAATCAGCCAGTTCGTTGCGTTGCTCGAGCCAATGCAGGATGCACAATTGGCACGATTAGCCGCCCAATCACAAACACTCACACGCCAGCTTTTTGGACGAACGATGCGCCTGTTTGCTCCGCTTTATATCTCGAGCGAGTGCATTAACAACTGCCAGTATTGCGGGTTTTCCCGCGATAATCCGATCTTGCGGGTGACATTGTCCACGGACGAAGTGGAAGCGGAAGGGAGATACCTGGTTCGCCATGGGTTCCGCAATATTCTACTGGTCTCCGGCGAACATCCGAAGTTCGTCTCGAACGGCTACCTCCTGGATGTTGTCCGGAGACTGGTTTCATTCGTGCCATCCGTCTCGATCGAAGTTGCGCCGATGGAGATTGACGATTACCGGCCACTGGTTTCGGCGGGTGCGGAAGGCCTGGTCGTCTACCAGGAAACGTATGACCGCGCAGCCTACGCCGCAGTTCACAGCTCCGGACCAAAACGGGATTTCGATTGGCGCTTGGATACTCCGGAACGTGCGTATGCGGCTGGTTTCCGGCGAATCGGGATCGCGCCCTTATTCGGATTGGCGGAATGGCGATCCGACGCGATCGCTCTCGCTGAGCATGTCGAGTACCTCCTGAAGAAATGCTGGCGCTCGCAGTTGACGGTCAGTTTGCCGCGACTGCGTCCGGCGTCCGGTGGATTCCGTCCTCAATATTCGTTATCGGATCGAAATTTTATCCAAGTGTTGTGCGCGCTCAGGATGACCTTTCCGCAGGTGGGCATCGTCCTGAGCACCCGCGAATCCCCGGAATTCAGAGATGCTCTGATGCCGATCGGTGTCACTATGATGAGCGCCGGAAGCCGGACCGAGCCGGGCGGTTACACCGGCCAGGGGACGCATTCGCTGCATCTGACGGTCAAAGGACGGGTCACTCACTCGACCTGCGGCATTGCGAAGGCAGACGGCCAATTCGAAGTCGAGGATAGCCGATCTCCGAATGAGATCGCAGCAGCCCTTCGAGCGAACGGTTTGGAGCCCGTCTGGAAAGATTGGGATTCAGCGATTCTTTCCACATGAAACTTACGCTGAACGGACAAGTGCGCGATCTCGAAATCGGCACAACTCTCTCCACTCTCCTTCTTTCACTGCAACTGACAGAAAAACTGGTTCTGGTCGAACTGAACGGTCATGCTGTACAACGCGCCGATTTTCCGGCCACAAAACTCGGCGACGGCGACGCGATCGAGATCGTGCGCATGGTCGGCGGTGGCTGAGAAATTTGACGCCTGACCAGCGCCGCTATGCCTCGTATCGCTCAGGAAACCGTCGAACAGGTCGCGGCCGCGTCGGACATCGTGGCGGTGATCAGCAGCTATTTCCCGCTGAAACGGGCCGGGACGGAGTTCCGGGCAATCTGTCCGTTTCACCAGGAGAAAACACCTTCGTTCTTTGTCAATCCATCCAAGCAATCGTATTACTGCCACGGCTGTGGTGCCGGCGGGGCTGTCTTCCAGTTTCTGATGCAGTACGAGAATGTCGATTTTCCGGAAGCGGTGCGCCGCCTGGCGTCCCGGGCTGGGATCGTAATCGTCGAGGAGGAACTCAGCGCCGAGGAAGAAACCAAACAGGGCCTGCGCAAACGGTTGCTTCGGCTCCATTTCGAGGCGACCGCTTGGTTTCACAGCAATTTGCTTCGCACCAAGGCGGCGGCGCACGCCCGATCCTACCTGAAGAGCCGCGGAATCAATATCGAGACGGCTAAGCGCTGGCAGATTGGTTACGCGCCAAATACGTGGGACTCGCTGGTTCACTGGGCAAACAACGCGGGGTTCGTCAAAGAGGAACTCATCGAGAGCGGGCTCGTAAAACTGCGCGAGGAAGGTAATCCGCGCTCCCGCATTTATGATCGATTCCGGGATCGGTTAATGTTCCCCATCCACAACGATTTCGGCGAAGTCGTAGCGTTCAGCGGACGGATCCTCGATCCCAAGGCGCAAGGCGGCAAATATGTGAATTCACCGGAGACGCCGCTTTTTTCCAAAGGGAACCTCTTGTTTGGACTTCATCAGTCGAAGCGATTCATCGCCAATGCGCGGCAAGCGATCGTGCTGGAGGGTCAACTCGATCTGATCACCACTTTCGAAGCCGGCATCCAAAACGTGGTCGCGCCGCAGGGCACAGCGCTAACCGCCCGCCATGCCGCTTTGCTCCACCGTTTCGGCGACGAGGTCGTTCTCTTCTTTGACGCAGATGCAGCAGGTCAAAAAGCGGCCGAGCGGGCGCTCGAAGTTCTTTTCGGCGCCGGGCTCCAAGTGAAAATCGGCGAAATGCCCGCAGGCGAAGATCCAGACTCTTTGATCCGCAAATCGGGCAGCGACGCTTTCCGCGCCCGGGTGGAATCGGCCGAAGATTTCTTTGATTTCCAAATCAATCACAATTTGAGCGCAGCGGAGTCGAAAACAACGGCCGGCAGAGTTGCCTTCGCCCGGAAGATGTCTCAATTTATCAGCGTTGTGCCCGATCTGGTGGTGCGGGACACGTTGACTAGCCGTTTGGCGTCTCGACTTAAAATTCCGCGGGAGACAATGCAGCAGATGGTGGCTTTATCGCCCAAGCAAACCCAGGGAAGAACGCTTGAAGAAGAAGTTACCGCGCCTCAGATGGCGATGCCGCGGCATGATTTGGCAGTCATTTGCAAAGCCGCGCTCGTGGTTCCCGATCTCTTGAGGGAAATTCGGCAGCAGCCTTGGAAGTCGATCTTGCAACACGTCGATGGCGGCGAACTACTCTCGAAAATCTTTGATTCGGCGCTGGAGCCGGGTGAGTCGGCCAGTATCGCCGCCTTCTTTGCTTCGCTGGCGAAATCGGAAGCCGCGATTTTGTCTCTCCTGCTTGCCAACAAAGAATTGAACGAACAAATGGGTCACGTCTTCTGGACGCAGTTGGCCGCCGCTGAACTTCAGCGCAGAAAGCGGCAGATAGCGACCGTTCTTCGACTTGCCGCGGACGATCTGGCCGCCCAGCAACAGGCAAACGAGGAGCTCAAAGAAATCCTTGACCTCGAATCTTGGTTCACAGATATTTCGCGACTTCCGAGCCGGGTACCGTGAGCAAAGTGCATCCATCCGATAACAATGATTTCTCACCCCCCCCTATCGGAGCTGCAGCGAAAGTATGCGTAGGTGGTTATGGCAAAGCTTACTTCTCAAAATTCATCCAAATCGAAGAGTGCCAAATCAAAAACCACCATCGACGAGAAAAAACCTAAGAGCCTTGGCAAAAAAGTTGCCTTTGCCGCTAAGAAACTTTCTGCGCTTGCCGCACAAGACAAGCTTCACCCGGAGACCTCTCAGGAGTTGCATATCGCTGTAGTGTCGACAAACGGACACTCGGGACTCACCTCGAAGCTAGTATCTCCGGATCCGGCCCTGGACCTTCAGGAACGGGTCCGGGACATGGTGAAGCTTGCCAAGGAACAGGGCTACGTCACCTACGACGATATCAACGAGGCTCTGCCGGAAAACATGGCTGATCCGGAGGAAATGGAGCAGCTTATCAACCGGCTGCGGTCGATGGAGGTCGACATCATCGATGCGTCCGAAGTCGATCGCTACAAGGATGGCAAAAAGGACATCGACGACGAGGAAGAGGAGAAAGATCAAAAACTCGATATCCTCGATGATCCGGTCCGAATGTATTTGAAGCAGATGGGCCAAGTGCCGCTGCTTACTCGAGAACAAGAAGTCGAAATCTCGAAGCGGATCGAAGACGCCGAAATGATGGTTCAAAAATTCATCAACCGGTTCGGGTTTACTTCGAAATCCCATTTGGATCTGGCGCAGAAGTTAATCGAGGGACGAGAACGATTCGATCGTGTCATACTCGATAAGAAAATCGAGAGCCGCGAGCGTTACATGAAAGGACTCCCGAAGCTCTGTTCGCAAATCGAACGAACAAGCAGCGACGTCGCAGCGCTTTATCGCAAGCTGATGGAGGCCCGCGAATCGGGAAAAGAATCCTCGGTCAAACCGGAATTTCAGAGGGCGCACACCAGCCTCATGAAGCTCTATCCGAGATTCTACTTCAAACAGAAGGTCACCGAGGAGTTTGTCCAACTGGCTGATGATTATCTGCGCATACTCAGTAATTTGCAGAACGAGATTACCCGGACCGAGCAGGGATCAGCGGCCGCGCGGGACCGGTTGCCTGATTACCGAAGCCGTTTGCGCGAGCTCGAATACAAGCTCTGGTTGAGACCTGAGGATTACGTCCGTCAGCATTGCGATCTGAAAGACTGGCTCAAACGGGCCCTCCGCGCCAAAACGGAGATGGTCGAAGCCAATCTGCGGCTGGTGATTTCGATCGCCAAGAAGTACACAAATCGCGGCCTCTCATTTCTCGACCTCATCCAGGAGGGCAACATGGGCCTGATGAAAGCCGTCGAGAAATTCGAGTACCGACGCGGCTACAAATTTTCTACCTACGCCACTTGGTGGATTCGCCAGGCAATTACCCGATCGATCGCGGATCAAGCCCGCACAATCCGCATCCCGGTGCATATGATCGAGACGATCAACAAGCTGATGCGCGTGCAGAAGCAGTTGGTCCAGGAGTACGGGAGAGAACCTACCCCGGAAGAGGTGGCCGAGGAGATTCAATTGCCCGTCGAGCGCGTCCGTGCAGTGCTCAAAATGGCCCAGCAACCGATCTCGCTCCAGAGCCCGGTCGGCGATAGCGACGACACCAGCTTCGGCGATTTCATCGAGGACAAGGGCGCCGAAAATCCCAGCGATATGACCGCGATCGTCTTGCTTCGGGAAAAAATCCGGGACGTCCTGGATACTCTGACCGAACGTGAACGGCAGGTTCTCGAACAGCGGTTTGGCCTCGTAGACGGTTACAGCAGAACGCTCGAGGAGGTGGGCCGGCAATTTCGTGTTACACGCGAACGCATCCGCCAAATCGAAGCCAAAGCGCTACGAAAGATGCGCCATCCCACCCGGATCCGCCAGCTCGAGGGGTTCCTCGAAGCGGGCGAATAGGACAGAGCGGATCGGCGTTTGGGCGGGTCGGACCAAAGCCGACGTAATCGAGGCGGCTCGCTTTGCCTCTTCGAATCGCAACGAACCGGGGATAGTTCACCTACGAACGCCGAACGGCGAACATTGAACGCCAAACGCAAAACATCCTTGAGCGGTACGTCACTGCGTTGTACTAATTCTTTGCCACCGGATGAAAGAGAAAGCCGCTTGGTCCGATTGAAACTTTAGACAGTCTGTGGTGTTCAATTCAACGCAATGAACGATCCAGAACGCGATCAGCTTTGGTGCTTGCTTGGAAAGGCGAAGGTCGAAGAACCTTCACCGTTTTTCGCAGCGAGGGTCGTTGCTTCCGTCAGAAAGGTGAAAGAGGATCGCAAAGTGTTCTGGGCAAATTGGTTACGGTTTGGTCTGCCGGGAGCGTTGGCGGGCGCGCTGGCCGTCTTTTTAACCGTTTTCAACGTTCGCGTCGAGCACAAGATTGAGTCCAAACCAGTGATGATTGTGACACAGACTGAGCCAAGCGACCTCGAATTGATAGCCGACTTGGATTCTGCGCTCTCATCCGAGGAATCTTCCGTATGGTTAGATTCTTCGTCGCATTGATTCTCGCGGGCTTCGCTGTCGTGGAGAGTCAGGCGCAGGTTGCATCCA
>Ga0302326_10001108_pt1 | contig 70113 bp, 54 predicted proteins | sample Palsa_T0_3_FD_202264 | JGI IMG/M metagenome (GOLD analysis project Ga0302326, IMG submission 202264) | Peat permafrost microbial communities from Stordalen Mire near Abisko, Sweden - Palsa_T0_3 | ecosystem: Environmental > Terrestrial > Soil > Palsa > Peat permafrost | place: Sweden: Abisko... | reverse complement strand
AGCAAACCGCTACCCGGAGCCGCAGTCATGACTGACGATACCGCCTACATACCGCCCAAGATCTGGACCTGGACCAAGGAGAACGGTGGCCAGTTCGCCAACACCAACCGCCCAGTGGCCGGCCCGACGCACAACAAAGATCTGCCGGTGGGCCGCCACCCGCTGCAGCTCTATTCATTGGCCACGCCCAATGGCGTGAAGGTGACCGTAATGCTGGAGGAGCTGCTGGCGTGCGGTCACTCGGGGGCCGAATATGATGCGTGGCTGATTAACATTCGCGAGGGCGATCAGTTTGGTTCCGGTTTCGTCGGCGTAAATCCGAACTCCAAGATTCCGGCTCTGATGGATCGCAGCGGGCAGACCCCGATCCGCGTCTTTGAATCGGGCGCGATACTGATCCACCTGGCTGAGAAGTTCGGCGCCTTCCTGCCTACGGCGCCTGCCGCCCGGGCGGAGTGCTTGTCATGGCTGATGTGGCAAATGGGCTCGGCGCCCTACCTGGGCGGCGGCTTCGGTCATTTCTATGCCTACGCGCCAATCAAGATCGAATACGCCATCGACCGCTTCGCCATGGAGGTGAAGCGACAGCTGGATGTGTTGGACCGGCGTCTGGCCGAGAGCGAGTATTTGGGCGGCACGCAGTACACCATCGCCGACATTGCCGTGTGGCCCTGGTACGGCGCGCTCGCCAAGGGTCTGGTCTACGAGGCCGGCGAGTTCCTGCAGGTGGCCGAGTACAAGAACGTGCAGCGCTGGACCGAGACCATCGCCAAGCGACCGGCGGTGCAGCGCGGACGGATGGTGAACCGCATCGTTGGGGAGCCGGCGAGTCAGCTGCGCGAGCGACACGAAGCAAGCGACTTTGACACCAAGACGAAGGACAAGCTCACGGCGGTGGGGTGAGGGGCGGCGGCTTACCAGAGGCCGCTTGGGGTAGGGCTTACATTCCAGCAATCGTGCATCCGGCGAGGCAACCGCCTACCAATCAGATGAGAGCTACTGTCCGAGCGGCAGACGCACGGTGAACTCGCTGCCCAGGCCCAGACCGGCACTGACTGCCGCCACGTTGCCCCCGTGCTTTTCCACGATCGCGCGCACCAGCGCCAGACCGATGCCAAGGCCGGAGCCAGAGCGCGGCGCTGTGGCATGGACCTGCATGAAGAGGTTAAAGATATGCGGCAGCGTATCCGGCGCAATGCCAATGCCGGAGTCCCGAATCCGAACTATCGCGCTGCCATCGGATACATGCACTGACACGGCGATCTCGCCGCCGATGTCGGTGTATTTCGAGGCGTTGCCCAGCAGGTTCACAAAGACCTGCTCGAGTCTCGCGGCATCGGCCACCAACCACACGCTGGATTCCTGCCCCGATAGCGTCAGCCGCTGACTGCGCCGCTTGAGTTCCCACTCAAGTGTTTCCGCGGCGTTGCGCAACACCGCCCGCAGATCCACGAGTTCGCACTGCAGCTCAAGCTGTCCACGCGTAATACGCGTGATATCCAAGAGGCCACCTACCAGAAACGCCATTTGCTGCGTCTGTCGTTCAATGAGTCCAAACATTTGATGCTGGAGGGCGACCGCGGCGCTCTTTGGGCTGCGCAGCACTTTGACCGCGTTCTGAATCGCCCCAATGGGGCTACGCAGCTCATGGCACACGGTTGCGAGAAATTCGTTTTTTAGACGATCCGTGCTGCCAAGCTCCTTGATCCGTCCGAGCAAGGGCAGCCGATCATAGGGATCGTGCTCACTTCGCAGGCTCCCGCCAATCTCAGGCAGCACGTTTAACCCCATATTGTGCCTAAGCGCCAGCTCGGCAGGCGCGCGCAACAGAGCTGATACTGACTGTTTGGCTTCCATGGGTGTCGCTCCATCCGTTGTTCTCTGACGGACAAAGACTACAAGCGGGGCGGCATCTGTTCCGTTCGGTAGCAGACGCATCCGAAGTTTCTGAGGAGGAGTTAGCTCGAGCGGATGCAGCGCGCTAGAAGAACCGGGCGCTCGCGGATGGGCCAGCCGCTCGGGATCTGCGCCTGCGAAGCGCCACCTATCCGGCTCAGCCCACTTAGAACGTCGTGGCTCTTGGACAGGATTGCCTGCCTGGCAATGAACTGACTTAAATCTGTAGCATTCAAGGCCGCAGAGCGCTTACGGCGGCGTGGCTGTTCCTGCCGCCCTAAGTTGTGGCACCTGACAACAGGCGCGGATCAAATCAGCGCCTGCCTGCTCGATGGCTGATCGAGCGCGAAGACAGATTGCTTCCGAGCAACGCCCTCAAGTGTTGATGTGCACGCCGCCGATGAGCCAGAACACGAGAATTATGATCAAGACCAGACCTAGCGCACCGCCCAGTCCACGGCCACCATAGCGATTGTACCCATAATAACCGCCACCGCCGCCCAGCAGCAGTACCACCAGAACGATGATCAGAATGGTGCCCATCTCATACCTTCCTTACCTAATTCGAGGGAAAAGCGACCGAGGGAGCCGTGGTTTCAGCGGCACCTGGATGCCGGCCTGCACAGTACTCGAGCGTGCTGACCAGTTCTGCGCGTGCCGAGCAATTCAGGCTGTGAGCACGTCATTCGCCTCTGCGTAGGCTACTGGTCATTCACTGGACGCAGCCAATGAGGCAAGGTTAGCGCGCGGCCTCGTCAGCGACTGTGCGGGAGCGTACAAAGAGGCTGCTTCAGGCACCCGAAATGCACGGAATATCCGCCCCGAACCCCTCGGGCGCAGTGTGGCTGTGCCGCGCCTGCGAAGCGGTGCGCGCGAGCGCCTACCCGGCGCGCGTGCCGCGCGCGAGCGTACGAAGGCCCCCTGCCACGTAGGGACCCAGGCGTGCCCTTAACGCCGCGACATCATCCGAGCGGCACAGGCCATTGGAGAGCACGTCGAGCCGGCCGGTTTCGGCCAGTGAAAGCGTGAGCGCGCCAGTGAGGAAATTGTAGCCCCAGTAAATGTCCTCCGGCGCTGCACCGGGGAGCGATTCCATGACGGCCTGGATAAACTCGTGCACTACGCCGTTGAAAGTCTTTCCCATCAGCGTGCGGCCCCACTCAGGTGAGTTGTTCACATAGGCGAGCAGCGAGAAGTAGCTGTGCCAGCCAGGGCCGGCGTGCGCAAGCCGATCAAGGATCGGGTTGAAAAACGCGCCCACCACCGCCTCGGTGCTCGGCGCCTGCGGGGCGGCTTTCAGCCGCTCCTCAATAAGCCGCCGTCGCCGCTCATCATTGAGCACATGGCCGCGTCGCTCGATGACTTCCGCGAGCAGATTCTTCTTGGTGCCGAAGTGGTAGTTAACCAGCGCCAGCTTGACCCCGGCCTCACCTGTTATGTCCCGCAGCGATACGCCGTGGAATCCACGCCGCGCAAACAGCTTCTCGGCGGCATCCATCAGCTTGTCTTTGGTCGTGCGCTTGGGGCGGGGCATGCAGGTACCTGAATTAACTGGCTAATACTAAACCGCTTTCGCCGTGCTGTCCGCTGCCGAAGGGCTGCTGGATGCGAGCTGTGCGGGCTCATGCGGTCTCGCTAGATCACCGTTGCATTGGAACGATGGTTCAATTATTCTTGAACACACGTTCAAGTTCTAGTTAATCTTGACGTCTAAATTATAAATAAATCGGGGAGGGTCGAACCATGTTGCGCAGGTTCTGTACTGCTTTCACTGCCGCAGTTTTCCTAATGAATGCCGCCGTGGCGGCTGATCCGGACAGCGCCGCCACCAGTTCAGCGGTGGCCAGCAACGGCGGGGTTGAGGAAGTCGTCGTGACTGCGCGCCGGCGCTCCGAGCAGCTACAGAACGTCCCTCTGGCCGTGACCGCGCTCAATGCCGATCAGCTGGTGACCCAGAACGTGCAGAACCTGACCGATGTCACCGCGGTGACTCCCAACATCGAGGTCAATGCCGGGCGCGCGACCAGCAGCACGATCAATGTCTACATCCGCGGCGTAGGCCAGAGTGATCCGCTGTGGGGCAATGAGCCGGGCGTTGGCATCTATCTGGATGATGTCTATATCGCCCGCCCGCAGGGCGCCTTGCTGGATCTGTACGATGTCGATCGCATCGAGGTGCTGCGCGGACCGCAGGGCACGCTCTACGGCAAGAACACGATTGGCGGGGCAATCAAGTACATCACGCGCGATATCAGTGCCTCGAACGACCCGTACTTTGATGCCTCGGTGACCGGTGGCAGCTATGACGAGCGCGATTTCAAGTTCGCCGCATCGGCGCCGGTCGTGGCTGACCATGTTTACTTCGGGGTTGCCGGGGCTTTCCTGCGCCACGACGGCTGGGGCGAGATCGTGGACGATGGCATGCCGCGGCCCTACAACGCCGTCGGCCAGGATGTGGATGACAAGAATGTACTCACCGGTCGCGCCAATCTCACCATCATCTGGGGCCAGAGCTCCAAGCTGAAGATACTGGCCGACTCGATGGATGATCGCTCCAACGAGGTCGCCGGACAGCGCCTTTCCGCCAATCCTTACCTCGAGGATCCGCTCGACAGCCGTTTCGACACCTACACCGACATGCCGGTCGACAAGGATCGGGCCGCATTCTTTGGTTATTCGGGCACCTACACGCAGGATTTCACTGATGCCCTGGCCTTCAAGACAGTGCTCGCCTACCGCCAGGGCGAAACACACCAGTTCATCAATTTCAGTGAGCTCGATGCCCCGTGGTTCGAGGTGCCGGGTAGCTACAAGGATCACGAGACCACCGGCGAGATGCAGCTGACCTACACCGGCTCACAATGGAAAGGCGTTGCCGGTCTTTATTATTTCAACGGTACGGCCGCCGGAGCCTACGATGCAGTCTTAAGCCTGGGCGGGGCACCGCTGGCTCCGGGGTTACCGCCCGGTCTTACCCAGCTGACCGAAGGCAGCATCATCACCAACAGCTACGCCGGCTACTTTGATACCACCTGGACTCTGGCGCCGCGCCTGAACATGGATGTCGGTGCGCGCTGGAACGAGGATCAGAAGACCGCAAGCGTCTATGTCTCGGCCGTCAACGCCGGGACACTCGCGCCCGATGCCACCTTCTACAACCCCAATAATCCGCCGGTCGGGTTCGTGCCGCTGGGCGGCCCGGAGACCGACTACACCAACAAGCACAGCTTTGTGAACATTTCACCCCGTTTCGGGTTCGACTATCACTTCACCGACGATGTCATGGGTTATATCTCCTACAGCCGCGGCTTCAAGAGCGGTGGCTTCGACATGCGCGGCAACGAGACCGCAGATCCCGGCACCGAAAACGGCTACCGCTCGGAAGAAGCTGACAGCTATGAGCTCGGCGTGAAATCGATGCTGTTTGATCGGCGCCTGACGCTGAATCTGACCATCTTTTACTCCCCCTATAACGATGTGCAGATCACGACGCAGCAGTTCGAGCTGGTTGCCGGTGCTCCGACCAACGTGACGGCGGTACTGAATGCCGGTACGCAGCTGAATCAGGGCGTCGAATTCGAATCGGTTTGGCGCCCGATCGAGCCGCTGACGTTGACGGCTAACATTGGCTACCTCGATGCCTACTACAAGGATTTTCTGGTCGGTTGCCCAACGCCTGCACCGGGCTGCTTCGTGAATGTCTCGTCGCAGAATTCACCGGTCGATGCGCCGCGCTGGACGGCATCGCTGGCGGGTGTTTACGTGTGGAACGTGGCCGGCGGCGATCTGAGCGCGCACTCCACCTTTCGCTACCAGAGCTTCACCAAGGTGGCCAACACCGAGACGAGCGTCACTGACCAGGGCGGTTATGCCGTGCTGGATGCGGGCTTGGCCTACGCGATGGGCAAGAGCTGGCGCTTCTCTGTCGAGGGCAAGAATATCCTCGATCGGTGGTATCGGGTCGCCGGCTACGACTTCGGCGCCTTTGGCACCGGGCCCGAGGGCGGCCTGAGCCAGATCGGTTACTACGGTGCACCGCGCACCGTACTGGCGACGGTGAACTACCGTTACTGAGCGCGTGGCGCGCGGCCTTTGCGCCGCGCGCCAGCGACCGCCATCAGCACCAAGCACCGCGGGACGATCAGCTCGTGATCCCAGACACTCAGGATCGGAAGCTCGCACCGGGCGACGGTTGGAGGCAACTGCTTCCCGCCACGGCCTCTTGCCCATGAACTGCTTTGATTCGAGTGTCGCTCTGCTGCCGGAGGTCCTGGCACTGCACGGCCAATGGCGCAGCGCGCACACGGCGCTGATCGAGGGCGAGCGCTCGCTCAGCTGGGGAGCATTCGACAGGCTGCTCAATCAGGTAGCCAATGGGCTGCGCGCGCTCGGGGTTCAGCCCGGGGACCGCGTGGCCGTGCTGATGCACAACAGCCTGGAAATGGTCGTGGCATTGTTTGGCACGCTCAAGTCGGGCGCGGTGGTGGTACCGCTGAACCTCTCGGTCACCGATCAGACACTGATCGAGATGGTGTGCGACTGCGGCGCCGTCGCGCTGCTTGCCTCGGACGAGCAGTGCCTACGCGTGGATGCCCTGCGGGCCCAGCTTCCGAGCATCCTCGAGCAGGCCTATGTGGGCCTCAATGCCCCCGCCGTGCGCTGGCACCAGTTTGCATCGTGGGTCGAGCAGCAGGAGCCGACAGCGCTGGCGCAGTCCGTGCAGCCTGACAGTCCCTGCAACATTATTTACAGCTCCGGGACCACCGGAGTGCCCAAGGGCATCGTGCACTCTCACCTGTGCCGGCTGCGTTGGGCGGTGGAACTGGGCGCGGCGCTTCGCTACCACTCCGGCGCGGTGACGATCTGCTCACTCGGCTTGTTCTCCAACATCAGTTGGGTGTGCATGCTCTCGACCTTCCACGCCGGTGGCACCGTGGTGGTGATGCGCTCATTCAAGCCCCATGACCTGCTGGCCCTTATCGAGCGCCACGAGGTGACGCACGGTGCCTTCGTGCCGGTGCAGCTGCAGCGGATCCTCGATTCGGGTGCGGACGCTGCGCATCCGGGCCGCACCCTCCAGACCTTGATGTGCTGCGGCTCGCCGCTTCCGGCTGACACCAAGCGCGACATCGCCGCCACGCTCGGCTGCCAGCTGATCGAACTCTACGGGCTGACCGAGGGTCTGGTGACGACGCTGGCACCGGAGGATTTCCGTCGCAAGCTCACCTCCGTGGGCAAACCGTTGCCGGGAGCTGATCTGCTGCTGCTCGATGAGTCCGATCGACCGGTGCCCGTGGGGGAGGCGGGCGAGATCGTGGGGCGCAGCAGCCTGATCATGTCCGGTTACCACAACCGACCCGATGCCGATGCCGAGGCGATGTGGATCGCTCCTGATGGGAAGCGCTGGTTCCGAACCGGCGATATCGGGCGCCTCGATGCCGAAGGCTTCCTCTATATTGTAGATCGCAAAAAGGACATGCTGCTCTCCGGGGGCCAGAACGTTTATCCTGCGGACATTGAAGAAGTGATGCGCCGGCACGAAGCCATTGCCGAGATTGCTGTCATCGGTGTGCCCAGCGAGCGCTGGGGCGAGACGCCGCTGGCGGTTGTGGTGTTGCACGCCGGGCAGGGCATCAAGCCCGAGCAGCTGATGGCCTGGACCAATGAGCGGGTGGGCAAGCAGCAGCGCGTCTGTGGCGTGGTGTTTCGGGATGCGTTACCGCGCAATCCCAATGGCAAGATCCTCAAGCGTGAGCTGCGCCGCGAATACGTCAGCGCCGCTGCCAACTCGGAGTCACGGCCATGAGTAACCTGCCTCATAAATCCGGAGCCATGGCCGCGCCGGTGCGCAGCTACCAGTTTTACGTGCTCGCCATCCTGCTGATCGTCTATACCTTCAACTTCATTGATCGGATCGTGCTCGGCATCCTGGTGGCACCGATCAAGCTTGAGCTGCACCTGACGGACACCGAACTGGGCTTCCTGGGCGGGACGGCCTTCGCGCTGTTCTATACCGCCCTCGGGGTGCCGATCGGCTGGCTGGCCGATCGTGTCAACCGCGTCTGGATCATGGCGGGCGCTCTGGCCTGCTGGAGTGCGTTCACGGCAGGCTCCGGCGTGGCCCACAGTTTCCTGCAGCTGTTCGTGGCGCGCCTGGGTGTCGGTGTGGGCGAAGCCGGCGGTGTCGCGCCGGCGTATTCGCTGATCAGCGACTACTTTCAGCCCAGCCAGCGGGCACGGGCGCTCGGCTTTTACTCGCTCGGAATTCCCGTTGGCAGTGCGCTCGGGCTGCTCTTTGGCGGTTACCTGGCCGTTGCGGTCAGCTGGCGGGCCGCATTCATCGTGCTCGGCATCGCAGGCATCCTGCTGGCTCCGCTGCTGATCGCGACACTGAAGGAGCCCAAGCGCGGTGGATTAGATGCGGGACCGAGGATTGCTCCGGCCTCGCTGACGGAAGTGACGCGTACGCTGCTCGCCAAGCCCAGCTTCTGGCTGCTGTCCGGCGGTGCGGCCTGCAGTTCGATCATGGGTTACGGCCTGCTGTTCTGGCTGCCCTCGTTTTTCATGCGAAGCTACGGTCTGAGCATCATGCAAGTCTCGCATTTCTATGCCGGCCTGCTGCTGATCGGTGGCGTGGTCGGTATCGGGGTCGGCAGCGTGCTGGCCGATCGGCTGGGAAGTACAGCGCGCGCTGCCTACGCACTGATCCCAGCGGTAGCGTTCTTCCTATTATTGCCGTGCTACGCCTACGGCGTATTTCGTCCCCCAGGCGCCTTTGCCTTTGCATTCTTCCTGATACCTACCGCCCTGCAACTGGCGTGGCTCGGTCCGGTGATCAGCGCCATCCAGCATCTCGTGCCAGCCAATATGCGTACCGTGGCCTCAGCAACTTTTCTGTTCGTCAATAACCTGCTCGGCCTCGGGCTCGGCTCGCTGCTGATCGGATTTGCCTCGGATCAGCTCAAAGCCCGCTTCGGCAGTGAATCGCTGCGCTATGCGATCCTCGGCGGGACGGGTTTTTATGTGCTGGCGGCCATACTGTTCCTGCTGGCAGCCCGCTACATAAAGCGCGATTGGATCGAGCAGGCGCCTTGAGCGCTGTGGCGCTGGCCGCGGTGTCTGGGGACAGCATAAAGATCATGGAGTAGTCATGGAGCAACATGAAGCCTGGACACTGGATCCTGCGCTGTTCGACCCGCAGCGGATTCCGGCACTTACTAAGGCCTTTAATGCGCAGGCCGAAGCGCTGCTGGCGAGCATACCCTCGATCCTGCAGCTGCCGCCGGCAGTGATCCGCGAGGCGCGCGCCAGTGGCAGGTCAGTCCTGGGACCCGTGGTGCTCTCGCCCAAGGGCGAGAACCGCACGCTTGAGACGCCGCATGGCGTACTGCCGGTGCGCGTGTTTGCGACGCCCGCGGCCCGCGGCGTCCTGCTTCATCTTCATGGCGGTGGCCTGGCGCTCGGTTCGCATGACCAGCAGGACTTCCTGCTCGAGCCGATCGCGAATGCCACGGGGCTTGCAGTTGTCAGCGTCGGCTATCGTCTGGCGCCCGAGCATCCTTATCCGGCGGGCCCCGATGACTGTGAGCGCGCCGCGCTGTGGCTGATCGAGCACGCGAAACGCGAGTTCGGTACCGATCAGTTGTACATCGGTGGGGAATCGGCTGGAGCTTACCTGTCGGCGGTCACGCTGCTGCGCCTGAAGGATCGGCATGGACTGCGCCCGTTCCGTGCCGCGGTGCTCACCTACGGGCACTACGATATGAGTCACCTCAGCCCCTCGGCGCGCCTCTGGGGCCCACGAAATCTGGTCATATCGACACCCATCATCGAGCAGTTCTTCGACTGGTTCATCCCGCCACAGCAACGCAATTTGCCGGATGCCTCACCGCTCTACGGGAACCTTGCAGGATTGCCACCGGCCCTGTTCACGGTCGGAACGCTCGATCCGCTGCTTGATGACACGCTGTTTATGGTCAGCCGCTGGATCGCGGCCGGCAACAGCGCGGAACTCGCGCTCTATCCGGGCGCCATCCATGGCTTCAGCCTGTTTCCCTACGAGCAGGGCGTGACCGCCAACCAGCGCATTGTGCAGTTTCTCAAGGAACGCATCTCAGCCGCGGCCTGAGCGCCGGGGAGCTGAGGCCGGCCGGAACGGGCCAAGGTATTGTCGTTGGATCTGTTCGAGCTGGACGCCTGTCAGCGCTCACTCAGTGAGCTTTAGAGCCGGTCTTGCCCTGCCAGATCGCCATTTCCTCGGGCGATCCCTGGGCACGAATCCCGTTATCAGCCAGGATGTTTTCGGTTGCGCTCACCGTTTCAGTGCGGGGGAATACCAGCGATTCGCCCATTCGGTTGGCGAAGGCAAACACGACAAATGGGTCCTTTAGATCGCGCAGCAGTGCGACCAGATGCTTAAGACTTCGCACGTGCACCCCGTTGACCGAGTCCACGACCAGACCGGCTGGACTGCTGTACCCCTTGGCCAGATCGCTCGGAAAGAAGGGGGATGGCACGACAACGAGTTCATCGTGCTGTGCATCTGGCGCCGCGCCAAGCCCTGAAATCAACGGGCTGCCCAGAAAGGCCAGCCCCAGCAGTGCGTTGCCGGTTCCGGACAGGAGTCCCAGATATTGGGGAGAGGCGCGCGAGAACACGAGCGGTCCATAGATGAAATAGGACGGGTAATCGCCTTCCAGGGGCGGCATCAGCCGCGGGTTTTCTACGCCGACTGGCAATTGCACATGGAGGGTCTTGCCGGCTCGGATGATTGTCAGTGGGACGGTGCCGTCCTTGTAGATCTGCTGCACGCGGTATTGAAAGGCCACGCGCAGATCATCACTGACCTTAACCATGCCCTGATCGTCTATAGGCCAGCTGCCGATTTGAGTGATGACGTCCCATTCCTTGAGCGGATAGGAGCTCTCGGCTGAATAAGGCCGATGAACGACGATTCCCGTGACCGACTTGTCGAGCTGAAGAAAATGACGCAGCGGCAAACTCTCGAGCGTCTGCAAATCGTCATGAATTGCCGGCTTGCCCTGATAATGGCCGTCCGCGATTTCCCTCAGGAAAAGTTCAATTTCCTCGTTGGGAATGATGTACCCGATGTTTTGTGTATCGCCACCGGCTCTGCTAAATGCAAGGCCGATCATCTTGTCGCCTGCGATGGCGGCTCCGCCGCTATTGCCAGGATTAATGGCAGCATCGATCTGTATACGCAGTCCCATGACCGGGTAGTTATAGGCCGTGTACTCGATACGCGAGACAATGCCTTTGGTGATCGACAAAGAGTTGCCTCCGGTTGGGTAACCGTAAGCGAGCACCGGATCCTTGATCTGTGGCAGATGATCGTCTCGCGGCAGGGGAGCATGGGCATCAAAGAAGGAGTCGTCCTCGAGCTTCAGCACCGCAAGGTCGATGCCCTGTGCGACAGCAACGACCGTTGCAGCCAGCTTGTCGCCGGCTTGATCGGCCTGAACCTGCACCTGGCTGGCATACTCCACGACGTGGGCGTTGGTAAGAATGCGATGGCCGTCTATCACGACACCGCTTCCAGAGATATCGGCAGGGGCCTGCTTGCTCCAGGGCTTAGTCAGGTCGGGTTTGCGGACAGTGGCGAAGATCTTGACCACCGAATTGCCAATGCCGCCCTTAGTCACGTCGGTTGAATCGCTTGCGACAGCGTCAGCCGCGAAACCTGCAATGGCATGGAATCCCATGGCGGTGAATGCGCACAGAACCGCAAGGCAGCCCGGCCCGTTGCCTTTTCTCATCATGATGGGTCCCTTTGTGTGTTCATCTTGTGGGTAATCTGGTGGCGCCAGCGAGTGATCCACAGGCAGCTCATCAACTCGAAGCCGCGGGCCAGGGCAGGCGGCTAGGCCGTTCACTGGCCCGCACCAATGGTCGCAACGCGCCTGAATACTGATAGACGGTCTGAAACTGTGTACGGAGGGTTCAGAGCAGGTGTCTCGGTCGGCTCGATCATTATCAGGATAGTAGCAGCATTATCATTCAGCAAAGAGTGCCAGGGAACTCTATATATAAGAGTGGTGCGCCAGTCCGATCGGAGCAGGCAAGAGGGCGCTGGCCTGCGTTCGGGCGGCAGGGCGCTTTTTCACGCGGCCTAGCTTATTATCCCGGCTGTTTCTATTCGCGTAGAACTTCTGTCTCGAAGTAATGATTTCATCTTTGGCGGCGATTGAATGATGATTTATAAGGCAGAGTGCCCTGCGGGCAGGTGCCTTTGAAGAGCTCCGATCCGCGGTATCCAAAGCAATGGGCCGAGGAGTGACTTGTACTGGCCCTTTGGCCGGCTCAGGCACTGACGTTCATCTCGGTACACCGATGCCTGAAGTTCAAAAGTGGCGTTGAGCGCCCGACGCTCACGAGGGACCGTTCAATGAATGAAGCAGTCGACATGCGCACACTTTCAGGCCTCGAGCAGCTGCGCGCGATCTTGGCAGGTCTAACTGGGTATGAGGGTATCGCCAAGACCTTGAACATACATCCAGTGTCGGCCGAAGAGGGTTTCGTAGTATTCGAAGGATCGCCTACAAGGGCGGTCTATAACCCGATAGGCTCTGTACACGGCGGCTACGCGGCGACCTTGCTGGATACCGTCATGGGGTGCGCCGTGCATTCGCGCCTGAAAGTGGGGCAGACCTACACGACGCTCGAACTCAAGGTTGCCTACCATCGCGCATTAACCGAATCGAGCGGACCCGTCCGCGCCGAAGGCCGGGTCATTTCCGTTGGAAAACGCGCGGCTTTCGCCGAAGGCAAACTACTCGACAAGGACGGCAATATCTGTTCCACAGCGACGACGACCTGTCTGGTGTCTAGTCCATGAGCGACTGACTGAAGAGACAGCCTAGGATCAAATCTCCAGACCGACGAGCCGCTCAACTGCCGCACGATAATTGCGGGTCATCTTAAGTTGCTGGCCATCGTGAAGCACGACGTCGAATTCACCTTTGGAGCGCGTGCGCAGTTCACGTACGCGATCGACGTTGACGAGCGCCGAGCGGTGAATGCGCACGAACCCAGACAATGCCAGTCGCAATTCGACGCTTGCTATAGGTTCTCGGAAGATCCAAGTCTTATCGCGTACGTGCAGCAGGACGTAATTATGATCGGCCTCAACCCAGTCGATATCCGCTACACGCACTGCCATGACCTTGCCACTGGCCTTGACTGGCAGGCGATCGATAGCCGAGTACTGGCTATTGTCTGACTGGGCCCCGCGAAAATCAGCAGCTATCTGCACAAAGCGACGGATGAGTGATTCATCGCGCGCGCTGGCAAGTATGGCCCGAGCTCGGGCCAGTGTGGCATATAAGCGCTCCTCGTTGAGCGGCTTGAGCAGATAATCGAGCGCGTGTACATCGAAGGCCCGCAGTGCGAATTTGTCGTAAGCAGTGACAAAAATCACATAGGGGCACTTCTCCTCATCAATCTCAGCGATCACTTCGAAGCCGGTCTTACCAGGCATCTGGACGTCCAGGAATACGAGGTCGGGTTCAAAGCGTTTAATCGCTTCGATCGCCTCCCGTCCGCTGCGACACTCTGCCAAAATCTCCACATCATCGGCGCGGCTGAGCAGAGAGCGAAGGCCGCGTCGCGCCAGATCCTCATCGTCCACGATGAGCGTTCTTATGCTCATGCCGACAGCGCTAGTGACGGATCAGAAGAGTGCGTCTCTGAAGTGCGGCGAAACGGCATGCGAATGACAACCGCAAAGCCTCCACCCGTGCGTGGGCCCAGACTCAGCTGCGCAGTGGTGCCGTAGAGCGCTGTCAGGCGATCCCTGGAATTTTCCAGGCCCAGGCCAACAGCGCTGGCGACGCCTTGTTTCAACCCTGGGCCATCGTCCTCGACCGAGACTACCAGCGTCTCGAGCTCCTTTCTAATAGAGATCCATAGCGACCCGCCGTCCTCGCGGGGCAAGATGCCATGGCGCACTGCGTTTTCTACCAGAGGCTGCAGAATAAGCGTGGGAATGAGCGCATCGAGCGCATCCGGCTCGGCTACCACGGTGGATCGCAGCCGCTCGCCGAAGCGAAAGCGCTGAATTCGAAGATACTGCTCGATCAGCTGCAACTCCTCAGACACCTTAATCTCTGCAGTATTCAACCTCTGAAGGGTCGATCGAAGCAGGACGCTCAAGGCATCAATCATGGCGGAGGCCGCCCCCGCATCTCCTTCTCGCACTAACGTTGCGATGCCATTCAGAGCGTTAAAAATAAAGTGCGGACTGAGATTTGATTGGAGTGCACGCAAGTGAGCGGTGTCGGCTAACTTGAGGGCGCGCGCCACTTTGGCTCGCTCCCGCTCCAGATCAAGCATCGCGTTGATGCCAAAGTACAGTGAGGACCACGTTAGCAATAAAACGGCGTAGAAGAACCAGTACGGGTTCGGAATCCACCATGGCTGGAGGGCGTCGGCGCGTTCAGCGGCAGCAAACACAGGCACGAGGCTGGCGAAATGACTCAGTGCGTGGTAGCAGAGGCGCGTCAGTGCTTCCGAGACAACGTACCAAATTGCCGCTCCCGGAACGCTCAAGAGCAGACAGATCAATCCGTATGCGGCATAGGAGCGCGTGCTTGAGCGAACTCGCTGATAGACTGTCCGAAAACCAAGTGTCAGCAGCCAGCCAGTCACCAGCCAGATCGAGTTTTCCAGAACTGCGGCCCACGGACCCTTGCTGCTGATATCGCTCGCACACGCAAGGCCAGTGAAGGCGACCCAGCCCACAGTGTGGAGCGTGTAAAAAAGCGTGGATTTCGATAGCTCGCGCCCCGATGCTAAGTGTATTGACCTAGCCGAGTTCGGGCGCTCGCCATCACTTTCAGTTATCGGGATCTGCACGCCAAAGGTTCCGTTTATGTCCGTTCATAGCTTACGCCGTTGGCGCGTGCTCTTATATACGAGTGCACGGGTGTATGCACGATTCAGCGCTGATTAAGTCCAATGCTGGGCAGGCCAGAGCGCGATGATCTTGAATGACTCAGAACGCAGCGCCGGATGCTAAAGGTATCCGCCGCTCTGAGACCTCATCCTCAGCCCGCAAGCGACCCGACTTTACCGATTGCGGCGTTGGCCCAGACTCCTGGGTTCGCGAAGCTTGCAACCGTTCAAAGGCAACGGCTGCAGGTTGCGCGGCGCCGATGGCCAGTTTCAAATCGCCGGTTGGGACCGCAACGCCCCTCGTCATCACGTGAGCACTCTCGCCCGCCTTCGCTCGCTTAAGCGGTATCCCACCACCAACGCGGGTCTCCACAGAGCGGCTCATAGACTTGAGTTTCAGTGCAGATCATCAGTGGCTGGCGTGCGAGGCCAGCATCACGTGAGCATCCTGTGGCACCGATGTCCCGTCCGACCAGTGGCCGACCCGGATCATGAAAATTGTCATGTGATTTTCGGGGTCGTTTACCGCGATCGCGGGCGATCCTGGGAGGTTCGCACCCCAGGCATTGGCGACGTCGCCCGGAACGAACCACATCAAGTGTGGGTGCCAGGCTTTGCCGTCGTCGTTCAAGTACTGCTGTCGCGACATCATGTAGCTCATCGCTCCGGGCTCGAGCGCCGGAAGCTCCTTTCGATCATATGCCGATGACACCGCCCGAGCGATTTCCGCCTTCGATCTTCCCGCCAGAACAAGCTTGGTCTTCAAGAGCACCGAGGGCAGATAGGTTCTTGCGGCTGGCGCATTGACGCATTGAGGCGAGCGGATCTTGGGATTCCAGAATTCTAGAGCATCTGTGGAAGCGGCCCATGATCGTTCGACCAGACAGACGAAGCCATTCTGGCCCTGCGCGGCGCTCGTGTAGCCGTCAGGCCCCAGCACCAGAATCTCGGCGAGATCCGAGATGGACTTTGGCGCGGCAGTTTTAGCCAAAGCTATTTCAGAGTTCCTGTCCGAGATCAGGTATTGATCAAGGGCCACCATGGCGGAATAGGACGCCGTGATTTCCTCCGCTCGTACTTGTCTCGTCACTCCGGGCAAGAGTGTCTGCGCAAGAATTATCCAAGCGACCATAAGTATCGAAGTTCTCGTGTGAAACATTTTGGTGGTCCTTACGATGCCGTAGTTGTCTCCACAGTCAGCTCATGAACCCCGAGGCGGATTGGTTCTGGCTGCATGCCCCGGAGTTTAATTCATCCGCCACGACCGGACGTTGGCTTTTGCTTTTGGCGATTTTTCAGACGCAAAGTCTAACGGAGCTACTCAACAACCCGCAGAGGTATGTGACATTGCGGACCCAATGACGGCCGAGGCGGACTTTTTGGCGGCCCAAAAGTCTAGCGTTAAGGAGCTCTTCCGCGATGTGCAGTTCAACCGCTAAGATCTGTTGAGGCGGCGGTGCGACGATACCGGCGCTGGCTTCAAACTGAGCAGACTACGACTCATTACGAACTCTATGAAACGTATGCAGCAGCCGCTCTCTGCCCGCGAAGGTACGCGCGATCTGCGCCTTCAGGCTTCGCAGACTCTCCTATCGCCTGCGGAGCCTGTCTTACGCATTGCAATTATCGATGCAGAGCCTCTGTCGCGATCTATCTTGGTTCGACTTTGCCAATCGATTAGCACGGTCGAACTCGTGGCGCAGGTGGGGTCGGGTGCCGAGGGACTTCAGGCGCTTCGCACCAAACAGCCGGACGTGCTGCTGATCGATTTAGATTTGCCGGATATGGATGGCTTTGAGCTGATTCGCTTGATTGTCTCCGGGCAATTCACGCTTCCTATCGTGGTAAGCGCGCATGCCTCGCAGGCCGTGGTGGCGTATGACGCGGATGTTGTGGATTTCCTGGCCAAGCCCGTCGCGCCGGAGCGCTTCGAGGAAGCCTTGCGGCGAGTCCACCGCCGGCGAGAGACCTTCCAGCCGTCGCGAGCCTCGGGTTTGCCGGCCGCGCAGCCAATGCATGCTCGCCATGGCTCGAGTGGCTCCCCGCAATTCATTGCGGGGGAGCGCGAGCGAAGGTTCTATTTGATTGATCCCAGAACCATCGACTACATAGAGGCCTACGGCAACTACGTCAGAATTTGGAGTGGCACGTACTCCTACATCAGTCGCGAGCGGATCGCTGAACTTACCTCTGCGTTGTCGGCATCGGAATTTGTCCGGATCGAGCGCTCTAAGTTGCTCAATCTTCGGGCTGTCGCCTACATCGAAAAAAGCAAGCCGGGTACCTTTACTTTCACCCTGGGCAGCGGCACCCGCATTGACTCCACCCCAACGTACCGCGATGAGATTCTGCGGGCTGTGCACCCCGGTACCCTATCGGTGCGCCATCGAGTCAAGGAGTAGAGCGGATCAGTAGTGGATAGGGCACTCAAGAACGACACTGACCACAGTTGTAGCAGGTTTCGTCACAAACACCGCTTCATGCGAGGTGCCGCTGCTAGTGTCCACCCACATGAGGCTGCTGGATCGCATCGCTCAAGCCCACAAGCCATTTATCGTCACATCCGATAAGACGGGTGTACACACGCGATTGTCCGGTGCGAGCGATTTCGCAACTGCTGTAGGCAGCTGTCCATTGCGTTACGTGCTGAGCGACGAATTGGCCCGCTTTTGCGCCGCCTTCGCCTACTCCAAAGGCTCGCGAACTCTGACCTTTATGGACCTGATTCATGTGCCCGCCGAGCGGGTGTGGGTGGAGTGGTGTGAAGCACCGTGGCGTGAGGAACTTAACCGCTACGGTTTTTGCACATTGCCAGACACACGGCACAACGGGCGTCGCGGTGCTTTACTGATGGCCGCGCCCGATGGCCGATCCGGAACCATACGCAGCTTCTGGGGCGCTGGAGAATCGCAGGATCAGATTTTCGCCAGCGCCATGGAAGCGCGCTTCGATCTCGACGCGCCTGACAGTGTCGCCAAGCATTCGCTGGATGTCGAGCGCCGAACATGCTATCGGGTAGTAGACAACGAAGTGGCCGATGCCAGTACGCTGGGCCGGTGTTTCGCTTTTTCCTTTGAGCGCAGTTGGGCCCACTACTATGAGGGGGGAGGGCTGTCCAGGGAGGTCATTGACAAGATCGCGCAGAGATCGCTTGGGACGATCGCACTGGATGTGCCGCTGTTGCTGTCCTTCTTCCTGTTGCTGGGTGCCCGATCTGTTCTGCCACAGCGCTCCTCCGATTTGACTCGGCTCAACGGAGCGCGTGAGCGCAATCACAAAAGCGCTTTGCTCGAGCACATTGAAGTGCAGGCGCCTTTGCTACCCACCCCGAGCAAACCTGGGGAGAGTGGGGCAAGCTCGGCACGCCGGGCAGCCCGACTCCACCACGTCCGCGGTCACCTGGTTCGTCGACGCAATCAGGTGTTCTGGCGAGTTCCGCATCTGCGCGGGAATGCGGGCAGCGGCGTACTTCGATCCCGAACTGTGACCTTGACGTACAACCAGCCGATGCTCGGCAATGAGCAGAATCGGCCGGCGACATGGCAATGAGGTCGGCGGCCCTGGCGACGTGTTTTAAAGAACAAGCCGAACTTGCAGCGGCATAACCGTAGAAGATCTCCAACTTTGGTCACGGCCCATAGAGGTCAGTGAGCGAGGGCGGCGATGTCCACCAGCGTCCGCCCAGAGGCGGAGCGCGAGGCGTCGCAAGGTCTTACTCAAAAGGAGGATTGGCCTACACATCGCCCGCCCTGTAAGTGTCCGTATCACTTCAGCGCAGACATTTCCGCAACATCACCGAAGGCATTCGCCTGTGCGGATTTCAATGGCGTCGATCGCCGGCAGCACTGCGCGGCGCGAACCCGTCGCAAGGTGCTTAGGCGCTCATCGTGGTGCTTCGTCAGCCAACATCGTGCTTCATCACATTGTCCGTTGTCAGTGATTTGAGGTGCTTAAGCTTTGCCGTTAAGGGAAGCCACGTGATGGAAATTTGCCGGCGCGAAGCGCTGCCAGCCACTTGTGGCGAGCGCACCACCCCAGAGTTTCTGGCGACAGGGGCGGCGTCGGCAACCGTTGCGAGCTGATTCGTCAATTTGGGGAGATACAGAATGCTCACACGTACGATCTCTTTGCTTTGCACCCTGTTAGTCGGTCTCCTGATCGGTGCGTTAGGCGACAAGACTTGGGCCCAGGACGCAGCCGCAGCTGCCGCAGACGAGCCGCAGCTCGAGGAAGTAGTCGTAACAGGCTCACTGATCAAGAGGACCAACGCCGAGACGGCGGAAGCGGTAACGATTGTTACGGCCGAAACCCTCAAGGACATGGGCATTACCACCGTCGAGCAGGCTCTGCAGCAGATCAGTGCGATGCAGACCAGCTCCTTCCAGACGGGCTCCTCCGTCACAACCTTTACCGGCGGTGGCTCCTTCGCCAACCTGCGCGGTCTGGGTGCCTCCAAGACGCTGGTGCTGCTCGATGGCCAGCGACTTGCGAACAACGTCGTCATCGGAAATTCGGTCGATGTCGATGGCATCCCGTTTGCGGCCATCGACCACATTGAAGTCCTGAGGGAAGGTGCTTCAGCCCTCTATGGTACCGATGCCATTGCGGGCGTCGTCAATTTCATCACCAAGAAAAACTACGACAAGGGCGAGTTGAATCTGGAAATCACCAAGCCCCAGAAGGCGGGCGGCGGCGGGTCCGAGGCGGATGCCACCTGGGGAATCGGAAATCTAAAGAGCGACGGCTACAACTTCCTGATCACTGCGAACTTCACCCGCACGCAGGAGCTGCGAGCAGACCAGAGATCCTTCGCAACCGGCTACAATCCGGCCTTAGGCCTGGATAACAACAATGGACTGGGCACCGTTCCGGGTTTGTATCAGGATGCGGCCGGCAATCAATGGAATGTCGACTATCCGGCCTGCCCCGGCAATCCACACCTGGAGACGACTACCGGCTATTGCGGCTACCTGTACTCCGAGGCCGTAGACCTCATTCCGCCTGCAAGCGATTTTTCGGGCCTGATGTCGTTTACCAAATCGCTGCCGGGCAATAACACGCTGAGCGTGCAATATTTCTACACCCGCTCACAGGTCACTCCGTGGGCTGGTCCGCAGGAGTATGCGTTTGCCATGAGCCCAAGCTCGCCCTACTTTCCTACGGCAGCGCAGTCATCGTGTCTTGAGTATTACCAGGGCGGACCCTGCACCGCCGCGACTCCTGATCTGGCAGATCCCATCACGGCAATCTGGACCGACCCGTCCAACAATCGCTACTTCCAGGATACGAACACTGAGCAGCGCATACTGATCACCTTTGCCGGTAAGAATGGCGGCTGGGACTACGCGGCAAACCTTAACTACAGTGAGAACCACAACTTATTTGGAACCACCGGGGGAGAGCTCAACTACAACAACATTGCGCCGGGTGGCGTGATCAGCAATCTGATCAATCCCTTTGGACCGCAATCAGCCGCCGGCGCGGCTTTTCTCAACAGTGAGTACCAGACCGGTACGCTGGGACAAGGCTCCTTGTCGCTGTGGAGTTTTAACGGCAACGCCAGTCACGAGCTCGGTGATGCCTTCGACGCAGGACGTCCGGCACAGTTGGCGATGGGCTTTGATATCCGGGGCGAGCGAGTGAGTTTCTCGACGACGCCGCTGGCAGTGGACCTGTACACGGATACCTATTACCCGCCCCAGGTTCCGTCCACAGTCGGTAGCCGGACTGAGCAGGCGGTTTACACGGAACTTAACGTGCCAATTACCCGAGGCCTTGATTTCACGGTATCGGATCGCGAAGACATGTACAGCGATTTCGGGCAGACCAACAACGGCAAGGTCTCGTTTCGATGGCAGCCGATCAGCAACCTGACCTTCCGGGGAGCCGCCTCCACAGGCTTCCGGGCGCCTTCGCTGGTTGATCTGTACTCCCCAAATACCTTTGGTGCCGATGGCGGCACCATGGATGGGCCGAATTGCGCCTCGGGCGCCTACAATACGGAATTCAGTCAAACGGTTTGCAATTCGCAGGGCCTGGCGCTGAGCGGTTCGAACCGGAACCTCAAGCCCGAGACCTCAGAGAACCTGGATCTCGGCGTGGTCTTCGAGCCCATCAGCGGCTTGGGTATCACGCTTGACTACTACCGGGTGGTCATCAGGAACGAAATTCAGGCTATTCCTGATGCCGCGATCTATGGCAATCCGACCACATTCGCGAATGAAATTGTGCTGAACAATCAGGGCACCTTCACCACGGCACCGACTGCCAACATCAACTGCCAGCCTCACACGGCGCCCACCTGCGGGTACATTCTGCTGACGCTGCAGAACACAGGCGGCATTGCGACCGACGGAGTTGATTTGAGCGCCGACTACTCGATTCACACCGCCTTCGGAAAGATCCACGTGGGACTTGATGGCACGGTGGTCAGCCAGTACTTGTTGCAGACCTATACCGGCGGTCCCCAGCTGAACCTGGTCGGACAGTGGAACGAGGGCTTCCAGCCGGTGATCCGCTGGCAGCACCTGTTCACGTTCGACTGGAGCAGCGGAATCTGGGGCGCCGGTCTCTCGAACCACTTCCTGTCCTCCTACAAGGACTACGCGTATGCCTCAGGGACCCCATACAATTCGACCGCACCAGTTGCCGGGCAAAGCCAGCTGACGGTTGGTTCCTATTCGATCTGGAATATCTACGGATCGGTGAAGCCCATTCGGCCCCTGACGGTGCTGGTGGGCATCCGCAATCTGTTTGACACCACTCCGCCGTTCTCGAATCAGGAGGCGGACTGGCAGGCGAGCTTTAACCCGCGGTTCACAGACCCGACGGGCCGGGCTTTCTACGCCAAAGTGACGTTCGAGTTCTGAGTGCCGATGCGTTGCGGGCGTTGCGAGCGCTGGCGGGGCTGAATCGTACCTGAGTCGTGCTCATTAACGATGATCAGGGTCGTAAACTCAGCGGGGCACGGAAGCCATTGCCAGGGCCGGGGCCGCTCGGCCGGCTACGCACACAATCATCAAGCGCAGCGTGCGGGCTGCGCCGGTTGAATCAGAGTCGTCTCAAGAGCTCTTTCGCGTGCACCGTAGAATTCGGCAGATCGAACCACTTGACGCGCAGATACTCGTCATTGATGCGCTCAATGACCTCGCCCACCGAATCGGCACAAAAGTCGTTGTATTCAACCGTATCCCCAATCTGAAGGGATAAATTGCCTTGGTCGTACATTGATCACCTCGTAAGGGAATCGCACGCGACCAATATCTGCCAGATCAAAGCGCTTCTCAGTCGGCTGCTGTCACATTAAAAGCGGGCATGCGTCGCAGATTGGCGTAGTCGATCTACTACATGGTCAAGCGCAGCCCGTTCCAAGGCGCCAATTGAGGCGCAGACAGTTGCGGGAATCGATCAGGCTGTTACATAGCGACATCAGTGCCTTAGCGCTCAATGCTCAGGTCGTTTAGCCGGTAATGCAGTTTCAACTTGCAGCCAGATCCCAAGCCACGAAGGATGGCCCGGCAATTCCAACGGGGGTAGGCCCGTAACGTACCCCTGTTGGCCCTGACTGAAGGCTGCCAACTCCGATTTGACTCCACCTTAGCCACTTGCTCACCTGCCGCGATAGACTCGCGCCATGCGGTCGCTGCGATGATCCGGGTTGTAGTTGTTTTCCTCCTGTGCCTGCCGACGATCGGTACCGCACAGACGAGCCTCGACGCACAACAAATCAATCGGATCAATGCGCTTTTTGCGCCATTCGACCGCGATGGCTCTCCGGGCTATGCCCTTGGAGTTGTGAAGGATGGGGCGCTCGTGTTTGCGCGCGGCTACGGGCGGGCTGACCTGGACAACAACGTGCCGATAACGCCGCGCACCTCATTTCACCTGGCATCGCTATCCAAGCAATTTACCGCCGCAGCCGTGGCGTTGCTGATTCTCGATGGCAAATTAAGTCTTGACACGCCGGTGATGAAGTTCTTTCCGCAGTTGAGAAATTACGGTGCGGATATCGAAATAAAGCACCTGATCTATTTTACAAGCGGCTTGCCCGAGTACACCTCCTTGCCGCGTACCAGCAAGGAGCCGTGGTTTTCTTTCTACTATTTCTCGACCGATGAGGCCATTGCGGCAACCTTGCGCGCGGGAAGGCTCAAGTTCCCTCCGGGCAGCCAATGGGACTACTCCAACGTGAACTACATGATGCTGGCCAAGATCGTCGAGCAGGTCAGCGGCGAGTCAATGGCGGATTTTCTGCGCACCCGGGTATTTGCACCGCTCCAGATGTCGGACTCGGACTTAAATGATGATTCGACTCTGGTCGTTGCAAACCGCGCCACAGGCTATGCCGACCGCTCGGATCCCTCGGTACGCAAAGAACTGGCCTCCGTTGGCATCATTGCCCGGGCGGGACCGGGCTACCTGCGGCTGCCGCGCATCGCTCCGCATTATGGTGGCAGCGGCATCTTTAGTACGGTCGAGGATCTTGCCAAGTGGGACGCTTCTTTCGACAGCAACAAGCTTGCCGGCCCGCAGTTTACGCAGCTCATGCTTCGGCGCGAGAAGTTCCGCCACGACAAGGACAATGATGCCCTGGGATTGGTGTTCGGGGAGTTTGACGGACGGCCGATGATCTGGTTTTCGGGTGGTGATCTGGATTCCTCAACTTATATGGCTCGATTGCCGGAGGAACACCTGACGGTGATTTGTCTGTCAAACATGCCGAGGGGAGGTGCCGAGGACAAGGCGCGCGCTGTTCTTCGCATAGTCCTTGATTCGAATGCTGATACGAAATAAAGCGGGGCAGGTGAAATCCTGGCAGCGCGAGGGACGAGGTATCAGAGATCGCAGCCAGTCCGAAGGGCCCGCTGCTCTCAGGCCAGCCTGACTTCCAGCCCGCGTCGCTCCAGTTCGGCCACCACACCCGGATCCGCCCCCGAATCCGTGATGAGCATGTGCAGCTGTTCAACGCGGGCAATCAGCGAAATATTCCGCCGCATCAGCTTCGATGAATCCGCGACGGCGATGACCTGGCGTGAGATTTCAATCATCTTCGCGTTGAGCTGGGCCTCGGGAAGATGTGGCGTCATCACCCCGCGCTCAGGATCCAGACCGTCGGCACCCAGGAATAATCGGTCGGCCTGAAGACCGGCGAGGGCAGCCTCGGCCATGTGGCCGGAGAGGGAATTGGATTGCGGGCGCAAAATGCCGCCGGGCATGATGAGCCGCACGAAGGGCACGTCCGCCAGCAGCACGGCAATATTCAGCGCGTTCGTGATCACGTTGATCGAGCGGTTCTCGAGCCTGCGAATCTGCCGCGCGATCTCGGCGGTGGTGGTGCCGGAATCGAGTATGAGCGTCTCGCCATCCTCAATGAGCGCGGCGGCCAGCTTGGCGATGCGCACCTTCTCGGCGTGGTGCAGCGTGCTCTTTACGGTGAGTGGCTGGTCATCATCATCGCGGCGCAGCAGCGCGCCGCCGTGCGTGCGCTCGAGTGTCCCGGAGGCTTCGAGCGCTGCCAGATCGGTGCGGATCGTGACCGCGGAGGTGGCGAAGCGCGCCGAGAGTGCCTCCACGGTGACCTTGCCGTGCTCGTTGAGCAGCTCCACGATGCGGTGGCGGCGTTCGGCTATCAGCAGCCGGTGTTCGTTCTCGCCATCCTCATCCCCCTGAATCTGCTTTCTTTCAAGACTCATGCAGGAATGGCCTCGAGCAGCAGAAAGCGTTCGAAGGTTACCGGCAGCCGGGCCGAGCTGCCTGACAGTATGCCCAGATCACGTGCGTTGAAATAATCGCGGATGCGATAGGAACCTGGCTGCAGGCCGCGCAAACTGACCGGGCCGCTCCAGCGCTCGGCGAAGAAGGCGTAGTACATGCGCCCGGCCTTCTCGATGGCATGTGCTTCCGGGCGATCGAAGCCGATGTCATAGAGCTCACCGCGATAGGTGCCCAGCGGCAGCATCTTGTCTCGGTAGAGCGCAATCCAATGGCGCCATTGCGCTTCTTTATCTGGCGTCAGAAGAAAGGAGTCCATCGGTTTCGGGTCCACGGGCCAGGTGAACTTCGTCGAGACGATCGCGCCGACGCCGACCGTGGAAGCGAAGTCATCGTGATGATCGCTCAGTTCGACATGATCGCCGGCGAAGGGCGCGCTTGCGCCCATCAGGGCTTTGAGCGTCTTGCCCTTGTGGCGCACCTGCCAGGAGGACTCGGGATCCGAGGCCGGTGCCTGATTCATCGAGGGGAAATTGAAGGCCGAATACGCGGTGCCGCAGGGGCAGAGCTCCATCACGGTATTGGTGTCGATAGCCATCGCGGTCTGGTAGAGCGCGTGGAAGAAGTTCTGCAGACCCTCGACCGATTCTTCCGGACGCTCGTGATGATGCGCGGGATTGAAACAGGGCGCGACGTTGTTCAGGTGCTGGCCGTCGATCTTAAGGCCGGCAAAGCCCCAATCACCGATGAATTTGCTGACCAGCGCTTGCGTGTACTCGACCGTCGGCGCGTAGCCGGGGCACAGATAGAAGCTGTTCCACCAGGAAATATTCTGTACCGCGCCGTTCTGGTCGAGCAGCAGCATGTCGGCGTGATCGTGCAGGAACTCGGATCCCGGCGCGACCGACAGCGGCGAGTACCACAGTCGCGGCTTGAGGCCTGCGGCACGAATGTCCGCGACCAGAGCGCGCATGTCAGGCTCGCCATTCGGATATTTGATCCGATTGGGGGTCCAGTCCCCGATCATCGCCTGCCAGCCATCATCGATGACGGCCCACTCCAGTCCCAGCTCCTTCACTTTTGGCAACGTGCCCCTGATCAGCGCCGTCGTGCAATCGCGCTCATACCCCCAGGCACACCAGATCGGCTCGTAGGCGCTCGCCGGCGCCGCCGCGGGGGTCAGGCCGCGTTCCGACATCAGGCGCCGATAGGCCACGAGCGCGGCAAAATAGTCCCCCTCGTGAACCGCCACGAAAGTTTCTGGCGTCTCGAAGTGTTCGCCGGGCCTCAGGTAGCGCTTCTCGCGGCCGCACACGGCCACCCGTACGGCGCCTTGCTGGCCCTGCACCGGCAGCGAGACGCGTTTGGGCACGCGCTCCACGTGACCGACCGCGAGTCCGCCATCGCGTCGCCACACATCGACAATCGGCGTGCCGCCGCCGTAGTCCGAGGCCTCCATACCGAGGAAGTTATCCTGCGCGAAGCCGGCATCGACCGGCTGCAGCCAGTCTCGGCGATCTTCGTAAGTGGCGCCTGAATAGCACCAGAATGCCGGGCTCTGGCTGCCAGCGGCAGGCACCCGGATATCGCCGTTGGTCCAGCTGCGAAAGCTCAGGATGGTGGTGGCGCTGTTGCGATAGCTGACGCGAATCAGTGCGATGCCAGGATGGCGCTCGTAGAGCGTCACGGTCACGCGTTTCTCGACAGCGCCGGCGGCGGTGCCCGACACTTCAAGTCGCCGGCCCGGACCGTTCACATCCTCGATTGTGCTCTGGCTCTGCTGGTGAATGGCGAACTCGGCGATGTACTGGCCCTCATCGCCCAGCAGATATTCGCTGGCGCCCCAGCTGCTCATCGGGATCCAGCGCCCGCCTGCCCGTCGCGACACGCGGGTGTGAAGGTTCGCATCCCACTCGATACGCAGCATCGAATCTTCGAGTGCGGCGGCGACGCGGGCATGGGGTGGAAGCTGCGCGTCCGCGGCCTCCGCTGCTTGCGCCGGCAGCAGCCCGTGGCGCAGTGTGAGTGCCAGTCCCCCGGCGAACTGCACGAACTGTCGGCGGGAAGTCATTTCGTAAGGCACGGGCTTTTATTCACTGTCGCTTGCACTCCGCCTATTGACTTAAGCGTAAAAAATAATAACATCAATCGTAAGCATACGAAAGCCTGAGTCGGGATAAAGGCTTTCGATTGCTTTCATTTCGAGTTCCCACTAACGCTTCAATAAGCCATCACATGAATGGCACAGGGAGACCTAGCGTGCGAAGCCTCAAGCCTACGTCGATTGCGATTTGGCTGCCATTCTTGGCGCTGAGCGGCGCGATCGCCGCAGCCGCAGCAGGGACCGCCAGCGCGGACACGCCGGCTGCAGCGACGCCCGCGCCGGCAACGGCAAGTGCCACAGCCACTGATGCTGCCGCAGCCACTAAAGATGAGCCGCAGCTCGAGGAGGTCATCGTCACCGGCCTACGCGCGAGTCTCGAGAAGTCCCTCGTGATCAAGAGAGATGCCTCGGTGGTGCTCGATTCGATCAATGCCGAGGAGTTGGGCCGGTTTCCGGATGCGGACGTCGCCGACTCGCTCGAACATCTGCCGGGCATCACAATCAGTCGCACCACCGGGGGTGAGGGCGAGAAGGTCAGCGTGCGCGGCTTCGGGCCGCAATACAACATTGTTACGCTCAACGACCGGATCCTGGCGACCGATGATGATTCGCGCGATCTCGCCTTCGACGTGCTGCCTTCAGAAGTGATCTCGGGCGCCGACGTACTCAAGTCATCGGAAGCCTCTGCGCTCGAAGGCAGTATCGGCGGCACCGTCAATCTGCGCACCGCCAGTCCCTTCGACAACCCCGGCCTGCACGCTGGCGCGCACGCCGAGGACAATTACAACGACATGTCCGAGCTGCATGGTTCCAAGGTCTCGGCCTTCCTCGAGAACACGGTGCTCGATCAGTCGCTGGGATTCCTGCTTTCGGGCGTCGAGTCGGACAACCACACCCGTACCGACTCGTTGAACGCCTATAGCCAGAATATCTATGGTCCGACGTATTACCCCTTCACCAGTACGGGTGGTCCGGGCTCGGTGCCGCTTGCCGTGACGCCGTGCTGCATTACCTTTGGATCGGTATTCGACAACAAGAAACGTGATGCGCTCTCGGGAGCCCTCGAGTGGCATCCGAGCGATACCTTCAAGCTCGCCGTGGATGGTTTGTGGACCAAGCTCGAAGATCCGCAGATTGGCTACAACCAGTCTTATTATTTCCCCTACGGTACCGACCAGAACAACAATCCGACCTGGTCCAATCCCGTGATCAGCAACGGCCTCGTCACCTCAGTGACTTCGGACGCCTTCACGCCGGAGATTGTCAATAACACCACGAACCGCAACGTCGTCACGGCGATGTACGGTCTGAAGGGAAGCTGGCAGACGACCGATAAATTATCCTTCGACTGGGATATGTACCGCTCGACGGCCAGCAGGCCCGAGGGCGGTGAAGATACCTTTGTGACCGCCGGCCTGGTCTCAGCAACACCCTATGCGCAGGATCTGCTCACCATCACCGACGTGCCCAACAGCCTGCCCAACCTGAATGTGATGATTCCACCGAGCCAGCTGGGTCTGACCTCCTGCCCGAGCGGCACGGTCAGCAAGACCAATGCGGCTTACTGCTCCTATACAGCCCTGATGAACTCCGGCTTCCTCGATAACAACAAGTACTGGGCCACGCACTACGTGGGTCTGAACGGTTACTCGGTCGAAGATCAGATCAACGGCTTTAAACTGGATGGCACCTATCACGCCGACATGGGGGTCTTCAAGAACCTGCTCTTTGGTGCCGGCTTCAGCCATCGCGACAAGTCGCGTGTCGACGAAAGCAATGACTGGGACAACGGTTCGGGTCAGTACGGCACGCTCTACGAGACCGCAGGCTGCCCATTGCAGTGCAACCCCTATACGTTCGGGGGGCAGGGCTTCAACGTCATTTCATTCACGAGGCCGCCCAATTTCCTGAAGGGCGCCGGTGGCTCATACCCATCGGTGTTGCCGCAGCTGAGCGTGCCGCAGCTGCTGGCCTACCTTGCAAGTCTGAACGGCAAGGCCAATCCATTCTTCTGCTCGACACTGCCGTGCTCGAGTCCCTTCAATCTGGCCGAAACACTGCCGGTGCCGAACCCCTTCAATTCCTATGATGTGACCGAGAAGACGTTCTCGCTCTTTACCGAGGCCACCTTCCGCGGCTCGAACTGGTCCGGGAACGTGGGCGTGCGCGTCGTGCGCACGACGACGCTGGCGGCTACGGCACAATCTGTGCCGGTCTCGCTGTGGACGCCGACCACGGTGAATTCGACCCAGACCTACAACGTCCAGTACAGCAGCGCGCAGCAGTTCCTGCAGCAGGCCTCCTACACCTTCGCGCTGCCTTCGGCCAACTTGAGTTACTGGGTGGTGCCCGATCGCTTGCAGCTGCGCACGGCAATCGCCGAGACCATGTCGCGCCCGGAACTCAACCAGCTGGCACCGAATGCCACCAACAACGCCATCAATGGCCAGCCGCAGATCGACTACAGCGGCACCGCGGGCCTCAAGCCGATCAAGGCCTGGGGAGCGGATATTTCGCTTGAGTGGTACTACCGGCCGCATTCGGCGCTCAACGGCGCGCTGTTCGCCAAGAAAGTCACGGACGATATCTATACCGCCTCAAGTGCCAATGTGAATCTGGGCACACTCGAATACGTGGGCGGACCGCCGGGCACGGTACCCGGGACGCCGTTCCTTTGGACCATCACGGCCCCGGCCAACGGTGCCAAGGAGGTCTATACCGGCGTGGAACTGAGCTGGCAGCACTTCCTGGACAACGGCCTGGGCACGCACATGCAGCTCACCCGTACCTGGAGCACCGGGTACGATCAGTTCGGCAATTCGACCGGCGCCGTCAACGAGGCGCCGCCGACCACGTTCTCGGTCAGCCTCATCTATGACAAGGGACCGTTCAACGCCGATGTGAACTGGGACTACACCTCCCGCTACACGCTGTATTGCAACCAGTGCACGGAAGTGCCGGGATGGCCAGCCATTGCCGATCCGTTCTCCTGGGTAACGGCAAGCCTGCACTACACCTTCTTCAGGGGCTTCGAAGTTTACCTGGAGGGTAAGAACCTCACCGACAGCATCGCGCGCACCTACCTCAACGGCAATCCCTTGCTGCCCTGGGCGCCAGGGCAGCTCGAAGGGCAAAGTGCGAGCGGTGTTGGCATTGGCTACAGCAACTACGGCCGCAGCTACGTCGCTGGCCTCTCGTACCGGTTCTAAAGATGAAGAAACCCTGGCTCATCTATGCGCTGATCACCACCGGATTCTGGGGCGTCTGGGGTGCGTTTGCCGAATTTCCGACGCGCCACGGATTTCCGGAAACGCTGGTGTACGTGGTGTGGGCCGTGACGATGATCCCACCGGCCCTGTACGCGATGCAGCGCGTCCGCTGGCGCGTGCTGCGCGATGGCAAGTCGATCCTGCTGGGCTCATTGATCGGGTTCACCGGGGCCGGTGGCCAGATGCTGCTGTTCCATGCCGTGCACACCGGACCGACCTACCTGATCTTCCCCATCATCGCCTTGTCTCCGGTGATCACGATTGCCCTGTCGATGCTGTTTCTCAAGGAGCGCGTGACGAGGCTCGGCGCGGTGGGCGTGGTCCTGGCGCTGCTCGCGTTGCCGCTCTTTAATTACTCGCCAGCCGAAGATGCGGCGGCCTCGGGCGCCCAGGGCCTCTCGTGGTTCCTCTATGCACTGATTATCCTGCTCGCCTGGGGGGTGCAGGCCTATTTCATGAAACTGGCCAACGACACGATGGATGCCGAGAACATCTTTCTGTACATGACCTTGACCGGATTGCTGCTGATTCCGGTCGCACTGTGGATGACCGACTTCAGTGTGCCGATCGAGTATGGGTGGCAGGGGCCGGGGTTGGCCGCGATCACGCAGATCCTGAATGCCGTTGGCGCGCTGACGCTGGTGTACGCCTTCCGCTACGGTCGGGCACTGGTGGTGGCACCGCTCGCCAACGCCGGGGCGCCGATGATCACCGCAATCGTCTCGATGATTGTGCTTGGGGTCATGCCCAACGCCATCACGATCTTCGCCATTGCTCTGGCCACGCTGGCTGCCGTGCTGCTCGCGATCGAGCCGGATGAGAAGCTCATCAAGCAACCGGTATGAAGGCGATACTGGATGTGATCCGCCGGCACAAGCGCGGTATCCCTGTGGGGCTCTACTCGGTGTGCTCGGCGCATCCCCTGGTCATTGAGGCGGCCCTGCGCCTCGCGCACCGCACCGGCGGGATCGCGCTGATCGAGGCCACTTCGAACCAGGTCAATCAGGAGGGCGGCTACACCGCGCTGCGGCCAGCGGACTTTCGCGCGAAGGTGCATGCCATCGCCGCTGCCGTGGGTCTGCCGGGCGAGCGCCTCGTGCTCGGTGGCGATCATCTTGGTCCCAATTGCTGGCAGCGGCTGCCGGCGGCGACTGCCCTGCAGAAGTCGGCGGTCCTGGTCGATGAATATGTGGGTGCGGGCTTTCGCAAGATCCATCTGGATTGCTCCATGTCGTGTGCCGATGATCCCAAGGGGCTCGATGATGAGTTGATTGCGGATCGGAGCGCCGCCTTATGCGAGATTACCGAAGTCGCGTGGCAGCGCTCGGGCGGCGAGCCGCCGGTCTATATCATCGGCTCCGAAGTACCGGTGCCCGGTGGTGCGCACGAGGCGCTCGGGGAACTTGCCGTCACGACGCCGGCGGCAGCGCAGGCAACGCTTGCGGCGCATCGGCGCGCCTTTGCTCGTCGCGGGGTCGAGGCCGCGTGGGAGCGGGTGGTGGGCCTCGTGGTACAGCCGGGGGTCGAGTTCGATCATGAGCAGGTGATCGACTATCTGCCTTCCAAGGCCGTGGCCTTAAGCCGCAGCATCGAGCCGGTGCCGGGCATGGTGTTCGAGGCGCATTCCACCGATTATCAGACAGCGGCCGGCCTTGAGGCCCTGGTGCGGGACCATTTCGCGATTTTGAAGGTGGGCCCGGGTCTGACCTTTGCCTTGCGCGAAGTGCTGTGGGGCCTCTCGGACATCGCCAGTGAGTTGAAGCTGATGCCGGATGGCTCGCTTAAGGAAGCCGTGCTCGCGCAGATGCGGCAGGATCCGCGCTACTGGAGTGCCTATTACGTGAATCCTGCGCGGCAGCACTTTGATCTGCAGTTCAGCCTGAGCGATCGGATCCGCTATTACTGGGCTGCACCGCAAGTCGAGCGGGCGTGCACGCAGTTGCTCGGGCAACTTGCGGCCACGGCTATCCCAATGACGCTGATCAGCCAGTATCTTCCGAACCAGTACGCCGCGATTCGCACCGGCCAGCTAAAGAACAATCCGCGCGAACTGGTACTGCACGGTGTGGAGCAAGTGTTGAGCCATTACGATAAAGCCTGCCGAGCGCCCGCAAACGTGGGGAGCAGGGCCATCAACGGGGACAGTGAATGAGCATCCTGGGGCATCCGAAGGCCGAGCTCGCCGCCGCTGGCGGCATCTGGACCGCGCGCGAAATCGCGCAGCAACCGGCCATCTGGGGGAAAATTGAAGAGACGATGAAGCGCGAGGCGCCAGGCCTTCGAAGCTTTCTCGAGCCACTGCTCAAGCGGCCGAATCTGCGCATCATCCTGACGGGTGCCGGTACCTCGGCTTTCGTCGGCGAATGTCTGGCGGCGGCGCTGAAAGGCCGGACCCAGCTGCGTGTGGATCCGGTGGCGACTACCGACCTGGTCGGCGCGCCCGCGAGCACTCTGGAGCCGAACCTGCCGACCTTGCTGGTCTCGTTCGCGCGCTCTGGCAACAGTCCGGAGAGCGTCGCAGCGCTGATGTTGGCCGAAACCGAGGTGCCGGACTGTCATCACCTGATATTCACCTGCAATGGCGAGGGCGCTCTGTTCCGTCAGGGGCAACTGCTGCGCAACGCGCATGCCGTGCTGCTGCCAGCGGAAACCAACGACGGCGGGTTCGCGATGACCTCGAGCTTCACGGGGATGATGCTCGCCGCGGCCCTCGCATTCGATCTGTTGCCCAACGATCGCCCGGCCGCAATGGCCGACTGGGCATCCCACGTGCTTGGGGCGGCGCTGCCGTGGATCGCGAAGCTGGCCAGTTCCGGCTTCGGGCGGGTGGTTTACCTCGGAACCCAGAGCTTCAAGGGACTGGCGCATGAGTCGGCACTGAAGTTGCTCGAACTCAGCGATGGCAAGGTCGTTGCGCTCGGCGAGAGCCCCCTGGGATTCCGCCACGGGCCCAAGACGATCGTCAATCGCCAGACCTTGGTGGTGATGTTTCTCTCCAATGATCCCTACGCCCGACGCTATGAACGGGATGTCCTGCGTGAGCTGCGCACCGACGGCGTCGCGGCGCGGGTGGTGGCACTGTCCGCGGAGCTGCCCGAGGCTGCAACGGCGGATGACATCGTCATACCCGGTGCCTCGGGCGCATCGGATCTGGCGCTGTGCTTTCCCTATGTGGTGTTCGCGCAGACCTTCGCGTTCCTGCAATCGCTGCTGCTCGGACTGCGTCCTGATACGCCCAATGCCAGCGGCGTGGTCAATCGCGTGGTCAAGGGCGTGTCGATTTATCCCTGGTCTGCCTCCCCGTGAGCATCTATCTGGGTGTCGATGGCGGCGGGACCAAGACCGACTTTCTGCTGATCGATGCGTCGGGGCGGCTACTGGCCACTCATCGCGCAGGCTCGGCCTATTATCTTGAGACCGGCCTTGATGCGCTCGAGGCGATTCTGGTCGCCGGCATCCGCGCGACATTGCAGACGGCCGGCGTACCGGCGGCAAAGCTCACCTTCGCCTTCCTCGGTCTGCCGGCGCACGGCGAGGACAGCGCGCTGCTGCCGCGCCTGGACCGGCTTGTTGCATCGGTATTGCCAGCGGATCGTCATCGCTGCGGCAATGACATGGTGTGCGGCTGGGCTGGCGCTCTCGCGGGCCAGGACGGCATCAATCTGGTGGCTGGCACCGGCTCCATCGCCTACGGGGAGTATGCAGGATGCCAGACGCGCGCTGGCGGCTGGGGAGAGCTGTTCAGCGATGAGGGCTCGGCCTACTGGGTCGCGCGCGAGGCATTGACGCTCTTTTCGCGCATGAGCGATGGCCGCACCGGCAAAGGCGCGCTCTACGCCATGATCCGTGAGCGCTTCGCGCTCGCCGCCGATCTTGATCTTTGTGGAGCGATCTATGGTCCACCGGCGCTCGCGCGCAGCGAGCTTGCGGGACTGGCGCCGATCGTTGCGCGCGCGGCAGCGGCTGGGGATGCCCAGGCCCAGAGGATCTTCGAGGCGGCCGCGCGCGAACTGGCCTCACTGGTGCACGCAGTGCGGGAATCTCTCGGCCCACCGCCGAGCGCGTCGCTGCGGGTGTCCTATTCCGGCGGCATGTTTCACTTCGGGGAATTGCTGCTGGCGCCGCTGCGCTCCGCGCTGCGCCAGAGCGAGCGCCCCTATGAGTTCGTCGTGCCACAGCTGACGCCGGTCGCCGGCGCCGCACTGTATGCGGCCAAGCTCAGCGGGACGCCACTGGCAGCGTCGGCACTTGCGGCGCTCGCGCAGGCCTGTCCGGCAGCGCCCCCAGAGAGCCTGCCGGCATGAATTCACGGCGGCTGTGTGCGATCGCGCTGGGCCTGGCGGCCGCCGCCGCAATTGCGCAGGCTGAATCCCACTACACCGAGGCCGATTTTTCGCGGGTGCGAAAACTGGACGCGCACGTCCATGCCAACACCGATGATCATGAATTCCTCGACATCGCCCGCAAGGACGGTTTCGAGCTGCTGTCGATCAACGTCGACTATCCTGATTTTCCGCCGCTCGCCGAACAGGCGCGAGTTGCGCATGCGCTGCAGGCCGCTGACCCGGCGCATTTCCATTTCGCGACCACCTTTTCCATGCAGGGCTTCGGCACCGAGCAGTGGACGCTCGAGACCGAACGGGCGATTGATGAGGAACTCAAGCGGGGCGCCGTCGCCGTCAAGATCTGGAAGAACGTCGGCATGGTTGAAAGGAATGCACAAGGCCAGCTGATCATGATCGATGATCCGGGGTTCGATGGCGTCATGGCGCATATCGAAGCGCGCCACGTGCCGTTGATCGCGCACCAGGCGGAACCGAAGAACTGCTGGCTACCCCTGGAGGAGATGACCACCGAGAATGATCGCAGTTACTTCCGCGAGCATCCCGAATATCACATGTATCTGCATCCGGAGATGCCCAGCTACGAGGCGCTGATGGCTGCGCGGGACCGCTTCGTGGCGCATCATCCCGGACTCTCCTTTGTCGGAGCGCACCTGGCCAGTCTGGAATGGAGCGTGGATGTGCTGGCGAAGTTCCTGGATGCCTATCCCAACGCCACAGTGGATCTCGCGGCGCGCATGACGCAGGTCCAGTATCAATCCAAGTCGGATCGGGAAAAGGTGCGGCGCTTTTTCATCCGCTATCAGGACCGGCTGATGTACGGAACCGACCTGACAGAGAGTCCTATTACCGCAGAAGACCGCGCCCAGAATCCACCCATTGATTTGCAGGAATTTCCCAAGGAAGCCGATGCCTTCTGGCGCTCGGATTGGATGTATCTTGCAACGGCTACGACTCAGCGCATAGACGCCATCCAGGCAAGCGTTGCGGGATTGGCGCTGCCCAGGAGCGTTATCGATAAGATCTATTACCGTAACGCACGACGGGTTTTTGGACTCTGATTCTGCGCCGAGGCCATGGCTATCGGTCCGGCTTAGCATTGATGCTGGTGCGGCTCCTCGGAAGACTCAAGCGGCGCTAAGCTGACGATCGCGCGCGCGTAGTGCACACTGTCTGCTCGAGGTCGAACTTCCCAGGAGGTTCGGCCGCTTCAGGCAGGCATCGGCATGCGAGACCTACAAAAATTTCTCATCGTGGCGTTGACGTGCCTGGCGTGGGTCGAGGTGAATGCGGCGCAGCCACCCGCGATCAGGTTCCTCTCGGCCGCCGAGGCCCGCGGCGTCCTCACCGAGGGGGCTGCCCGTGACTATTACGATTCCCTGCAGATAGCCGACATCCGCAGCAAGACAGGGCTGGCCCTCGTGGGCGTTCCGCTGGCAGCCGCCCGCGAGCAGGCGCGCCAAGCTTATGGCGCGGCCACGCTGGATTTCACTGCCGATGAGCAGGCCGCGTTGCGTGAGGCTGTTGCGAGCATGCAGCCGTCGCTGGCGGCGCACGCGCCGCTCTACGCACGCATGCCGTGGTCCTTTATCAAGCTCAGCCCCACCATTGAGGGCGGACGCCCCCACACACGCGGCGACAGCATCGTACTCTCGGATGTCGTCACGGCCTGGGTCGTGAAGATGCGGATGAAAGCAGCACTCACCACGCCGTCCCTGGTCTGGAACCTGCTGGTTCACGAGCAGACCCATGTCATCCAGCGTCAACACCCGGAACTGTTCACGGCGCTCTATACCTCTACATTTGGATTTCAACACGTGACGCTGCTGCCGACCCCGACCTGGCTCAGCTCATTGCGGGTCATCAATCCGGATGCGCCCGATGTCGACTGGATTTTCTCGATCGACCAGGGTGCTGGCGGCCACTGGTGGCTACCTGATCTGCTGATCAATAATCGCGATCATCCTCAAATGCCGATGGGCTTCCAGATGGTGGCACTGGGCGTGAAAAGGCAGGGCGATAAGTGGGAGTATCTCGATCCGGTGTCACCGGGCAATCCCCAGCTGCTGTACGGCATTGACGCCTACATCCAGCGCTTCCCGATCCACGATGAACTCTTTCATCCCAACGAGATTGCGGCCAATATGCTGGCCGCCTGGATCACCGGCGTGCGCATCAAGGATCCAGACAACCCGATGTGGAACAAGATGTCTGCCTGGGCCGCTGAAGCCCTCAAATAGCTAGGCCTGGTGTCTCATGATGAGCGCGCGCGACGATCAGGCGCGCAATCGGCATCGCCGCCGTAGCAGCAGGCGAGGGGGCGTTGAGGATGTGCACCGTTCGTGGCGTGTCAGCGAACAGGAAATCATGCACGAGCGTACCGTCTTTCAAGACCGCTTGCGCGCGGATCCCGGCCCGGTACGGCAACAGATCATCGAGCTTGAGTTCCGGGCAGTACTTGCGACACTCCTCAAGATAGCGCCCGCGTAGCACCGAGCCGCGCAACTCAGAGAGTGCGGAGCGCCAGTGGTTGCGAAGCACACGCCAGAAGCCTGGATAGCTCAAAGTATCTGCCGCATCGCGCAGATTGAATGAGAAGTGACCGTAGCCTTCACGCGAGAAACCGAGTACCGCGTTGGGGCCCACGGTGATCTCACCCCCGATCATCCGGGTCAAATGCACCCCAAGAAAGGGCAGTTGCGGATCGGGTACCGGATAAATCAGATGCCGAATAATGGAGGATTTCTCCCGCTGCAATTGGAAGTACTCGCCTCGGAACGGGATGATGCGCAGCTCCACCTTCAGGCCGGCCAGGCGTGCGAGCCGGTCCGACTGCAGGCCGCCACATACGAACAGCTGGCCACTGTGCAGACACTCGCCACTGGCTAGGCCGATTTCCACCTGCGTTTCGTTCTCGTCAATTCGCTGCACCTGCGCGCCCGTGCGGATCTGACCGCCGCAGTGGCGGATGTCATCGCCGAGCGCCAGGGCCACGCGCCGGTAGTCGACAATGCCGGAACTTCGCACCAGCAGCGCCGCAAGACCTGAAATATGCGGCTCAAGTGCGCGCAACTGGGCGCCATCGAGTTCCTCGGCCGGGATCTCGTTTGCCTGGCAGCGTGTTCTCAGGTCCGAAAGACGCCCGAGCTCAAGCGCGCTGGTCGCCACAATCAACTTGCCGCACACCTCGACCGGAATGCCATGCGCGGCGCAAAACTCCCGAGTATCCCGGTTGCCTTCGCGACAGAGGCGAGCCTTGAGCGAGCCGGGTGCATAGTAAATGCCGGCATGAACTACGCCGCTGTTGTGCCCCGTCTGATGAGAGGCCAGAGTCGATTCTTTCTCCAGCAGCAGCAGTGATGAACCGGGGCGTTTCAAGAGGAGCTCACGGGCCGTTGCCAGGCCCACAATGCCGCCACCGATCACGCAATAGTCATAACGCATAGTCGTAGTCGCTGTTTGGCCGACCAATTGCAAATGCCGGCAGCATCAGGCAGACGGCGAATGAATCCGGTGCCAATGCGGCCGCTTGCTGCGCAAATCCGCAGCTTGCATCGACTTGATGGCTGGCCCGGTGGCGCATCAATTCATTTTGAAATCGGCGCCTAGATTTTATCCAGGGCCCGCGCCAGATCCGCGCGCAGGTCCTCGACATCCTCTACCCCGACCGACAGGCGTATCAGCGAGTCATCAATCCCGCGCGCGCGCCGATCCGCCACTGGAATGGAGGCATGGGTCATGATCGCCGGGTGTTCGACCAGGCTTTCGACACCGCCCAGGCTCTCGGCGAGCGCGAACAGCTCGAGGGTCTCGAGGAAACGCTTGGCCCCCTCAAGATCGGTCGCCAGCCGCAGCGAGATCATGCCCCCGAAGCCATGCATCTGCCGCAGCGCCAGCGCATGCTGTGGGTGGCTTGCAAGACCGGGATAGAACACGCGTGTGACCTTGGGCTGTGATTCCAGCCACATGGCGAGGTCCAGGGCATTGGCGCAGTGTCGCTCCATGCGCAGGGCGAGTGTCTTGAGGCCGCGTAGCGCCAGGAAGCTGTCAAAGGGACCAGCGATCGCACCGACAGCGTTCTGCAGGAACCCGAGCTGCTCCCGCAACGCCTGCTGGTGAGGCTCGCGGCCGACCACCGCAATGCCACCGATCACATCGGAGTGGCCGTTCAGGTACTTGGTGGCCGAATGCACGACCACGTCGAACCCGAGCTCGAGTGGCCGCTGCACCCAGGGACTCGCAAAGGTATTGTCAACGACGCTGATCAGGCCGTGCGCCCGCACAACGGCCGCGATGGCGCGCAGATCGGCCAGTTGCAGCAGCGGATTGGTCGGGGTCTCGACCCAGACGATCTTTGTCTCCGGCCGCAGTGCGGCCTCGAGCCGTGCGGGTTCGACCAGATTGACGTAGCTCACCGTCAGGCCCGCACTCTTGCGTCGCACGCGCTCGAAGAGCCGGTAAGTGCCCCCATACAGATCATCGCCCGAGACAATGTGTGATCCGGCAGGCACCAATTCGAGCACCGTGGCGATAGCGGCCAGTCCGGAAGCAAATGCAAAGGCCTGCGAGCCGCTCTCCAGATCCGCGGCACAGCGCTCGTAGGCCGAGCGGGTCGGATTGTGGGAGCGGGCATAGTCATAGCCCTGATGCACACCCGGACTGCTCTGAACAAAGGTCGATGTCGCATAGATCGGGGGCATGATGGCCCCCGTCGACGGATCGGGCTTCTGGCCGGCGTGGATGACGCGTGTGGCGAAGCCGTGCTTGGACTCTTTTTCACTCACTTCAGGGATCTCCGCAGATGATTCAGTAGGTCGAAGCGCGTAATCAGCCCATGGAAGCCGCGTTCATCGGCCACCATGGCCACCAGGCCGCGATCCAGGATGGCCCGCAGCGCGGGGATATCCGCCGTCGGCGCAATGGTCTGCGGCGCCGCAGTCATGGCAGTACTCACCGGAGAGCGGAAGCGCTCGGCGTCGGCCTGTACGGTCATCAGCAGGTCAGATTCATCGATCACACCCACCAGCTGATTGTGCTCCAGCACCGGCAGCTGCGAGATCTCAGAGACCCGCATGCGCTGGAACGCGGTCAGCAACGTATCATCGGGCGCGACGCTGACCACGGTAGCATCCTCAGCGCGCCGCGAGATCAGATCGCGCAGGTCGCCGAAGCTGCGTCGCTGCAGCCATCCCTGATCGATTAGCCACTGATCGTTGTAGACCTTGGACAAGTACCGGGTGCCAGTATCACAGACGAAGCTGACCACGCGCTTGGGCCGAGTCTGCGCCTGACAGTACTTGAGGGCGGTCGCCAGGAGCGTACCCGTAGAGGATCCGCCCATCAGACCTTCACGGCGCAACAGCTCGCGCGCCGTGTTGAAGCTTTCCTGATCGGGAATCGAGTAGGCCGAGCGCACACCTGACAAGTCGGCGATCGTGGGCAGGAAGTCCTCGCCGATGCCTTCGACAGCCCAGGACTTGGCCTGGCCGATGACACCGGTGCGCGTGTACTCGGCCAGGATCGAGCCGACCGGATCGGCAAGCACGAACTCGAGTTGCGGCTGCACTTTGCGAAAGAACCGCGTGAGGCCAGTCAACGTGCCCGAGGAACCCACTCCGACGACGATGGCATCCACATCGTGCCCGGTCTGTGCCCAGATCTCAGGGGCCGTACCCGTCTCGTGCGCAAGTGGGTTGGCCGGATTGTTGAACTGATCGACAAAGTAGGCGCCAGGGATTTCACGTGCGAGGCGCGCCGCGTAGTCCTGATAGTAATCCGGATGCCCCTTGCCGACATCCGAGCGGGTCATGCGCACATCGGCGCCCAGCGCGCGCAGATGCACCACCTTCTCGCTCGACATCTTGTCCGGAACCACCAGCACCACCCGATAGCCCTTGGCGCCGGCGACCAGCGCCAGTCCGAGGCCGGTGTTGCCCGCCGTGCCCTCGACCACCGTGCCACCGGGCTTGAGCTTGCCCTCACGCTCCGCGGTCTCGATCATCGAGACACCGATGCGATCCTTGATCGACCCGCCCGGGTTTTGTGATTCGAGCTTGAGCAGCAGCGTGCACGGTCCGGTGTTGAAACGCGTAATCCGGACCAGCGGTGTGTTGCCGATCTGATCGAGTACCGCCGGGCGTTGCGTTGACATGTCTTACCTCGGCGGCCTTACGAAAATGCGGGCAGATGGGCAGTGCAGCTGGCGCCAGAGGGACCCTGATTCTGGCGCCGGCGGCATTCTACAGTGAGGTGCCGTCGTCGGCTGGAGATTGCCCGGCGGGCCCGGGTCGGGTTTCTGGCGGTCGCGTTTTGGTCACAGGCCGGTGACATCCATAGGCGCGTGCAACGCTGCTTGTTATCGTGATCGGGCGATAAGCGGCAGCGCTCGGGCAGGCAACGAAGACCTGTGCGGACTGCTGACTTCCAATCCTTCGAGTTAACGGGCCGGCCAGAACCGGCCGGAGAGTCCTCATGTCCGAGACCGCGCCGCCTCCAACCCCAGTGCTGCCCGCCCCCAGTCAGTGGCGCGAGCTGATCGGCCGCGAGGACTGGTGGGCCATCTGGATCGGATGCGGGTTGGTGCTGGCCGGTGCGCTGCTGCTGAGCGGTGGCCACAGCCTCAAATGGCTGGCGATTGCGCCCACCAAGTGGAGCCATTTGCCCGAGGCGCTGGCGCAGTTGCGGCTGCACGCCCTGCAGTACCTGGCGCTGTTCGTGCTGTGGTCGGTGCTGTTTGGCATCGGGCTGGCTGCGCTGGGCTTCCGTGTCTCAAGATTCCTGCCAGCCTTCGCCCTCGTGTTCCTCACATCGCTGGTGCTCTATTTTGTGGGCCAGTGGGACCAGGCCGCGCACTACAACCTTGAGCCGCCACTGGTAGCCCTCGTGCTCGGTCTGCTGGTGTCCAACACCGTCGGCACGCCGGCGTGGGCGGATGCGGGGCTGCGGGTCGAGTTCTACATCAAGACCGGCATCGTATTGCTCGGCGCGAGCCTGCCGCTGACATTGATTCTCTGGGCCGGGCCGGTCGCCATTGTGCAGGCCGGCATTGTCTCCCTGATCACCTTCGGCGTGATCTACTTCACCGCGGTGCGTCTCGGGCTGGACCGGCGTCTGGCAGCGACTCTGGGCACCGGCGGTGCGGTATGTGGCGTTTCGGGTGCGATCGCGACCGGCGGCGCGGTCGGCGCACGCAAAGAGCAGGTGTCCATCGCCATCTCGCTGGTGGTGTTCTGGGCAATAGTCACCATCTTCCTGTTGCCGCTGCTGGCGCGCGGCCTCGGCCTGCCCACCGGTGTCGCCGGGGCCTGGATCGGCACTTCGGAATTCGCCGACGCCGCGGGCCTGGCCGCAGCACAGGCCTATAGCGGTTATGCCGCGCATGGGCTCGTTGCCGGGACCCCGGAGGCTGCCGTCAATGCCTTCACGCTGATGAAGGTTATCGGGCGCGATATCTGGATCGGTGTCTGGGCCTTCGTGCTCTCGATCATTGCCACGACCCGCTGGGATCGCACCGGCGTGAATTCGCGCACGGGACCGGGCGAGATCTGGCGGCGGTTCCCAAAGTTCGTGCTCGGATTTTTGCTGGCCTCGGCGATCGTGACGGTGCTGGCCCGGGGCTACAGTTACGCCGACTACAAGTCGATCCTCGTGCCCTCACTGGTCGCGCCGCTCCAGGCGCTGCGCGTCTGGGCCTTCACGTTCGCGTTTCTCAGCATCGGACTGACCACGCGAATCCGGGAATTCGCACAGGCCGGCCGCCGGCCCTTCTACGCCTTCACCGCCGGCGTGGCCGTGAACATCGTGCTGGGCTTCGTGCTCTCGACACGCATCTTTGGCGCCTTCTGGACCCAGTTTGGCCAATGAGCGAGCGCACCGATAACCGGCAGTTCAGGGCGCAGGCCGGCGCGGGCGCGCCTGCCAAAGCCGAGTGTGGCAATTGCCAGTTCTTCTGCGATCGGCCGGCCGAGCTTGAGTTTGAGTTTCCACAGCTGCGCACGCTCGGTTCCGTCTACGGATCGGTCCGCAGCCAGGACGGGCTGTGCCAGCGGCTGCAACGCTACCTCGGCTCTGCAAGTCACTGCGCAGCGCACGAACCGAGAGCTCAGATCCTGGGGTGATGCCCCGTGGATATTGGATCAGGGGGAGAAAGATATGAAGCTGCATCAGTTGCGCTATCTGCTGGCCGTCGCCGGGAGCGATCTGAACGTGACGGTGGCCTCGAGCAGGATTCATACCTCGCAGTCCGGTGTCAGCAAGCAGTTGCGATTGCTCGAGAGCGAACTGGGCTTCCAGATCTTCACCCGCCAGGGCCGCGCGCTCACGCGCATTACCCCGGCAGGACAGCAGGTCGTGCAGCGCGCCCAGCGCATCGTGCACGAGATCGAATCCATTCGCCGCCTCTCGGAGGATCTGACCAACGAGACCGGTGGTACGCTCTCGATCGGCACCACCCACACCCAGGCACGCTACGTCCTGCCGCCGGTCATTGGCGCCTTTCGCAAGCGTTACCCTCATGTGCGGCTGCATCTGCATCAGGGGACCTCCGAGCAGATCGCCCATATGATGCGCGCGGACCAGATCGACTTTGCAATCGCCACCGGCTCTGAGTCGCTGTTTCCCGAAGTGACGATCCTGCCAAGCTACCATTGGCACCGGACCCTGGTGGTCCCCAAAGGCCACCCGCTCGCCGAGGTTCGCGCGCTTAGCCTGCGCACGCTGGCCGACTATCCGCTGATTACCTATACCTTCAGCTTTTCCGGGCCTTCCTCTTTAAATGAGAGCTTTGCCGAAGCAGGACTGGAGCCCAATGTCGTGCTGACGGCGCGCGATGCCGATCTCATCAAGACCTACGTGCGCCTGGGCTTGGGCGTCGGCATCGTGGCCCACATGGCGCTCGATGCGCAGGAAGATGCCGATCTGATCCCGATCGATGCGACCGGGCTGTTCCCGCGGCACACGACCTGGATTGGTTACCGGCGCGGCATGCTGATCCGCCGCTACATGTATGACTTTCTGGAATTGTTTGCGCCGCATCTGGATCGGCGGCGAGTGGACAAGGCGAGCGAAGCGGCCGATGCCGCAAGTGTGGCCGAGCTGTTTGAATCGGTCAGTTTGCCGTTGCGTTAACGCTAGCAACCTTGGCACGCGCGTGCGCGTGCACGTGGAATGCGGCTCGCGCGCCGTGTCTGTACCGACACAGCTTGCGCTGCAGAAAAACGCGGCGATGAAGTTGCTGAGGTTCAGACGGCATGAGGTTATAGCCAATAGACGCTTCAGTCTTTGCACGCACGGCGCTATGGTGAAGATCGGTCCCCGACCCGTGCCGCTTTCAGCCAGAGACGGATCCCCCTCAACGCTCCACGGTGAGTCAGTGCGCACGGGATCGGGAGACCACCACAACACGGACTCGCGCCGCCTCGACGTAGCGGTCACGCGAATGTCACCGGATTCCGACTGACTTGGCCAAACTACGCGCCTAGACTCGCGCCTGTGAGTCTCAAGGCGTCAGACTTTCGGCTTCGCTAGGCTCCCGGTACGGAATACGCCGAGGCATCAATGGCCCAATCAGCGCGCACCATCGCAATCGTGGGCGCCGGATTCTCCGGCACCGCGTTGGCGGCGCGATTGCTCCGATCCCTGCTGGCGCCGACACGACTGATTCTCTTCGAGCGTTCGCCCACCGCGGGCACCGGCGTGGCGTACGCCTCACATCCGTATCCGTATCTGCTCAATGTGCCTGCCGGCCGCATGTCGGCGGTGTCCGAGGATCCGGATCACCTGATTGATTACGCGCGTCAGCGTCTTCCCGAGATCCACGCCGAGAGCTACCTGACGCGTGCCTTCTATGGTGAATATCTGCAGCACTATCTGGCGCAGTCCGAAGCTGCTGCGCCGCCGCACCTGCAGCTCGAGCGCGTAGCCTGCGAAGTCACGGCGCTGCACCCGCTCGATCTTAAGGGGTCGGTGGTGATCCGTGCGCAGGGTCGACAGTGGCTTGCCGATCAGGTCGTCGTGGCCTCGGGTGATCCGCCGCCCGCGCCGAGGCGCTATGCAGCCGAGGTTCAGGATCATCCGGCCTACATCTACCAGCCCTTTGGACCGAAGCTGACCGAGCCCTCGGACCGGCGTGTGCTGATCATCGGGACCGGACCGACGATGGCTGACATGACGGCCGCAATTGTCACTGCGAACCCGCAAGTGGAGCTGATTGCGGTGTCGCGGCACGGACTGCTGCCTGAGCCGCAGACCAGCGGCAGTGGTGCGAAGGTGGTCAAAAGCGGCTGTTTCGGCTTTGAGATGCCGGCCGGCGCCTCGCTCCGACAGATCGTGTCCGCCGTACGTACCTATATGCAGGCGGTACAACAGCAGGAATTTGACTGGCGCGATGCCGTCGCCGGCCTGCGCAAGTCCATTCCCGCTTTGTGGTCGGGTCTGGACGATGCCGACCAGCGCAGATTTCTGCGTCACGTCCGCACGTACTGGGATATCCATCGGCACCGCCTCGCGCCCGAGCTCGCGCTGAAGATCGCGCGACTGAGAAGCAGCGGGCAGCTGCGGGTCCACGCCGGCCGCATCGTGCGCTTGGTGGCGGATGATTCGAGGATCAGTGCGCACTGGAGTGCGCGGGGCAGTGCCGATGTGCAGCAGCTGAGTGTCGATCGGGTCCTCGATTGCAGCGGCTCGGACTGCCGGGTGCTGAGGACACGCGATCCGCTGCTACGGCAGCTGATTGATGCGGGAATTGCGACCACGGACCCGAACGGCCTGGGTCTGCAGACCGCGGAGCACGGCGCGCTCATCAACCGCGATGGCGATACGGCGCAGCAGGTGTTCTACGTAGGTCCGATGCTGCGTGCGGCGCATTGGGAAGCGACCGCCGTTGGAGAACTGCGCCAGCGCGTGGAGGCGCTGGCCGATGCACTCAAAGCACACGCATCCAGCCGGCGCACGCCTGCCCGGAGACTCATCGCGAGTCGCTTTGGGTTTGCTGAATCTCAGCCGGCCCACTGAGCCCTATTGCACGAGCGGATGCTCGGGTTGATCCCATCTGACCTCGGGTACCGCACTTGCCGGGCGCAGCGGCAAATGGCTAGCGAACAGAGTGAGCGAACGGCGTGCCGCGGCGCCGCGGCCGCAACAATCGCAGCAGCCCTAAGAGCAAGGCCTCGACCAACGCGGCCAGTACAACGGCGATGATGATGCCGGTGGCAATGGCCGGCAGATTCAAGGGCACCGTGTAAGAGTACTCGGTCCGTGTCTCGCTGAATATCTCCCGATTGGGGCGCAGTGCGACATGAAAGATCTGCCGGATCAGCGATCCTTGCAGCGCCGCGAGTTCGGCCGTGAAGTCCTTCAGACGCTGGTACATGGCCTGAATCGTATGGCCCTCATCCCGGAAGGGTGGGTCATCGCTCGCCGCATGGTGGGCGATGAGTGCCTCCACATTGCCGCCGAAGTACTGGTTCGCCGTGTCCTGAAAGCCGGCGAAATTTCTCGAGACCTCGATCTGATGCGCGCTCACGCGCTTGACGTACTGATCGACAAAACCCGGTACTTGAACGCCGATCAGCAGGCCAAACGCGAATGCGATAAGCCTCAGGTAGTTGGCCAGCATGAGCAATACCTCCAGCAGAGAATTCGGGACAAGCGCTCAAGCCTCGCGTATGCCCTATGAATGTGCAGCTGCCCTGGGCGCGCCGCGCTTGATGAGCTTGAGCCGTATCCCCTCGCTCTTGGGCGCAGGGGCAAGCAGCGAGCGTATCCGCTCGGCATCTGCAGGCGTTGCCGGGTTGTAGATCACGAGGCCAAGATCGGGCCGGCCATCGACCGCAAATGAGGTGTATTCCAGCGCAATCGTGCCCGCACGTGGATGACGCACGTACTTGGTGAGGTCGCTGTAGCTGCTGCCGACATCGTTGTCGCGCCACATCGAGTTGAACTCCGGGCTCAGCTGACAGAGCTCATCGACCAGCGCCTTGGCAGTCCTTGCAGCGCCAGCGCGTGCGGAGTCAGCGCGGAAACTCGCCACCGCGAAGCGTGCGACGCCTTCCCAGTCAGTCTGGCGGTCGCGGACATGCGCATTGGAGAAGATCAGGCGCAGGATGTTGCGTTGTTCGAGCGAGAGCGCTCCATAGTCGGCGAGCACCGCGGTCGCTGCGCTGTTCCACGCCACGATGTCCCACGTGGAGGTCTTCACGTAGGCGGGGCTCAGTTCAAGGGAGTCGAGTACGCGCTGCAGGCGCGGCGTCACGCCCTCAGCAGCGCGATAGCGAACCTCCGGCGGCCGGCCCAGCGCGAGCAGGAACAGGTGCTCGCGCTCGACATCGGTCAGCATCAGCGCGTGTGCGATGCGATTCAGCACTTCGGCTGAGGGTGAGCCGCCGCGGCCCTGTTCGAGCCAGGTGTACCAGGTGGTGCTGACATGCGCGCGCTGTGCCACTTCTTCACGTCGCAGTCCCGGTGTGCGCCGGCGCGTCAACGGAAAGCCCAGTGCTGCCGGGTCGAGTCGCGAGCGCCGATCCTTCAGATAGGCGCCCACCAAATTTTCGTTCGTGTCTGGCATGCGGGTCCTGTTAGTCATTATACCCGTATAAACTCACTACTTTACCCGGATACAGTGCGGCCAGAGAATACCGCCCGTCAACTGCTGGAGGGCTTAGTTATGCGCGTCTTTGTAACCGGTGCGACAGGGTTTGTCGGTTCGGCGGTGGTCAAGGAGCTGCTGGGCTCGGGACACCAGGTGCTTGGGCTCGCGCGCTCTGATGCGGCAGCTTCAGCGCTGGCTGCTAACGGCGCTGCGGTCCATCGCGGTTCCCTCGATGATCTGGACAGTCTGCGCCGCGGCGCGGCAGCATCGGATGCGGTGATTCACACCGCCTTCATCCACGACTTCAGCCAATTCAAGGCCAACTGCGAGATTGATCGAGCGGTCATTGAGGCGCTCGGTGCTGCGCTCGCGGGCACCGAGCGCCCGCTGGTGATCACTTCGGGAACCGGACTGCTCACGTTTAATCGGGCCGCTACGGAGACCGATGCCGCGCCTTCCGGCCCGGATGTCGTGCCGCGCGTGGCATCGGAGGAGGCGGCTGCTTCGGTGGCGGCACGCGGAATCCGCGTGTCGGTGGTGCGGCTGCCGCCCTCCGTTCATGGCGATGGGGATCATGGGTTTGTGCCGATGCTCATTGCTGCTGCACGCGACAAAGGCGTCTCGGCGTATCTCGGCGATGGCATGAATCGCTGGCCGGCCGTGCACCGGCTCGATGCGGCCCCGGTCTACCGCATGGCGCTCGAGCAGGCGTCCGCAGGCGAGCGGTTTCACGCGGTGGCCGAAGAGGGTGTGCCGTTTCGGGAGATCGCAGCGGTGATTGGCAAACGCCTGAACATCCCGGTCGTTGCCAAATCGCGCGCGGAGGCGGCAGCACATTTTGGCTGGTTTGCCCACTTCGCCGGCATGGACAGCCCCGCCTCAAGCGCGCAGACGCGAGAACGTCTGCATTGGCGGCCCACGCAGCCCGGGCTCATTGCCGATCTGGACCGGGAAGCCTACTTCAAGTCCTGATTGAATAAGCCCGCGCGGCGAGCTTGATCTACAGGCACGAGCGATACCGAGCGCCGACGAGCTCGTCCTTTCGTGCGCGCACGGCCAGTCAAAAAAGCGCCCGGTACACCAAGGCATGCCACCTTCAAACGAGAGCGGTCAGTGACCAGGAGGATTAGCGGTCGCTTCTGGGGTAAAAGTGAAAAACGGAGTGCGTTCGCTACCATAGCCGGTGGTCGTGCTGAGTGTCCCCTTGCCAGCTGTGGTCTCATCAGGACGTGTGACCGCGAAAATCCTAGGGTGCGAGGGCAAGAAGGCAGCGCAGGCCGGGCAGGCGGTTTTGCCGGCGATGTTGCCGGCCGCTACATACAGTTTGATCGATTGCGAGGTCTCGACAGCGGCCGTACAGAGTGGGCAAGTGCCATCGCACGCCAGCAGTCCGAGCCGCTTGTTGTAGATGCCGAGGCTCAAGACGGCATCGAGGATGGGTTCGGCGTTCTTAGCGTTGTACTCGCGCATCCAGGAGAGGGCTGCAATCAGATCCTCTTGCTTGCCCCGTCCGTCCGCGCCCACGCATTTGAGGACGATCAGCTTTTTGTGGGGGAGGCCCAGCATGGTCGTGCGCCAGATGAGCGCCACCGTCGTTCCGTGGCCCAGCGTATCCTCGCCACCCTCGCCGGTGAAGTCGACCACTTCCCGCAAGCAATCGCGCAGCATAGGGTGAGCGCTAAGGACGCCACTGTCGATGATCGCCGTGAGCCCCGGTACGTTGTAGGTAAAATCCGTAAGACGCCACAGTTGCGGCCACGCGGCATCAAACCGGGCAGGGTCAGTCCCCGCATGATGAAGGTAATCCTGCCTGATTTGTTCGCGTGCGGCCTCCGGTGGCATCGGTGCAAAGTAGCGACCGGTCGTGGCGTCATAGACCTGTGAGAGCGGATATCCTGAATCGCTCCCCATGAGTTCGACGTATTCAGCATCCGCCATGGTGTGCCTAGTGAGCGCCTCAGCGCCTGATCCAGGCCGCGACAAAGAGGATGATCGCAAGCAGTGCGCACAGTGTGATCCAGCCAGAATTCGCCGCCACTCGGTCGAGGAAAGTTCGCCGTTGCACCGCGAACACCTCGACGCCCTTGGGTAACTTGATGGCGACCAGAGCGGCAAGCACCGCGCCCACCATCAGGATCGCCAGCCCCAAGTTGGTGGTGTGAAATTCAATATCATTGATCTTGGCATCAAAGGTGACCGCGCCGCCGACCCCCAGGAGCGTGACGACTAGGCCGATGAGTACCAGCAAGATGCCGAGCCAGATCAGAGCCGTGTATGTCACGCTGGGACGGGAAGACTTGGACATCGTCGCACCTTATAGATCAAGGACGTATCTGAGCTGTATCCCGCCTCGCATCAGCCGAGGCGTGGAACCCGGTCCCGGCGCTGTGGGTCAATCGCTCATCATCTCGAACTCAATGGTAATGCCCAATTCGCCGAATATCTGGCAGACTTCGGGCGCCACGCTGAAACTGTCGACGGCGATGGGAGACAGTGTGACCAGCAGGCAGACCTGGCCTCCATCCGATCGGATCCGCTCGAACAGCGCGACATGGGAGCGGACCAGAACCCTCGCAGTCATATCGAGCGCCGACCCCAGGTTCTGCCAGGGGGCAGCCTTGACTGGTTTTCTGGCGCCAGTATCAATGGTCGCAAAACCTGTCGGCCAAATGTCTGCCAGCCACGCCGTCGGATCCAGGGTACCGAGCCAATAGCTCTCGGCGTGCACCGAGGCGGGCGAAGCACTGCTGCGCGGCTCACGCAACTGACCGGCGCGAAAGGTGTGAGTGGGTTCCAGGTCCAGTTCCCGTGAGAGATCCTCAGGATCCATGGACGGGTGGCGAATGCGGAGCGCCAGTTCGAATGCAAGCTCTTCCGAATCCGCCAGTGCTCGGGCCTTCATAGCAACGACTCCAGGTAAAACTTAAGGACGCATCTGCGCCCGGGTCAATGATCCGCAATTACGCAGCAACACACGACGACAAATTGCCGCAACGCGCCGGTACGGCCGGCCACGCGCAATTCATGGTTCGGACTGCCCAGCTAGGGCTGAGTTCAACCTACCGCCGGCATTCGCACAAGGTCTGCAAGGGTAGGAATTGCGGCGTCGATTGTCCAATAAAACCCTGACGATTCACTGGTGAGGCCGCTTCAGAACGCACTACAAGTGTATGAATCTATTGAACTTCAAGTTCACCTGCGCGCCTTTCCGGCCAGGACCTGGCGACTTTGGGCTCCTCGGCTGCAGCCTTCATCCGGTGTAGATGCTCCGGCCTGAGCTCGGTCGAGCTTCTTCTTATTGGAGTGCCAATTGGATCTAATAAGCGCGAGGGGGAGCGCGTGACACGCGAATCATCACAAGCCGGCTGGTCCTTTCACCTGAACGGCGCTCGCGTATTGGAAACCCTGGAGAATGCCCATGAGTAAGCGAGAGAATCGAATTTCGCCGCGTCGCTGGTTCAAGCCTGCCGCCGCATCACTCGCAATGACGCTGATCTTTGCTGCATCGCTGGCCTTTAGTTCGCCAGAGCCAGCAGCCGGCGCACCGATGCCTGCCCACAAAGTGGCAGCGCTGAAGATCACGGTCCTGGCCACCAATCTTGCCGGTGACCCGCATGAAGGAGCCGGTGAATGGGGTTATTCGGCACTGGTTGAAGTTGACGGTCACCGGATCCTGTACGACACCGGCGCTTCTGCCGACATGGTCATGAGGAATGCGGCCGCGCTGCACATCGATCTCTCCGATGTCGAAGAGGTGGTGCTCTCGCACAACCATTGGGATCACGTTAGCGGCCTGATGACCCTGCGACGCGAGCTCGCCAAGATCAATCCACGCGCCATGAGTCGGGTTCATGTGGGCGCGGGCATTTTCGAACCACGCCTCGACGCCTCGGGCACTGACAACAATGGCCTGAAAACTATCCGGGCGGAGTATCTGGCGACCGGCGGGCAGTTCATTGTTCATGATCAGCCCACTCAACTTTACCCAGGCGTCTGGTTCACCGGGCCGGTGCCGCGACCGAATGCGGAGAAGAACTGGAACCCGGGCCTTACGATCGCGGGCCCCAACGGGCGCATTGAAGATAATGTGCCGGAGGATTCTCCGCTGCTCTTCGATACCGCGCAGGGCACGGTGATTCTGACCGGTTGCGGGCATGCGGGTATCGTCAACATCGCCGAATACGCCAGGCAGATCACCGGCGGCAACTCGCTGCTGGCGGTCATCGGCGGACTGCATCTCTTTGCGGCCAGCGATCAGACCATTCTCTGGACCGGCGGGAAACTTAAGGAGTACGGCATCAGGTACTTGCTCGCGGGCCACTGCACCGGCATCGAGGCGACTTATCTGTTGCGCGCATCAGCGGGATTGAACCGCCAAACGGCCGTCGTGAGCGCTGTCGGGTCCTCCTTCGTGCTGGGGCACGGTATCGAGCCACGCAAACTGGCGCAGTGAAGCCTGAGCAATTTCTGAGGGGGCGAATGATGGGCACGATAGATTCGAGAGTTTTGAACCTTGAGGATCTGAAGCTTGAGGCTTTCAAAAAGGGCGATCATTACGAGAGCAACTGTGCGCGCCTGGGGCCGCTGCTGGGCGCCAAGGATCTTGGCTATTCCTATGATCTGGTCCCGCCAGGCAAGCGCTCCTGCCCATTCCACAGTCATCGCGGCGAGGAAGAGATGTTCTTCATCCTGAAAGGCACTGGCACGCTGCGCTATGGCGCAGAGTCACGCAAGATCCGCGCCGGCGATGTGATCTGCTGCCCGACAGGTGGCCCGGAAACCGCGCATCAGATTATCAACGACTCGGATGCCGAGCTCGCCTACCTGTCGGTCAGCACCATGATGGCGGCGGAGGTGTGTGAGTATCCGGATTCTCAGAAGATAGGCGCCTATGGCGGCGGTTTGCGGCACCTGACGCACGCCGGGGATCACGTGGATTACTGGCTGGGCGAATCGTAAGCTCGAACTCCTGCAGCGATCTGAAGAGCCTATTTGCGCGTGCACGGGCGGCTCGACCCGGCGGGGTCCTCGCTTTGCTCCGTGCCATCGAGTTCTGCAAGATTTGCATTGACCCCAATCATTGATTCGCATCATATCCGGGATCACAATGACCACCGGGTCGCCCGGATGCGGCCATATTTCCCTTGGGAGTGACCTGGCCATGTACGCTAAGCCTGTTCTAGGCTGCTGCGCCCTCCTTATTTGTTGTGCCTCGATGGCGCAGGAGCCAGCCATCGAGCTTGCCCAGCCACCTGGCGACGCGCACCACTTTGTCATTGAATCGGTGGGCGGCAAGCACGGAGATTCCTGGAGCTGGATGGCCTCGGACGGCACGCGCATGGGTCGCGAGAGTATGGATCTGCGCGGGCAACTTTGGGACAGCGACTACACGGGAATCGCTGGCGCCGACGGTGCGCCTTCGAGCCTGACGATTCGTGGTTTTGCGCCCCAGGGGAATATTGCCGAGACCTTCAGCATCGACAACAGCTCCGCGCACTGGAAGAGCCCGGTGGACGCGGGCACAGTTCGGAATCCGGGGAATGCATTTTATCTTTCCCAGGGCGGTCCGGTTGACACCACCGCCTGGCTGCTCGAGCGCCTGCTGGCCAGCCCGGACAAGTCGCTGGAATTGCTGCCGAGCGGTCGAGCACACGCCACAGCCCTGGGTAGCATTGAAGTCGGAGACAGCGCTTCCACGCGGCAGACGATTAACTTGTGGGGCGTAAGCGGCTTGGATACTGCGCCAACGCCGATGTGGGCCGACCTGAACGGCAAGTTCTTCGCCCTAACCGATAGCCTCGGCTGGCTGCCCGCCGACTACGCCGGTGAGCAGCAGCGATTGCTGGAGGCGCAGACCGCTGCAGTCGCCCTGCAGACCGCTGCGCTCGCCAAGTCGCTGGTGGTCGTGCCGACGGTTCCGGTGGCCTTCGTCGACATCCGCTTGTTTGATGCCGACGGGCTCCGTTTTCTCGCGCACCAGACAGTAATCGTCGAGAAGGGTCTGATCACGGCCGTCGGTCCGGCTGCGACGGTGAAAGCCCCGCAGGGTGCAAAGATCATCCCCGGTCGCGGCATGACGCTGATTCCGGGGCTGTGGGATTGCCACATGCACCTGCAAAATGATTTCACTGGTTTGCAGGAGCTCTCGCTCGGCGTCACCTCAGTGCGTGATCCTGGCAATGTCAATACGCTCACGCTCGATCGGCGAATGCGCGTTGCCATGGGGCAACTGCTGTTTCCGCACGTCTACCCCTCGGCGCTGATCGATGGTCACGGGCCCTACACGGCACAAGTTGGCAGTGTCGCGGCCAGTCAGGTCGAGGCGCTCGAACTGGTCGACAAGTCCAAGGCAGAAGGATTCACTGCCATAACGTTTTACGGCACCTTCAATCCGGACTGGCTGCCGGCGACGGTCGCCGAAGCGCATCGCCTGGGCTTGCACGTCCTTGGCCATGTGCCGGCCGGTATCCGGCCGCTCGATGCCATCAACGATGGCTATGATGAAATCACGCAAATCAACTTCATCATGATGCAGGCGATGCCCGACAGCGTGGTGGAGGCTTCGAGCAGCGCGGCGCGTTTTGAGGGCCCGGGACGTTACGCCAAGGATGTCAATCTCAATGCAGTGCCGATCAAGACGCTCATCGCCACGATGGCCAAGGATGGCATCTACAGCGATCCGACGATGGTGGCCTTCGAGGCGATCTACGTGCCTGAGGGCGGCGAGCTCTCGCCGGCCTACGCACCCTTCGTCGGGACTCTGCCGCCGGCCGCTGAGCGTGCTTTCCGCAGCAGCGGATTTGCGGTGCCGAAGGATTTGACGCGCGCCGATTACCGTGCAAGCTGGGCCAAGATGGTGGCGCTGCTGACCCGCATGCACCGGGCGAAAATTCAGATTGTCGCCGGCACCGACGGCTCGGGCATCGAGCTGGTACGGGAGCTGGAAATCTACGTGAAGGCAGGATTCACTCCTGCCGAGGCGCTCGCGGCCGCCACGATCGTGCCCGCAAGGCTCGTAGGTAAGGATGAGCGCACGGGGTCAATCAAGGTGGGCAAGGTCGCGGATCTGGCGCTCGTTGCCGGTGATCCCTCGATGCAGCTCAAGGCGCTACGCCAGACGCGCCTGGTCATGCTCGATGGCCAGCTGCTGGATGCCGATGCGCTACGCGAGGCCGCTGGCTTTTCAGGGCGTCCGAAATAGCCGGTCCGGCTCATTGACGCCGCCGCTCTGTAGGTACCGAGGAAATCACTGGTGCAGCTGGATACTCGCTCTCAGGCCTCGCGAGGGGTGTCTCTGGCCTGTGCGATCGCACTTGCTGTGCTCGGCTCGCACGCGCAGTCGCGCCCCGAGGTGGCGCTGCCAATTCACCGGCTAGATGGTTCGCTGATATCCGCGCGCGAGGCCAACGCGTTCGCGGCGAAGACCCTCGCGGCGATGCGCGTGACGGGCGCGGAGCTGGCGATCATCAATCACGGCCAGCTCATCTGGAGCTTCGCGTACGGGCAGCGCCGCAAGGATCCGGCGCTGCCGATGGATGTGATGACGAACACGTGGGCTGCGTCCATCACAAAGAGCGTCTTTGCCACTTACGTCATGCAATTGGTCGAGCGCGGAGAATTCAATCTCGATCAGCCAGTGGCCAGCCAGCTGGAAAGGCCGCTTAATGAGTACGAGGCATACCGAGACAGCGCCTCGGAGCTGGTCAACGATCCTCTGTGGCTGACAGTGACGCCCAGAATGCTGCTGTCCCATTCCTCGGGGCTGCTCAATTTTGCTTTCATTGAACCTGACAAGAAGCTGCACCTGCATTTCAAACCGGGTACTGATTTTCTTTACTCCGGTGAAGGCATCAACCTGGTGCAGTTCGTGATTGAGCAGCACCAACACAAGCCGCTGGCTGAACTGATGCAGGAAGCGGTTTTTGGGCCGCTGGGCATGACGCACACGGGACTGATCTATCGCGCGGAGTTTGCGGCCAACGTCGCCGACCGTTTTGATGCGAACGAGCAATTCAGATCCCAGACGCAGAGATTCCCGGCCCATGCGGCTGGCTCGATGACGACCAGCGTAACGGACCTGGCGGCATTTACCGTGGCCCTTCTCAATGGAGAAATTCTCAAGCCCGCCACGCAGGCGGACATGCTGCATCCGGTATTGAGCATCCGCTCTCTGCACGAGTTTCCCCTTCACGCCAATGAGAGCGAAGGGCAGGAGGCCGAAGCCGTGGGACTGGCTTATGGCGTCGGCTGGGGTCTGCTGACCAAGACCCGCTATGGCCCGGCGTTTTTCAAGGAGGGGCACGGCGACGGCGCACAGAATTATGTGATCTGCTTTGAGCAAGCGAGCTCCTGCATGATCATTCTGACCAATAGCGACAATGGTGAATTGGCCTTTCGTCCACTCCTCGAGACGCTGCTGGGTGATTCGGTGACGCCCTGGGAATGGGAGGGTTACACGCCCAGCTATATCGAGCAGAACCGCGCCAATCCCTAGCCAAAACTCCAGGCTCGCCGGTTGATGCGGCCGACTCGCACAGATCCAGGAAACCCAATGCGCCCTCGCGTCTCAGTCCTTAAACCCACCGTGCTCCTGGATGAAGCTGGTGAGTAGCACCGCGAGCTGACGGTGAGAGGCAAGGCTCGGGTGCCAGAAGCAGCCGGTGTGTTCCAGCACCGGCATCGGCAGCACGAAGATTCGCTGATCACCAGCCGCTCGCTGCGCTTCGACCTGGGCTGCAAAAATCTCATTCCCAGGGTTGTTCGAGGGCGGATCGGTCATGACGATGATCAGCCCTTGCGGGCCCAGCTGCTGGCGCAAGCTGACCAGCAGGTGGTGATAGGCGTCGGTGAGAGCGACTCGCAGCGAGGCGTTGCTCCAGGCCTCATCGGCATCGAGCGGAGTCGCCAGATCATTGAACCCGATCGCCACGACCGCGACCCCGGGGTGCCAATGCGCGTCCGAGTAGCTTGAGCTGGGATCCGATTGCAGCGTGCGCGAAGCGTAGGTGCCGTAATTCGTGCCGCGCCAGATGCCATGCCAGTTTCGCACCAGGCCGATGCCGTCCATGGCATTGATCTGCCAGTCCGCATGCAGCGCTCGTGCTGCTACCACACCGTAGCTCTGGCCGGCGTCTGTCAGCGGCAGCACATCGTCCGGACAGTCGACCGAGGTGGATAGATCCCCATACCCGGTTGCGCCTGAGTCGCCGACCAGCACCAGCTGCCGCGCCGGCGATGCGCGCATCGGCAACCAGCGGCCGCCCGAGCCGAGTGTAAACCCGTAAAAGGTTCCGGGGGCGCGCGGCGTGGGTCCCATGCGAATGATCTCGATGGCATGCGAGCCAGGCGAGAGTCCGCGGTACCAGGTGGTCAGCCGGCTTGGCGTCGCAGGCACCGGCGCGAGCAGCCGCCCATCAATCTCGACGTGGTAGCCCGAGCGATCCTGGGTATCAATACCGATACTCGTGCCGGAGAACACCGTACGCCAGGCGACCGCCGGCCACGTGACTTGCCAGCCCTCCGCGGTGCGCTGGGCGCGGCCCGTAGTCTGGACATCGGCGGTTGCGAGTCTCGATCCCAGGTCACCGCGCACAGCGGCACAGCCGGTGAGCAGCAGGCAGCCCACCAACCAACCGAACCGATGCCCTGCAACCATGTGCTCTCCGCGTGGCCCGGCGCGAGTCTGACCTGTTGATGCCTCAGGCGCCAGCCGAAGCGCGTGGAATTTCCCTCGTGGCACTCATATAGAATGAGCGCTCAGGGGTCTTCGGAAAGTGAAGATAATCTCCATTCATCAGGCAGGAAGCACGTGATCATCAACCTTTGTCGCAAGACGCTTGCCATCGCTTCGCTGCTGGCCGTGGCGCTGCCGGTGCTCGCGGAAGTCAAAGACGCCTCGCCCTCGGGGTTCACGGCAGAAAACTCGGTCGTGGTGATGACCGATCCGGCGAGCGCCTGGCAGGCGCTCGTGGACGGCATCGATGCGTGGTGGCCCAAGGACCATACCTGGTGGGGCAAGTCCGGGACACTGTCGATCGATGCGCGCGCCGGTGGGTGTTTTTGCGAGAAGTCGGGCAAGCAGCAGGCGCAGCACCTGCAGGTGGTGTTCGTCGATCCGGGGAAATTGCTGCGCTTGAGCGGGGGTCTGGGACCGCTTCAGGGCCTGGGGCTCTCTGGCATTCTGGAGTGGCGCCTCGTGCCCGTGGTTGGTGGCACGCGGATCACCTACTGGTATCGGGCCGGTGGCTACACGCCGGATGACCTGAGGCCTTTGGCCATCGTGGTCGATCAGGTCCAGGCCCAGCAGCTTGCGGGTCTGGCAGGCTATATTGCGCAGCACAGCGCGAAGCTTGCACCCTGATCGCTGACGGATTCACGACGCGTTGCCGCCGCCGCGCGCTCGTGGCAAGGTTCGCGTCCGCTTTAGCTTCTTGAGCCCAGCCGGAGACCTTTTTATGTCGGGTCGGTACACCTTGAGACACGCTCTGCTTGCTGCGCTGGCCAGTGGCCTGATGCTGCAGGCTGTGGCCGCACCTCAGGAGCCGCCGCAGCCGATGACCCCGGAGTCCGGGTACAGCAAACCCCCCGCAAACATCCTGAGTGTCATGGAGGCGCCGCCGCTCCCGGTGCCCAACCTGAACCCCACACACGACACGCTGCTGCTGGTGTCTTGGCAGGACTATCCCTCGATCAGCCGAGTCGCCACGCCTTTTCTGCGGCTGGCCGGCGTGCGCATCGAGCCGCGCAATCACAGCAAACACGACACGCCGGGCGGCTACGGCATCACCCCGTGTACCAATGCTTTCGAACTGGTGCGTCTGGCCGATGTCGCGCATCTGCCGGTTGCGCTACCCCCAGGGACCTGTCCCGGCCCCGCGCTGTGGAGTGCCGATGGCCGTCACTTCGCGTTTGAAAGCATCGCGACCGAGTCAGTCGAACTGTGGATCGGCGATGCCGACACCGGCGCCATTCATCGCGTGCCCGGGGTGCGCCTGAATCCGATGTTCGGCGATGACCTGCAATGGATGCCGGATCAGAAGACGTTGCTGGTCAAGCAGGTGCCAGCCGGGATGGGACCACCACCGCCGGAGCCGGTCGCGCCGATCGGGCCCAGCATCCAGGAGAGCGATGGCAAGGGTGGGCACAGCAGCACCTACGAGACGCGGGATACGCTCGGCAACCGGCACGATGAGGATGTATTTGATTATTTCGCTGCCTCGCAGCTGGCGCTGGTCACGGTCGCCACCGGTGCGGTGCGGCCGATCGGCAAAGCGGGCCTCTACGATGGCGTGGATCCGGCGCCCGATGGGCAGCACCTTCTGGTCACCACGCTGCACAAACCCTATTCCTATGTCACCACCTACGAGCGCTTCCCGCGCGAGTTCGATGTCTGGCACCTGAGCAAGGATTCACTCGACAAGGTCCAGCACATTGCCTCGCGGCCGCTGGCCGATCGGGTGCCCATCAGAGGTGAGCCGCTGGGCCCGCGGGATTTCGAATGGCGCGCCACGGATCCGGCCACACTGGTATGGGCTGAAGCGCTCGACGGCGGGGACTGGAACATCACCGTGCCGGCCCGCGACAAGGTCATGATGCTCAAGTCGCCCTTTGCGACGGCCCCGATCGAGATTGCCCGGACTGAGCAGCGCTTCAGAGGCTTTGACTGGAGCGCTGATCCGAGCCTGGCGCTGATGTATGAGTACGACAGCAACCGGCACTGGATGCGCACCTTCACGATCAATATCGATGCGCCGCAGGCCAAGCCCACGCTGCTGTGGGATCGCTCGACCGATGAGAAGTATGCGAACCCGGGTAGCCCGGTGCATCGCACGCTGGCCAACGGCGTGCTGGTATTTCGAACCGAAGGCGATGCCATCTATCTGCAGGGCACGGGCGCATCGCCCGATGGCGATCGCCCGTTCCTGGATCGACTTGATCTGAAGACACTCAAGTCCGAGCGCCTGTTTCGCAGTGACCGCGACGCCTTTGAGCGGTTCCTCGGCTTCGTGGGCACCGACACCCGCTCGTTCCTGAGCTGGCATCAATCGCCGAGCGATCCGCCCAACGCCTTCATACGCACGCTCGGGGCCCCGATCGAGGCCCCGGCCGGTGAGGCGAGAGTGGCTTCGAGTGCGACCGCGGTGACCCACATTGCAGATCCGGCCCCGGTGGTGCGGGAGATCAAGAAGCGACTGGTTCGTTACAAGCGCGCCGACGGACTGGATCTGTCCTTCACGCTGTATACGCCGCCGGGATATCAGGAAGGCACCCGCGTGCCCACGATCCTTAATGCGTATCCGCTGGACTACGCCGAGGCCTCGCAGGCCGCTCAGGTCTCGGGCTCGCAGGAAACTTTCACCCGTCTGCAGGAATACCGGCTGTTGCTGCTGGCCGGCTATGCCATCCTCGACAATGCCGCATTCCCGATCGTTGGCGACCCCAAGAAAGCCTACGACACGTACCTCGAGCAGCTACTGGCCGATGCCCAGGCCGCGGTCGATGAGGGCGTGCGGCTGGGCGTGGTTGATCCCGATCGCATAGGTGTCACCGGGCACAGTCATGGGGCCCTGATGACGGCCAATCTGATCGCGCACTCGGATCTGTTCCGGGCCGGCGTTTCTACCAGCGGCTCTTACAACAAGACCATGACGGCCTTCGGCTTTCAGAGTGAGCGGCGCTCATTGTGGGAGGCACCCGAGGTTTACCGGACCGTGTCGCCCATTTTCTCGGCCGACAAGATCAAGTACCCGCTGTTGATCATACATGGTGCTGAAGATGCGAATCCCGGCACCACGCCGATCCAGTCGACCCTGCTGTACGAGGCGATCCGTGGCAACGGCGGTACGACGCGCCTGGTCGTGCTGCCGCACGAGCCGCATTGGTACACGGCGTTGGAATCCCAGGAGCAGCTCCTCTACGAGATGGTCCGCTGGTTTGACAACTACGTGAAGAACGCGCCGCCTCGCGCTGCTGCTGCGACCCACTGAGAAACGTTTGCACCCGCTGCGCAGGTTGCGCATCGCACAAGCAAGAACCCATTAACCTTGTGTTGCGGAGCCGTCGAAGGCGCTGCGGGGCTCTTGTTTCAGTGGCACAGAGGGTCGGGGGCGATGAAAAAATATCTGAATGTCGTGCTGGCTGCGGCGCTGGCAGTGGGCGCCTGTGCAGAAAGCACCGGGAAGGACAACCCACCGGCAGCCGCCGTAGCGCCCAGAGCAAACCCGTTCGCCGCAGCGAGTACGCTGCCGTTCCAGATGCCTGATTTTGGCGCTATCCGTGATCAGGACTTTGCGCCCGCGTTCGAAGCGGGCATGGCCGAGCAGCGTCGGGAAATCGCTGCCATTGCCGGCAACCCGGAAGCGCCGACGTTTGAGAATACTCTCGTGGCACTGGAGCGATCGGGTCGCATGCTCGATCGGGTCTCGAAAGTATTCGACAACTACGTGAGCTCAAGAAGCGATCCGGCTATCGATCGGATCCAGGACAAGTATGCACCCAGGCGGGCTGCGCACCAGGACGGGATCTATCTCAATCAGGAACTTTTTTCGCGTATCGACACCCTGTATCGAGGGCGCGCCAGCCTTGGGCTTGATGCGGAGTCGCTGCAATTGCTGGAGCGCTATTACCACACCTATGTGCGCGCCGGCGCGGCGTTGAGCGCCAATAAAAAGCAGCAACTGCGTCAATTCGATGAGCAGATCGCCAGCGCCACGACGCGCTTTGACCAGGTCCTGCTCAAGGCGGCCAATGACGGTGCGGTGATCGTCGACAACGTGTCGGAACTGGACGGGCTCTCGCCCGAGGACATCAGCAGTGCCGCCGCCGCGGCCAAGGCGCGGGGACTGAGCGGGCGCTGGCTCATCGCACTTCAGCACGCGACGGTGCAGCCGGTCTTATCAAATCTGAAGAACCGCGCGCTGCGCGAGCGCATCTACCGGGCCTCCATCGGGCGCGGCAACGGCGGTGCTGATGACACCACGGCGATCGTGGCGCAGATCGTCCATCTGCGCGCGCAACGCGCCGAATTGCTGGGTTACCCCTCGCACGCCGCCTACCAGCTGGAGGATGAGGGTGCCAAGACCACGGCCGCCGTCAGCGCCATGCTGGCCCAGCTCGCGCCACCGGCCCTGGCAGCGGCACGCCAGGAGGCGGCCGACAATCAGGCGCTGATCAACGCACAAGCTGCCGCATCGGGCAGCGGCGCCTTCGGGCTTGAGCCCTGGGACTGGCCTTTCTATGCGCAGCAAGTGCGCGCTGCGCGCTTTGGATTCACCGATGCCGATGTCAAACCTTACTTTGAACTCGAGCGCGTGATGAGGGACGGGCTGTTCTACGCCGCCCACGAACTCTATGGCATCAGCTTCAAGGAGCGCACGGACCTGCCGGTCTATGATCCGACCGTGCGCGTGTTCGAAGTAACTGATGCGGATGGCTCGCCGCTGGCGCTGTTTCTGGCCGACTATTACGCGCGTGACAGCAAGCAGGGCGGCGCGTGGGAGAGTCCCTATGTCAGTCAGTCCAAGCTGCTCGGACTGCCAGTGGTGGTCGTGAACTGCCTGAATCTTTCGAAACCAGAGGCTGATCAACCAACGCTGATGACTTTTGATGAAGTAACGGGGATGTTCCACGAAATGGGGCATGCGTTGCACGAGATGTTTTCGGCGGTGAACTACCCCATGCTCGCGGGCACCAATGTCCCCACGGATTTTGGCGAGTACCCGTCGCAATTCAATGAAATGTGGGCCCGTGACCCACAGGTGCTGGCGCACTTTGCGCATCATTACCAGAGTGGCGCGCCGATGCCCCAGGAGCTCTTGAGCAAGGTACTGGCGGCCCAGACCTACGGGGAAGGCTATGACACGACGGAATCGCTCGAGGCTTCGATGCTGGATCAATCCTGGTACCAGCTGAGTGCCGTGCAGACCCCGCCTGCGGCCAAGGTCATGGATTTCGAGGCGCGCGCGCTGCGCGAGAACGGGCTGAACTATTCTGCGGTGCCGCCGCGCTACCACACGCCGTATTTCGATCACATATTTTCAGGAGGCGATGACTATTCGGGCAGCTACTACTCCTACACCTGGAGCAACGTGCTGGCCAGAGACACAGGTCAGTGGTTCTACGACCACGGCGGCCTGAGCCGCGCAAATGGGGATATCTTCCGCTCCAAGATACTCTCGCGCGGACGCACGCAGGAGCCCGAAGCGTTATTTGAGGGTTTCTACGGCAAGGCCCCCGAAATTGGCCCGCTGCTGAAATACAAGGGCTTCCCGGTCTCCTGAGTTTGACGGCGCGCGAGGCTGGATGCCTAATTGCTTGGCGCCATCGGCGTCATGAAGTGCACAGTGCACAAATAGTCCTCCTCAGGAACCATCTCAAGGGCCTTCCGCCGCCGATCCAGATGCTGTGGATCTTCCGTAGGACGAATGATGAATTGCCCGCGCTCTATCATGATCTGCGTGCCGTAGCGTTGCTTGTGACCGCTGGCAAGCAGGACGCGATCGGTGAAGAGTCCAAGGAATTGGTAGGACAGGTCTCCGGTGCGGGCTCGCGCGCCGATCACCGGCAGCCAATGGCGCTGGAAAGCAGGATCGCTGTCGGCGTGCTGCAGCAGTAGCCAAGCCGCCGCGACGCCGATGTAGCCGACCATTTTCGCGGTCGGAAATCCCTCCTGATGCAGAATCTGCTTCAGGCGTATGAGATTGTGCTGATCGGCAGCCACGACTTCTACCGGCTCGGACTGTGACAGATCCCAGCGGTCGCGCGCGTCACTGTCAATCTGCGCCAGCGTCAGCAGTTCGTGCTGAAGCGCAGGCCGCGTAACCCGTGCAATCGCCGGCTGTCGGCGGTGCAGTTGCGCGGCGGCGGCCCTGCTCGCCTCGAAGGCGTGCGGACAGGCCTCCTCCAGAGAGCGGTGGCCAGCACTTGCCGGATCTTGAAGGTCCGTAGGGACAGTATCCGGCGGCGCATCGGCGGCGAATGCCGGCCGCGCGACCGAGAGGGCCAGATATGCCATCACGAGGGGCCGAAGAGCAGTCAGTAGCTGTCGCTTCTGGACCTGTTGCACCGGTTATCTCCACTTCCTGCGGAGTTCGGTCTACGCGTGCGCCTTAGTGGTTCGTGGCCAATGTTACTGCAGATGGCTGATCAGATGTTCCAGCGTCTGACGATCCCAGGTAGCTAGCGCCTGGCGGTCGCTGCCCGGAAGCGATAACAGCGCCGGACCGGCAACGCATTTCGTCGGGTGCGCTATTTCGCTTCTGGCGTAGCCCGGTCGCACCGCTTTTTTCAGGGGCTGGATAGGAGGCGATTGCGCGCCGCTGCGCTGCGTGACCTGCGTCACATTTCCGCGAACCGACGCTCCGGCAATCTGCGAAGCACTCCCGAGGGTTCGGGGCGGCCTTAGATAGAATGAGTTCAATCGCAACGATGCGCAGGCTTCAAAGTACGCCTCATGTCGAAGGAAATCGTCGAGCTGCCTGCCGAACAACTGACGACCGGCATCTATGTCTCGCGCCTTGATCGGCCGTGGACTGACACCCCGTTTCTATTCCAGGGATTCGTCGTTGAGAGTGACGAGGAGCTGCAGACGCTGCAGCGCCTGTGCAAAGTGGTGTATGTCGAAGTCACGCGGGAGGAGGAAGCGGCGCTGAAGGCGCGAGCCCGCAAGATTCCATCCGCGGCCGAAACGCCGCCCGCCCCGGACCTGCTCGCCAGCCTGAGCAAAGATCCATCCGCACTGCTCGATCGTGTCCCGAGCAGGGATTCGGTGCCGCTCAAGACTGAGCTGACCGTGGCCGAGGCCACCTACAGAGAGGCGCGCCGGGCTGTCGGTGCGGTGTTCGATCACCTGCGCAAGGGCGGTGGACTGGACATGCCGCAGCTCGAGACCGTCGTTGGCCCGATGGTGGACAGCGTGTTTCGCAATCGGGATGCGCTCGGCTGGCTCTCGCGGATGAAGAGCAAGGATGACTACCTCTACAGTCATTCCCTTGCAGTATCGGTGTGGGCACTGGCTTTCGGGCGGCACCTGGGTCTGGACAAGGACACGCTCAAGGTCATCGGCACCGGCGCCATGCTGCTCGACATCGGCAAGACCAAGCTGTCTACCGAGTTGCTGCGCAAACCCAGCGCGCCGAATCCGCAGGAGTGGAATCTCATCCGTGCGCACGTTGATCAGGGCATTGCGCTGCTCAGATCCAATGCCGGCGTGGATGCGCGGGTCTTGAGCATGGTGGCAACCCATCACGAGCGCATCGATGGCTCGGGCTACCCCAACGCACTCAAGGGCGATGCGATTCCGCTGGTCGGCCGCCTCGCCGGCATCGTGGATACCTACGATGCCATGATCTCCGAACGAAGCTACGCGAAACCGAAGTCAACTTACGATGCGGTGCGCGAGCTCAAGCATCTGGGCGGGACGGCCTTCGCCCCGGAACTGGTGGAACTGTTCATTCAAGCCGTCGGGGTGTTCCCTACCGGGACGCTGGTTGAGCTCAATACAGGCGAAGTGGGCGTAGTCATTGCCCAGAATCGCTTCCGGCGCCTGCGCCCCGAAGTGATGCTGGTTCTGGATGCCGAGAAAAAGGTCCGCGAGGAGTTCACGAGCCTCAACCTGCTGACCAGTGGCGAAGGCACCAGCAACACGGAGCCGAGTCTGTGGATTACCCGCGGCCTCGAACTCGGTGCCTACGGCATCGATCCCAAAGAGTACTTTCTCTGAACCTCTCGCTTCGCGATCAGGCGCCTCCCGAGTCGCGCAGCCTGTCCCACGGTGAATTGCTGCCGGCCCTGGAGGCCGCACTCGTCGCCGCCAAGGGCACCGTGGCGCTGCTGCTGATTGATGTCGTCGATCTGCCGGCGCTGCGCGGGCGCCTGGGGTTCGAGGCCAGCAGCGCGCTGCTGCAACAGCTGGCCGTGCAATTTGCTGCGGTGCTGGGCGCACGCGGCCAGGTGCTGCGCTTTGGTGAAGGCTGTTTCTGCGTACTGGTCTACCCGGTGCACAATCGCGGCCACGCGGTGCTGGCCGGGGAGCGACTGGTACGTGCCGCCGCCGACACCATCACGGATTCGGCCGTGGTGATCGCCCCCGAGCTCACGGTCGGTGTGGCGCTCTACCCAAGTCAGGGTGAGAGCGCCGAGGAGCTGCTGCGCAAGGCGCAGTTGGCGGGTACCACAGTTCGCCGCGGCGGCGGACGGGTGAGGGTCTTTGATGATAGCGGCGCCGCGGAACTGCTTAACCCCTGGGCGCTGGGCGATCGCTACGCCGAGGCGCTGCGCGCGGGCGAGTTGCAGGTGTTCTACCAGCCCAAGATCTGCATCGCCGATGGCCGTGCCACAGGCGTCGAAGCACTGATGCGCTGGCTGCAGGATGGCTGTCCGGTCGCGACACCGGATATGTTCATTCCGCTGGCAGAAGAGGCGGGCCTCATTCAGGAAACGACCTGGTATGCGCTCAGCAACGCGCTGCCGCAGATGGCCGCACTCGGTGGCCTCTCGGTTGCGGTCAACATCACCCCCGGCATGTTGCACCACCCCGAATTCGTCGAGATGGTACGCAGCGCACTGTCCTCCTGGAACGTGATGCCGGATGGACTGACGCTCGAGATTACCGAAGGCGCCCTGATCGCGGATTTTGACCAAGCGATCGCCCGCCTGCGTGGACTGCGTGATCTCGGCGTGCGGGTTTCGATTGATGATTTTGGGACCGGGTATTCCTCGCTCAGCTATTTCAAGAAGATTCCGGCTGATGAACTGAAGATCGACAAGTCCTTTGTCCTGCGCATGAGCACGGATGAAGGTGACCAGCGGCTGGTCGAGACCATCATTTCACTGGCGCAGCAATTCAAACTCAAGATCGTTGCCGAGGGTGTAGAGAATCGAGCGACCTTTGACATGCTGGCGCGAATGGGTTGCGACTACGTTCAGGGCTTTTTGTTCTCGCCCGCCCTCAGCGCCGACAAGCTGGCCATCTGGTTGCGAAATCACGCCGCCACTGCTCAGCCGGCCTAGGCGCTTGGCCACGCGCCATTCGAAGAAGCTGCATCTGTTGCTAAGCAACATGTGACGGCGCGCGCGCGAGGCCGCGCCAGTTGCAGCGTAGCGAGCTCGCGCCTCGATGGGGACCGCTTGCCGCGATTCTCATAACTCGTGTAGATTGAGTTCGCGGCGTACCGGGGCCATTTCAAGTGAGCACTCGGGCTCCTGACCACCATTAGAATCAAAGCCTTCCATACACCAGGGACACACCATGCGTAGACACATCACAGTCACGGCTGGAATTGGGATCGCAGGCTTGCTGCTTGCGGGTTGCGCCGGAATGGGCGGCGGTAGTTCAGCAAAGTCCGACAGTGCGGCACCTGCAGCTCCGGCGAGCGCCAAGGTCGGACCGGGCATGGACGCCAACGGCGTAGTGATCGATCCAACCAAGGTCGAATCCGGCTACGGCCAGAAAGTGAAGGGCCTAGGGGACTGGGACGGGGAGATCACAGGCGTAGTGATACCCGGCAGTCCGTTCTCCAAACTGCAGATCGGCATGCCGCTCCAGCAGGTCAAGGATATTGCTGGCCAGCCGACCGACCAAGGGGCCTACATCACCGGCAAAGCCTTCATACCGTTCTACTATGGCAGCGACCGCTATCGATTCGAGCTCCTTTACAAGGGCCAGGGGCGCCTGATTTTTGCCGGCGGTTCGGTCGGCGATTACACAAATGGTCACCTGATCTGGATCATTTATTCACCCTCAGAAGGCGGCTACCGATAGCGGTTGCTGCTCCCTCACGCGGATCTCGTTGGCAGGCAAGCAAGTGGCTGCCCGGCGCGAGGCCGGGCAGCGCAGCGCGCTGTCCCTTAGAGCGGACACTGCCATTGCGTGCCGGCACGAAGTCTTATTCCCGCAATCGAATTGCCTCCTCGCGAATCAATCTTTAACCGCAGCGATGGAATCACCATGTACAGGTCTGCCCGAAGTGCCCTGCTTTCGTTCTTACGGACGCTGATCGTGTTGACGATTGCGGGAACTTCGCTGGTGATGGCGGCCGCAGAGGTCGCCCCAGCCAGCAGCAATGCGCAAGCCAGCACCGCTGCGCCGGCGGATGCGGCTGATCCATTCATGTGGCTCGAGGACGTGAATGGCGATCGGGCCATGAACTGGGTTAAAGCCGAGAACGAAAAGACGCTGGGTGTGTTGGAGCAGGATCCAAGATTTGCAGACATGTTCAAGCAGGCCCTGGCCATCAGCGAGGCCCATGATCGCATTGCCTATCCGGGCTTTCGACGCCAGCAGATCTTTAACTTCTGGCAGGACGCTGATCATGTGCGCGGCCTGTGGCGTGAAACCACGCTGGCCGATTACCGCCAGAGCGAGCCCAAGTGGGACACCGTGCTCGATCTGGATGCCCTGGCCAAGAGCGAATCGGCCAACTGGGTCTGGGAAGGTGCCCACTGCCTGCGGCCCGCGGAAAAGCGCTGCCTGTTGTCGCTTTCCGATGGCGGTGAGGACGCCCAGACCGTGCGGGAGTTTGACCTCGCCAGCCGCCAATTCGTCACTGATGGGTTTGTATTCCCCAAGAGCAAGCAAGAGGTAGCGTGGCTTGATCAGGATCACGTCATACTCTCGCGCGACTGGGGAGCTGACACGATGACAGCCTCTGGCTACCCCTACATCGTCAAGACTCTGGCACGCGGCCAGGATCTGTCGATGGCGCACGAGATCTTTCGCGGGCAGCCCAGCGATACGGGTGTATTCGCCTCGACTCTTGAGGACAGCGCGGGCCATCGGGTAGCGCTGATTAACCGCGCGCTGACTTTTTTTGAATCAGAGTTTTATTGGGTCTCCCCGGATGGTCCACGGCGCCTGAACTTGCCGAAGAAATCCGAAGTTCAGGAGCTGCTTGCCAACCGGTTGCTGATCAAGATCAACGAGCCCTGGACGATAGGCAAACAGCGCTTTGAACAAGGCGCGCTGGTTTCGATCGACATGGCTGCCGTAGCGCATGACCCCGAAAATCTCCACCCCACTCTGGTCTATGCGCCCGGTCCGCGGGACTCGCTCGAAGCAGTCAGCGCGACCCGCTCGCGACTGGTTGTCATCGTCAATCACAATGTCAGAGGCGAGGCGCTGGTCTTCACGCCGGAGGCGGGAGGAGTGTGGCGACAGCGGCGGCTGCTACTGCCCGACGAATCAACAATCAGCATTGTCAGCAGCTCACTCGAGAGTGATCAGTCATTTCTTGCGGTCACCGGTTTCCTGACGCCTACCACGCTGTGGTTGGTGAATGCTGCAGGCGGTGATCCGGTCAAGGTCAAGGAGCTGCCCGCGAGGTTTGATGGTTCCAGATCAGTGGTGGAGCAGCGCGAAGCCGTTTCGAAGGATGGCACACGCATTCCGTATTTCATCGTGCATCCGCGCGATATGAAGAGTGACGGTGGGAATCCAACCATCCTCACCGCCTACGGGGGATTCCAGCTCTCGATGACGCCCTACTACAGTGGCCTCACCGGCAAGCTCTGGCTCGAGCGCGGTGGCACACTGGTGCTGGCCAACATTCGTGGTGGCGGCGAATTTGGGCCTGCCTGGCATGAGGCCGGTCTGAAAACCCATCGCCAGCTGATCTATGATGATTTTGCCGCGGTGGCCGAGGATCTGATCGCGCGCAAGGTGACCTCGCCGCGGCGCCTGGGCATCATGGGCGGATCAAACGGCGGCCTGCTGATGGGCGTCGAGTTCAATCAGCATCCAGAGCTCTGGAATGCGGTCGATATCCAGGTGCCACTGCTCGACATGCTGCGCTACGAGCAGCTCGATGCGGGGCCCTCATGGGTTGCAGAATATGGGAGCGTGTCGGTTCCCGAGGAACGGGCGTTTCTGGCCAGCATCTCGCCCTACAACAACATCAAACCGGGCGTGAAGTACCCTGAGCCGCTGATCTGGACCACGAGCAAGGATGATCGGGTCGGACCGCAGCAGGCGCGCAAATTCGCGGCGAAGCTCGCCGCTGATGGCATACCGTATCTATATTATGAAGTCATCGAAGGCGGCCACGGCGCCGGAGCCAACATTCGCGAGTCGACCAAAACGGATACGCTTGAAATGATCTACTTCACGCGCAAGCTGATGGACTAGACGCACGGCTGGCGCCTCATGCCCGCTCACCACGGAACGGTCTGACCCAGATAATCCAGATACTGCAGGCCGCCGCGGCCGGCTTGCGCATCGATGGTATTGGCCAGGCTTGGAATACTCTCATCGATGCTCAGGCGCGCATTCGCGCCGCCCATGTCAGTGCGCACCCAGCCCGGCGCCATCAGTAACAAAGTCCTCGAATCCCCGGCATGACGGGCAGCGAAGCTGCGCATGAAGGTATTGAGGGCGGCCTTGCTGCCGCGATACACCTCGTAGTTGCCGTTGGTGTTGTTGGTCACGCTGCCTTGTCCCGAGGACATGATGGCGATGGTACCAGTGCTTGCGACCCGATCCTGAAGCGTTTCAACCACGCGCATCGGGCTCAGTGCGTTGGTTACCATGACCCGTATGAACTCAGTGGTCGACACGGTGGCGATGGTTTCGCTATCGTCGTTCTTGACGCCGGCGTTGACGAATAGCATGTCGAAGCTCCTGTCGCCAAGACGTGCACGCAGCGCGGCCACCTGCTCAGGGTAGAGAATGTCGAGCGTCTCGATTTCAAGCTGAGCGCCGTAAGTCTTGGCCAGCGCGGGCAACCTGGAGCTGGCCTCAGAGCGGTGCGTGGCAACGACGTGCCAGCCGCGCTGAAGCTTACACGGAAGTAAGCGACCCATCCGGTTCAAGTCACTGCGCAGCGGGACGGCCGGATGCGCGTGGCGAGTCATGAGCGGCGGGATTCACGGCTTCACGGCGCAATTCATTTCTGTACAAAGGCGCTCATTATTCGATATTGAGGGGCAGGGCTCAGATGGCTAGTTTGGCAAGCCATGAGCGGCGAGTCAGACCCATCGACAATCATGCGTGGCGTGCGGCTGCGCTTCCGGCCTACGCTGAAGCAGCGGCGCTATCTTGCGCGTGCCTTTGGCGTGGCGCGGTTCGTCTGGAACTGGGCCCTCTCAAGCAAGCGCGACGCCTACCAGCAAGATCAGACCTCGATCGGGCTTCTGGAGCTGTCCAAGCGTCTGACCGCGCTTCGAAGTGAAAAGCATTGGCTCACGGAAGTCGATCGGCAGATCCAACAACAGTCATTGCGGGATCTGGATCAGGCGTACAAGAACTTCTTTGCCAAGCGGGCTCGGTTTCCGAAGTTCAAGTCTCGAAGATCACCGCAG
>Ga0302326_10001107_pt1 | contig 70166 bp, 78 predicted proteins | sample Palsa_T0_3_FD_202264 | JGI IMG/M metagenome (GOLD analysis project Ga0302326, IMG submission 202264) | Peat permafrost microbial communities from Stordalen Mire near Abisko, Sweden - Palsa_T0_3 | ecosystem: Environmental > Terrestrial > Soil > Palsa > Peat permafrost | place: Sweden: Abisko... | reverse complement strand
GTTTGGGCCGCTGCTTTTGCTGACGAAGCTCGTGGTGACCATGCTCGGTGCGGGCGCTGGCGCTGGCGCTGGGGGCGCCGGGGCCACCGCCGGCGGTGGCGCTGTCGCAGCCGCGACGGCCGGAGGTACCGCGAGCATCGCCGGCGCTGGAACCGCAGGCGCATTCACGGCGACCGCCGTCGCGACAAAGGCGATCGCCGGGATCGCGGCCGCTGCTCTCTTGACGGTCGGTGCCGTCGCGTCTGACCACTCGCATCCAGTGAGCCTCGCGAGGCCGCAGGCAGCCGCAGCGGCGCCAGCACACGCGACCGTCTCGCGTTCGGGATCGCTGCACGCTCGCCGACTGGCCCACATGCCGAAGGTCGCGGTCGCGAGCATCGCCGCACCCGCCACGATGACGATGCCAACCGTCGCGCCAAATGCGACCCCGCTCGTGGCCGCGACTGTGCCGGCCACTGTGCCCGCCACGGCCCCGGCCACCCCGACGACTGAGGAAGTCACAACGACAACGGTCTTCCCCGGCTCCACGGCTACCGGGCCCAGTGGTGTGACCGTTGGCGGCGTGACGGGCACCAGCGGATCCACCGCCACGACCGGCGCGAGCGGCACGACCGCCGGCGCAACCGGCGCGAGCGGCACGACCGCCACGAGCGGGACGACGGGGACGAGCGGCACGACCACCGGCGCAAGCGGTGCAAGCGGCGCGACCGGGAACTTCTAGGAACCGAGCCGAAGCGTCGCGAGCGGCAGTGCGAGTAGCCCGGCGGGCTGGAAGAGCACGCCGACGCCACCCTGCCCCGGCTCGTAGAGCGCCCCGGCGAGCGCGCTCCGGCCGGAACCGATGATTCCGGCGAGGACAGGCTGTGCGAGCAGCGAGATCAGCAGCCCACGGCGCTCCCCGGACTGGCTCTGCGTGACCATGATCACGCGGCCGTAGTAGGTCGTTCCGCCGATGCCTTGGGTGTAGGTGAAGTTATAGCCGGCGATCCCGTTAACGCTTGTGGGGCCCTCGCTCTGCAGAACGAAGCCGGGAGTCCGCGCCGCCAGGGCGCGGACGTAGTTGCCCAGCACCACGGGCGCGAGGCCGCTGATGTCGCCCGCGTAGGTCGGTAGTGGCAGTGGCGCGACAGCGAGGCGCGCAACGAGCTCTGATCCGCGGCGCTTTTCGACCAACGCGTACTGGCCGGGAGGCGTCGCCTCGCGCTGCATCGAGGCGTAGGAGAAGCTGAAGGACATGCCGGGGACGCTGCGGCTGATCAACGAAGCTCCGCCCCTCGCGAGCGAGACACCGACGATCACGACAACAACGATCGCTACGAGCGCGAGAAGGCCGCGCAGGCGTGGGCCCGGGCGTACGGCGCGCGACTCGAGCAACTCCGGCAGGCTCGGGCCGTACTCGGGCTTGACGCGCGCCCCAAGCATCAGCGCGAGCCCGCTCGTGGATGCACGCTCACTCACCAATGGCGAACATCGCGTCGAGGTCATGTTGTGAGAAGACCTCGAAGGCGACCATCGTCTGCGTCCGTACAACCCCGGGGAGCCCGCAGATCGCTTTCGTGATGACATCGGCAAGCTGCTCGTGAGTGCGGACGCGAACGATCGCGACCAAGTCCCACGCCCCGGTCACCGAATAGCACTCGGCAACGCCATCGACGTCGGCGATCAGGCCGCCGAGCTTGGTCATTGCGCCGCGCTCAGCCTCGATCAGCACGATGGCGTGTGTCATGCGCTGTGGTGCTCACCCGGTGCCAGCACGATGACCTCGGACGCGGTCGAGCCCTCGACATCGGCCTTGAACGCACCAACGTCGGTTTGGATCGGCGGAAACGTGTCGTAGTGACAGGGGATCACCTGACGCGGCCCGATCAGGCGCACAGCCTCGACCGCATCGTGGCGATCCATCGTGAAGTAGCCACCGATACACACCAACGCGACATCGATCGCGTGGCGCCTACCGATCAGCTCGAGGTCACCGAAGAGCGCCGTGTCGCCGAGGTGGTAGACCGTCTTGCCCCCAATCTCGATGATCATGCCCGCCGGGGTGCTCACCGTCCCATTCGGCGTCGTCGAGGTATGCCACGCAGGCACGAGCTTGACCGAGCCCCAGTCAAAAGCGACCGTGCCACCGAGATTCGCGTTGCGAACATCGGCAATCCCCTCACCCTCGAGCTCACCAGCAATCTCCGTGATCGCGACAACCGTCGCACCGGTCCGCTTGGCGATCGGCACGATGTCGCCATAGTGATCGCCGTGACCGTGGGTCAGCAGGATCACATTCGGATGCAGCTCAGCGGCGGTTGCCGCAGCCGTCGGATTGCCGCTCAGAAACGGATCGATCAACACCGACGTCGCGCCATGAGTGAACTCGAACGCGGCGTGGCCAAGGTAGCGAATATCCATTGAGATCAACCCTCCTCGTTAGCGGTTTCTTGAGCGTGCGCGAGCTCATTGGCGAGCTCAAAGCCGACCGCGACGCCGACGAGCATGCCCACGCGGGTCTGCTCGTCAACCAGCGCACGGACCGACGCCAAGCGCTCGGCCGGGTCGCTCTCGCCGCTCGCCCGGTGCAGCAGCTCCTCGTGTGCCGCGCCGTACCAGCCGCCCTCGGCGAGCGCGCGGTCGAGCACACCCGCAAGGCTCGGCGCGGCGTGCGTGACGATGTCCGAGGCGTGGCCCAAGCGCTCCGGATCCGAGAGCCGGGCCACGGCGGCGTCGACCTCGCTTGCGGTGTAGGTGCGCGCGGACACGCTCGCGCTCAGGATGCCTGTTCGGCAGCGGCCATTGCGCTCATCATACGTACAGCGAGCCGGCGCGCCGAGTACCCGCCGGCGCGATCGGCCTGGCTGCGCCCGCGGCTAGGACGAGCTGCGGCGGGCTAGCGCGAGACCGCCGATGTAGCCGCTGAGCACGCCAAAGCCACCGGCGAGCGCGCTGGCTCCGGGGCGGACGATCGGCATCGCGAGCAGCGCGAGGGCGATCACCCCGGCTCCAAGCAGATCGCCGTCGTAGCCTTCGTGACGCCGCCGCGCCAGCAGATCCGGAACCGCCCAGGCGCAGAGCAGCGCGAGCGCGCCGCCGTTGCCGCCGACAGCGAGTGTCGTGGTGCGCGCCACGAGCGCGAGGTAAACCCCTCCGGAGGCGCCAAGCAAGAACAGCAAGAGCACCACAAGCGGACCGTGCCGACGTTCGATCAGCCAGCCGAACAGCGCCACAGCGAAGAGCGTTGTGAACTGGTAGACGCCGCTGCCGAAGCTCGAGAAGCTGGGAGCGAAGTAGTCGTAGTAGGTGAACGGCGTCGTCAGCACGTGCCACCAATCGTGGCCGAGCTGCCCTTTGGCCGCCGTCGCGACGAGGTTCGTCGGCGAGAGGTAGTTCGCGCGGGTCGCGATCCAGACGCCGCACGTGCCGAGGATGATCAGTCCTGTTGCATAGGGACCGCGATCGGCGCGAATCCCCGGAATCTCGCCGGCGCGCAGCCGCCCGAGCGAAGGCGTCGGGACCCGTCGCGAACGCGCGACGCGCTGCAGCCCCTTGTCGAGCTTTGGTGCGCGCTTGCGCAGTCGCGTGCCACAGTAGGGGCATTCGGTGACGTAGGGGCTGACCTCCGCTCCGCAGTCAGGGTTCTTGCAGACGACAAACAGATCGGCTGGCGACATCCTTCGATGATTCTAGGCAGCCGCGCGAAGATGTTCGCTCCTACGGCACAAACCCGCGGCGCAATCGCTAGCCTCTCCAGCCGATGAAGATGCGTCAAAGCCTCAGCCACTTCGAGCGCGCGCTCGAAGCGGAGACAGAGATCGACCGCGATCGCCGCGAGGCGCTGAGGCGAGCGGCCGAACGTCGCGCCCGCAAGCGGGCGATTGAGCGTCACACCCGCGACGGTCAGGCGCGCTTCATCCTGCTCTCGATCACGCTCGCCACAACAGCGGTCGTCGTCAGCATCCTGATGTTCCGCCTGTTGTACGTGCTGCTCGAATAGCGACCGCTAGCTCGACGGCGACTCGACGATCGGCGCGGCACTACCCGGCGATGCCGCCTGCTCACGCTGAATCTCGACGTAGACCTCACGACGGTAGACCGGTACCGCACGTGGAGCCTGGATCCCGATGCGCACCTTCTCGCCGGCGACCGACAGCACCGAGACTTCGATCTCGTCGCCGATCATGATGCTCTGGTCTGGCTTTCTCGTAAGCACCAGCATGTGACCCCTCGCTCTCCTATCGCAGGATCCCATTAACTCCGTTCTCGGACCCGATTGCAAGCGGGCGGGGAACGCTCGGCCCTTTGCGCTAGTGTCCCCCCGCCGATGGCGCGCAAGTCTCTCCGCCCCCACCTCAACCAGATCCGCACCTGGACCCGACAGGGCCGCACCGATGCGTGGGTCGCACACCAACTCGAGGTGACGGTTCAACAGATCCAGAGCTTCAAGCGCGAAAACGGGCTGCTCGAGGACGAGCAGGGCCACGAGGGCGCGCCGAGCGCGGCTTTTGACGACGAGATCGACCTGCGTGCCGAGGACGATGCGCTAATCGCGGCCGAGCTCGAAGCGGCCGAGCAGGCCCGGTTGGAAGCCGAGGAAGCGGAGCGCATCGCACATGCTGCCGAGGAAGCGGCTCAGGCCGCGGCGACGCCGGCGACACCCAAACGTCGCAGCCGCGGCACCGCACGTGGCCGCGCCAAGGCGGCGAGCGGTCCGCTCGAGGGAACCTTCGAGCACGGCGAAGAGGGTTACGGTCTGTGGCTCGATCCGGCGATCACCGACAACCCGATCTACGCTGAGCATTGGGCCGGACACCGGCCGGTCTCGGTCACGATCGAAGAGGACCAGATCGTCATTCGGCGCAGCGAGTAGCTGAGCGGCCACCGAGCTCAGCGTCGCGGTGGCCAGTCGCGCGCCCGGCGCAGGTGCCGGTAAAACGCGGCGTCGCTGACCCACTGCTCCCAGGCCAGCGGTTCCGCTGGCGCGGCCTGCAACGCGAGTCCCATCGACCAAGCCGGCGAGCCGTCGTAGAGCTCGACGAGATCGGCAACGGCGAAGGAGTTGCCAAGGCGCCAGCGCAACTCAGCGACGATCCGCTCGATCACCCGCTCGACGGCGCGGCGTTGGGCGACCGGCGTCTGCGCGAGGCGGCGCTCGCCGTCCTGCCACTGATGCAGGGCGGTCTCGAGCATCCTCAGCGCCCGCCGAGGCCGTACTCAGTTGTGTGGCAGGCCGCTGACGACGTACTCGCGCTCGCCCGGACGTACGAGGCCGACGCCGCGCGCCTCGACGGTGCTCGGGCGCAACAGCGCCCTCTCCTGCAGACGCAGCGCAACGCCCGTGCGCTCGAGCGCGACGACCTGGGCATGGCGAGCGGCTTCCTCGTGCAAGTCGCCGATGAGGCCACGAACAGGGCTGATATACAGGTACAAAAGGACGCCGATGACGAACAGCATTGCCGCGCGGCTGACGCGGTCCCAACGCATCCGTGTCGATCGTCGGGGGCGAGCGGTTCGTCGGGGGAGCGCCTCACGGCGCTGGGCTGCGCGTCGCGCACGCGCATAGTCGGCTGCGGCCATCGATCACGCATTCGCTCCCCACTGCCAGGCTCCTGCCTGCCGACAGGCTAGCTCAGCTTCGAAATGCTGCCCGACCGGCGTAGCTGGCGCGCTCGCCGAGCGCTTCCTCGATCCGCAGCAGCTGGTTGTACTTGGCGACGCGCTCGCTTCGCGATGGTGCGCCGGTCTTGATCTGTCCAACGCCGGTCGCGACCGCCAGATCGGCGATCGTCACGTCCTCGGTCTCACCGGAGCGGTGGGACATCACGGCGGTATAGCCCGCCTCGCGCGCGAGGGCGATCGCGGCCAGCGTCTCGCTGAGGGTGCCGATCTGGTTGACCTTGATCAGGATCGAGTTGGCCACGCCGCTCGAGATGCCCCGTTGCAAGCGCTCGGTGTTGGTGACGAATATGTCATCGCCAACCAGCTGAATCTCGCTACCGAGGCGCTCCGTCAAGGTCCGCCAGCCGTCCCAATCCTCCTCGTCCATGCCGTCCTCGAGCGAGATGATCGGGTAGCGCCCCGCCAGCGTCGCCCAGTAGTCGACAAGCGCAGCGCCGCCAAGCGTGCGGCCCTCGCTGGCGAGCACGTAGGCATCGTCGCGGTAGAACTCGCTCGCCGCCGGGTCGAGCGCGATCGCGACATCCTCACCGGCGCGCCAACCAGCCTTCTCGATCGCCTCCAGCAGCAACTCGAGCGCGGCCTCGTTGGACGGCAGGTCGGGCGCGAAGCCGCCCTCGTCGCCGACCGCCGTCGCCAGGCCGCGGGCGTGCAACGCCGCCTTGAGGGCGTGGTAGACCTCGGTGCCGATCCGCAGAGCCTCGGCGAAGCTCGCCGCGCCATACGGCACGACCATGAACTCCTGGAAGTCGACCTTGTTGTCGGCGTGAGCACCACCGTTGAGCACGTTCATCAACGGCACCGGCAGCAACACGGCCTCCTCGCCGCCAAGGTGGCGCCACAGCGGCAGATCGCGCTCGCGCGCGCTGGCGTGGGCCGCGGCGAGCGACACCCCGAGCAGCGCGTTCGCACCGAGGCGCGACTTGTTCGGCGTGCCATCGAGCTCGATCAAGACGCGATCGAGCGCCTCCTGGTCGCCACCGTCGCTACCGACGATCTGCGCAGCGATCTCGCCGTTGACGTTCGCGACAGCCTTCGAGACGCCCTTGCCGCCATAGGCCTCGCCGCCATCACGCAGCTCGACTGCCTCGAACTCTCCAGTCGACGCACCGGAGGGCACCGCGGCGCGACCGCGCGCGCCGCCGCGCAACGTTAGCTCGACCTCAACGGTCGGGTTGCCGCGGCTGTCGAAGACCTGCCGCGCGTGGACGGACTCGATTGCGCTCACGCAAGCTCTCCTTCAGACGTAGCTGAGGTCGGTGTCACTTCTGCCGGGGTCATTACGTCGCGCCCGAGGTTGCCGACGTCGCGCCGCTGGAGCCGGTCGACGCCGCCGCAGGGGCGTTCGTGCAGACCAACGAGACGAGATAGCCCGACGCGCAGCGCGTGCGGGCCCGCCACTTTTTCGTGAAGTTCGTTTCCAGTGAGCTCAGCGCGGTCTGCTGGTGGGCCGACACCAGCTCGCTCTTGATACCGGCGCTTGCGGCGGCGAGGCTCACGACGCTGGCGGGGATCGCCTTGGTCACGGTGAAGACGTAGTAGCCGAACGCCGTTTTCACAGGACCGCTGAGAACACCGGTCGACGCCTTGAAGATCGCCGTGCTGAAGAGTGGCGTTTCTTCGCCCGCCACCACGCCGTTGGTCACGCCACCGGTGTTCTTCGTCGTTGGATCGATCGAGTATTTCTTTGCGACCGTGGCGTAGCTCGCGCCGCCAGCGAGCAGCGACTTGACCGTTGCCGCGGTGCCAGCCTTCGCAACGAGCACGAACTCGATGTTGCGCCGTGCCGGCTCGCTGAACTCAGAGGCGTGATCCTTGTAGAAGGTCGCGATCTGCGCCGTCGTGACCTTGGCGGCATCGGCTTTGACCTTGTCGACGATCTGCGCTTCGAGCAGATATTCGAGCGCACGCCACTTGAGGTCGGCCACGGTCTCGCCGGACTCGGCGAGGAAGGTGGTGAACTTGGCCTTCGTCGGGAACTCCTGCTTGACCTCGGTGTTGTAGGTCTTGAGCACGCTCGCATTGCTCACATGCACGCCGCGGTCGATGGCCTCGCCCTGGACCCAGTAGTCCTGGACGAGAAACTCGATGACCGTCGGCATCAGCTCGCTGAAGCTCGCGGCGCAGGCGGTCTTGAGCGCGGCCGTGGTCGGCTTGCCTTTGGCCACGATCGCGCTCGCGCGGCTGGCTGCGACACAGGCCGTGTAGTCGGGCGGCAGCGGAATCGGCGGCGGCGTCGTACCGGTGCCAACGTAGTTCGAGTTGTTCGCGATCGTCAGCCAGTGGTCGAACGCGGCCTGCAGCACCTTCGCGTTGCCGACCGTGGCTACCGCGTTCGAAGGCACGCTGCTGCCGCAGGCGCCAACGGCGACAGCGGTGACGATCGCGGCGCAACACGCCACGGCTGTCCTGATCCTTCGTGTCACGAGGTCGCCGATCGTAGCGGATCAGCAAGCGAGCGAACGCCGCTCACGCTCGCGCACCGCTCGCTGCAAGCACCGCGTCAGCTGCGGCGAGCACCGCGGGGAAGCGCTCGCCTGCCTCGTCGGGCACGCGCACGAGGACCTGCGAGCGGCCCGACTCATAGATCGCGCCCGGGAGCCGATCGCGCAGATCGCGGACGCCCGCCGAGTCCAGTTCGATCGGCGTGATCGCCAGACGCCCGCCGCGAAAGGTCACGGCGCGCGCGCCGGCGAGCCCGAGCTTGACCCGCGCGCGCTGGAGGTCGAGCAAGTGCTCCACCGGCTCCGGCGGCGGACCGAAGCGGTCCTCGATCTCGCCGCGCAACTGCTCGAGATCGGCGACATCGCGAGCCCCGGCAATGCGCCGGTGCAGATCGATCTTCGCTTGCTCGTAGCCAACGTACTCGGCCGGGACGTAGGCGTCGACGTCGACATCGAGCCGTACCGGCTCCCAGTCGCCGCCCGCGCCGTCCTCGCCCTCAGCTTCGCGCAACGCCTCGTCGAGCATCTGCATGTAGAGCTCGAATCCGAGCGCGGCAACATGTCCGGATTGCTCATCGCCGAGCAGGTTGCCGGCACCGCGCAGCTCGAGGTCGCGCATCGCGATCTGAAAGCCGGCGCCGAGCTCGGTGAAGTCCGACAGCGCAGCCAGCCGCTGCGCCGCCTGGGCCGTGAGCGCCGCCGCCGAGTCGTAGAGCAGGTAGGCATAGGCGCGCTCGCGGCTGCGCCCGACACGGCCGCGGATCTGGTAGAGCTGCGAGAGACCGAAATGGTCGGATCGCTCGACGATCAGCGTGTTGGCCTGCGGAATGTCGATTCCCGACTCGATGATCGAGGTGCACACCAGCACATCCGCCTCGCCGCGCAGGAACGAGATCATTCGCGCTTCGAGCTCGTGCTCGTCGAGCGCTCCGTGGGCGACCTCGAAACGCAGGGTCGGACAGAGACCGCGCAAGCCGGCGGCCACCTCGTCGATCGTCTCGATGCGATTGTGCAGATAGAAGGCCTGGCCGCCACGCTCGCCTTCGCGCTCGAGCGCCTGACGGACCAACTGCTCGTCGTATTCGCCGACGTAGGTGCGCACCGGCCGCCGGCCCTCCGGCGGCGTTTCGATCACCGAGATGTCGCGCAGCCCGGCGAGCGACATCTGCAGTGTGCGCGGAATCGGTGTGGCTGACATTGCGATCACATCGACGCGCAGGCGCATTTGGCGCAGCAACTCCTTCTGCTTGACGCCAAAGCGCTGCTCCTCGTCGAGGATCAACAACCCAAGATCCTTGGCTCGGACATCGCGCGACAGCGCGCGGTGGGTGCCAATCAGGATGTCCGCACGGCCGTCGGCGAAGCGTTGCAGGGCCTCGCGCTGCTCGGCGGCACTACGAAATCGCGACACGTGCTCGACGGTGATCGGGTAGTCGGCTAGCCGCTCGCGAAAGGTGCCGAAATGCTGCTGGGCGAGGATTGTTGTGGGCACCAACATGAGCACCTGCTTGCCGTCGGCTACGGCCTTGAACGCGGCGCGTAGCGCCACCTCTGTCTTGCCGTAGCCGACATCGCCGCAGATCAGGCGATCCATCGGACGCGGCGCCTCCATGTCGGCTTTGACGAGATCGATCGCCTCGCTCTGGTCGGGCGTCTCGCGGTAGGGAAAGCGCTGCTCGAACTCGCGCTGCCAGTCGCCGTCCGGCGCGAACGCATGACCCTCGCGACGGCGCCGCTCGACGTAGAGCGCGAGCAGTTCGCCCGCCAGCTCCTGGGCGGCGTGACGCGCTCGCGCCTTGAGCGTGTCCCAGCGCGTGCCTCCGAGCTTTGACAGTGTCGGCGACTCGCCACCGGCGCCGACGTAGCGTGAGATCTTCGCGAACTGGTCGGTTGGGGCGTAGACGCGGTCGTCGCCCTGGTACTCGAGCAGCAGGTAATCGCGCGTGACCCCGGCGACTGTGCGCGTCTCAAATCCGGCAAAGCGCGCGACGCCGTGATCCTCATGGACGACGAACTCGCCGCCGCGCAGATCGGCAAAGGAGCGCAGCGCGCCGCGCCGTCCGCTGGCCGGGCTGCTGGCGGGTCGGCGACGGTGATAGAGCCGATGATCAGGGATCACAGCGAGCCGCAGCGACGGCGCGACAAAGCCCTCGCGCAGGGTCGCCGCTGCGAACGTGAGCCGGTCCCGCGGCGGATCCTGCTCGATCCAGTCGGCGCGAAGCCGCGTGAGGTTGTGCGCCGCACGTTCGCCGTCGCCGCGCCGCGTCCAGGTCACGACCGTGCGGTAGCCGGAGCGAAGTTGGCGCTCGAGCCCGGCCTCGGCGTCGGCGAGCGTGCGGGCAGTCGGGATCGTCGCCTGGGCGTGCAGCTCAAGCGCGGCGCCGCCGGCGAGCGAAGATAGACGCACGTAGGCACGCTCGGCGAGCGCGCGTTCGATCTGCTCGGGCGCGACGTAGAGGTGGTGTGCGTCGGCGTCGTGGAAGGCGGCGCAGACGTCGGCCCACTGGTCGTGGAGCGCCGGGCCGATCTCCTCCGTCGCGCAGACGATCAGCTCGACCTCCGGGCCGACCAGCTCGAGCAACGGCTGGAAGCGCTCGACCGGCAGTAGCTCGGCGATGTCGGGACGCCCATCGCCAGCGCGCGCCGATTCGTCGAGCAGCACCGGGCGGTGCTCCAGCGCGAGCTCCGCAGCCGGCGCGATCTCGACCGCTTCGACGCTTTCGAGCGAGCGCTGGGTGAAGGTCGAGAAGCTCCGCAGCGATTCGATCTCGATGTCGAACAGCTCGACCCGCGTCGCGCGCTCAGCGGTCGCACCGAAGATGTCAAGCAGCCCACCGCGCACCGCGAACTGGCCTCGATCTTCGACCTGCGCGACGTGCTCGTAGCCCATCTCGACAAGCATCTGGGCGCACTCATCGAGGTCGAGCAGTTCGCCCAACCGCAGCGTGAAGGAGTGCGGGCGGAGCGCCGGATCGGGCACCTTCTCGGCTAGCGCCGGCGCCGATACGACGAGAACCGGCGCGTCCGGCTGCCCCGCGGGCGTAGCGCCATGGCCGAGGATCGCGTCGAGTGCCGCGATCCGCAGGCCGACAAGATGCGGCGGCGGTGTCAGATGGGACTCGTAGGTGACGCCGCGCGAGGGATAGAAGCGAACCGGTCGCGGCGCCAGCCACCTCGCGACGTCGGCGGCGAGCTCGTGCGCCGTGCGGTCATCCGGGGCGACGACGATCGCGGCGCGCGCGGGCGAGCGCGCCAGCAACGCCGCAACCAGGTAGGGCCGCAGCACCGAGGAGCAGAACGCATCGCCGCCGTCGCGCGCGAGCGTAAGCGCATCCTCGCTCTCGGCGAGGTGATCGAGCAGCGGCGCGAGCATGCTCAGTGGTCCAGCACTACGGCGGCGACAGCGTCGCTGGCGCGCTCGACGAGCGCGTCGACCTCCGCCGCCGGCTCGCGAAAGCGGGCGAGGACATAGGCCGCAACGACCTCCGGGTCAGTCGATTCGGGGCGTCCGACGCCGACCCGCACGCGCGTGAAGCCGCCGTCGCCGAGCTCTGCGCGCAACGACTTCAGCCCGTTGTGACCGGCCAGCCCGCCGCCGAGCCGCGAGCGCACCTCCCCGAACGGTAGGTCGATTTCGTCGTGTACCACCAGCACGCGCTCGAGCGCCAGGTGGTAGGAGCCGCGCGCCGGGCCGACCGAGCGACCGGCGTCGTTCATATAGGTGAGCGGCTCGAGCAGGGCGATCCGCGGACCGCCATCGCCGGCGCGTCCTTCGCGCAAAAGGCCGTGGAAGCGTTTGCGCTCGCGCTCCAAACCCCAGCGCGCAGCGAGGCGTTCGATCACCGCGAAGCCGACGTTGTGGCGCGTGCCTTGGTACTCGCGGCCCGGGTTGCCGAGCCCGACCACGAGCCAATCAACGACCGAGCCGCCTCGCGCGAATCGCAGCGAGCTACTCGGTCGTCCCGCCGCCGCCGCCTTCGGCGGCGTCGTCAGCCTCGCCAGCCGGCGCAGCTGCACCCTCTTCACCCTCACCGACAAGCTCCGTCTCGAGTTCCAGCTCCACTTCGTCTTCCGTTCGCAGGCGCGGCGGCGTCAGCGTGGCGATCACGATCTCGGATGGGTCGCCGAGCAGTGTCACCCCGGGCGGCGGCGCGATCGATTCGAGCAGCAACGTGTCGCCGATCGACATCTCCGAGACATCGAAGGTGATCGACTCGGGGATTGCCGTCGGCAACGCCTCGACCGCAAGCTCGTGCGTGATCTGCTCGAGCACGCCACCTTCGCGGACCCCTGGTGCCGTGTCAGCGCCGACGAGCTCGACCAGGACGTTTGCGTGGATCGCCTCGTCGAGGCGCACGCGGACGAGATCGATATGAACGGTCTGGCCGCGGACGACGTCGCGCTGCTGGTCCTTCAATACCGCCGGCGTCGCTCGGGCACCGTCGATCGCGACCTCGAGCACGGCGCCCCGGGCGGCCAGCGCGTGACGCAGGACGCGTTCATCGACGGCAAAGCTCACGGCCTCGCCGCCACCGCCGTAGAGCACGCCGGGGACCAGTCCGTCGCGGCGCAGCCGGCGAACGGAGCGCGAGCCGCCGGGCACGCGTGCGCTGACATTCAGCCTGGTGGGAACGCTCGTCGCCATGCGGGCACGGAGCTTAGACCATCGGACCGGCCAGTTCTCAGCCCGCGACGTCGACGCCGCTGTCGCGCAGCCAGTCAGCGAGCGCGTGCTCGAAGGCTCCCCAGTCGGCGCGCTGAAGCAGCTCGAGCGGGGTCGGTGTGCTCGTGGTGCCCCGGAGCCAGCGCCCGAGGGCGAGGGCGCCAACGCGCTCGTCGGCCTCGCGCGTCAGCGCATCGAGGATCTCCACCTCCGGTCGATGGAGGTGCTCGCCGCTGATCGCCTCGAGCGCCTCGAGGCGGAAGATCGCGAGCGCCTCGTCGTCGCTCAGCCCGAGCCGGCCGACCAACTCCTCGAGCGCGCTGCTCAAAAAAGCTGGTTCTCGCCGCCGAACACTTCGCTGACGGAGCCGTCAGTGAAGATCCGGCGGATCGAGTCCGTCAGCAGGTCGGCGCACGGGAGTTGGACGATCTTCTCCGGCGGATCCGGTCGCAGCGGAACGGTATCGGTAACGACGATCCGCTCCAGTGGCGTGTTCTCGATGTTCTCGAACGCCGGTCCGGAGAACACGCCGTGCGTGGCCGCGGCAAAGACCCGCAGGGCGCCCTGCTCGAGCAGCGTGTTCGTCGCCGCGCGCAGCGTGCCGGCGGTATCGATGATGTCGTCAAGGATGATCGCGTTCTTGCCGCGGACATGACCGATCACGTAGCCGATCTCGGCGACCTGCTGCGCGGGGCGCTCCTTGGTCAGCACGGCGAGGTCGGCGCCGACGTTCTCGGCGAAGCGCTGAGCGAGCTTGGCGCGACCGACGTCCGGCGCGACGACGACGAGGTTGTCGAGGCGAAGGTCGAGGAAGTGCTGAGCGAGGATGAAGCGGGCGGTCATGTGATCGACCGGCGTGCTGAAGAAGCCCTGGACCTGTCCGGCGTGGAGGTCCATCGTCAGAACCCGGTCGGCGCCGGCGGCCTCGAGCATGCGGGCGACAAGGCGCGCGCTGATCGGCTCGCGCGGTGCGGACTTCTTGTCCTGGCGCGAGTAGCCGTACCAGGGCATCACAGCGATCACGCGGTGGGCTGAAGCGCCGACGGCGGCATCGATCATCACCAGCAGCTCGAGCAGCGCGTCGTTGGCGGTCAGCCCGGTCTCCGGGTTGCCGCAGGTGGACTGCACGATGAACACGTCAGCGCCGCGAATCGACTCCTCGTAGCGGCAGTAGACCTCGCCGTTTGAGAACGTCTTGAGCGTTGTCGGACCGACCTCGACACCCAGCTTGACGGCGATATTGACGGCCAGTTGCGGCGTCGCCCGGCCGCTGAAGAGCATCAGTCGCTTGTCGTAGTCGATCGGCAGACTGGTGAACGCCCCCTGCGGCTCCAGCACACTCATCGCGCCACCAGTCTACGCGTCCTTCACATCGGAGGCGCGACGTTCGCTGTAGCCCTCGACATTGTGCTGTCGAGCCCGCGCGATCGCCAGCGCGCCCGGCGGCACGTCGCCGGTGACCACCGACCCGGCCGCCGTCCAGGCGTCATCGCCAACGCTCACCGGCGCGACGTAGGCGGTGTCAACTCCGCCCTTCACGCGCGCGCCGATCGTCGTGCGGTGCTTGGCATAGCCGTCGTAGTTGGCCGTGATCGACCCGGCGCCGATGTTCGTCTGCTCGCCGATGTCGGCGTCGCCGATGTAGGAGAGGTGCGGCACCTTGGTGCCGGCGCCGATGTCCGAGTTCTTCACTTCGACGAACGTGCCGGCCTTGGCGCGCTCGCGCAGCAGCGTCCCCGGTCGCAGATAGGCAAAGGGCCCCACGGTCACGCCGGCGCGCAGCTCGCAGCTGACGAGGTGGGAGTGGATCACCTGGGCGCCGTCGCCGATCAGCGAGTCGATCACCGTGGTGTGCGGTCCAACGGTCGCGCCGGAGCCGATCCGCGTCGCGCCGCGCAGTTGCGTGCACGGCTCGATCACCGTGTCGGGCGCGATCTCGACATCGACGTCGATGCTGGTGCTCTGCGGCTCCACGATCGTCACGCCGGCAAGCATGTGGCGCTCCTGAATGCGTCGCTGGGCTTCCACGCGCGCCGCGGCGAGCTGGGCGCGATCGTTGACGCCGGCCAGCAGCGCCGGGTCGTCCGCCGGCAGCGTCGCGAGCACGCCACCGCCGGCGCGGAGCAGCGGCAGCACGCCGGGCAGGTAGAGCTCGCCGCCGACCGGTGCCACGCCGCCCAGGGCCTCGAGCAACGGTGCGGCAGAAAACGCAAAGACGCCGGTGTTGACCTCGTTGATCGCGAGCTCCGCGGCGCTCGCGCCGCTCGGCTCCTTGGTCTCGACGACGCGCTCGACCGCCCCATCCGCGTCGCGCACGACGCGCCCGTAGCCCTCCGGGTTGGCCAGCACCATCGTCACCATCGTCGCCGCGGCGTCGCTGCGCTGATGCGCCGCCGCCAACTCGCGCAGTAGCGACGGCTCGACGAGCGGCACGTCACCGGCTAGGACGATGACAGTGGCGTCGCGATCGATCTGCTCGGCCGCCGCGAGCACCGCGCCGCCGGTCCCGTCGGGCTGCGCCTGGCGCGCGACAAGCACGCCTTCGGGAAGTGCATCCACGAGCGGGCCCTCTTCGGCGACGACGACGATCACGCGCTCGGCTCCGGCGCTGAGCGCGGCGGCCACCGGCCAATCGATCAGCGGCCGCCCGCAGAAGTCGTGGAGCAGCTTCGGTGTCGCTGAGCGCATCCGCGTGCCGCGCCCGGCGGCGAGGATCACAACATTCATCTCGCTGAGCGTAACGCGAGCGGCGGGCAGTCGAATCTAGAATCGCTCGGGCCCGCACTGGGGGGTCGTCTAACGGCAAGACTCCGGCCTTTGGCGCCGGCTATCGGGGTTCGAATCCCTGCCCCCCAGCTTGGCGAGGATGCGCCGCCTTATTTGGGCGGCCACGACGGCGCGCCAGCTCGTTCTTCACGACGACGGCGCCGATGGCCTCGACGTCCACGCCACGCCTACGGGCTAAGGCTCAGCGCGGTCTGTGTCGATATCGGCGGCGAGCAAGACGTCAATCGAGTCGTCGCTGACCTGGCGCGGACTCGTTGTCTGGTCCCGCTGGGAAAGGTCAGTGAATGAGCACGTCGCCAACGCACCTAACGGCCTAGAAGGGGCTTCGCATGGCGCCGAAGAGCCGGCCGCGACTCGTGCTCGCGGACGATGACGAGATGATCCTCGCGTGGCTGGCGGCCCAGCTGGAGAGCGAGTTCGAATGCGTAGGCACGGCCGCCGACGCTCCCGGGGCGGTCGCGCTGGCGCTGGCCGAGCGCCCCGACATCGTCATCCTCGACGTCGAAATGCCCGGTGGCGGCGCGATGCACGCGACGAGCGAGATCTCCGCCGGCGCGCCCGAGACGGCGATCGTCATCCTCTCCGGCAATGAGTCGGGCGGCGGCGTCATCGACCTCTTGGAAGCCGGCGCGACCACCTACCTGCGCAAGGGCATCGAGGCGCAGGAGCTGGTCGACTGTCTGAGCGTGGCGCTTTCGGCCCATCAACACGAAGCGCAACGCAAGCTGCCCGCCGCCATGCGCCCGGGCGCGCCGGAGGACGCGGCCGCCCCACCCCGCACTGCGGCCTAGTCGCGCGCGAAAGGCCCCCTCGCGGGACGCCGATTCAGTGCGCCGGCACGCGGCCGCCGGTCGCGCCCGGCTCGCTTGCCGGGCCGCGCGCGGAGACGATGCCGAGGACGCGCATCGCCTTGAGTCCGAGGCTCAGCTTTTCGCGGCCGTCGCTCGAGCCGACGTCGAGCCCGCACAGCTCGCGCACGCGCTCGAGGCGATAGCGGATCGTGTGGCGGTGGGTGAAGAGGCGCTGCGCGGTGGCGGCGACGTTGCCGTCCGCCTCGAGGAACGCCGCGACCGTCGTGACAAGCTCCGTTTCGTACTGCTCGTCGTAGGCGAGCAGCGGCTCGACGGTCTCGGCAAAGAAGCGCTGCAGCTCAGCCGGGTTCTCGCTCATCGTGCTCAGCAGCAGGCGGTAGGCGCCGGTTTCCTCGAAGCCGAGTACGCGCGCTTCACCGTCGCCCTCGGCGACGTTGGCGGCGAGCAGCGCCTCGTCGGCGGCGCGCGCGATCAGCAGCGGATCCTCGGCCAGGCGGCTGCGCCCGACGACGAAGGCAAAGCCGCTGAGCCCGGCTTCGACATCGCGCAACACGGTTTCCGCGGCGCGGCGCCCGGTCGCCTCGTCGGCGCCGGGGAGGAGCACGATGATTTCCGCTCCGCCCTTGATGCCGCGCTCGGAGAGCACGGCCACGGCGGTCGAGACCGTCGCCCGCGCGCCGCGCGCGGCGAGCAGGCGTAGCCGGATCCGCCACCCCTCCTGCGCCGGGGCCTGGGCATGGGCGTGCAGGACGAGCACGATCGTGCCGCGCTCGAGGTCGCGCAGCCCGACTGTGCGCGCCCGCTCGAGCAGCTCTTCGCGACTCGAGAACTCGTGCGTGAGCAGCCCGCTGAGAAACGCCGCGCTCTCCTCCTCGGACTCGCGCTCCGGCGCCCGCACGCGCTCGACCTCGGAGGCGATCAGCGTCGTCAGCAGCCGCAGGAGAGCGGGGCTCGGACCGCTGCGAACGCGCAAGCGCATCAGGCCGACCTGCGTGTCGGCGACGCGCAGGTCGATCGTCTCGACGCCGTCGCTGGCCGCGAGCAGCGACTTCTCATCGGCCGGCGAGCGCGCGGCGACCGCGAGCGTCTGACCGCTGCGGTCGAGCACGACGACACTCCCCCCGAGGGCTTTTGCCGCGGCCCGGACGACCGTCGGCAGGCCGGCGCCGGACTCGACGGCGCCGGTGATCTCCTCGAGCGCGGCGAGGTCCAGCTCGGCGGACGCGCGCTCGGCGCTCACGAATGGAGGTGGTCCCAGGCCCACGGCACGACGCCGAGACCAAGGACGATGCCGAGCCCGGTCATCGCCACAGCGATGTAGAGCGAGAGGATCGCCGCCACGAACCGCTGCCACAGACGCCAGTAAGCCGTCCATGCGGGGATCAGGATCAGGGCCACCCAGGCGACGAATCCAGCAACGGCACAGGCGCCGACGACGTAGTAGATAACGTGGGTTCGGCTCATGGCAACACTATTCTGACGTAGCAAGCGGCTTTGAGGCACGAGCATCCACGCCGACCCGCGACAGCGCGCGGGCCCCGGCGATGGCATCCTCAGGCGTCGCGAAGAGGCCGATGACCGTCGGGCCCGAGCCACAGACCATCGCGTGGGTGGCGCCGGCCTCCAGGGCTCGGCCGCGGCGGTCCTCGATCGTCGGGTCAAGCGAGGAGGCGGCGCGCTCGAGGTCATTGACCGGTTCGGGCGAGGAGGTGTCGAGCCCGGCGAGCGCGACGGCGAGCTCGCTCGTACTGCGCCCGAGACCGAGTCGGTCAGCCTCGGCGTAGACCGCGGCGGTCGAGAGGCCGCCGGCGCCCGGCAGCACCAGGAGTCCAAACGGCGGCGGGTCGGCGAGGCGGGTGAGCCGATCGCCGACCCCTTCGGCCAGCACGCGACCCGGACGCAGCTGGCTCGGGACGTCAGCGCCGAGCGCCGCCGCGATCTCGAACAGCTGCTGCTCGCTACCGAGGCCCGAGCGGCGCGCGAGGAGTCGGAGCGCGGCGGCCGCGTCAGCCGAGCCACCGCCCATGCCGGCCGCGATCGGGATCCGCTTCTCGACCTCGAGCAACTGCGGCGGGCCATCCCAGCCGGTCAGCTCGCGGAAGGCCGAAAGCGCCTGCGCGGCGAGGTTCGGCCCCTCGACACCTTCGCAGCGAACCTCGTCGGCCGGACCGTCGTGATCGCGCAGCTCGAGCCGATCGGCGAGCTCGATCGACTGCATCACGCTGACCAGCTCGTGGCGAGCGTCGGCGCGCAACGGCCCAACGTAGAGACAGAGGTTGACCTTCGCCGGCGCGAGCTCTCTCATTGCAGTGCCTCCCAGAGCGCGCGGAGCTCGCTCGGAACGAGCGACTCCGCTCGCGACTGAGCGGGCTTGCCGATGTCCAGCAGCGCCGCGCGAATCGCGTCACCGTCGGCGCCGATGCTCAACTCGAGCGACCCGGCAAGCGTCTTGCGGCGGTGGGCGAAGGCTCCTCGCACGAACGCGCGCAGCTCTGCGGGCGGCGCCGGGCCGTGACGAACCAGCCGGACCAGCACAGAGTCGACGCGCGGGACGGGCTGGAAAACGGAACGCGCGACCGGACGCAAGACCTTCACGTCACACGCGAGTTGTGAGAGCACGCTCGGTATTCCGTAGGCGGCGCGATTTGCGGGCTTGGCCGCAAATCGTTCGCCGACCTCCTTCTGCACCATCGCGATCCATAGCGCGACCGCATCGAGTTCCTCGATCGTGCGCAGGATCACGCCCGCGGCGATCCCGTAGGGAAGGTTCGCGACGACCTTGGTCGGCGCCGGCGACAGCGCGCCGAGCTCGAGCGTCATCGCGTCAGCGAGGTGCAGTGCGCTCGTCTCCGCAAAGGGCTCGAGCGCCTCGAGCAGCGCGGGCTCCAGCTGACGGTCGATCTCGACAACATGCAGGTAGGCGACCCGCGCCGCGAGGTAGCTCGAGAGCACACCGAGACCACCGCCGATCTCGAGCACGACGTCGCCCGGCTCGAGCGCAGCGGCGCGGCCGATCACGCCGAGGATGTTCTTGTCAACGAGGAAGTTCTGGCCCAAATTTCGTTGGCGAGCCTTGCTCACCAACGAAATACCGAGGTCGCGCTAGCGTGTATCGCCGTCTCGAGATCCTCGTAGGTCAGCCCGCGCTGGGCAGCAACGAAGGTCGCTGTCTCGACCACCGCGGCCGGCTCGTTTGGTCGGCCGCGCCGTGATTGGGGAGCGAGATACGGCGCATCGGTTTCCACGAGCAAGCGTTCGATCGGAGCTAGCGCGGCGGCAGCCGCGATAGCGACGTTTTTTGGGTAGGTGACGTTGCCGGCGAAGGAGAACCACCAGCCGGCGTCGATGCACTGCGCGAGGTGCTCGGGCATCGAGAAGCAGTGCAAAACCACTCGCAAGCCTGCGGCTTGCGAGTGGAGCAGAGTGAGCGTGTCGGTGGCCGCGTCGCGAGTGTGGATCACTAGCGGCTTGTCGACTTCTCGCGCGAGCTCGATGTGGAACTCGAAGGCGCGGCGCTGCGCGTCCCGGGGCGAGCGGTCGCGGTAGTAGTCGAGCCCGGTTTCGCCGATCTCGACGCAGCGCGGATGCGCAGCGTCGCGCCGCAACAGGTCCTCGTCGAGCAGCTCCGCGTTGTTCGGATGACAACCAATCGCCGCATAGACGCCGTCAAAGGCCTCGGCCGCCGCGAGCGCCTGCGCGCAGCTCTGCGCGTCAGTGCCAACGGTGACGATTCGCTCCACCCCGGCCGCGCGCGCGGCTTCGACCAACGCGGCATCCGGCTCGGTGCATAACGCGAGGTGTGTGTGCGAATCGATCACCGTCCCTACTTCGGGAAGAGCGGCGCGATCGCGCTGACGGGACCGCCCCAACCCTCCCCGGCGAACTCGCGGGCGCCGAGCTCGGGGCGTCCGAGGGCGTCCAGCAGCTCGACGCTCTTGCCCGGCAGGAACGGGTGCAGCAGGACGGTGACGAGGCGCAGGCCTTCGGCGAGGGAGGCCAGCACGCGCTCGAGCTCGGCCGCGCGCTCGGGCTGCTTGGCGAGCTGCCAGGGCGCGCGCTCCTCGACGTAGCGATTGAGACGGCGCACGCGCTGCCAGATCTCCTCGAGCGCCGCCGACAGCTCGGCGCGCGCCAGCAGCTCATCGACGCGGGCCCCGAGGCCGGCGAAGTCGCCGGCGAGCTCGCTGTCGAGTGCGACCGCGGCGACGCGGCCCTCGCAGTAGCGCTCGAGCATGTTGAGGGTGCGGCTGGCGAGGTTGCCGTACTCGTTGGCGAGCTCGGTGTCGTAGCGCGAGCGGAACCCCTCGAGCGAGACTGGGCCGTCGGCGCCGAAGGTCACCTCGCGAAAGAGGTAGTGGCGCAGCGCATCGGGGCCGAACTCCTCGATGATCGCGAAGGGGTCCAGCACGTTGCCGCGGGACTTCGACATCTTCTCGAGCTCGCCGTCGTGGGGGCTGAGGAGGAAGCCGTGGACGAAGACGTGCCGCGGCACCGCGAGCTCGGCCGCCATCAGCAGAGCCGGCCAGTAGATCGTGTGGAACTTGAGGATGTCCTTGCCGATCACGTGGAAGGTGGCCGGCCAGAAGCGGGCAGTCAGGTCCTCACCCTCGCGCGCGTAGCCGAGCGCGGTGACGTAGTTGAGCAGCGCGTCGAACCAGACGTAGAAGACGTGATCGGGCTCCCATGGCACCGGCACGCCCCAGGAGAGCTTGGCGCGCGAGAGCGAGACGTCCTGGAGGCCCTGGGCGAGGAAGCTGCGCGCCTCGTTGTAGGCGTGGCGCGGCAGGACGAAGTCGGGGCGCTCGTCGAACAGGCGCTCAAGCGGCTCCTGGAAGGTGGAGAGGCGGAAGAACCAGTTCTCCTCGCTCTCCCAGCGCAGCGGGATGTGGTGGATCGGGCAGGTGTTCTCGGGTCCGATCTCGCTCTCGCTCTTGAAGTCGGCGCAGCGCGGGCAGTACCAGCCCTCGTAGGTGCCGCGGTAGACGTGCCCCGAGTCGTGGACGCGCTGGAGGATCGCCTGGACGCGCGTGATGTGACCGGCGTCGGTGGTGCGGATGAAGAAGTCGTTGGAGAGCTCGAGCAGGTCGGACAGCGCGCGAAAGCGCTCGGAGTTGGTGTCGACGAGCTCCCGCGGCGAGATCCCGTCGCGTTCGGCCGCGAGCACCACCGGCTCGCCGTGCTCGTCGGTGCCGGTGAGGAAGAACGTGTCCTCGCCGGCCGCGCGGGCGTGGCGCGCGAGGACGTCGCAGGCGATCGACGTGTAGGCGTGCCCGAGGTGCGGCGCCGCGTTGACGTAGTAGATCGGTGTCGTGACGTAGAAGCTCATCGCCACACGGAGGCTATCCGCCGCTCGGCACGGCCGTTTCGCTCGGTCGCTCTCAGTCGCCGGTCAGGGCGGCGTAGAGCCGGTTGGCCGGCACGCCGGTCAGCGTGGCGAGCACCTTTGCGGCGGCGCGGGGCTTGGCGCCGGCGTCGACGAGTGCGCGCAGCGCCGCGATCGCGCGCTCGGCGCTATCGGGCGCAAGGCCGGCCGGCGCAGCGCCGACGACGAGTACGACCTCGCCGCGCGGCGGCTGGGCGGTGTAGTGGGCGGCGAGCTCCCGTGCGCTGCCGCGCCGGACCTCCTCGTGCAGCTTGGTCAGCTCGCGGCACACCGCAACGGGCCGCTCGGGGTCGGCGGCGGCGAGCAGCGTGAGCGTCGCCGGCAGGCGCTTTGGCGACTCGAAGGCGACGAGCGTCTCGCTGGTCGGGATCAGCAGCCGCTCGAGCTCGCCCTTCTTGCGCGGCAGGAAGCCGACGAAGCGCCAGCGCTCGGCCGGCAGGCCGGAAGCGACGAGCGCGGCGAGTGCCGAGCTCGGGCCGGGCAGGACCTCGACCGACAGGCCGGCCGCGACGCAGGCCTGGACGAGGATGAAGCCGGGGTCTGAGACCAGCGGCATGCCGGCGTCGGAGACCAGCGCGACGACGGCGCCGGCGCGCATCCGCGGCACGAGCTCGGCGGCGCGCTCGCGCTCGTTGTGCTCGTGGTAGCTGACGAGCGTGCCGGTCACGCCGTAGCGATGCAACAGCGTGCGCGTGCGGCGCGTGTCCTCGCAGGCGACGATGTCGGCCTCGCGGAGCGCCGCGAGCACGCGCAACGTGACGTCCTCGAGGTTGCCGATCGGGGTCGGGCAGACGACGAGGCGACCGCTCACGCGCGCACCCGCCGGCCCAGCTGTTCGCGCGCGAAAACCGCGGCGCCGAGCATCCCGGACTCGGCGCCGAAATGCGCGGCGAGAACCTCGACGTGCTCGGCCGGCAGCGCCAGCGCCCGCTCTGAGAGCACGCGCCGGGCCGGCGCGAGGAAGAGCTCACCGGCGGCGATCACCCCGCCGCCGATCACGACGACATCGGGATTGAAGATGTTGACGATGTTGGTGAGCCCGATCCCCAGCCACTCACCGATGCCGGCGAGCACCGCGAGCGCGTCGGGGTCACCGTCGTGCCCGAGCTCGGTGACCAGCGGACCGGTGATCTCGCGACCCGAGGCGAGCGCCAGGCCGAGTTTTGATTGCGGCTTGCGCTGGGCCACGGCGAGCGCTTCACGAACGAGCGCCGTCCCCGACACGAGCGCTTCGAGACAGCCGCGGTTGGGGCAGCCCCCGCCACAGACGGGGCCGTCGGCCCAGACAACCATGTGCCCGAACTCGCCGGCGGCGCCCTGGGATCCGCGGTAGATCTCGCCGCCGACGAGGATGCCGCCGGCGATTCCCGTCCCGAGCGTCAGCATCACTGCGTTGCGCTCACCCTGCGCGGCGCCGAAGCGATGCTCGGCGAGCAGCGCGAGGTTGCCGTCGTTGTCCATGAAGGTCGGCAGCCCGAGGCGCTCAGCCATCACGTCGGCGAAGGCGATGCCGTTGATCGGCAGGTGCACCGAGGACGCCGCGAGGCCGCGATCCTGGTCGATCAGGCAGGGGATGCCGAAGCCGACCGCCTCGACGTCGCCGCCGATCGCGCTGCGGACCTCCTCGACGATCTCCGTGAGCGTTCGCAGCAGCGCCGGCAGATCCGCGGTCGGCACGTCGCGGCGGGTGCGGTAGTGGACACCGAGCCGGGAGTCGACGGCCCCGGCGATCGCCTTCGTGCCGCCGAGATCGACGCCGATGACGCATTCACCCGGCACGTCCGCCACTATAGACGGCCCCCTCATGGTCGATGCTCCCGATCCCGAGCGTGGCAAGTACAAGCGCTACCGCAGCACCCCGAGGTTCCGCGCCCGCACCGGCGCCGACCCAGCCGAAGGCCTCGCCGAGCTGCGCGCGCTGCGCACCGGGCAAGGGGACGCGCAGGGCGACGGGTCAGGGAGCGGGCAAGACGGAGCTCCGCGTCGGAGCCGCTCGCTGTGGCGGCGCGGGGCGCGGTTGGTGCTCGTGGCGCTCGCGGCCTGGATCGGCGTCTCGGTTCTTGTGTTCATCGTCAGCTCGCTGACGGCGACCGGCGTGCCCTCCGCGGCGGTCGCCGCACTCGACAGCGGTGGGACGCCGCCGTTTTCCGCGACGACGATCCTCGTGCTCGGACTCGACGGGCGGCCACCGGGACTGAAGGAGCCGGGCGCGGCACAGGACAGCGAAAGCGGAGGTCCGGTTCGCTCGGACTCGATGATGCTGATCCGCACCGGCGGCGGGCACACCTCACGGATGTCGATCCCGCGCGACACGCTCGTCAATCTGCCGGGCTACGGCCTGCAGAAGATCAACGCGGCGTACTTCTACGGCGGCGCAGCGTTTTCGATCCGCGAGGTGGAGAGCTTTCTCGGGATCAAGATCAACCACGTGCTGGTGGTCAACTTCACGAACTTCGAGGCGCTCGTCAACGCGATGGGTGGCGTCAACTGGACCGGCGGCTGCGTCGACTCCCAGATCGACGGCGGCGCGGCACTCGGCGGCTGGACGCTGGACTTGCGCCCCGGGACGCATCACCTCGACGGCCTGCAGGCGCTGCTGCTCTCCCAGACCCGCGACAACCTCTGCAATCCGGCCTGGACGGACCTCACGCGAGAGCTGAACCAGCAGACGCTGCTCGCCAACATGAAGTCCCAGATCTTCTCGCCGGTCGGCTTTATTCACCTACCGTGGATCGCCTGGTACGCGCCCCAGACGCTTGAAACCGACATGAACGCGGCGGAGCTTGCCGCCGTCGCGTCCTCGATGACGCTATTCGGTTCCGGCAAGACCCAGATCCTGCTTCCGACCGGCAGCGAGGACGTGCCGGGCGTCGGCGACTCCTTGACGATCACCGACGCCGCCAAGCAGGCTGACGTCGCGCGGTTTCTGGCCGGCTGACGCAGGCGCCGGTCAGTCGGGTTTCTTGCCGGCGGGCTTCTCGCTCTTTGCCGTGTCGCTCGCCGGCTTCTCCGCAGCGGGCTTGGAGTCCGAGCTTTCGCTGCTCTTGGCGGCCGCCGCCTTGACGCCGTCCGCGGCTGCGTCAGCTGCCTTCTCGCGCTGGCGGTTACGCGTGCCGTAGTCGGTGTTGTAAAAGCCACTGCCCTTGAAGTGCACCGCCGGCGAGTGCATCACCCGTTGCACCGGGGCGCCGCAGACCTCGCAGGTCACGAGCGGATCGTCGCTCATGCTCTGCGTCACCTCAAATGTGTGGCCCTTGGTGCAGCGGTACTCGTAGATCGGCATCGGCGAATCATAGGAGGCGCCACGGCCGCCCTTTCGCCTCGCCGAAGCCGCGTCCGGTCCGCGCGGGCTACGATGCGCGCCCGTGGAGGACCACGTCACGATGGAGAAGCTGGTCTCGCTGTGCAAGCGGCGCGGCTTCATTTTCCCGACCTCTGAGATCTACGGCGGCGTCGGCTCGACCTACGACTACGGCCATTACGGCGTGCTGCTGAAGAGCGCGGTCAAGGAGGCCTGGTGGCGCGCGATGCTCCGAGAGCGCGAGGACATCGTCGCCATCGACTCGGCGATCCTTCAGCATCCGCGGACCTGGGAGGCCTCAGGGCACCTCGCGAACTTCACCGATCCGCTCGTCGATTGTCGCTTCTGCGGCCAGCGCTTCCGCGCCGACCACCTCGACCAGCTGGCCTGCGGCCAGAAACCCTCCAAACACCCCGGAGAGGCAGCGGAGTGCGACCTGACGCCGGCGCGCGAGTTCAACCTGATGTTCGAGACGACGATCGGCCCGGTGAAGGAGAGCTCTGCGGCGATCTTCCTGCGACCGGAGACCGCGCAGGGCATCTTCGTCAACTTCAAGACGGTCCTGCAGTTCGCTCGCAAGAAACCGCCGTTCGGAATTGCCCAGGTCGGCAAGTCATTCCGCAACGAGATCACGCCGGGCAACTTCATTTTTCGCACACGCGAGTTCGAGCAGATGGAGATGGAGTTCTTCGTCCCACCGTCGCAGGCGCCGGAGTGGTTCGAATACTGGACGGCAGCGCGCCGCGACTGGTACCTCGAACTCGGGATCCGCCCGGACCACCTGCGCCTGCGCCCGCACGAGTCGGACGAGCTGTCGCATTACTCGACGCAGACGAGCGACATCGAGTACCTGTTCCCGATCGGCTGGTCGGAGCTAGAAGGGATCGCGAACCGCGGCGACTTCGACCTGCGCCAGCACAGCGAGTTCTCCGGCGAGACGCTCGACTACTTCGACCCGCAAAGCGGCGAGCGCTACGTGCCCCACGTGATCGAGCCGGCGGCCGGCGCCGACCGCGCAACGCTCGCGTTTCTCGCCGACGCCTACGACGAGGAAGAGGTCGAGGGCGAGACACGCACCGTGCTGCGCCTGCATCCGCGGCTCGCACCGATCAAGGTCGCGGTATTGCCGCTACTGCGCAAGGACGGCCAGCCGGAGCTGGCCGGTGAGGTTTACCGCGGGCTCCGCGGGATCGTTCAGTCCGAGTACGACGAGGGCGGCTCGATCGGCCGGCGCTACCGCCGCCAGGACGAGATCGGCACGCCCTGGTGTGTCACGATCGATCACGAATCGATCGAGCAGCAAACGGTGACGCTGCGCGAGCGCGACTCGCTGGTCCAGGACCGCGTGGCGATCGAGCGGCTGGGCGAGGAGATCGTGCGCCGCTTGGCCGCTCCGTGGCAGACGCCAAAACTCGGCGCCTGAGGGACGCCCAATTACTCCCCGGCGTCGGAACTGCCGGCGCTTGACTCCGGCGCCCACCAGTCGGTGGGCAGCGGCGGTGACTCAGAGGGCACGGGATTGTCTGGCGCCTCGGCGCTCTCGGGCTGATCGGGGCTGCCGGGCTGATCTGCGCTCTCGAGATCCTCGCGCAGCGGGGCCTCGGGCGGCTGGCCCTCAGTCGGCGGATCTCTCCACGCGTCGGGCGGAGGCGTCATGCGCGTGGCAGCCCAGTGCCTTTGCGGCGGCTGATCGCCGGTTGGCGGCTCGTCGATCAGGTCGTCCCTCGCCGCGCCCACCCACGGTGAGACGCGCGGGAGCTCGGGCTCGGGCTCGACCGCTACTGCAGGCGCGGGACCGCCACCGGGGTCTCCTCCGTCCTCGTCCTCGTCCTCGTCCTCGGCGTCTGCCTCGGCGCTGTGTCCAGGCGACGTGCCCGGTGCCGGCGGTTCGGTCAGCGAGCTGTAGTCGAATTCCTCCTCGGCGCCGAACAGCGCGTCGAGCAGCTGGTTGCGCAGATCCTCACTGACCAGTAACGCAACAGCGCCGCCGAGCAGGGCAATTTTCAGCAGGCGGCCGCGGTGCTTTGTAGCACGCCGCTTACCACCATCCTCGGGATCGGCGCCCGGATCAGCCCCGCGACGATGACTTGGCATCTCGGGGCCACTATAGCTTGCCCTGAGGCTGTAAACCAGGATCGCGCGCCACTCCGCAGGCCCGGGGCGCAACCCTACAACGCGATCACCGAGACCCAGACCCCGGGCGCGGCGTGTGCGCTCAAGCGTGCAGCGCGGCCTGCTCCTGGGCCGTCGGGAACGCCCACACAACGCGCGAGCGGCGTTCACTGCGAAACACGAATTGCAGCTGCTGCGGTGGGCGGAGCCCGTCGGGATGGTCGGGGCGGAAGGTCGCACACGGCTCGGGCTCGGGTAGCGCGCAGAGCAGATTGCGGTGGAAGAAGCAATCTTCACAACTCACTTTGTGCGCGGCAACTCGGGTCACGACAACCTTTCGTTCCTCCCAGACGACGACCGCGGGCATCAAAGCAGGCCCTCGCCAAGGGCACAAGAGGTGTTCGCGCAAATGCCGACAAAAACGTCTTTGGCCTATGAAAGTCCCTGCTAATGGGCGGGTTATTTAGTTGGTCCCCGTATGCTTACTGCGTAAGTAAAAGATCTTTGCATCCCTGGCCAACCGCCTCGCTGCCGCCCCTGCGATCGGGCCGGCGAGGGCGTCTCGGGCGCTCATCCGTCCCACCCGCGTGGTCTGGCTGTGGGGTGTCGCTTTGGATAGCGGGGTGGTGACCGACTGGCGAGCACACATATGGCAAGGGGGGCGGTTGGCGGCGAGCCGGGCGTTTACTTCTCACTCTTCCGTTCGCGTATTGCAGCGCAAGCCTGTGAGGTATAATTTTTCACCGAATTTCGATAGTCGTTTCACAGTGGTCATAATAAAGCGGGCACACCGCGGGGGACGTCAACGAAAGGCTAATTGGTGAGTGATTTTCTGGACACAAAGCGTAAGGAGATCGCGGCACGGCTGCAGGAGCTCGAGCCGCTGATCGATGAGTTCCGCCAGCTTGAAGCCGCGGCCGCCGCGCTTGCCGGTCTCCCCGGTGCCGCACACGGCGTGAACGGCACGGCGCGGCGCGGGCGCCCGAGTGCTCGCGCAAGTCACCCGCGCAGCGCTGTAGCGCCCCGACGGCGCGGGCGTCCGCGTGGCAGTGGCACGCGTGCACTACAGGCACTCGAGCTCGTCAAGGCTCAACCTGGCATTACCACCGCCGAGATCGCAACGGCGATGGGTATCAAGCAGAACTACCTCTACCGCGTGCTACCCGCCCTTGAAAAGGACGCGAAGGTTGCCAAGCGCGGTCGCGGCTGGTTCGCCCGCTAAACATTTTGCGGTTGTGCGGCGGGGCCGTGAGACCCCGCCGCATTTTTGCTCAGCGCCACTCAGGTACCGAGCAGTGACAGTTCGGCCACCGCTGAGCGCTCGTCGAGCAACTCGGTGACGGACGCGTCGATCCGCGCCCGCGAGAAGGAGTCCAGCTCGAGGCCTGTGACGATCGTGTAATCGCCGCCCGCGCAGGTCGCCGGGAATCCGCAAATGATGCCTTCGGGCACACCGTAGGAGCCGTCCGAAGGGACACCCATCGACACCCAGTCACCGGCCGGCGTGCCGATGACCCAGTCGTGCACGTGATCGATAGCCGCGCTTGCCGCCGACGCCGCGCTCGAGGAGCCGCGCGCGTCGATGATCGCGGCGCCGCGCTTTTGCACGCTCGGAATGAACTCGCCCTCGAGCCATGATTGATCGTCGATCACCTCAGCCGCGCCGCGACCGCCGATCTTGGCGTGGAAGATGTCCGGGTACTGCGTTGCTGAGTGGTTGCCCCAGACAGTCACGTTCGTGACGTCCTCAACAGCGACTGCGGCCTTGGCGGCTAGCTGGCCCTTGGCCCTGTTGTGGTCCAGGCGCATCATCGCGCTGAAACGCTCGCGCGGCACATCGGGCGCGTGTGACATCGCGATCAGGGCGTTGGTGTTGGCGGGGTTACCGACGACGAGTACCTTTACGTCGCTCGCCGCGTGCGCGTTGATCGCCTGGCCCTGCGGCTTGAAGATTCCACCGTTTGCCTCGAGCAGGTCACCACGCTCCATGCCCGGCCCGCGCGGGCGTGCGCCGACCAGCAGTGCGATGTTGACAGCGTCGAAGGCGACGTTCGGGTCGTCGGTGATCTCGATGCTCGAGAGCAGCGGGAAGGCGCAGTCGTCGAGCTCCATCGCCGTGCCATGCGCCGCTTTGAGGGCCGGTGTGATCTCGAGCAGGCGCAGCGCAACCGGCGTGTCGGCGCCAAGCATCGCCCCGCTGGCGATGCGGAAAAGCAAGGAGTAGCCGATCTGGCCGGCAGCCCCAGTAACAGCCACTTGCACAGGCGCTCTGCTCATCGGCGCTTCGCCTCCTTGATCGTCACACGTAGGTCGTTGCCGGGCCCGCGATGCTATCGCGGGGCGTAGGGCCGGTCGCGCACCTCCTCCCCAGCGCGGCGCTGGCGGCCGGTGCTGGCGACGATGGCACTCAATGACGCCTCGGTCTCCGCTGCCACCCCTACCATTCGTCAGGTGCAACCGCGCGAGAACGTCACCCTCGGACGCGTTTTTGGCATCCGCGTCGGCGTCGAATGGAGCTGGTTCATCGTGCTCTTCGTCGTCATCTACGTCCTGCGCCAGTACTTCGGCGACATTCTGCCGAGCGGCTCACAGGCTTTCATCGTCGCGGTGCTCAGCACGCTGTTGTTCTTCGCCTCGCTGGTGGCGCACGAGATTGGCCACGCACTCGTCGCCCGGCGCCTGGGACTGCAGGTCGATGGCATCGACCTCTGGCTGTTTGGCGGCTTCACCCGCACCCGCGGCGAGGTGCAAACGCCGCGCGGCGAGTTCAGCCTGGCGGCTGCCGGTCCGGCAGTCACAGCCGCAATCACGCTGCTGTGCATCGGCGTCGGGCTGATCTTTGGTAGCCCGCGCCACCTCGTCGATGTCGCGCTGCTCGAACCGCACGTCCACGTCACCGCGCCGCTCGCGCTGTCCAGCTGGCTCGCGCTGATCAACGCCTTCCTGCTCGTCTTCAACCTCGTGCCGGCGCTGCCGCTCGACGGCGGACGGATGGCGCAGTCTGCGGTCTGGGCGCTCACCGGCGACCGTAACCGCGCGACGCGCACTTGCGCACGAACCGGTCAGGCCTTCGGCTGGCTGGTGATGGCGGCCGGCCTGGCACTGGTTGTCAAGGGCTTCTTCGGCTATGGCATCTGGTCGATCCTGATCGGCGTGTTCCTCGAGCAGGCGGCGCGCAAAGCGGTCATCCAGAGCACGATCAGCGACCGGATCAAGGATGTCAGGGTGGCCGACATCATGGACACCCACCCGCTGACGATCCCCGGTGCGAGCTCGCTGCTCGAGGTCGAGGAGGATTACTTCGCGCGCCACCGCTGGCCGTGGTTCGCGGTGGTCGACGACGACGGGCACTACCTCGGACTGCTGCGTCGTGAGCGCGTCGAGCAGGAACTCGCCGACGGACGCCCGGCACTGACCGCCGCCGAGGTCAGCGACGATGCGCCGCCGTGGCGAATTGACACATCCGCGACCCTCGAAGCGCTGCTTGGTTCCGAAGGACTGCGCCTGCTCGGCGCCGTGATTGCGGTCGACTCCGAAGGGATCCTTCGCGGCGTCGTCACATTGCAGGCGATCCGGCGCGCGCTTGGTGCGCCGGCCGGCGTATAGAGTCCGCGCTTCAAATCGTTCCCGACCTGCGCGAGCGTGCATGCCCGAACATGACGTACTGATCATCGGCGCCGGCCTGGCGGGCCAGCGTGCGGCCCTGGCGGCGGCCCAAAACGGCGTTTCCGTGGCGATCATGAGCAAGGTGCACCCAGTGCGGTCGCACTCGGTGGCCGCCGCCGGCGGTATCAACGCGGCGATCGACGTTTCCGACGATTGGCGCTCGCACGCCTATGACACCGTCAAAGGCTCAGACTTCCTCGGCGACCAGGACGCGATCGAGGTGATGTGCCGGGAGGCACCAGGCGAGGTCATGCACCTCGAGCACATCGGCGTCACGTTCCACCGCAACGAGCGCGGCGAGCTTGACCTGAGAGCGTTCGGCGGCGCCTCGATCAACCGCACCGCCTATGTCGCCGACATCACCGGCCAGGCGATCCTGCACGTGCTCTACGAGCAGCTGCTCAAGCATTCCTCGGTAGTCGCGCGCTACGAGGAGTGGTTCACGACGTCGCTGATCATCGACGATGACGGCGCCTGCGTCGGCGTCGTCGCGCGCGACATCCGCAGCGGGCGGATCGAGACCTTCGCTGCCAAGAGCGTGATCCTCGCCTCGGGTGGGGCCGGGCAGTGCTTCAAGCCGACAACCAACGCGCTGATCTGCACGGCGGACGGCATGGCACAGGCCTACCGCGCCGGGGCGCCGCTGATGGACATGGAGATGATCCAGTACCACCCGACGACGCTCGCCGAGAACGGGTTTCTGATCACCGAGGGAGCGCGCGGCGAGGGAGCGCACCTGCTCAACAAAGACGGCGAGCGCTTCATGTCCAAGTCCGCGCCGAACAAGATGGAGCTCGCCTCGCGCGACGTCGTTTCGCGTGCCGAGCAGACCGAGATCAACGAGGGTCGGGGCGTCGGTGCCGATGGCAAGGGCATCTACCTCGACATCACCGTCGTGCCACGCAAGCGCACGCTCGAGGCGTTGCGCGAGATCGTCAACATCGGCAAGGACTTCGCCGGCGTCGACATCACCCGCGAGCCGATCATCATCCAGCCGGGCCAGCACTACATCATGGGCGGCGTCAAGACCGATATCGACGGTCAGACCCCGATCACGGGGCTCTACGCCGCCGGCGAGGTCGCGTGCGTCTCAGTCCACGGCGGCAACCGGCTCGGTGCCAATTCGCTGCTGGACACGTTGATCTTCGGCCGCCGCTCGGGCGAGCACGCCGCGCAGCGCGCGCTCTCGACGCCGGTGCCGCGGATCTCCGACACCGCGCTGCGCCGCGACGCGAAGATGATCGAGGAGATCATCGCCCGGCCGCGTAGCGGACGGCGCGTTTCGGAGATCAAGGAGGAGCTCGGTACCACGATGAACAGCCACTGCGCGGTGTTCCGCGATGGACCGGGCCTGCAGAGCGCCTATGAGACGGTTCGCCGCCTCAAGGAGGAGGCCGCGCACGCCTATATCGATGACAGCGGCACGGTTTTCAACCAGGACGTGCTCGGCGCGATCGAGCTCGGATACATGCTCGACACGGCCGAAACGATCGTGGCGGCGGCGATCGAACGCACAGAGTCGCGCGGCGCCCAGTTCCGCACCGACTTCCCCGAGCGCAACGATGCCGAATGGCTCAAGCACATCAACACCACGCGCGGGGCCAACGGTGAGCCTGAGATCTCCTATTCGCCCGTGACTATCACGCAGTGGCAGCCCGAAGAGAGGAAGTACTGATGGCCACGTTCGCCCTTCGTTTGCGTCGTTTTGATCCTGAGTCGGGTGGGCCACCGTTTTGGGATGAGTTTCGGGTGGAGCTTGATTCGCATCGTTCGGTGCTTGAGGGGATTTTGCAGGCGAGGGGTCGTTTTGATGGGTCGATTGGTATTCGTTGTTCGTGTCGGGCGGCGATTTGTGGGTCTTGTGGGGTGCGGATCAATGGTCAGCCGGGGTTGGCTTGTCATACCCATCTTGATGATGCGCTGGCGGGTGCTGTGGATGGTGTGATCGTGGTTGAGCCGATGGGCAACATGCCGGTGATCAAGGATTTGATCGTTGACATGGATGCGGTGCATTGGCAGAAGATCCGGTCAGTCACGCCGTGGCTGATCAACAGGGAGCCTGTGCCGGAGCGCGAGTATTTGGTGGCGCGCGAGGCGATGGTCGATGTGACACAGTCGATGGCGTGCATCCAGTGCGGCGCTTGCGTGTCGGACTGTCTGGCAATGGAGGTCGATCCGGAGTTTGTTGGGCCGGCAGCTTTGGCGAAGGCCTACCGCTTTGTTGGTGATCCGCGCGATGACGAGCCGTTTGAGCGGCTGCGCCATCTCGCTGAGAACCCTGACGGCATGTACTCGTGCACGCACTGCTTCAAGTGTGTTGACGCGTGCCCGAAAGGTGTGAACCCGATGGGCCAGATCATGCGCCTGCGCCGGATCGCGGGCGACGACTACAAGATCGAGGACCGCAACAACGGCTACCGCCACGAACAAGCCTTCGTCAAAAACATTCGCGCCAACGGACTCCTGCACGAAGCCGACCTGCTACCCGACTCCTACGGCGGCAAATTCCACCCGCGCGCCATACCCGAACTGCTCGCCTCGCTACCCGTCGTCATCCGCGGCCTCCTACGCCGCAAAATCACACCAGCCAAAGCACTCCTCCACCCCCACAAAGCACCCAAACCACTACAAGCAATCTTCGACCAAATCGAAAGCGAACCCAAACGCTACGAACTCAACCTCTACGTCAGCGGCGACGACAAAGACAACGAAACGGCCGGCGCCGTCACGGAAGGAGCCAAGCGATGAAGGTCGCCTACTGGCCAGGCTGCGTCAGCCGCGGCTTTACACCGGAGCTCCACGGCGCGATGGCGGCGGTTGCGCCGCTGCTCGACATCGACTTGATCGAGCTCGACCGCGCGAGCTGCTGCGGCGCCGGTGTTATCGCCGAGCACAACCAGGAACTCGCCGACACGCTCAACGCCCGCACCTTTGCCCTGGCCCAGCAAACCGACGGCGCGCTGATGATGAACATATGCTCGACCTGCCAGGGCGCCCAGAGCGAGTGCCAGGAGCGGCTGGATGCCAACGCCGTCTACCGCGAGCACATCAACGCGACGATCTCAAGTGAAGGGCTCCACTACGAGCAGGGCGTGACGAACAAGAACCTGCTCTGGCTACTGGTCGAGGACATCGGCCTCGACACGGTGCGCCAGAAAGTCAAGCGACCACTGACGAACCTGCGCGTCGGGCCCTTCTATGGCTGCTACATCATTCGCCCGGCTGCGCGCATCGGCATCGACGCCGATCATCCGCGTCACACATACCTCGAGCAGCTGATCGACGCACTCGGCGGGACCGTGATCGACTACGCCGGCTCGCACAAGTGCTGCGGCTTCCCGATCATCACGATGAACAAGACCGCTTCGCTGAAGCAGGCCGGGCGACACCTCGGCGACGCGGTCGATGCCGATGCCGATTGCCTGGTCACGCCGTGCCCGCTCTGCCATCTCAACCTCGACCTGCAGCAGCCACTCGCCGCGGCTGCGGTCGGGCGCGAGCTCGGAATGCCGGTGCTGCACCTGCCCCAGCTCTTGGGACTCGCGCTTGGGCTCGAGCCCAAGGAGCTCGGACTCGGCCGTCACATCGTCAAGCCGCGGTCGGTGATCGACTGGTCCCAGTCGGTCGTCGCAGCAGCCGCGGCCTGAGCCCGCCGGTTAGGGAAGAAAGCCGTAAGTCGGATTTTGCTGTTGTGAAGATTCAGTAGCATCGGCCGAATGTTTTCGCGGCCCCGGGCGCTGGCGAGCCCAGACCGAAGCGAGGGAGCAACGCCCCGCCAGCGGCTCGTGACGATTGTCGGCGGCGTCCTTTTCATCGTCGGCTCGGCGATCATCGTCGCGCGCGACGGGCTGTTCCTCTCGACCGACACGGTGATCCTGTGGACGATCGCGGCGCTGATCATGCTCTCGCTGAGCGACATCCACCGCATCGGCCTGCGGCTGCTGTGGGACTGGCTGCCGTTCGCCGCCGTGCTCGTCTTCTTTCACTACGCGAACGGCCTGGCGAGGCTGCTCGGGACGCGCACACATTCGGTGCTCCAGATTCGCTTTGACGAGCTGCTGTTCGGCAAGCCGCTGCTGACCGTGCAGCTCCAGCACCTCTTCCACCAGACCCGCCACGTGCGCTTCTGGCAGTACGGCCTGTGGGGCGTCTACATGACCTACTTCTTCCTCGCGATCGTCGTCGCCGGGGCACTGTGGCGGTTTAACTATCCGCGCTTCCGCGATTTCCGCCTCTTCTTCGTCGTCCTCACGGGCCTCGGCTGTCTCACCTACGCGCTCTACCCCGCCGACCCGCCGTGGCTCGTCAGCCAGCAGCTGCACGAGCTGCCGACGATCTACCGCGTGCTGATCGAGACGTGGGACACGGTTGGCCTGCACCAGGCGGGGGCGCTCGTCGAGCAGGGCTCCGCCTTCCACGACCAGGTGGCGGCCGTGCCGTCGCTGCACGCCGGCGTGACGATGCTCGTCTGCCTGTTCTTCTGGAAGGGCGCGCGGCCGTGGGTGCGGGCGCTGCTGGCGTTCTACGTCTTTGCGATGGCCTTCACGCTCGTCTACTCGGGCGAGCACTACGTGTTCGACATAGTCACCGGCTGGATCTACGCCAGCGTGGTGTTCTTCGGCATCAACTACATCCGCCGCCGGCGTGCCCGAGCCGCCCCGGCCTCAGAGCAGTCGCAACCGCCGCCGGTGGAGGCCGCCCCGGTCGGCGCTGCCGCGCCTTAGCGCGCGCTGCGTCGTGAAGAACACGCTGGCGCGGATCGGCGCCGCCCCCAAGAAAAACCGGCTAGGGGCGGCCGGCGGCGGCGTTTGCCGCGGCGCGCTGGCCGATCAGCCCGCGGGCGCAGAGCAGCTCGGCGATCTGGACGGCGTTGAGCGCCGCCCCCTTGCGCAGGTTGTCGCCGACGACGAAGAGGTTGAGCGAGTTGGGGTCGGCGAGGTCGGGGCGGATGCGCCCGACAGCGACCTCGTCGCGACCGGCGTAGCCCGCAGGCGTCGGCAGCGGGTCGAGGACGAGGCCGGGGAAAGCCTCGAGCGCCGCGATCGCCTGCTCGAGGACCGGCGGACGGGCGAACGTCGCGCGCAGCTCGATCGCGTGGCCGACCATCACCGGGACGCGGACCTTCGTCGGGCTGACGGCGAGCTCGGGGAGGTCGAGGATCTTGCGCGACTCGTTGACCAGCTTCATCTCCTCGTCGCTGTAGCCGTCGGCGGCCGGCGAGCCGAGCCAGGGGACGACGTTGTAGGCAAGCGGCGCCGCGTGCACAGAGTGCGCGACCAGGGCGACCGCGCGGGCACCGTCATCGACGAGTTGGGCGCGCGCGGCGTGCAGGACCGGCATCTGCTCGGCGAGCTCGTCCATGCCCTTCTGGCCGGCGCCGCCGGCGGCCTGGAAGCTCGTGGCGACGATCGCCTGCAGGCCGAAGGCGTCGTGGAGCGCCTTCAACGGCAGCATGATCGCCATCGTCACGCAGTTCGGGTTGGCGACGATGCCGCGCTCGATGTGCTCCAGCGCGCCGGGGTTGACCTCGCTTACGACGAGCGGGACCTGCTCGTCCATCCGCCAGGCGCTCGAGTTGTCGATGACGATCGCGCCGGCGGCGGCAAATCGCGGCGCCCACTCGCGCGAAACGCCGGCGCCGGCCGAGAAGAGCGCGATGTCAAAGCCGGCGATCATCTCCTCGCTGAGTCCCTGCACCTCGCCGACGCCCGCCAGCGTGCGGCCGACCGAGCGGGCGGAGGAGAAGGGCACGATCTCGCGCGCGGGAAAGCCGCGCTCGCTGAGGATGCTCAGCATCACGGCGCCAACGGCGCCGGTCGCGCCAACCAGCGCGACGCGCGGACGGCGACCGCTCATCGCGGGCCCTCGAAGGGGTCCTCGAGCAGGATCGTCTCCTTGCCCGAGAGCTCGAAGGCCTCGTGCAGGCCCCGCACCGCCTCGGCGACGCGGTCGCCCGAGATCACGCAGGAGATCTTGATCGGCGAGGTGGAGATCATCTCGATGTTGATGCCGGCGTCGCCGAGGACGTTGAAGACCTTGGCGGCCACACCGGGGTGGCTGCGCATCCCGGCGCCGATGATCGAGACCTTGCCCATGTCCTCGTCCATCGCGATAGCGCCGATGCCGACCTCCTCGACCACCGGCTCGAGCGCAGCGCGGGCGGAGCGGATGTCCTCGCGCGGGACCGTGAAGGACATGTCGGCGCGGCGGCCGTCGGCGATCGGCTCGTTCTGGATGATCATGTCGACGTTGACGTTGGCTTCGGCCAGCGCGCTGAAGATCCGCCCGGCGATGCCGGGCTCGTCGGGCACGCCGAGCAGTGTGATCCGGGCCTCGCCGGTCGAATGTGTGACAGCGGTGACAAGTGCTTGTTCCAAGGTGTCCTGCTCCGAGACGACAACGGTACCGGGCCCGTCGTCGTAGCTCGAGCGGCAGTGGATCCGCACGCCGTGGTTGCGGGCGTACTCGACGGAGCGTAGCTGCAACACGCCGGCGCCCGAAGCCGACATCTCAAGCATCTCCTCGAAGGAAACGACCGGCAGCTTGCGGGCGCTCGGCACGATCCGCGGGTCGGCGCTGAAGACGCCGGCGACATCGGTGTAGATCTCACAGACCTCGGCGCCAAGCGCGGCCGCCAGGGCGACCGCCGTCGTGTCCGAGCCGCCGCGTCCGAGCGTCGTCACATCGCGGCTCGTGGAGACGCCCTGGAAGCCGGCGACGAGCACGATCTTGCCCTCGTCGAGCGCCGCCATGATGCGGTCGGCGCGAACGTCGAGGATCCGCGCCTTGGTGTGGGAGGTGTCGGTAACGATGCCGGCCTGTGAGCCGGTCAGCGAGAGCGCCTGGTGGCCGAGGTCGTTGATCGCCATCGCGCAGAGCGCGCAGGAGATCCGCTCGCCGGTTGAGAGCAGCATGTCCATCTCGCGCGGATGCGGCGCCGGCGAGACCTCCTCGGCCATCGCAATCAACTCGTCGGTCGTCTTGCCGCGCGCCGACAGCACCGCGATGACGCGGTGGCCGGACTCGCGCTTGGCGACGATCCGCGCTGCGGCGTGCTTTATCCGCTCGGCGTCGGCAACTGAAGTGCCGCCGAACTTCATGACGACGGTGGTGCTCATCTCTGTGGTCGAGAACACGCGGGGCCTACACCGCACGACGCCCGGAGAAGGCGCGGCCGAGCGTGACTTCGTCGGCGTACTCGAGATCGGCGCCGACGGGAAGGCCGCTGGCGAGACGGGTGACCGTGACATGCGGGGCGCGCTTGCTCAGTGCCTCGGCGATGTGCAGCGCCGTCGCCTCGCCGGTCGTGGTCGGATTGGTCGCGAGCACGACCTCGCGGATCTCGGAGTCGGGCTGCTCGACGCGGCGATAGAGCTCGGCGATCCGCAGATGCTCGGCGTCGACGCCGTCAATCGGCGAGAGCGCGCCGCCGAGAACGTGGTAGCGGCCGCGGTACTCGTGCGTGCGCTCGAGTGCGACCACGTCGGAGGGCTCCTCGACGACGCAGATCAGCGAGGCGTCGCGACGTGTGTCCTCGCAGATCCGGCAGCGCGGACCCTCGGCGAGGTTGCAACAGATCTCACACAGTCCGATTCGCTCTTTGACGTCGAGGATCGCCTGGGCGAGTCCCGCCGCGTCCTCGGTCGGCGCGCGCAGGATGTGAAAGGCGAGTCGCTGCGCGGTGCGACTGCCGACACCCGGGAGCTTCGAGAGCTCGCTGACAAGTCGCTGAATCGGTGGTGCGTAGACCGACACCCGATCACATACCGGGAAGGCCGAGCCCGCCGCCGAGCGCACCGAGGTCGAGGCCGCCGGTCGCGCGTCCCATCCGCTCGCCCGCGAGTTGCTGGGCGGCGCGCAAAGCCTCGTTGGTCGCGGCGAGCACCAGATCGCTCAGCAACTCGGGATCGTCGGGGTCGATCGCCGCCGGCTCGATCCGAACCTCCTTGACGACGAGCGCGCCGGTCACCGTGACGGTGACCATGCCGCCGCCGGAGGATGCGTGAACCTCGGCGACCGCGAGCTCCTCCTGCGCGCGCGCCATGTCCTCCTGCATCTTCTGCACCTGCTTGAGCATCTGCTGCATGTTCGGCTGGGGCATTAGTGACTCTCCTCGTGGGCGTCGGCGAGCTGCTCGGCGTCGAACTCGTCCTTCAGGTGGCGCACCAGCTCCGCCTCGGTGAGCGGCGCCGGCTGTGCAAGAGGCTCGCGTTCGCGCAGCTCGTAGTCGAGCGAAAGCGAGGCTCCGGTCACATGCGACAGCGCGTCGGCGAGCGCGGCACGGTTTGCACCGGTCTCGGCCTTGCGGCGCAGGAACGCCGCGTCCTCGGCGAACGCGAGGACGAGGTGGTTGCCGACGAGCTCGACCGGCCGTGCATCGGCGACCACGGCCCCGAGCATTGCGTTGGCGCCACGGACCGTGTCGAGGACCGCGGGCCAGAGCTCGAGCAGCGTTTCGAGCGTCAGTGTGGCCGGGGGTTGCGGCACCGCTGATGGTGGTGGTGCTGGTAGTGGTGACGGCGTGGCCGCGCGCTCGGCTGGCGCCGGCTCGTGCGTGGTCTTGCCGTTCGCGGGGGCGTCGTCGGCGGCTATCCGCTCGGGCGTCGGGATATCGGCTGTTGGTGGTGGTGCTGTTGCCGGGGCTGGTGGCGGTGCGACGCTGACGCCGCGCTCGAGGCGTTCGATGCGGGCGGCGAAGGCGGTCGCGGAGGGGTCGAGATCGGGTCGGGCTGCGCGAACGACGGCCAGCTCGAGCTGGGTTCGGGCGTCGGCGCCGGCGCGCACGGCGATCAGCGCGGCGGCCAGCAGATCGAGCAGGCGCACAAGCGTTTCCGGGCCGGCGCGCTCCGCCTGCTCGACGAGGCGCTCGTCGCGCTCGGGACTGAGGCGCAGCTCGCCCGGGACGCTGCCACCAAGCGTTTGCACGATGAGCAGCTCGCGAGCATGCGCTTCGAGCTCGCGGATGAAGGCCGAGACATCGCGGCCGCCGTCAACTGCGCCGGCGACAGCGAGCAGAGCTGCGCGCGGGTCGGCTGCCGCGACCGCGTCGAGGAGGCCGAAGAGCAGCTCGGAGTCGGATATCCCGAGCACCGCGAGGACGTCGGGCACGGCGATCTCGCCGCCGCTGTAGGTCTGCAGCTGCTCGAGCGTGCCGAGCGCGTCGCGGAAGCTGCCCCCCGCATGGCGCGCGAGCAGCATCAACGCCTCGGTGGGGATCGCGATCGACTCCGCGGCGGCCGCGCGGCGCAGCACGATCGCGATCTGCTCGGCGTTCGGACGCTGGAAGTCGAAGCGGTGACAGCGATCGATGACCGTGGCGGGCACCTTCTGGGCCTCGGTCGTGGCAAGCACGAAGACGGTGTTCGGCGGCGGCTCCTCGAGGGTCTTGAGGAACGCGTTCCAGGCCGCACTCGAGAGCATGTGTGCCTCGTCCAGGATGTAGATCTTCTGCGCGCCGGATACCGGCGCGTAGGCAACCGACTCGCGCAGGGCGCGAATGTCATCCACGGAGTTGGCGGACGCCGCGTCCATCTCGGCAACGTCGAGTGAGGTCGCCGCAGCGATTGAAAGGCACGACGTGCACACGCCGCAGGGCTCGGTCGTCGGACCGCGCTCGCAGTTGAGGCAGGCGGCAAGGATCTTCGCCATCGAGGTCTTGCCGGTCCCGCGCGAGCCCACGAAAAGGTAGGCGTGATGGATCTGCCCGCGCTCCACCGCGTTGCTCAGCGTGCGCACGATGTGATCCTGCCCGACTACCTCGGCGAAGGTACGGGGACGGTGGCGGCGGTAGAGCGAGGGACCAGCGGACACGGACAGCTGAGTCTACCCAGGCGCCCAGGCACTCCCCGGACGGGTGCCGCGCTTAGTTCGTGCCGCCGAGGCGGTCGCCGAGATAAAGCTCGATAGACGCCTGCGCGAGCTCATCCAGGCGCTCACGCGGCAGGTGCGGCAGTACCGTGGCGAGGATCCGCTGCTCGGTCACGCCGGCGTCGAACGCGGCGATGCCGCGGACGCGGGCGGCCACCTGGAGTGCTTCGCGGCGGCGCTCGCCAAGTGCCGGGAAGGCACGAACGAGATCCTCGCGGCTTGCCGCGGCGGTCTGCCCCGGCCGACGCCAGGAGGCGAGCTCGTCCAACTTGTCGGCGTCGAGGCCGGCGATCGCCTTGGCATAGTGCTCAACGAGCTCGTGCTCGGGAATCGCGTCGACCCAGGCCGTCACGACGCGCTCGACGAGCAAGCGTCGCGCGTCACGTCCGATCGACTCGGCGATCACGCGGATCGCGTGCTCGGGCTCGATCATGCAGAGGACTACTTGGTCACGGTCGGGTGGCACGCTTCGAATGTAGACCCGGCTCCGGACGACGATTTGCGCGGCGTGGGCGCAGCGCGATTTGCGCGGCGTGGGCGCAGCGCGATTTGCGCGGCGTGGGCGCAGCGCGATTTGCGCGGCGTGGGCGCAGCGCGATTTGCGCGGCGTGGGCGCTAGAGCACCGGCAGCTCCTGGGAGAGCGTGAGGACGGGCGCGAAGAGGTCGCCGTGACGGGCGATACGTGCCAGCACGTCGTGACTCTCGAACGACAACGCTTTTGGGTCCCCCGACTGGAGCGTGGTGTGCAGCTCCTCCCAGCGCAGCGGCGTCGAGACGGTCGGGCGCTCCCGCGCACGCAGCGAGTAGACCGAGACGGTCGTCTTGTGCTCGTCGTTCTGGCTCCAGTCGATGAGCACCTTGCCGGGGCGCAGCGCGCGAGTCATGCGCGAGGTGACGAGGTCCGGCTGGGCGTGCTCGACGAGCAGCGCAAGCTCGTGCGCGAAGCGCTTGGTCTGCTCGAAGCTGACCTCGCCGCCGAGCGGCACATAGACCTGCAGACCCTTGGATCCTGACGTTTTCGCGAAGCTTTCGAGATTGAGCTGCTCGAAGGTGCCTTGGAGCCAGAGCGCGACGCGACAGCAGTCGACGATCGTCGCCGGCGGCCCTGGGTCGAGGTCGAACACGACCGACGTCGGGCGCGTCAGGTGAGGAACGCGCGCCAGCGGGGTGTGCAGCTCGAGCGCCGCGAGGTTGGCCAGCCAGACGAGCGTCGCGAGGTCCTCGACGAGCGTGTAGTCGATCCACTTGCGTCGCTCGCTCGCCACCGGCGCGGTGGCGACCCACGCCGGCCGGTGGACCGGCGACTGCTTCTCGAAGAACGCCTTACCGGCGACGCCGTCCGGGTAGCGCTTTACGGTCAGCGGACGTCCGTGGAGGTGGCCGAGGAGCGCCGGCGCGACAGCGGCGTAGTACTCGATGACGTCGCGCTTGCTGAGGGCGGCGTCGGGATAGATGAGCTTTGTGAGGTTCGAGAGCTGGAGCTCGTGACCGCCGACCTCGACGAGCACGCGGGGGCCGGCGGCGCGATCGGGAAGCGTGAGCGCGGGCTTGGGATCCTTGTCGGGCTTCGACTCCTTGTCGTCGGGCCTCGAGTCCTTGGGGCGCTCGTGCACGACGGCCGCTGAGGGCTTGTCGTCGCGGAGCCCCTGGTATGAGGCGGAGCGCAGCATGCCGCCGGCTGTCCATTCGCGGAACTCGACCTCGACGACGAGCGCGGGCTCGCAGAACGCTGCCCCGCGCGGTGGGGCCGCCGTGCTCGGGCTGAACGGCGAGTCGGGGCGCGCCAGCGGCGCGAGGAGGCGGGCGAGCCGGTCGAGGTCGGCGTCGGTGAACCCGGTCCCGACACGGCCGACGTAGCGGAGCTCTGGACCGTCGTCGTGGATGCCGAGCAACAGAGCGCCGATGACTCCGGCGCGCCGCCCGCTGCCGGGCGTCCAGCCGCCGACGACGAACTCCTCGCGGTTCACGTTCTTGAGCTTCAGCCAGCTGCCGTCGCGCCGGCCCGGGCGGTAGGTGCTGTCGAGGCGTTTGGCGAGGACGCCCTCGAGACCGCCGACGCGGCTCGCCTCGAGCACGTCGTGCAGTCGGCCCGCGAGCTGTGGCGGCGTCTGCCAATGCCGGCCGTTGAGCGCGAGCTCGCTCAGCGCGGCGCGGCGTTCGCGGTAGCTCTGAGCCATCAAGGAGTGGCCGTCGAGCCAGAGCAGGTCGAAGATCACGTAGGTGACCGGGACGGTCTGCGCCAAGCGTCTCGCGGCGGCTGTCGAGGTCACGTGCATCCGCCGCTGCAGCTCGCCAAAGCTGGGGCGTCCGCTCGCGTCGAACGCGACGATCTCGCCGTCGAGCACGGCGCGGCGTGAGCGCAGTGCGCGACCGAGGTCCGCGAGCTCGGGGTAGCGTGGCGTGATCTCGGCGAGACTGCGACCCTCGATGCGCAACCGCCCCGGCTCGGAGTAGAGGATTGCGCGGACGCCGTCCCACTTGACTTCGTAGGCCCATTTGGTGTCGTCTTTGGGCAGCGGTCCGACGCTCGCGAGCATCGGCACGATGGCCTCGGGCATCGCCTCGGCCTCGGCGTCAGCCGCTGCGTCCATGCGGTGGATCATCCATTCCTTCGGCTCCGCCTCGTCGCTGATCGCAAAGAGCGCGTAGCGCGCCTGGATGCGTTCACCGTCGAGCGCGACCTCGACCTTGCGCGGCTCCCACTTCAGCGGGCGGTAGGTGCCGCGATCCCAGATCGACATCGTGCCGGCGCCGTAGTTGCCGGCCGGTATCTCGCCCTCGAAGTCGAGGTACTCGAGCGGATGGTCCTCGGTGTGCGGCGCGATCAGGTTGACCGCGGGCTTCAGCGGCATGCCGCGCGGGAGCGCCCACGAGACGAGGACGCCATCGTGCTCGAGGCGCAGATCCCAGTGCAGGCGGCGCGCCGAGTGCTCGTGAATGACGAAGCGCGGAGCGTCTGCGGGCGCGTGGGCGGCGCGATCCTCGCTGCCCTCGCTGCCCTCGCTGCCGGCCGGCTCGGCCGTGTGCTCGAAGTCGCGCCGCTTGCGGTAGCCCTCGAGTCGGCCGGCGGCGCGGCCGGGCGTCACGACTTCTGCGCGACCTTGCGTGGGCTCTGTGGCGGCTTACGCGCTTTGGCTTTGGGCGCCGCAGGCTTGCCGGCCTCGCCCTGACGCTTGGCCACCGCGTCGACGCTTGCCTGGAGCGCCGCCATCAGATCGGGAACGGCCGCGGGCTCGCGCGGCGCGGGCGCGATCGCGATCTCCTCGCCCGCGACCTTGCGCTCGATCAGTCCCAGCACCGCCTCGCGGTAATCGTCGCGGTAGCGGCTCGGCTCGAATGGGCCTGAGAGCATCGCCACCAGCTGGCGCGCGATGTCGAGCTCGCGCTCTGAGACCTCGGCGTCGGCGGCGGGGGCGGTGTCGAGCGACGCGGGCGAGACGATCTCGTCGGCGTAGACCAGCGTCTCCATCACGAGCTGCCCGTCCTTGACCCGCAGGGCGACGAGGTGCTCCTTCTGGCGCAGGACGAAGCGCCCGATCGCGGCCTTGCGCGCTTCGTCCATCGCGTCGACCATCAGGCGGTAGGCCTTCGCGGCACCGGTCGCCGGCGCAACGTAGTAGGGCTGGTCGAACATCAGCGGGTCGATCTCGTCGAGGTCGACGAATTGCTCGATCTCGATCAGCCGCGTCTTCTGCGCCGCGAGCGCGTCGAGCTCGTCGGACTCGATCACGACGTACTGGCCGGGCGCGAACTCGAAGCCCTTGACCAGATGCTCGAAGGGGACCTCCTCGCCGTCGGCGCTGCAGACGCGCTTCTGCTGGATCCGTGCGCGGTCTGAGTCGTGCAGCTGGTGGAACTGCACCGACTTGCGCTGCACGGCGTTGTAGAGCTTGACCGGTACGTTGACCAAGCCGAACGAAATCGAACCACTCCAGATCGAACGCGCCACCGCAATCCGCCTTTCCTATGGGGCTGCGCGGGCGAAACTGCGCGGCAGCGGCCCCGCCCGAGCGAGTCAATGTAGCAGCGTGGGCCGGGTGTACCCGCAAGCCGGCGTGCGCACGCGCGCAAGCGCTCACCAATGGGTAGCGTCCCCTGCGATGCAGCGTTTGCGGGCCCTCACAGCGCCAGCCTGGATCGTCGGCGGCGCCGTGGCATTGCGGCTCGTCGTGCCGTTCGGCTTCGTCAGCTACGACACGCTGTATTCGCTGGTCTGGGGCCAGCAAATCGCCCGCGGGCAGACGCCGACCTACGACCTCGTGCTGGCGCCGACGCCGCATCCGCTGGCCGAGCTGCTCGGGGTGATCCTGGCGCCGCTCGGTGCGGGCGCGACGCTTGGGATCGTCGTGGCGCTCGCCTACCTCGCGCTGTCGGCGCTCACCTATCTCGTCTACCGCCTAGGCGCGGCCTGGTTCTCGCGGGTTGTCGGGATCGCCGCGGCGGCGCTATTGATCACGCGCTACGAGGTGCTGAGCTACGGCGTTCGCGCCTACGTCGACATCCCTTACACGGCGCTCGTGCTCGCGGCGCTGCTGGTCGAGACAAGGCGCCGGCGCGCTGGCTGGCCGGTCATCGCCCTGCTCGACCTCGCCGGGCTGCTGCGGCCCGAGGCGTGGCTCTTTGCCGGCGTCTACTGGCTCTATCTCGTGCGCGCCAGGCGCAGCCCGCGCGAGCTCGCCGGGCTGGCGGCGCTCGCCGCGCTGGCGCCGGTCGTGTGGCTGCTTTCAGACCTCGCGATCACCGGCAACCTGCTGTGGTCGCTCAGCCACACGCGATCGACTGCGGCCACGCTCAAGCGCCCACGCGGTCTCGTGAGCTTTCCCTATACCGGGGCGCGGCGCCTCGGCGAGGTGCTCGGCCCCGATGGCCTCGTCGCCGCCGCGATCGGCGGCGTGCTCTCGCTCTGGCTCCTGCGCTCGCGCGCCCTGCTCGGCTTCGCCGCCGGCGTCCTCGCGATCATCGCGTTTGCGATCGTCGCGAGCTCCGACCTGCCGATCGATGACCGCTACACGTTCGTCGCGGTTTCGCTGCTCACGATCTTCGCCGGCGCCGGGCTGTTCGGCTGGCGCCTGCTCGACCGCGATCATCCGCAGCGGCGGCTCTGGCAGGGGGCGTCGATCGTGATCGCGATCGCGATCGTCGCGTTCATCCCGTGGAACGTCGTTCGCCTGCGCGAGACGTTCACGAGCTCCAACCCCGCGAAGCAGAGCCTGCGCGGTCAACTGCGGATCCAGAACGATCTCGTCGCGCTCGTTAAGAGCCACGCGATCACGCTGCGATGCGGACCGATCGGCGTCCCCTACCACACGCCGATCCCGCTTTTGGCGCTGCGCCTGCACACGAGCCCGGCGAACATCGTCGCGAAGGAGATCACGCGCGGCACCTTCATCCAGGCGGCGAATGCCGCGGTGCTCCGCACCTACCTGCTCGACCCGAACGATCCCGCGACCACCTATGCGCCGCCGAGCGGGTTCCGCCTGACGGCGTCGAACCGGTCCTGGCGCGTCTATGAGCGCTGCGGCTGAGCGGCGTCGGGCGCGCATCCCCGGCCCGGAGGGCCCGATAAAAGAAGTTTTAGTGGACCGTGCACCCGCCGTCGAGGTGCGTCGCGCAGTGCCTTACGCCGACTGGGACTCAAGTCAGGGAACTCCCACCGCGCCTGCCGGGACCCGCTTAAGGCTGCTTCCTTCCGGACCTGACCTGGTTCACGAACCGACACCGCGGGGGACCCTAACCATCAACGCCCCGGCCGGCGGGGCGTGCCGCGCGACACGCCCCTCGGGAGGGGATTCGGCCCCGCTATAGCGGATTGCGGATTCAGGGCACCGCTAACTCCCCGCCTAGCACGGTCCAGCGGGGATGGTAGTGGTTAGTAGTTCTCGATGAGCAGGAAGTAGAGCGCCTCGTACTTGAGCAGCCAGCCGAAGGTGAACGCCATGTAGCGCTCGATGAAGCCGGGCAGGCGGCCGGAGATCAGGATGGTGAACCAGGCGAGGACGTCGAGAACGAAAAACACGAGCACCAGCACGGCCACGACGATGTAGGCCGGGATGATGTAGATGAAGCGGAAGAACGCCTTCAGCCGGCTGTACTTGAGCTTGCGCTCGGGAATCGTGACGTGCACCGGGTACTCCGGGTACTCGCCGCCGCCGAACGGCGGGTAGACGTCGACCAGCAAGAACATGTAGGCGGCCATGCGCAGCTGGAAGCGCACGAAGCCGGAGACGAAGCTGTAGAGGCCGGCCGGGTAACGACCGGTCACGATCATCGCAAACCAGGTGATGATCACGGCGAGGACCGCGACGATCTCGTAGACGTAGCCGAAAACCAGCACCGGAATCACGAGGATCCAGCGGAAAAACGTGGTCAGCCGGCTGTGCTTCGGCGGAAAGTCGACGGACACGGCAGGCGTGCGGAGACCGTCGATCGGTGCGTCGGTGGTGCTCAAGTGGGACCCCCTCTTCGCTCGTGCCGCGCAATGTGGACAGCTATGCCGGAGGGTTCTAGCACAGCCACGCCGATCAGGAAGGGCGCCGGCGCACAGCCCCTACAATCCGCGTTCGCCGGGCGCGTAGCTCAGTGGGAGAGCGCTCGCTTCACACGCGAGAGGTCGCTGGTTCGAAACCAGCCGTGCCCATGGGAAAGGCCTGCCAATAGGGGGTTGTTTAGGCCGTAGATTTTGTTTCTGTCGTACGCGAGCGCTGTCGTCGGAGCACCTGCTCTGTCGAACCCGATAACGGCCGGCGCGTCGATCGGCGCACGAGAGAGCCTCGCTCACTACGTTCAGGACACGGCAGCTATGGGGCGGTATATGTGAAGGGCCGCACCGCTGTTGTAGGTTTGCGCGTCGACGAGCTCGAGCCGGAGCGGCGCGGCAAGATCGTTGAATAGCGGCAGGCCGTCCCCGAGTGCGACGGGCTGGAGTATGAGCCGGTACTCGTCGACCAGTCTGAGTTTCGAGAGGGACTGCGCGAACGCGGCGCCTCCCCAGGCGATCATCTCGTTGCCCGCCTGGCGCTTCAGTTCGGTGATCTCGGTTGCCAGGTCACCGCTTGCGATCCGTGTCTCAGCCCACTCGGCGCGCCCAAGTGTCTTGGAGAACACGACTTTGGGAATGTTGTTCATCGGGACGGCGTATACGTCGTCGGACGCGGGCCAGAACTCGGCCATCTCCTCGTAGGTGTTGCGTCCCATCAGATGAAGGTCGACATTGCCGAACCAGTCGAGCTTGCGTTGCTTGAGCTCTGGATCCTCAGGCGGGAGTCCCCAGCCGCCCGCGCCGAACCGCCCGGGGCGAGCTACGAGTCCATCGAGGGATACCCCCATCGACAATACGAGCTTCCGCATGGCTTCTCCTCAGGTTATAATGCACCGATCGGTGCACTATAACGCGACATTGAATCGGACGTTCTTCGCGCTATCCGATCCGACGCGACGTGAGATCCTCGATCGCCTCGCGGGCGCCCCGGCCACTCTGAGCGAGCTCGCCGCCCAGTTCGGGCTGACGCTCAACGGCGTCAAGAAGCATGTCGGGATCCTCCAGGACGTCGACCTCGTCGCTACCGCGAAGGTCGGGCGTACCCGCGAGTGCCGGCTCGGTCCGTCGCAGCTCGCCGACGCGGCGCGGTGGATCGAGGAGTACAGGCGTGGCTGGGAGCTGCGCCTCGACCGCTTCGGGGCATACGTGGAGGATCACCAACGATGACCGACGAACTGCGCTACGAACGCATCATCGGAGCACCCCCCGAAGTGGTCTTCGATGCCTTCACTAGTGCCGGCGGCCAACTCGCGTTCTACGACGAGAAGGACCGAGGATGGACCGTGCACTCCGAAAGCGAGGTCCGCGTCGGCGGCGCCTGGACGATCCTCTTCGGCCCTGGGCCTGGACAGCTCTACCGCCACCGCCACGTGTTTATCGCGATCGACCGTCCGCGATGCCTTCTGCTCTCCACCACCGAAACGCGGCTGGACGGCACGACCCTGCAGTTCGAGACCGAGTTCACCTTCGAAGAATGCGACCGCGGGACGAGGATGACGATGATCCAGCGCGGCATCCCAACCGACGAGCTCCGAGCCGAGCACAGCCGTGGCGTCCCGAACGCGTTCGATCGACTCGAGCGACACATAGGCAGCCAAGCCACGCGCCCGACATGACTCCTTCGCGCTGAGCTCAACGCGATGGCATGCCGCGTGATCAACGCTAACGAGTCCGTCGCGCTCGGCAACATGAATCCCATGCCCGCCTTGCTCTAAGAAACGTAACCCCAGCCCGGTCGACCGAACACGCACACGGCGCGGACAGCGGGTCTCCTGAGCCTGGACGCTACCGCGTCGGACGACCAGCAGGAGCTCACGAGCGTGCCAGGCCCGCGGCTGCTTCGGCACCAAAGCGAGCGTGCGCGAACCCCCACCCCTGGCGCTCGCTCAGCGCGACAGGCAGTCGCCGGAACCGACCAACACGTCGGCGATCCCTCGAGGGTCGTCTTTAGCGGGATTCCGCCGACGCGATCGGTCGAGGCAGGCTCGAGACGTAGTCGTCCCCGAAGACTCTGACGTGCTTCGCGTATTCGGCGTCGGTAAAGAGTTTGGCGTTGGGCTTGACCATGCCGTTGATGACGGCGATCTGGGGCCGGTCGAAGCCGCGCGCGGCGAGCTCGTCTGGGGAGCCGTTGTCGAGGATGCAGAAGAGCCTGTAGTGCTGGCGCCCGGGACCGGTGACCCTGATCTCGTAGTAGCCGCCCATCGCGCCGTGCATCGCCTCCCACTTGCCACCGCCACTGAACGCCGGAGGCGGTGCCGCGCGAACGGCCTCAAGTACAGCGAGGGCCGTGGCCTCGACCTTCGCCGGGCACACGTCAAGGAAGTCGTCCGCCGGAACGCGGCCGTCTTTGCTCTTGTAGTAGACGACTCCCCAGGCCACGGCTCCGACCGTACGTCGTCGTCCGGACGAGCGTCCGCTTCGTTCGGGGCGCTAAGCAGCGCGCGGTGTACGCGCGGGTCGGGGCGTCGGCTTACGAGGCACGATGCGGACGTCCGCGTCGAGCGCGTCCGCCATCGCCACCACGGTGCGCAGCTCGGGGTTCGAGGGTGCCGTGAGGAGTCGGCGAATGCTCGCCGGGTGCTTGTCGATCTCGCGCGCGAGCTCAGCCTTGGTCAGACCTTGCTCCGCACGTAGGGTGTCCAGCTTGTTGACGATCGCGTCGATCTGGGAGATCTCACGCCGCTGGCGCTCGAACTCCTCACGGAACACGGGGTCCTCGCGCAGGCGCTTCGCCAGACGACGGTCGTGGTGACGAGTGTCGAGCCTAGTGTTGCTTGCGGTGTCTGCCATGACAATCAAAGGCTAGCGTAGCATAAGTGTTACGCCTGATAGAGCCGGACCCCGCCTCGGTCGGGCCCCTGAACAGCCATCGCGCCATATCGTCGAATGGGCAGTTCTAGAGCCCCAACTGCCCGAACTCCCGGTAAATGAACGCAAACTACGGGAAATTGCCATTTGCGCCCTGCCCGGAGAATGGCCCGATTTGCAGGTAGAACCGGCGATTCGGCGCGGAGTGACGTATCGCTTCACACGCGAGAGGTCGCTGGTTCGAAACCAGCCGTGCCCATGGGAAAGATCCTGTAAATCGATGGTTTTCGGTGCATGCACCACATCCCGAGTCCCTACAGCGACGCGGACGCGATCGTCTGGCTCGACAGCCAGGAACCAAGCCGGCTGGCTCGACTCGAACTCGCCGTGGCAGACCCGGCCGACGAGCACCTGCTCGGTGCGATCGGCGCCTCGAACATCAACCTGACGCATCTCACCGCGAGCGTCGGCTACTGGCTCGCACCGCCTGCACGCGGCCATGGCCACGCGACTAACGCGCTGCGAGTGTTCGCCCGATGGTTGTTTGATGAGATCGGGCTAGCACGGCTAGAACTGACAACCAACCCGGATAACGCGGCGTCCCAGCGCGTCGCTGAGCGCTGCAGGTTTCGCCAGGAGGACCATCTACGCTCGCACATGCGCTTCCACTACACCACCGGCGAGCGTCGCGACTCGCTCATCTGGGGCCTGCTACCCGACGAGTTCGTCTGAGCGAGTCGCACCTTTCGGACCTGTTGCGACCTCGGCCACACGCGACACTCGCATTTCGGCGATGTGGTGAGCGAGGTGTAGCGTGCGGCCCGTGAGCATTCGGCAGCTCTCAACGCGAGCGGTGTATCAGAACCCATGGATGCGTGTCCGTGAGGACGAGATCGAGCGAGCTGACGGCAGCACCGGCATCTACGGAGTGGTCGAGAAACCCGACTTTGCGCTGATCATTCCCCGCGACCGTGACGGTGGGCTGTGGCTGGTCGAGCAGTACCGCTACCCTGTCGCTGATCGCTTCTGGGAGTTCCCCCAAGGCTCATGGGAACAGCAGCCCGATGCGGACAGCGCGGCACTCGCCCGCGGCGAGCTACAAGAAGAAACCGGCCTCAAGGCCGAATCGCTCGACCACCTCGGCCACCTCTACGAGGCTTACGGTTACTGCACGCAGGGATTCGATGTATGGCTCGCAACAGACCTCGAACAAACCCCCACGTACCGGCACGTCGAAGAACAAGACATGCGCGTGCGCAAGGTCACCCGAGATGACTGGGAGGCGATGCTCCGCGCCGGCGAGGTCAAGGACGCCCCCTCGATCGCCGCCTACGGACTCCTACTGCTCAACGAAAAGCCTTAGATCAGCGGACGGCACTTGGGCGATTCAATGCGCGTAGCCACCTAGGTAACGACGACATCCTTCAGTTCAACCAGAGTGTCGATGCGATGGTGAGCCTGTGAAAAGTCGTGTGCTTTTGTGAAGTCGTTGTAGACAATGACGCAGTCAATACCCGCCGCGACAGCGGAGTTCAGCCCTCTGGATGAATCCTCTACGACCAGGGTCTCTTCTTTGGTGGCTCCGAAGCGCTCCAAGCCGGTCAGATATGGCTCCGGGTGCGGCTTGGCGAGCCCGTAGTCTTCGCGAACCAGGACGAAATCCATGAATTGCGTGATTTGCCGCTTTTCATGGATGAGTTCAAAATCCGCACGCTTGGCAGTCGTCACGATGGCCATGCGGACGTATTGCGACAGTTCGGCGAGAGCTTCGACGACGCCATCGATCTCAATGGCTTCTGTCCTCAGATATTCCTGGTAGTAACCATCACGGGCCTCGCGCTGCCTGCTGATGGTCTGCTCATCAATTCCTGCGGCCCTGGCTTGGGCCCACGTGCCGGATCCCTGGCTCATGTCCCGGAGGTATTGATCCTTGTCCAACGTCAGACCAACGTCCGCCAGGGCGCGTTCGCCGGCTTTGTAATACCAGAACTCGGTGTCCACCAGAACACCATCATGATCGAACAGTATGTACCTCTTCACGCTTGATCATCTCCGGTGGCTAGCGCAACCAGGCGAAACGGGCCAGCATATTTGCGACGCATTGTCGGTGATAGCTCGTTCCAAACTGACTCCATGACAGACGCGGGCAGTCAGTCGCGGAGGAGGTTGGCGACCCGTTCGGCTGCGGTGAGCTCCGCGGCCTCAAACGATCGCTGAGTCAGCGTCTCAGCAAGAAGGATGTAGCGGGTGGCGGTCGCGATCCGGACCTCGTCGGTCATGAGGGGGGGCGCTCCGTCGCCGCGGAACCCTCGCTCCACCATCCACTCTCGCAGCGGTTCCTTGTCGAGTGCTCGCTGATCCTGGTTCTTTCGGAAGAGCTCGTCGTAGCTGTCGGCGTACCAGTAGCGCGAGCTGTCAGGCGTGTGCACTTCGTCCATGAGCACGATCTCGTCACCCAGTAGACCCAACTCGTACTTCGTATCGACCAGGATCAGGCCTCGTCGGGCCGAGACTTCGGTGCCCCGAGCGAACAGCCGGAAGCAGACGTCGGCGCACCGGTCGAATAGGTCCGCGGTCACAAGACCCTCGGTGATCGCGTCGTCGCGACTGAGGTTTCGATCATGCACCTCGAACTTGGTCGATGGGGTCAGGATCGGAGCCTCCAACCGCTGGTTCTTTCGAAGCCCGTCGGGCATCAGGTTGCCGCCAATGTTCCGCGCGCCCGCCTCGTAGTTGAACCACAACGATGTCTTCGTTACGCCCGTGATGTAGGCGCGAACAACGAATTCAAGCGGCACCGGAGCGCACTCGCGGACGCGTACGACGTTCGCGTCAGAGACCTCCAGAAGGTGGTTCGAGACGATGTCGGAGGTGGCATCGAACCAGTAGTTCGCTATCTCGTTGAGGACCTGTCCCTTGAACGGGATAGTCCCGAGGAGCCGGTCGAACGCCGACAACCGGTCGGTGGTCACGATCGTGCGAACGTCGCCATCGACGTAGCTGTCACGCACTTTGCCCTCGTGGCGAACACCAAGGTGACCGAAGTCCGTTCGCTCGAGCGTGCCGAGCAGTTCCCTCACAAGCCTCGCATCGGAGAGCAATGGTGTCCCCCCTTTGATCAGCAGCGGCGACTCCATGACGCCGTCCTTCTCGATCATCCGGTCCATTGCGTCAACCCGGCCAGCCGCCTGCCGGGCCGCCTCCGTCAGACGTCGACGATGCTCGACCAGCCGCGCCCGTCGCGCGCTTCGATCAGTGGCGTCGACGATGGCGGCGACATCCTCCAGCGGCATACCGACGTCCCGCAACGCGGCAAGCGTGCGCGCTCGCGGCAGCTGGCCCAGGCCGTAGCGGCGCTAGCCGGTGCGATCATCGACCTCGACCGGCACGAGCAGGCCGATCTGGTGGTAATGCCGCAACGTCTCAACCGTCAGCCCCGACAGTTGCGCGAACGCGCCGACACCGACCAACTCACCCGAGTCCACACCAGGAGTATCCAACCCTCGACCGCCCGAGAGTCAAGGCGGGTAGCTGCAACAGCGATCGAGCGACGAGCCCAGCCTGTTGTCACCGTCCAGCCACCGAGCGGTTTGCGCATCTCATAAATCAGTCAGTAGATCGAGTCGCACGTTTCTCGGAGCGGCTACGCCCAACAACCCGAGCCCATGCCCCTCCACAGCGGTGTCACAGTGGACGACCGACCGGTCGTCACGGCGCCCGATGAATGGGCAGCTGACGCGCCTCAACTGCCCGAACTCCCGGTAAATGAACGCAAACTACGGGAAATTGCCGTTTGTGCCCTGCCTCGAGAATGACCTTGTTTGCAGGCAGAACGGGCGTTTCGAGACCGACAGACGTATCGCTTCACACGCGAGAGGTCGCTGGTTCGAAACCAGCCGTGCCCATGGGAAAGACCTGCAAATAGATGATTTTGGGCCGAAAAGGTGGCTTCCGGTGCACGCGAGCGCTCTCGTGCAACGGTGTCCCATAATCGAGCCGGTGTACGGCGACTACGGAATCGGAAACTCAGGCGCTTCCGTCGCGCGCGTCGCTCGCGGGCCCTGATCAGTGAGACGCGTCGCGCGTAGTTGTGTCGTGTGGGAGCACGACTTGCGCGGCTTGATCGGGTGTGACGTGCGGGTAGAGCGTTCGCAGCACGGCGATCGCGGCGATGCCTCCCACGAGTTCGGCTGCGACGAATCCTGGGACGGATGCGGGTGCGATGCCGGCGAACGTGTTGGAGAAGATCCTGCCGATGCTGACGGCGGGGTTGGCGAAGCTGGTTGAGCTGGTGAAGAAGTAGGCGGCGCCGATGTACGCGCCGACGGCGGCGGGCGCGGCGTTGCCGCGTGTGGTTCGAGCGAGCGCGAAGATGACGAGCAGCAGGCCGAGTGTCGCGATGACTTCGGCGAGGAGGTGTGAGGGGGAGGCGCGGTGTTTGGTTGAGATCGTGATCGCGGTTTGGGCGAACATCGCGTTGGCGGTGATCGCGCCGGTGATGCAGCCGGCGATCTGGGCGGGTGTGTAGGCGAGCGCGTCGCGCCAGCGCAGACCGCCGAAGCTCGCGTCGACGAGTGAGACGACGGGGTTGAAGTGTCCACCGGAGACAGGGCCGAACATGAGGATGATCGTGAACAGGCCGGCTGCGGTCGCGGCGGCGTTCTCGAGCAACTCGAGACCGGCATCGGTAGGTGAGAGTCGCGCCGCGGCGATCCCAGAGCCGATCACGACCGAGGCGAGGAACGCCGAGCCGAGATATTCCGCGAGCAGGCGTCGGGGTAGGGCGGGCGTGCTCACGAAGGGACGATGCGCTCGGCGATGAGTTGCTTGACGCGTTGCTCGATCGTGTCGCGGACCTCGCGGACCTCGCCGATTGGCCTTCCGGCGGGGTCGGGGAGATCCCAGTCCTCGACCGTGGTTGGGACGTAAGGGCAAGCGTCACCGCAGCCCATCGTCACGGCCAGGTCGGCGCGCTGCTGCATCTCGACGGTCAGCTTCTTCGGTGTGCGACTGGATAGATCGATGCCGACCTCGCGCATCACCTCGACCACCTCGGGCCACACCTGCTCACCCGGATTCGTGCCTGCCGACTCGGCTTCGGCACCGGGAGGCGCGTCGCGCTCGAAGAACGCTTGCGCCATTTGTGAGCGACCGGCGTTGTGATTGCAGACGAACAGCACGTAGGTCATCGCTCCTCCTGGAGCCGACTAGCGTGGGCAACGACCACGCGCAGAGTATTAGATTGACAGTTATCATTTCAATCGATATAAGTAGGTCGATGACCGTCGATTTGCTGCTCTCCCCGAAGACCAAGCGCCCGGCGGGTGAGCCGTGCTGCGAGCCGGTCGTCTACCCCGACGTCGAGCGCGAACAGGCCGCGCGGATGGCAACGATCGCCAAGGCGCTGGGTGACCCGGTGCGCGTGCAGCTCGTCGACGTGTTGCGAAAGCATGCTGGCAAGGTCTGTGTCTGCGAGCTCGTGCCGCTGTTTGATCTCCAGCAGCCGACCGTGTCCCACCACCTCAAGGTGCTGCGCGACGCCGGCATCGTCGGCTCCGAGCGACAGGGCCTGTGGGCCTACTACTACGTGATCCCTGACGCGCTCGAGGAGCTGTCCGCGTGGCTGAGCTGAACGACATCCGCGAAACAGTCCGTAAGCGCTATGCCGCAGCCGCCAAGGCAGCGACTAGCGAGGGTGCCGATGGTTGCTGTGACGGGCCGAGTACCCGTAGCCCTGCCGACGCGACCGGCGTGTTCGGCAGCGAGCTTTATGACACCACCGAGACCGACGGCGCACCAGAAGCCGCGATCGCGACGTCGCTCGGCTGCGGCGTACCGACCGCAGTCGCCGTGCTACGCGAAGGGGAGACCGTGCTCGACCTCGGCTCAGGCGGCGGTGCCGACGTCCTGATATCCGCCAAGCGCGTCGGAGCGACAGGGAAAGCGATCGGCATCGACATGACCGACGAGATGCTCGCCCTCGCCCGCGCCAACGCAACCGCCGCCAGCGTGACCAACGTCGAGTTCATCAAGGGCTACCTCGAGACAATGCCACTCCCAGACGCCAGCGTCGACGTCGTCATCTCCAACTGCGTCATCAACCTCTCCGGCGACAAACCCAAAGTCATCGCCGAAGCAGCCCGCGTCCTCCGCCCCGGTGGACGGTTCGCCGTCTCCGACGTGATCGCCGACCTCGATCTGGACGAGGCCACCAAAGCGGCTATGGCGGAATGGACTGGCTGCATCGCCGGCGCGCTCACCGAACAGGAATTTCGTCGCGCGCTGACTGATGCCGGGTTCGAAGCGGTCGAGATTACTCCCAGCCACGCCGTGCACGAGCACGCCAGCGCCGCGATCATCCGCGCGAAAAAGCCGCTCGCCGAGACCTGCTGCACGCCAGACGCGCTCGTCGAATGCTGCGATCCCGCAGCCAACGAGGCCTGTTGCGGCGAAGCCTCGGCTGATGGCGCCAGCTGCGGCTGCAAGTCCTAACCTCCAGCAGCATCAGCGGTTCCTCGGTCATGGTCTCCGTCAAAGTCGGTCCAACAAGAGACGCTCAGCGGAGCCTCGTGGTACGGGCAGTTTTGGAGCTCCAACTGCCCGAACTTCCGGTAAATGAACGCAAACTACGGGAAATTGCCATTTGCGCCCTGCCCGAGAAATGGGCCTGATTTGCAGGCAGAACAGGCGTTTTGGCGCGGGGTGACGTATCGGTTCACACGCGAGGGGTCGCTGGTTCGAAACCAGCCGTGCCCATAGGAAGGCGCTGCAAAGCGATGATTTTTAAGTCGTGTCGTTGCCGTTGCACGTGAGCGCTCTCGCGCGACGTTGTCTCGTGGTTACGCTGTGCGAGCGCAGTTTGGGGTCTGCGCGTCCCGCGGAGTCAGCACTGTCCTAGTGGCCGGATGCGAGCAGCAACAGATCGAACATGGCCATGGCGGTGCAGGCCAGGCTGAGCGCCATCACGATCAAAGCGCTCGTGCGATCGACGCCGATGTCAGTGGGACTCATAGCCGCCGAGCCTGACCGGCGCAGTCAGATCCTCCCGTAGCGCTGCGTGCGTGATCCTCTCTCTAGGGCCGTCGTGGGAGTCGTTGCCCGGCCCGAAGAGCTCGAACACGATCAGAGCCTGGCGGACCAGCACCAGGGCGACCAGCGCGAACGCCATCAGCCAGGCCGCGTGGTCGAGGTGATCGCCAAGCGCATGCTCCACGGCAACGACGACGAGCGCGAGCAAGACTGGCACGAGTGGGGCTATCAGCGACGCGAGCGACGGTCTGTTGTGAACAGGGCTCCGCACCGCCTCGCCGGTAGCCCGCGAGGCGAACGCGGCGAGGCCGATCCCGAGATACGCGGCAAACCAGCCGGTGTCGATCAGGCCCGGGCTCGTGTAGCTGGATGAAGCGGTCAGGTAGGTGTAGGTGCTGTCTGAGAGCGCCATCACGAGCAGCGCGGCGAGCAGGCACCACAGCGATAGCCGGTCACCGCTCGTCATGCCGCGGATCGCAAGCACGATGAAGAACACGATCACCACGTCACCGAACGGATAGGCCAGCGCCACGATTCCCGCCCAGGTGCCGGGATTGCTGCTGCGCCAAAGCGGACCGAAAACGAGCGTCCAGCTGAGGAACAGCAGCGCGGTGGCGACGACCAGGCCGTCGAAAACCGAACGCGTCTTGCGCGTTCCGCTGCCGTGCGTCGCCGGGTGCACGACCAGCGCGGCGACCACGACGGGAATTGCGCTCAGATAGCCGACATCCGCCCAGGAAACGACCGGCACGGCCACGTTTGCGATCAGCGCGTAGTAGCCCCAGATCATCTCGGCGAGCGCCCAGCAGGCCGTGGCACAGCCAAGCAACGTCCAAAACAGCCGCATCCGCCCGTCGTGGCGAGCCCGGGCTCGCCAGCACAGCACGCACGCGCTCAGCGCCGCGATCGGCGTGAATCCGTCATCGACCCAGAGCGCCACGCGAACGCCGCCGATCCGCAGCCCGACCCAGACCGCAAACGCGGCCGACGCAAGCGCGCCCAGACCGACTGCCCCGAGAAACCGCGGGCGCGTGACAACGCGCTCCATAACACAACAATCGACACAAGAGCTGGACCCCTTGATCGCCGCCCCAGCGAGACAGCACCCGCGTGATCGCTCTCACAGAAAGCGACCACGCCGTGAGCGCGTTGTCGCTCTGGATTTTGCGACAGCGTCCGCGCTGAGCAGCAGTGTGCCTGGCAGTCGCTGGAGACTTTCGCAGTTGCCCGCCGGGCAATGCGGTTCAGTCGCGCTCGAGGAGCGCCGTGCGGATCGCCTGGTCGAAGGTCGTGCGTGGCGCTCCGAGGAGGTTCCAGATGCGGTCGTCGTGAGCGATCGTCGGGATGCGAAGGCCTTCGACCAGCGGGCGCGCGACGGCCACACTTGCGGGCGTGACGAGGTAGAGCCATAGCGACGAGAGCCGCGGGGTCAAGAACGGCACCTCGACGAGGACCGGATGCTTTCCGCGTAGCCGCGCGACTCGTTCCATCATCGTCCGGTAGGTCATCACCTCGGGTCCGCCGAGATCAAAGGTCTGGTCATAGGTGGCCTCATTGCCACCAACGCTGACGAGCACCGCCAGCACATCCGCGAGCGCGACGGGCTGCGTCTCGACTGAAATCCAGCGGGGGCAGATCATGATCGGCAGTCGCTCGACGAGCGCGATGATCGTCTCGAATGCCGCGCTTCCGGCGCCCACGATCATTGCCGCTCGCAGGACTGTCACCGGAACGCTCCCGGCCTTGAGCATGGTTGCGGTCTCGGCCCTGCTTCGCAGATGCGGCGACAGCTCGTCGGCGGCTTCGCCCAGCCCTCCGAGATAGACGATCTGGCGTGCGCCGCCGGTCGCTGCGCCGCCAGCGACCGCTGTCGCTGCCGCGCGATCGAGCGCTTCGAAGCCGTCACTGCCCAGTGAGTGCACGAGGTGGTAGACGACGTCGACACGGTCGAGTGCGAGACGCATCGCGTCGCTATCTGTCGCATCGGCAGCGATCCAATCGACCCCGGTATCCGCGACTGGACCGGGAGTCCTCGCAATACCGACGACGTCGTGCTCGGCTGAGAGCGCCACTGTGAGCGGCCGCCCAATGGTGCCGCTCGCCCCGACGACGGCAACGCGCACTCAGCCCGCCTCGCGCGCGACATATGTCAGGAAGCGTCTGCCAACGAGGTCATGCAGCAACAACTCGATCCGCCACAGCGGGCCGGGCAGCAACGGAGCGAAACCGACGACCTCGACAGCAACATGAACACCGTCGGAGCGCCACTCGATAGTCCCGCCTGGCCGGCGCGCGAACAACCCACCGAGAATCATGCGACGACCGTCCACAAGCGGGCCAAAACGCAACAGGACCGGCCATACACCAAGCACACGCAGCGCGTCGCTCGAGAACCACACCACGCCAAACGTAACCCGTCGCGTCGCGTCCCAGTACAACTGCTCGAGCCGCAGCCAATCCACGCCTGCTGCGATCGACGCACGCTGACGCGTATCAACCGTGCCGCTCGCGTGCATCTCGCTGACACTCTCCATCCACAACAGAGGCTACGCCCAACCACCCAACGCTGGCACTCCCTGCTCACCGAGCCGATCACGACGGTGAACCCACGAAGCCTGGAGTCCGCCGACAGGCTGCTGGGAGCTCGCAACGACCGGACCGGAGCTGTGTCGCGCAGGCCAACGCGACGACTAATCGAATGGGCCACTGGCGCCCTTCAGTGGCCCAAACTCCCGTGAAACACACACAAACTCCGTAAAATCGGTTTCGGACGGTCGAGTCACATACCTCGGACTTGCAGGCAAATCAGGAGTTTTCGCGTAGGGTGACGTATCGCTTTACACGCGAGAGGTCGCTGGTTCGAAACCAGCCGTGCCCATAGGCAAAATACCTGCAAAACGGCTATATTTGCTTGACTAGCTCCGGTTTAGTCGGGGGATCTACTCCGGTTTGATCGGCTATATCACTCCGGATTGGTCGGTGTCGTGCTGTAATCTATCTGCATTGCGCTGATCCCGCGAGGTATCGAGCCCGAGCTGCGGGACATTCTGACGGTGAGCCGCGCCGCGGCTATCACGGGCCCCCGACAGGCCGGGAAGAGCACGCTCGCCAGGCAGCTTCAGGCCGCAGGCGTCGTCCCCAACTACTTCACACTCGACGACGAGGCGACGCGCAACGCGGCTAGGGGCGATCCCGACGGCTTCGCGCTTTCATTGCCGCGTCCCGCGGTGATCGATGAGGTCCAGCGCGCGCCGAGCCTGATGCTCGCCATCAAGCAGATTCTCGACGAGGACCCGACGCCCGGCCAGTTCCTGCTCACCGGTTCGGTTGACGTGCTCACCGCCAAAACGGTGGCCGACGCCCTCCCGGGCCGCGTCGAATATGTGAACCTATGGCGCCTCGCCCAGGCCGAGATCGAAGGCAAAGGTGATTCGGTCATCGACACGCTGCTCGCCGGCACACCGCCACGGGTGAGCGGCGCGCCAAAAGGTCGCGCCGCGAGCGCCGAGCTTGTGGTCGCCGGCGGATTCCCAGATGCGCTGGCGCGGACCCAGCCCCACCGGTCGCGCTACCTCCGCTCGTACGTCCAGGCGACCCTCGCGCGAGACCTGCCGGAGATCGGCGGGGTTCGCGTCGATCCATCCAAGCTCGAGCAGCTGCTGCGGCTACTCGCCGCCCGCACCAGCGGCCTCGTCAACTATGCGGCCCTCGGTCGAGAGCTCGCGCTCGACGAGAAGACCGTCAAGGCGCACGTCGAGCTGCTCACCCAGCTCTTCCTTCTCTATCGCCTGCGTCCATGGTCGGCGAACCTGGGCGCCAGACAGGTCAAGAGCCCGAAACTGCTCCTCACCGATACAGGACTCGCGGCCGCGCTCGTCGGCGTCGACGCGGCCCGCTACTCGGCGCCAGACCAAGGAGCGTTGGCGGGCGGCCTGTTCGAGACGTTCGTCGTCATGGAGCTCATCAAGCAGGCGACGTGGAGCGCCACACCCGTCGAACTGTTCTTCTACCGCGACACGGAGAAACGCGAAGTCGACCTCGTCGTCGAATCCGCCTCCGGCGACGTCGTCGCGATCGAAGCGAAGTCCGCAGCCGTCACGACCGCGTCAGACGTGCGCGGGCTGCGGGTACTTCGCGACAAACTCGGTGAGCGCTTCAAGGCCGGCGTCGTCGTCTACTCAGGCGAGCACACGCTCCCGATCGAAGACCGGATCTGGGCCGTACCCATCTCCGGGCTGTGGAGGTAAAGGGCGGACTGTCTCTCGCGGCCGACGGCGCAAGCGCTCCCGCAAAGCCAGGCGGAAGCGAGCGTGAGCAGACACGGGCGCCACACGCCTGCAAGTCGTCGTGGCTGTTGCGTAAAGGGGTCGTCCGGCGGGTTTAAGACGATTCGTTGATGCCCGAGAACTTCATTGCCGTTGATCGTGAGCAGGTGTTGCTGTTGCCGCCGGATCTGCGTGATTGGCTGCCGCAAGACCATTTGGCGTGGTTTGTGCTGGCGGCCGTCGACGAGCTCGATCTAGCCGCGTTTATCGGCGCGTATCGCCGTGATGGGCACGGGCGTGCGGCGTTTGATCCGGCGATGATGGTGGCGCTGTTGTTGTTCGCTTATGCGAAGGGCCAGCGGTCATCAAGGGTGATCGAGCGTGAGTGTGTTGAGAATGTCGCCTACCGGGTGATCGCGGCGAACCAGCGTCCGGATCACACGACGATCGCACGGTTTCGCAAGCGTCACGAGGCCGCGATCAGTGAGTTGTTCGTGCAGGTCCTCGGGTTGTGCGCGGAGGCCGGAATGGTGAACGTCGGTGTGATCGCGATCGACGGGACGAAGCTTCGCGCGAACGCTTCCCAGCACGCAGCGCGCGACTACGAGGAGATCGCGAAGGAGATCCTCGCCGAGGCTGACCAGGTCGATCGCGAAGAGGACGAGCGCTACGGTAACGCTCGCGGGGATGAGCTGCCCGCGGATTTCGCGACTGAGCAGGGGCGGCGCGGCTGGTTGCGCGCGGCACGCCGGCGCCTGGACGAGAAGCGTGCCGCAGAGGCCAAACCGATCCCGCGCTCACGGACCGAGCGCTTGCGCGAATCGAAGCGGCGCCTTGAAGAAGACCATGCGACCGAATGCGCAGCCAACACGGCCTATGAGACGTGGCGCGCGGGTGGCTACATGCGAGACGGCCGGCGGTTCGGTGCGCCGATCCGCCCCTACGAGGCGCCCCTGGTGCCCTCCGGGAAGATCAACGTGACCGATCCGACTCGCGCAACATCAAAACGCCGCGCGGTTACATGCAGGGCTACAACGCGCAAGCGGTCGCGACCGAGCAGCAGATCGTGATCGCCGCCGAGGTCACGATCTCCTCCCCAGACTTCGGGCTGCTCGAACCGATGCTCAACGCGACCCGTGCTGACCTTGCAGCTGCCGGTGTGGACGAGCCGATCGAGCTGATTGTCGCGGACGCCGGCTACTGGCACCAAAAGCAAATGGAGAACGTGATCAACCGCGGCATCCAGGTGCTGATCCCGCCCGACGCCGGGAAACGCCGCGGTGAGCGGCCCGGCTGGGAAGGCGGCGCTTACGCGCACATGCGCACCGTCCTGCAAACCGACCTCGGTGCCGGGCTCTACGCGAAGCGCAAATCGATGATCGAGCCGGTTTTCGCGAACACGAAATTCAACCGGCGGATCGAGCGCTTCCAGCGACGAGGGAGATCCGCCGCACGCAGCGAATGGCGACTTATAACCGCCACCCACAACCTGCTCAAGCTCCACAAGCACCAGCTCGCCGCCACCGCCGTCTAAAAAGCCCCAGAGAAGCAGCAGCGCGATCAACCAGGCAGACCAGCCGAGCACAGCCGGCCCGCCACAACCCGGCACAGCATCCCGCCGCACCCTCTACGCAACAGCCACGCAGGCGAGCGGGAGCGATGTCGGCGAGGCTGCGGAGTATTGGAACTCGTCCGATGCGGCGGCGACGGATGCACCGATCTGGGGTTCAAGCCGTGGCTTTCGCGGTCTTGCAGGCGCTCAGGTCGGTCGCTGTTCAAGTTCGTCGGTGAGGTAGCGCTGGATCGTGGGTGCTATGTAATCGATCACATCGTTGTCGGGGAGCGAGGCGATGGGCTCGATGCGCCAGACGTAGCGCGTCATGGCCAGCCCGAGCATTTGAGAGGCGATGAGTCCGCCTCGGAGCACTCGTTCGTTGTCGCCGAGGTTTGCCGCAACTGCGTTGATGAGGCTTCCGTGGATGATCTGCCGTAGCCGTTCGAGCGCGATGGGCTCGTGCGCAGCCGTTAGCAGGATGGAGCGTAGAACCTCGGCGGAGTCGGGTCGCTCCCAGCTGGATAGCAGAAATTGAACCAGGCTTCGGCCGCGGCTGGGTAAATCGCTGCTGGTCACGCGGGCGAAGCCCTCGACGAAACCGGCCGGCGGGACGAGGCATGCCTCAAGTAGCGCGCGCTTGGAGCTGAAGTAGTAGCCGATGAGCCGTGGGTCAACGGCAGCATCTTGGGCGACTGAGCGCATCGAGGTCGAGGCGTATCCGTGCTCGGCGAAGGAGCTCCGGGCGACAGCCACGATCTGCTCCGCAAGCACTCCGCGCCCTTGCTTGGGGCCGCGCTTGGTTGACAACTCTGGTAATTTCCCCATGTCGGTAAATTATTCTAACGGAGAGGAGCACGGAATGAGCCATGAGTGGGTGCTATGGGTCTTGGCCACCGCCGCGGCGATGCACGTCGTCGAGGAGCGCGGCCTCGGCTGGCAGGGATGGGCAGCCCGGACACTCGGGCCCCGGCTCGGTCTCGCGCCGTCGTGGGAGGACTTCTGGGCGACGAACGGGCTACTGATCATCTTTGCGATCAGCGCCGCCGCGGTCGGATGGCGGGCCCCCGCCTTTGCGCTGGCGTTTCCCGCGGTCTGCCTGATCAACGCCGTGTTCTTCCACGTCATCCCAAGCATCCAAGCCCGCCGACCGAACCCGGGCGTCTTCACGGCCGTTGTGCTGTACGTGCCGATCGCGACCTGGGCCTACCTAGCGGCCGGCGGCGACGGTGCGCTGGACTTCCCAACCCTGCTACTCAGCGTCGTGATCGGGGCGTGCGCGATGGCGGCGGCCCTCGTGCTGCTGATGATCCAGCCTCGTTTTCGCTACCCGGACTTGGATCATGTGCCGTCGGGCTCCTGATGCGCCCGGAAGCCTCAGCCCGGCCCTACACATTCTGTTCTCAGAGGGGCCAGTGCAAGGGCCACCCAAGGAAAGGAGCCTGTTAGAGATGAGAGATCTGAGCCTGAACATCCCTGAGCAGACAACCGCCTAGGACGACGACCATGCGCGGAGCTCTCTATCCGGGTGACGCTCGCTCGCGCCACGGAAGCGAAAGCCACATCAGCGCATTCCATCAGTATCGAATTTCGTCCTGGGCGGGCACCGGGCTCTCCGGTCGCAGGCGGCAGCACCGGATCCGCGGATTAGGGTTCGGTTCGGGCGGCGAGGATCGCGGCGAGAGCGCCGTCGAGGGCGATGCGCAGTTGGTTGGGGTCGCGTCGGATCTGGGTGAGAAGCAGGCCGCCTTGCACAGCGGTGAGCGTGCGTTGGGCGAGCGCGCGGGGGTCGGCGTCGGGTCGCAGCTCGCCGCGGGCTGCCATGCGCTCGAGTCCTTCGCGGATCGCGGACTCCCAGCGGTCGAGGCCGTCGGCGAGTTCGAGACGGGCGCCATTGTCGTGCTCGGCGAGCTGGCCGGCGAGCGAGCCGATCGGACAGCCGCCCTTCGCGCGACGTGCATGCTGGAGGGCCACGAGCGCGTCGGCCCAGGCACGTAGGCCCTCGACAGTGTCGAGCTGCGTAAACAGCGCGGTCTGGCCACCGAGGACGTCGTCGGTGACAGCACGCGCGACCGCTCGCATGAGGTCGTCGCGGTCGGCGAAATAGTGGTAGAGCTGGCTCTTGGACGCCTGCGCTCGGGCGCGTACATCGTCGAGCGACGTTCCGGCTACCCCCCGTTCCGCGACGAGCTCCGCGGCCGCACGAATGATGCGTTCGCGTGTCTCGCGGCCTCTCGCGGTCACCGGCTGAGTGCTCGGCATGAGCGGATTCTATCCCGCTGGACCGTTTAGTCCACCCTCTGGTATGCTCCAAGGTAAATGGACCGTACGGTCCAACATGCGAGGAACGGAGCCAGTAATGCCAACGATCGCCGAGCAGGCCAACGAGATCAAAGCCACCGCCGCCAGTCGGCTGCCAGCGGAGGTAGTCGCCGTGTTTGGCTCCGAGCAGGCCGCGCTCGCCGCCGCCGGTATCCCCGCCGGCGCGGTCTCCGTTGGCGACAGGCTTGCACCATTCGCGCTGCCCGACGCGACCGGTCGGACCCGCACGCTCGAGGAGCTCACAGCGGACGGTCCCGCCGTCATCGTGTTCTACCGGGGCGGCTGGTGCCCGTACTGCAACATCACGCTTCGCACCTACCAACGCGATCTCCTACCCCAGCTCGCGGCCTACTCCGCTCGCCTCGTCGCGATCTCACCGGAAACTCCCGACGCCTCGCTCAGCACGCAAGAGAAGGCAGAACTGGGCTACGCCGTCCTCAGCGACACTGCCGCTGAGCTCGCCACCGCGCTTGGAATCACGTTTCAGCCCTCCGAGGACGGCCTCACGGCGCAACGCGAGCTCGGCGTCGACATCCGCACCACCCGCGCAGACCACGGCACCCTGCTACCGATGCCGACCGTCCTGATCGTCGACCGCGACCACGTCGTTCGGTTCGTCGACATCCACCCCGACTACACCGGCCGCACCGAGACCAACGACATCCTCACCGCACTCGAAACGCTCCCGAGCTGACAAAGGCGCTCAACTTCGTGCGCCGTGCGGAACTCTCGCTTCCGCCTCAGATCCGAGCGCTCGAGTACCGGAGCGCCGCGTGCCCGCTGCGGACGACATCCGCTACTCCGCGGGATCGCTTCCGTCGCTCCCGCTTGGATACCGAATGCGGGTGCACTCGAGGTCGGGCGCCAAAGTATTTCTTCTCGTCCGCTGCAGGCGTGCAACCGATGCGAACGAGCGCGCCTGCTTTTGGCCGAATTGCGGGTCCCGCGACCCCGTCCGGACGGGCCTTTTCCCCGGTCAAGACTTGGTGATGCGTGTCATCGCGACCGGGTTTGCGCCGTTGTTCTGGAGCCACCATTTGATGCCAGCGGGGATCCAGACCGTCTCGCCGGCGCGGACGATCCGGGCCTGGTGCTCGCCGAGGACGAACGTGACCTCACCTTCGCGCACGGTCACGGCTTCTCCCGTAGCGGAGACATCGGGCCGCGTTTGCGTGCCTGGCGCGGCCTCGATGGCGGCGCCGCCCTCGCTCGTCGGTGCCGCCTCGACCCGCTCTACTCGCAGGTACGATCCTGGCCCCTGCAGCTCGTCCTCGACTGCCCGGCCGTCAAACCAGGCCTCGTGGGCCGGCGGGATCCCGTGTTCTCGGATCGCGCTCAGCCATTCGGCGTCGTCGGGATAGCGCCCAGCCAGGTCGAGTACGAGCTCGGGTGACACTCCGAGACGCGCCATGCATGTGTGGTCGACGGGGCAGCCGAACAGGTAGGACCCGTTGGTGCCTACAAGCGTTGCTCGGGCCTTGTCGAGCATCCGCGGGATCCAGGCATAGCCGTCCAGCTCCGCATCCAGCCCGCGCGGTTCCATGACCGTCTGAGCCTTTGCTCCGGCCAGCGTCATCATCGGGAGACGGGCGTGAATTCGGGCTGGTCGAGCAGGCGTAGCCAGGTCCCGTCGGGTTGTCTGCGGGCGACCTGGGCGCGCGCGCCGGCGCCATCTTTCGGCGGGGTGGAGGTCAGCGCGATGTCGCCGCTGATTAGTGTCGGCAGTGGAGGCTCCTGCTCGAAGTGTGGCGCCTTGGCAAGCATCTTCTCCCACAGTACGCGGATCGCATCGCGGCCCGCCGTTATCTCGCCCGGCGGGTAGGCCATAACCGCTTCACCTTCATAGAGCGCGGCGATGCCGGCTGCATCTCCGTCGTTGGCGCGCTCGACGAACAGGCGGGTTAGGTCCTCTGGCTTGAGTGCTTTCGCGTTGTCGGGCACTGGGGTCCTCTCGGTCGTGGGGGACGACTCTCAAGGTCAGTATGGACTCGCACGCACTAGAAGTCCAACAGATGCTTCTACTAGGAGCTAGAATTACGGGATATGGAACTCAGGCAGCTCGAATACTTCATCGCCGTCGTCGAGGAAGCGAACTTCACGCGCGCGGCCGAGCGCGTTCACATCAGCCAATCCGGGGTCAGCGCCCAGATCCGCCAGCTCGAGCGGGAGCTCGGCGCCACGCTCATCGACCGGTCCGGGCGCGCCGCCACACCTACACCCGCCGGAGCGGCGGCACTCGAGCACGCCAGAGCAGCGCTCGCATCCGCTGATGCGATGCGCCAAGTAGTCGATGACATGACCGAACTGGTCCGGGGCCGAATCGTGATCGGCATGATCGTCGGCTGCACCATCACCCCACTGTTTGACGCGCTCGCGACGTTCCACCAGGCCCACCCCGGCGTCGAGATCGCCCTGATCGAAGGCAACTCCGACCAACTGATTGAGCGTGTACGCGTCGGCGGTGCAGATATCGCCCTGATTGGAGCGATCGGCACTCCTGCAGGTCTTGAGGCGCTCACGATCATCAGCGAACGACTCGTCGCCGCCGTGCCGCTCGACCATCCGCTAGCAAGTCGTGAACGTGTCGCCCTCGCCGATATCAGCCGTTACCCGCTCGTCTGCCTGCCCCAAGGAACAGGGATCCGCGCCGTGTTTGACCAAGCCTGCCACGCCAACGGCACCCGGCCAGACATCGCGCTGCAAGCCAGCGCACCGGACGCCATCGCGGACCTCGCGATCCGCGGACTCGGCATCGCGATCCTCAGCGAGTCGATGACCGCGAAACACGACGGGCGACTAAAAGGCCTCACCATCAAAGACATCGAAGCACCCGCCACACTCGCCCTGATCTGGAAACCTACACACAGCCCGGCACTCCGAGAGCTCCTCATACACACGCGCACGGTCTTCACCGGCAACCGCCCCGCCACATCCCGGAACCGTCAAGCCAAGACACCCGTAAGCGGCAAAGCGAGCGTCCGCGGCACTCGCTCCCGCGCGCCCGCATAGCACGACGACCATGCGCCCGGGTTGCAGGCGACGCGATGCTCGCTTGCGCAGGCGAGGCAGGAGCACCGTGGGCCGCGGACTTGGATCTCGTCCGAGGCGAGCGTGAGCACCGACGTCTCACCAGACGCTCGCGTGTCGCGCAACCGAGTCAGTTGACCGCCCGCCGCTCCGCGCTCCACTTCTGCGGAGCGAGCGCGTAGCGCCACGGTTTCGTGTCTGTGGCAAACGCGTGACGGACGATGTCGTGGTGCGCGCTCCACGACTGCCACACAGCGCCGGCCCACTGTTCCGCTCGCTGTTGGTAGTCGGCGAGGTTTCGCGCCCCGACGAGATGGTTCACCGTGACTGGGCCGGGACCGGATGAGCGACGCAAGATCGGAAAGTCATTGACGTTCCGTAGAACGCGTCGAAACACGTCGCTAACGCGTTCCGCGGGGATGCCCTGCTCAAGAACTGCGTAGAGACCGACGAGGTGCACGAACACGGACTGGCGATCACGCCGGTCGGTCCCATCGCCCGGATGTTGTGCCATGTAGGCGTCCACGACGAGCCGGTGAGCCGGCGGATAGCGAAAGCGCTGCATCTCGTCGGCCTGCAACTCACCGAACGTCATCCAACAGCCCGGCGAACTGGGAACGTAGGCGTGGACCGGCCCGTCAATATCGGGGACCTGTGCACCGCACTGCGGACACGTCTTCGACTCGCGCGGCTGCATAACTGAATGCTGACACGCAGCTCGCCAACAACGAGCGCGACGCCATCTCGCCCCACTGCCCACCGGCCCTGATTCGCAGCAGAGGACTGCTCTACCCTCGACGCAGCGGCGCGGCTCGCAGTCCCGCAACCCCTGCAACCCGTCGAGGCTGTCGCACGAACTGCGAAGCAGGCGTCGGATCGTGTGCAGCAACCGCTTACGCCTTGGACGACTTCCAGGTCAGCGGGCGGGCGGTCTCGGGGCGCCTGCAACGCCTGCGCGAGCGAGCGTCGAGTCCCCTTCAACCCGCGCGCGCGGTCCTCGTCCAGAGCAGGCGCTGAGGAGATGTGCGCGGCACACCCCCCGGTTGCGGTCGTCGCGGAGTATCAGCTCTTGCCAGTGGTGCCCGCGGAGACCCTGGTGAATTGGCGGGAGAGAATCTCGGACCTGGTCGTATTGCAGGGGTCGCTGATCTTGGTGAGCTTCAGCGTCTTGTCGGTCAGCACAAACGAGTATTTCCCTGCGCTTTGGCACGTCTGCGCGCTGCCTGCGGGTACTGCGGCCTGCGGGAACTTGATCGTCGCCCCTGAGACGGTGTACTTGCCGGAGGCAACTTGCGTGCCGTTCAAGTACTCCGTGTCGCGCCCGGAGGCGAACTTGACCGTCCACACGCCTTCGATGCTGGCAGGCTGCTTGATGGTGGCACGGTAGCTACCCGAGGGTCCGGTGGTGGCCAGGGCAGCGGGTACGGCGATCGCCAGGGTGAGTATCGGGACGAGGCCCACGATGCAGCGCTTGAGCTTGAGCATGGCTTTCCTTTGGTCGCGGATGACGTCTGCCCGGCATCGGTGAAGACGACGATGCCGGCATCATGCTTGCCCAGCGCACACCCTCGTTAAAGGTTCCCTGAGCGTCAGCTGATACCCAGTTGACTCGTGTGTCGGTCGGACGGCGCAGACTTGCGCTCGCCGCGGCGCGCACCACCGGCGTCGCTGCACCACACGCCCCGATGGCCCGCGATGCGGACGGAGCCGCTCATCAGAAAGACCTTTCTCGCATCCGGCGCCCTCAGCACCACATGGTGCGTGTCGACGGCGACTAGGTGCGGTCGCTCGCGGCGGCGTTGCGGGGGCACTCGCGTCGTTGACCGCCCGCCCTTCGCAAGGGTCCGGAGTCGATGGCTGGCCCATCCATGGTCGTGGGGGGGCCCCCCCCGGGGGGGGGCCCGCCCCCGCCCCCCCCCCCCCCCCCC
>Ga0302326_10001106_pt1 | contig 70168 bp, 70 predicted proteins | sample Palsa_T0_3_FD_202264 | JGI IMG/M metagenome (GOLD analysis project Ga0302326, IMG submission 202264) | Peat permafrost microbial communities from Stordalen Mire near Abisko, Sweden - Palsa_T0_3 | ecosystem: Environmental > Terrestrial > Soil > Palsa > Peat permafrost | place: Sweden: Abisko... | reverse complement strand
TGGTGATCCCTCCGGCGTCCACGTCGGCTTGGGTGGTGGTGTAGGTCGCGGTGCAGGTCTCGCTGGCCGCCGGTGCCAGGGTCGAGTCGGGGCAGCTGACCGCCGACAGTCCCCCCATCGGGTCGGTAACCCCGACCGACGACAGCGTGACGTTCCCGTTGTTGGTCACGCCGTAGCTGTAGGTGATCGCGGTGCCGGGGGCCGAGAAGGTGCTGACGCTGGCAGACTTGGAGACCTCGATCGACGGGGATTGAACGGCCGGGATGGTCAACGGCACCGACATCACCACCGCCGATCCTTGCGGCGGCGTACCGGAAGCGGTGCCGCTGTTGGTGATCCCTCCGGCGTCCACATCGGCCTGGGTGGTGCTGTAGGTGGCGGTGCAGGTCTCGCTGGCCGAGGGCGCCAGGGTCGAATCGGGGCAGCTAATCGCTGACAGGCCGGTCATCGGGTCGGTAACCCCGACGGACGACAGAGTGACGTTGCCACTGTTGGTCGCGGTGTAGCTGTAGGTGATCACCGTGCCCGGCGCCGAGAAGCTGCTTACACTGGCCGACTTGGCGAGGCCGATCGACGGCGACTGCTGAGCTGGGATGCTCACGGAATTGCTTGCCGTCACGTCGGTCCCACTGGGGGATGTGGCTGTTGCGGTGCCCGTGTTGTTGATACTTCCGGCGTCGACGTCGGCTTGGGTGGTGGTGTAGGTGGCGGTGCAGGTCTCGCTGGCCGAGGGCGCCAGGGTCGAGTCCGGGCAGCTGATCGCCGACAACCCGGTCATTGGGTCGCTGACTCCAACCGACGAAAGCGTCACGTTGCCGTTGTTGGTCACGGTATAGCTGTAAGTGATCGCGGTGCCGGCGGAGGAGAAGCTGTTGACGCTGGCAGATTTGAAAATTGAGATCACGGGGGTCTGCGTGGCGGGGATCGTCAGTTCGGAGGACGCGTTGACGCCGGCCCCGCTCGGGGAGGTCGCCGTGACGGTACCGGTGTTGGTGATTCCGCCGGCGTCCACGTCAGACTGTGTTGTCGTATAGTCGGCCGTGCAGGTCTCACTGGCGGCCGGTGCCAGGGTCGCGGTGGGACAGCTGATCCCCGACAGGCCCGTCATCGGGTCACTCAGGTCCACCGACGACAGCGTCACGTTGCCAGTGTTCTTGATTGCATAGCTGTAGGTGACCCCGGTGCCGGGGGCCGAGAAGTTGCTGACGTCAGCCGACTTGAGGATCCCGATCGACGGGTTCTGCGTGGCCGGGATCGTCAACGAATCGCTGTTGGATACTTTGGATCCCGAAGGCGACTTCGCGATGACGGTGCCAGTGTTGGAGAGCCCTCCGGCGTCCACGTCGGCTTGGGTGGTGGTGTAGGTCGCGGTGCAGGTCTCGCTGGCCGCCGGCGCCAGACTCGAGTTCGGGCAGTTGACTGCCGACAAGTTGGGCATCGGGTCGGTGACGACGATCGACTTGAGAGTGACGTTGCCGGTGTTGGTCACCGCGTAGCTATAGGTGATTGATGTGCCGGGCGCCGAGAAGCTGCCGACGCTGGCCGACTTGGCAATAGTGATCGACGGGGCGCGGGTAGAGGGGATCGAAAGCGAGGACGTGGCGCTGACCGAAGGCCCGTTTTCCGGAGTTCCGGTGGCGACCCCGGTGTTGCTGACTCGCCCGTTGTCGACGTCTGTCTGGGTGGTCGTGTAGTTCGCCGTGCAAGTTTCACCGGCAGATGGTGCCAGTGTCGTCGTGGGACAGCTGATCGGCGACAGGTTGGGCATCCCATCGGTCACGCCTAACGACGACAACGTGACGTTGCCCGTGTTGGTCACCTTGTAGCTGTAGTCGATGACCGTATTCGCAGCGGAGAACTTCGAGACGTTTGCTGACTTGCTAAGAAGGATGTTGGCATCCTGATAGGCGAAGACCGTCAACGAGTCGCTGTCCGTCACCTTCGGTCCGCTCGGTGGCGTTCCCGTCGCAGTGCCGGTATTGTCAACTTCCCCGTTATCCACGTCAGCCTGGGTGGTGGTGTATGAGGCCGAGCAGATCTCGCTTCCGCCAACGGCCAAACTCGACGTCGGACAACTGACCGCCGACAGCCCTGGCATGGGGTCGGTGACCACGACTGCCGCCAACGGAACGTTGCCCGTGTTGGTCACTTCATAGCTGTAATCGATCGCAGTCCCAGACGACGAGTAACTCGAGACATCAGCTGACTTACTGATCTGAATAGCCGCCTGCGCGGTGCCCGAAGGCTTCGGGGCGCCGAACGCGGCGGGTGTGAACGGTGTGAGCGGTACGGACGTTCCGACAAGGGCTACGAGCCCCACAACGGCAGCCACGGCAGTAGCCCGAACGCGCACACTCGTACGACCTGAAGAACTCATAACGGTCCGCCCTCCTATGGACGAGATGACGACCACTCTGCTGGTGTCTTAAAGAGTTTCTCAGAACTTCCCGGCCTTATTGCATTGCAAACTGCCCAATGGCTCGATGCGGATGAGCGTCAAAAGTTCATCGTCCAGCCACTACCGGTGTCCTTTGAACGTGCGAAACCCCGAATTCAGGTTAGGGCTTCTGCTGTGCCCCATTTGTGGAGGAGTGCCCCCCTGGCTTAAGGCTCACCTGGTATCCCAAAACTGCACAGAAGTCCCGAAGCAACTCATTGCCAACCGCGTCTGCTGTACGTCAGGTCCTTTCAACTGTATACACGTCAACGTCGACAAAAGCAAGGGATCATCTTTGGTCAAACTGTCCGCATCGATTGTTGTCCCAGCAAGTACTTATTGGCGCCCATATTCATGCTCAGGCTCGTATGGCGTAAGCGAGGAAGGTGCATGGCGGAGGTGAGCTCTCCGGAGCGGCCGAGCGCGGCCCTCGTGTTCGCGTGGACGTGAACCCTTGCGGGCTCTGCACCACGGCGAGCGAAGCACCGCCCGGGGTGATCGGCGAGTAAGGCGAGCAGCTCGGGGGTGAACTGGGCTGCGGGGGTGCGACCGAGCTGATCTCGATCCCGTTGCTCGGTGAAGTCACGTAGCCCTTGGTGAAGCTGAGCGTGCCCGTCAAGTCATTGCCGGCGCCGGTCGCCTGAAGCGAGATGCCTGGGGCGGTATCGCCGCCGGTGAGCTCAGGCATGTTCTGGGTGAGCGATGTGGTGATGGACCCGTTTGCGATGCATCCCGAGGTCACATAGCCCCCGCTGTATCCCGCATCCTCGGCGATCCCGTACCCGGAGTAGCCGGAGAATGTGATGGCGGTGGCGGCCCGCCGGTGTAGGTCGCACCTTCGTCCGCCAGGAAGAACAGGGCGGGCCCGATGCGCCGCCGACCGCGGCCGGGTAAAGCCGCGCTGCACCTAGAGCGACTACGACGGCGACCGTAGGCGCCGTCACGTTGCGAGAAAGCTTCATGCTGCCGCCCTCTGGTTGGTGGAGCCGCCTGCGAGTCACATCGCGCTCGACATGGACTGTTCACTGGTTCCGCGCTGGCTGTATCGGTTGGTATTTCGTGCCCGCTCCCCGATCGGCACGCCCACCGAGCCGGACAGCCGAGCCGGTGTCGTAGCAGCATCGGGACCCGACAGATCGACAATCACCGTGGCGTCTCGCGGTTCCACACCGGCGCTCAACACGGCCAGTAGCTATCGCGCTCAGCCGCGGCGGCTCGACCAAACTCCAAGGCTGTCATCGGGCTCGGCGCAGATGCGGGCCCATGCCAATCCCCTTCCCGGCACTCCAAATGAGGATGCCAAAAGGGGTCAGGGCGATCTGGTCCACCGGGGTCCGGGGCAGAGGAGTCGTCTCGACCTCTGACGATATGGTAGCCACGCCCCCGTGACCCGACAACAGAAACCTTCGCGTCCACCCGACCGAGGAGGAGAGGTCCTATTCCCGGTTCTTGAGTTCCTCCGGCTACCCGACGATTGCCCTCAGTCCAGACGGCTCAACCCTGTGGGAGCTGCAATCGGGAGAGACCTACGACGTCCTCGTGCCCATCAACACCAACGGCGAGACCGCCCGGACGGCCATCCCGGTCCCGGTACCCCAACGCACACCCGCGCCGCGGACACCTGCGCCATCAGCCCCAGTCTGGGACCGGCTTTACCTTCCCAGCAACTCGACCGCGGTGGTGATCGCCTTCGGTTCCGACCGCGAACAGAACCGACCAGACGGCTCGAGTCGCAGCCGGTAGGGACCTGGACGGGACACAACGAGCGACCAGAACGATCGCTGAGTCGTTGGTCCGCAGTCCAAAGTCCGCATTCCTACTTTCATCCTACAAAGAGACGGAAGTCGATGGAAGTTGCTGGTACCAGGCGGAAGGCACCGCCCACCAGACTGTAAGCGGAGTCGACGCGTCGGACGACAGAGCCCGGTGGTCCATTCTGAGGTGTACCGTCGATCCGGCCATGCTGAAGAACGCAAGACTCGTACAGTTGGAGACCTTCGCCCGGGCCCGGACGTCCCCTATCCGAGCAGTACTTGGGTCGAGCACCCTCGGCCTGCTGTTGTTGACATCAGGCTGCGGTACTTCGGTCAGTCGAAGTGCCACCGACACGCTTCCGGTCTCGACGGCTCCATCGGTGGCGTCGACCGAGGCGACTACCACCACAACCACGACAGTGCCGTGCGCGCTCTCTATTACCCCAGGTACGGCCGAGACCGTCCCAGTGAGTCAGGTGTGTTCCTCCTCGGGTGCTCCATATTTCGACTCGCCTGAGGCAGCCATGACGTACCTGGCCGGTGCTTGGAATGCAGACAACGTCCAGGACCTCGATTACGTCACTGATCCCGCAGGGCGTCAGGAGATGGACTCCATGGCGACTCTGATGGTGAACCTGCAGCTCAAGAACTGCGTCGCCAACCCGGGAGGCGACGACACCTGCTACTTCACCCACGACATCGCCCAGTCGACCTCGTCGACGACGTACCCCAACCCGATGAACTATCCGCCCGGAGAAGCCGTATTCACGGTGGCACCAGCGAGTACCTCGGGCTGGTACCTCACGAGGGTCGTTCACTGCGGATAACAACTTGCCCTCCGCCTCCATTCGGCGATGTCTGGCAGACAGGGAAGATTCTCGCAATCCGCTGACGGGTTTCGACCGTATGTATCGGTCAGTGAAGCGGCGACAGCTGGAAATCGCGCTCGGGGTCCTGTGGCTCATCGACGGCATGCTGCAGTTTCAGCCGTACATGTTCGGCCAGCAGTTCTTCGCGGGGATCTTGGGGATGGCGAACATGGGTCTGCCCCACCCCCTCTCGAGCGCCGACTATCGCATCGCGGGCCTTCTGGTCACCCATCCGGCGGCATGGAACACGGTGTTCGCGACCTTGCAAGTTGTGATCGGGATGGGTCTGCTCTACGGCCGGACCGCTCGACTGGCGCTGTTGGTTTCAGTTCCCTGGGCCTTGGGCGTGTGGGTCATAGGCGAGGGGTTCGGCGGTCTGTTCATGGCTGGAACCAGCCTGCTCACGGGGGCTCCCGGAGCCGCGCTTCTCTACGGCGTGCTCGCCGTGCTCCTATGGCCCGAGATCCCGCCGCGTGTACTCGATGGCCTCGGCCAGGCGGCGTGGTTCGGTGTCTGGGCGGGTTCGGCGTTGCTCGAACTGGAGCCGGTCAACCATGCGGCGGGAGTACCGGGCGCTCAGATCACGAACGGCGGCTTCGGTCAGCCGGCGTGGCTGGCTTGGCTCAACCGCTCGACAGGACATTTCATCGGGCAAGGAGGAACAGCGTTCGCCGTCGCGCTCGGCGCGGCCGCAGTCCTCGTCGGTGCCGGGGTCTTCTGGCCGGGCAGCCGCCGGGCGGCAATCACGCTCGGGATCCTCCTGGCTCTAGGCGTGGGCCTGCTCGGTCAGGATCTCGGCGGGATCGCCACCGGACAAGGGACCGACCCCGGTACCGGACCTCTCCTAATCCTTTTTGCCCTTGTCTTGTGGCCAGCAAAGAGCTCCTCCGTCCAACCGGCCGCCAACGTCGTGCCGACCGCGTCTCGTCGCTCGTACCGATCGGATCCGCGGCCGCCGCCCGTTCCTATCGGCCAGTCGGTCGCAGTTACTGCCAACAATCAATGACCTTGGGAGAATCGGTGACACCAATTCGAGACCGATGCTTAGTGACCCTGTGCCTGGCAGCTGGTGCGAGCCTGATGCTGGTCGCCTGCGGCAGTCACGTCGCGACCGATGCCACGCCCAGCACCTCCTCGACACCGCCGTCTGCGCCAACGACAACGACGTTGAAGGCGGCGCGCCCGTCACCGGCAGAGTCGACGACGACGTCGCCGGCTCCACGCTCGACGTCGACTGCGACAACGGCAGACTCTGGGGTGGCGATGACCACGTCCCCGACGATGACGCGGCAGGGAACACCTCCAACGTCGCCGACGACTTCCCCACCTCGAACGTCACCCCCGACGACGTCGCCGCGCCCGACTCCTTCCACAACGGCCCCACACATGGTCGTGAAGGTGAGCATCACCGAGTACGCCTTCAGCCCGATGAATCTGACGATCTCATCCGGAACCTCAGTCGAGTTCATCGACGACGGCCAGGTACAGCACACGGCGACGAGCTGCAGCCCCGCCCAGTGTTCGGGTGTGGGCCCCGGGACCGGCTCGGACCCGCCGTTCAACTCGGGCGACCTCAACCCGGGTAGCACGTTTACGGTCCAGCTGAACGGGCTCGGCACTTACAACTACTACTGCATGATCCACGGCTACCAGCTGATGCACGGCACGATCATCGTGATCGCGTAGCCGTCGCAGACGACACCGTTTCGCTCCGAACACTCTCGCCCAGGAGGTATCAGATGAAACCCAAAAAGATCGCCATGATTGCTTTGGCCGTAACTGCGGGCGCCGCCGCGTTGCTGGTGCCACGAGCGACCCACGAGGCCGCGGCCATGACGAACCCGCCTGCCAAGAGCCTCGCGGTATCCATAGTCGCGAGCGGCGGATCGTGCGCGAACGAGTACTGCTTCAGCCCCGCGGACCTGGCGGTCCATCAGGACCAAACAGTGACATGGTCGAACGCCACGTCCGTGATGCACACCGTGAGTAGCTGCACGACCTCTGCTTGCTCGGGCGTCGGCCCGGGGACCGGCACTGATCCAACCTTCAACAGTGGGCTCATTTCACCGAGCGGCACATTTGTGCTCGAGTTTCACGGAACAGGCACGTACAACTACTACTGCATGGTGCACGGCTACCTCGTGATGCACGGCACCATCACGGTGAAGCCCTTCGCCGTCAAGACCAAGACGCTCCCTGCGGGTGTCGTCAGCCACTCGTATTCGGCGACCTTGGGGGCCAACGGTGGTAAGTCGCCCTTTACCTGGACGGTCGTGACCGGGACGCTCCCCCGTGGCCTAAAGCTCAGCACGGCAGGGGTGATCTCCGGGACCCCGAAGGCCTCGGGAACGTCGACATTCAGTGTCGAGGTGACCGATTCCTCGTCCCCGGCGCTCGTGGCCCAGAAGTCGCTGACCATCCAAGTGACCTGAACTGCTGTCCGCACCGTCCCCCGGCCAACCGGCTACCCGGGCGCTTCTAGTCGAGCTGGTCGGAGCGGTGCCGCGACCGGCGCCGGGGCCGCGACCGGCGAGGGGCCGCCCGCCGCGGCCGGCGCCAAAGCCGGGCCGCGGCAGCGGTCGGCCGGTCGGCCGGTCGGTCGGTGGCAGTTAGCCCAGGTTCGCCTGCTGTACGAACTGCGCCGCGGCCGTCGACGGGTCGACGTGATCGTTGACGACGGCGCCGACCAGCTGGACCAGGTCGGCGGTGGTCAGTACGGCAGACACGGCATTGAGGGCGTTCGTGATGGTCGGCGTGGCCACGGACTTGTTAATGATCGGGATGACGTTTTGGGCGGCGAACAGGCCCAGCGGGTCGGCGAGGGCGACGAAGTGGTACTTGGTCACCGATGGATCAGTCGTGAAGATGTCGCCGGCCTGGATCGTCCCGTCATTGAGGGCGGCAATGGTCAGAGGCCCGGACTCGTCGAGGGGCTTGAAGTCGATGCTGAGGCCGTAAACCCTCTCCAAGCCGAGCAGACCCTCTTCGCGCGTCTTCCACTCGGGCGGGCCACCGAAGGTGATCGTGCCCAGAGCTTTGAGGTCCGAGATGCTCGTCAGGTGGTGGGCCGTGGCGAACGCCGACGTGACCGTGACCGAATCCTTGTCCTGAGCCGAGGACGCCTGGAGGGCGACGAGGTTGGACGGCAAGGCTTGCGTCAAGGCAACGTCGACCGCAGACGTCGTGGCGGCGGTGGCGGTCGGCACCAGGTAGTCGAGGAGGGCGCCGTTGTACTCCGGGAACACGTTGAGCGTTCCGTTTTGCAGTTCCTTGTAGTAGATCTCGCGGCTGCCGATGTCGAGCTTGGTCGTGACCGAAACGCCTTTGGCCTTGAGGACATCGGCATAAATGTCGGCCAGGATCTCGTTCTCAGGGAAGTTGGCCGAACCGATCACGACCGAAGGGTTCGGCGCCGTTGTCGATGCCGACGAGGACGTCGTGGGGGGCGTGGACGTCTTGCTGCTGCTGCCGCAGGCGGCGAGACCTGCGACCATCACGACAATGGCGGTTGGGAGCAAGAAGCGGCGCATGTGCTGTCCTTTTTTTTTTGGGGGGGGGGGGGAGGACATCCGGCCAGCGCCCGGATGTCTTGGTTGGGGTCAGGAAGTTCGGGCCCGGGCCCGAACGCCGGGGGACACGAGGAACCATTGGCATACTAGGAACATCGACTCGGTGGCGATGGCGAAGGCGGCCACTAGGACTCCACCTGCGCCGAGCTCTGCGAAGTTACGGCTGGCTTGGCCGTCAATGATATAGCGGCCGAGGCCGCCGAGGCCGACGTAGGCCGCGATGGTGGCCGTGGACACGACTTGGAGGGCGGCGGTGCGCAGGCCGAGGACGATCAGTGGCAAGGCGACGGGGATCTCGATTCGAAACAGGACCTGCCACGGGCGCAGCCCCATTCCGCGTGCCGCGTCGACCAGAGACCGGTCGACGTCGCGGATCCCGACGTAGGTATTGACGAGGATCGAAGGGACGGCGAGGAAGATGAGCGGGATCACGGCCGCCTCGAGCCCGACGCCGATGAGGATGGCGAAAATGGTGAGAAGGCCGAGGGTGGGCAGGGCGCGGCTGGCGTTGCTGAGCATGGAGAGCACGGCGCCGCCTCGTCCCGTGTGGCCAGACAGCAGCCCGAGAGGCAGGCCGATAGCGACGGCGATCAGAAGCGTCTCGGCCGAGTACTCAAAATGCTGGAGGATCCGCTCGAGGAAGCCGCTGGACCCGCGCCAATTCGAAGCTGACGTCAGATACGAGATCACACCTCCGAAGGAAGTGCTGGCCGCTGCGATCACGAGACCCTCCTCGCCCACGGCGTCAGCATCCGGCCACTCAACAGCAGCAGACCGTCGAAGACGAGGGCCCACATGGCGACGATGACCACGCCGGCGATGATCTCGGTGAGGAAGTCGGTGTTCTCGCCGGCGACGAAGAGCTGGCCTAGTGTGCTGACCCCGATGAGAGAAGCCACCGTAGCCAGGCTGATGCTCGACACCGTCGCGACCCGCAGCCCGGCGATGATCACCGGCACGGCGGCAGGCAGCTCGATCGTCAGCAAGCGCCGCATGGAGCGGTATCCCATGGCGGTGGCGGCGATGCGTACGTCGTCGGGAACGTTGTTGATGCCCTCGGTGACGCTGCGCACCAGCAGGGCAAAGGCGTACGCGGACAGCGGGATGATGACGGTGGTGTCGCTCGGACCGGTGATGCTCAGCAGGAACGCGAAAGCGGCCAGGGACGGCCAGGCATAGAGCACAGTGGTGACCGCGAGTATCGGGGGGTGAGTCGTGGGTATGCGGGCGGCGAGGCAGCCGACTAGCAGAGCGAGGAGCAGTCCGATCGCAACCGAAACCAGCGCAATGTAGAGGTGCGTCCGCGACAGCTGCCAGAAATAGCCGATGTGGCCGGTGAGCCAGGCCCAGTCGCTCACCTTGTGGAAATGAAACGTGAGGCCCCCCGGCTTCATTGCTGTCGTGTATGCCACGTCAGGCCCGCCCGGATGCGGCGCGGATGGCCCGGGTTACCTCTTCGTGGTCGGCGACTCCGACGACGACGCCCCGGTCATCGACCGCGACCGCGACTCCAGCGGGGGATAGCACCGTCGCGTCGAGGGCGGCCCTTAGGGAGTCGTCGTCGGGCTTGAAAGTGTGTCCCAGCGACCGCAACCCGGCCAACTCGATGGAGGCCCCGCCGTTGAGGGTCGCCACCTCCAACCAGCCGAGAGGGTGACGGTCGGCGTCGAGGGCGAGGAGCCACCCCGTGCCTGCCTCTCTCGCAATCCTGCGGGCGTCCTCCGCCGAGGTGGTGGTCTCCACCGTCGCGGGGACGTGCAGCCTGAGACCCTTGGCTGCGAAGAAAGACAGCCACCGGATGCCACGGTCGGTCCCTACGAAGCTCTCGACGAATGCGTTCTCGGGCCGGGCCAGGATCCGCTCCGGAGTGTCGAACTGGACCAGATGTCCTCCGACCTGCATCACCGCGATCTTGTCCCCGAGCTTGACCGCCTCGTCCACATCGTGGGTCACGAACACGATCGTCTTGTGGAGCTGGGCTTGGAGACGCTGCAGCTCCTGCTGGAGCTCGCTTCGCACGACTGGGTCGACCGCGCTGAAGGGCTCGTCCATCAGCAGCACCGGAGGATCGGCGGCGAGCGCCCGGGCCACCCCGACGCGCTGCTGCTGGCCTCCAGAGAGCTGGTAGGGATAGCGCTTGCCCATAGGTTCGCTGAGGCCGACCAGCGTCAGCATCTCGTAGGCGCGCCCTCGAGCTTTGGCACGCGAGGCCCCGAGCAGGCGTGGCACGGTGGCGATGTTGTCGATGACGGTCCGGTGGGGAAACAGCCCGCCCTGCTGTATGACGTAGCCCATGGTCCGTCGCAGCTCGGCTGGGTCGGACTTCGTCACGTCCTTTCCTGCGACCCGGATGGTGCCAGAAGTCGGGTCGACGAGGCGGTTGATCATGCGCAGCGAGGTGGTCTTGCCGCATCCCGATGTGCCCACGAGGACGGTGATCTCGCCGTCGGCGCACTCGAGGGAGAGGTCGTCGACCGCGAGCGTGCCGTCTGCGTATCGCTTCGTGACCCGCTCGAAGCGAATCATCGGACCGCCCGGGGGCAGCGAATCGGCGCTGTGACCGAAACTGGCCCCATATGGGAAACCTTACTAGCTCACTCGGGATTTGTCAGACGTCGATGCGCATCCGGCGCTCCGGACATACCGGGACTCCTGACCAGCTAGCTTCTGCGCCCAGGAGGGGGGTCGAGATGCCCGACGGCAACAACCAACCGCGGATCGATCCCCTATCCGACGACGTCGAAGGGATCCTGCCGCTCAACATCTTCCTGACGCTGGCGAAGCATCGCGATCTGTGCGACCGCTTCAGCAGGTTCGGGGGATTCCTATTGTACAAGGGTCTCCTCCCGGCCCGGGAGCGGGAGCTCGTGATCCTTCGCACCGGCTGGCGCTCGGGATCGGTGTACGAGTTCGGCCAGCACGCCCCGATGGGACAAGAAGCCGGCCTGTCTGGCGACGAGGTCGACTCGCTGGCGCGCGAGGGAAGCGAAGGATGGAGCGATCCAGACCGGAATCTGATTGCTTTCGTCGATGAGCTGTGCGCGACCAACAACGTGACGGAGGAAACTTGGTCGAGCCTGGCCGGGAGGTGGTCGGAGGCGGAGCTGTTGGAGCTGCTCGTCCTCGCTGGTTTCTATCGCCTGGTATCGGGACTCCTCAACGGCGCCCGCGTTCAGCTCGAGCCCGGCACCTCCGGGTGGCCTGGATCCTGAGCCGGCCGACCGACGGTCGGCCCTCGTGCTCGCCCCCGACATTCCGCGCAGAGCGGCGCCCCGCGGCTTTGGACTTTGCCGGCGTCCAGGCAGGCGGTCCTCTGGTTAGTCTTCACACGTGACCGACGTACCCGTCCCGTCGACCGAACAACCGACGGTCCCGCCCGACCACCCGGCGGTCGCCGACGCAGCCCTGCTCGACCAAGTGAGCGCCGAGTTGGGGGCGGTCGACGACGCCTTGCGGCGATTGGATGAGGGCACTTACGGAACGTGCGAGGTATGCGGCGCCGAGCTGACCTCCGAACAGCTGGAAGCCGATCCTCTCTCGATGCGCTGTTTCGACCATCGGGCCTGAGCGCCCGGGAGCGGAGGCGTCCGTCCCCTCACAAAGGCCCGTTGCCGTGCTTGCGGGCGACGATGCGCTCCCGCTTGGTTGCCAGCATGCGCAGCGACGAAGCGATGACCTTGCGGGTGTCACCCGGGTCGATCACTTGATCGATGAAACCGCGGGCCGCGGCCACGTACGGGTTTAGGTAGGACTCCTCGTACTCGCCGACCAGACGGGCCTGGGCCTCGGCGTCCTCGCGGCGGTGCAGGATCTGAACGGCTCCTTGAGCGCCCATCACCGCAACCTGGGCGGACGGCCAGGCCAGGCAGAGGTCGTTGCCCATGCCCTTGGAATCCATGACTATGTACGCCCCGCCGAACGCCTTGCGCATGATCAGACACACCCGAGGCACGGTCGCTTCGGCGTAGGCGAATACCAGCTGGGCCCCGTGGCGGATCATGCCGCGCCACTCGAGATCCTTGCCGGGCATGAAACCGGGAGTGTCGACCAAGGTCAGCAGCGGCACGTTGAACGAGTCGCAGAACCCCACGAACCGGGCCCCCTTCTGCGACGCCGCTATGTCGAGGGTGCCGGCCATCGACTGGGGTTGATTGGCCACCACCCCGACGGTGCGGCCCTCGACGCGGCACAGGGCGGTGACCAGCTGGGGTGCCCATCCGGCCCGCAGCTCGAGCAGTGCGGCGTCGTCGGCGATGGCGGCGATGGCGTGGCGGACGTCATAGGAGCCAGTGGGGCTGACCGGCAGGAGGTCACGAAGTTCGGGCGTCGGCCGGTTGGCGGGGTCGCCGCCAGGCCACACGGGAGGTTCCTCGTCGGCGTGATCGGGCAGGTAGTCCAAGAATCCGGCCACGGTTTCGAGTCCCGACGGGACGTCGTCCGCGAGCAAGGCGGCCACCCCGGTACTGCGGGCGTGGACCCGCTGGCCCCCCAACTCCTCAGGCGCCAGGTGAAGCCCGGTCAGCTGGGCCACCGCAGCGGGACCGGAGACGTACGCCACCGCTTCGGGCGTCATCACCACGGCGTCGGCCATGCCCAGCAACAGGGCCGGTCCGGACACGGCCAGGCCGTAGGCGACCATGACGACCGGGATCACGCCCGAACACTCCGTCAGGGCGTGGGCGGCCCGGCCCCAACCGTCCAGCGACGCCGCCCCTTCAAACACGTCGGCGCCGGCCGAAGCCAGCACCACGACCAGCGGGATGCGCTGGGCCAAGGCGGTGTGGGCGGCGGCAGCGATCGTTTCGCTGTCGGCTGCCGCGAGCGTGCCCCTCCTGACCTTCCGATCGATCCTCACCAGCACCACCTTGCGGCCAGTGACGGGCAGGCGGGTCACGCCGGCGGCGGCGGGACCCTTCACCCCGGCTCGCAGGGCGAGGAAGGTCGGGTTGGCCTCTCGGGCTTCGTCGGCTGGACCGATGGCCATCACTTCTGAGACTGCGCCATCGGCCCCGCGGTTAGCGCCCAGGCGCACGTACCCGTGGGTGACCTCACCGGGGCGGCGCCCTACCCGTCTTCGCCCTCACAGCCGTGCTCCCCCCCTCGGGCCATCAGGAAGCCCCGGGCCCGCTCGGTCAGCGGATAGCGGTGCACGATCGCCCAGAAGCGATGATCGTGACGGGGAACGCTGAGGTGGGCCAGCTCGTGAACTATCACGTAGTCCAGAACCCAGGACGGTTCCCTGACCAGGCGGGACGAGATCCGAACGGAACCGTCGGCGGGTGTGCAGCTCCCCCACCGCCACTCCTGGTTGTCGACCCACCGGATCACGAGCGGCCGCCGTAGCTCGTAGCGGTCGGCGAGGGCGGCGGCCCGCTCGGCCAAGTCGATCTGGTCCGTGGAAGCTTGGCGTTCCACCCGCCGGACCATCTCGGCGACCCAGTGCTCCTCTTCGACGGCGGTCATGCTGGCGGGGATCGACACCCGGAGCACTTCGCCCACCTGCCGGGCCTGCACCGTCTTGCGCCGCCGGGGGCTGCGGACCACCTCTACCTGCATGCCATGGACGGTACAGGGGCCCAGTGACGATCAGAGCGATGGGTCATCAGAGCGATAAATAGGAGCCGTCGTCGTCCCCGTCCAGGAGATCAACGGCCTCTGAAGGAAGAAGACCGCCCTCTTCGAAGCTCCCCCAATACCCAGCCAAGTGACCAGTTCGCAGCTCCGCCAGGCCGGCTCCCCTGGCGAGCGACCGAACGACGCCGCCATGGGACACGATCAGGACCCGATCGAAGCCGCTGGCTCGAGCGAGGGAGGCCACGGCGCGGCCCGCCTCTGCCACCCGGACATCGAAGGCTGCCCGGCTCTCGCCACCACTTGGCGAGTCCAGTTGACCCTCGGTGAAGCGGCTCAGGTCGCCCGGCCACCGTTCCTCGATCTGGTCCCGGGTGAAACCGCTCCATGCGCCCACGTCGTATTCCCGCAAGCCAGGTTCGATCGCGTGTGGCACCTCGAGTCCTAGCCCGGTCGCGATAAGAGCTGCGGTTCGGGTTGCTCGGATCAGATCGGATGACACGACGAGATCGAAGGCGTCCTCGGTAGAAAGCCGACGGGCCGCCATCTGGGCTTGGTGCTCACCGAGGGGTGAAAGGGGCGGATCGGCGTGGCCCTGCCATCTGCCCTCGGCGTTCCATGTCGACTGGGCGTGGCGCAGGATGAGCAGGCCTCGCATCGGCGGGACGATAGCCCGGCCTGGGAACCCAGGCGCTTGAAGCGGTAGCGTGGATTCCCGGAGAAGAACACAGTGACCCCGTTTGCCACGAGCGAGGGACCAGCGGCCAGCGCCGCAAGCGCACCCGCAGGCTCGCAAGCCTCGATCACGCTTCTGTTGTTCGCTGCCGCCCGCGAGGCGGCCGGCACAGCTCGAGAAGAAATGTGGGCGAGCACCGTCGGGGAGATCCTCGACGCGGCGTGTGCCCGCCACGGAACGCCGTTCGCGGCGGTCCTCGAGCGGTCACGAGTCTGGGTCAATGGCGAGCCGTGCTCGCCCGAACAACGTCTCTCCGACGGTGACGAGGTCGCCGTCCTGCCGCCCGTGTCGGGTGGCAGCGGGAGGCGAGCGCGGTGACCGCCAGCCCGGTGATCGCAAGTCAGACCGCCAGTCCCGCCGGCCCGGTCCGACCCAGGGCTCAGCCGGCTCGACCTGGTCGACCTGGTCGGTCTGGTCGTTCTTCGCGGCTGACCCGGTCGGCGCCGAGGGCCGGCTCGGCTCGGTCGTCCCGCTCGGTCCGGTCGTCTCGGGAGGAGGCGGGGGCACAGGCGCGCCGCGGGAGCGGGCCCGAAGCGACGAGGCCGGCGCTTCCCGTACTCATGGGCGTCGTCTGGGCCGTGCTGATCGTGACGGCCGTGAGGGCCGGCGCCGCCACGGCCGTTGTTGTATTGATCCCAGTCGGTGTCGTGGCTGCGGTCTCCGCAGTCAGAGCGGTCGGTGGCACAGGAGAATCGAAAGGTCACGCCTCGCCGGCAGGACCGGGCGTCCTGATGGCGCCGCGTCTCGCGTGCGCGGTGGCGGCGCCGGTGCTCCTTCCTCTCGCCGCGCTGGGAGGCCCCATCCCAGCCGTCGTGGTGGCCGTGCTGGTCACCGCCGGCGGCGGTGCGGTCCTGTTTGTGACGGCGAGCAGCCATTCGCCGCTTCGCCTGACGGTCGCGGTGCTGGCCCCATCGGTGGCCGCCATGTCGGTCGTCCTGGCCCGATCCCAGGGTTCCCAGGAAGCAGTGGCGCTGATAGCGGCGGTCTGCGGGTACGACCTGGGATCTTTTATCTTCGGCTCCGGTCGCGGCGCGCTCGGTGGACCGGTCGGTGTGGGGGTAGGGATTCTTACAGTGGCTGTTGTCGCCGTGTTCGTAGCCGCGGCCGTCGTCCCGCCGTTTTCGGGCGACCGTCCGTGGATCATGTTCGCCTTGGTGGCCGTCCTGGCCCCGGCCGGCGTGGGCTTGCTCGGTCGGGTCGTCTCCGGAGCCCGGCTTCCCGCGTTGCGCCGCTTGGATTCCCTGGCCTTGAGCGGGCCGGCCTGGGTAATCGCGGTGGCGATCGTGCTCCACCGCTAGCCCGGACCCGGCGTCTAGCCGACCAATCGCGTGAGGGTGCGATAGCCTCCCGTCTCGGTGGCACAGCTCCGAGACGTGACTGACCCGGCCTATCTTGAAGGCGTCGGCGAATGGCCCATGGACGAGGTACGGGCGCGCCGGGATGAGGCCAACGAGGTCGAGACCGGCTTGTCGTATTTGCGCAGGATCGTGCAAGGACGCCTCGACATCGTCGTCGCCGAGCAGCATCGTCGCCAGACGGGCGGACCTCCAGGCGACGTGGCGGCCCTGATCGACCAGTTGCCCAGCATCCTGAGCGAGCACGTCCGCGCTCCCGGTCTGGGCCGGTTACCGGCTCTGATGGGCCCGGGCCACCTCGACCCCGCCGTCGAAGCCAAGCTGCACGAGATCCTTCCGGCCGCACGCCTCAGCGCCCTTCCTGATCTCGGTGATACCGAACTTGGGCAGTGCGCCGACGGCCTCAACGACTTGGAGCGTTCGGTCTCATCCCGGCGCAAGGCCATTTTCGACGTCGTCGACCGCTTGCAAGCGGAAATCGTCCGGCGTTACCGGACTGGCGAGGCCACGGTAGACAGCCTGCTGTCGTGAGCCGGGCGGGAAAGCCAGGGCTGGTTTTGGTGATCGACGACGACGACATGATCCGAAGGCTGGTGCGCGCCGTACTCGAAGCCGACGAGTTCGAGGTGGCCGAGGCGCGCGACGGCGAGTCGGCGCTCCGCCTCGCCTTGGAAAAGCAGCCCTCGGTTGCTGTTCTCGACATCATGATGCCGGGTCTGGATGGCGTCGAAGTGTGCCGGAGGCTCGATCACACCAAGGTCAAGGTTGTCATTCTCACCGCCCGCGACGATCCTCGCTTGGAAGACGAGTGCCGCGTCGCCGGGGCCGATGCGTTTCTGACCAAGCCGTTCTCATCCATTCAGCTGCTCGACCTCGTCGCAGAGCTGCTGCCGGCATGAAAGAGTTCCCCGATCCGTGGCGAGAGCTCGGTGAGTTCATCCGGGAGCAGCGTTCGGTGGCCCGCCTGTCGGTGCGCAGGCTGTCGGACATGGCTGGGATATCGAACCCTTACCTCAGCCAGATCGAACGAGGCCTCCGCCGGCCGTCGGCCGAGATCCTCCAGCAGATCGCCCGGGCCCTGAGGATCTCGGCGGAGACTCTCTACGTCCGGGCCGGGATCCTCGAGGCGAGGGATGTCGAAGGGAACCTGACCGAGTCGATCCTGGCCGAGCCGATGCTCAGCCAGGACCAGAAGCAGACGCTGTTGCGGATCTACTCCTCGTTTCGACGGGAGAACGAAACCGATGCTGAGGGGTCAGGTCCTTCGGGGTCGACAGATGGCGTTGACGCCACCAGCTCGGCGGGCGCGGTGGACGGGGTGGGGGGCGTGCCGGGCGTCAATCAGGAATCGGTGTAGGTCCGATGCCGAGACTTGCTGTTTTGTCGATGCACACGTCGCCGTTGGCCCAGCCCGGGACGGGAGACGGCGGCGGGATGAACGTGTATGTCCGCGAGCTCTCCTCTGCGTTGGCGCGCTCGGGCGTCGACTGCGAAGTCTTCACCCGGGCCGACGATCCCAGCTGTCCGGCGACGGTCGACGTCGAGCCGGGCTTTCGCGTCCACCACATCGCGGCCGGACCGCTCGGTCCCGTGGCCAAGGAGACCTTGCCGGACCTGGTACCGACCTGGACTTCGGGGGTCGCTTCGCGACTTGCGATGCTGGCCTCGGAGGGCCGGCCAGTGGACGCCATCCACGCCAACTACTGGCTATCTGGCGTCGCTGGGCACACCCTCAAGCACGAGCTGGACATCCCCCTCCTGGTCACCTTTCACACCCTCGACCGGGTCAAGGCCGACGCCAGCCCGGAGGAACTATTTGCGTCCGAACCCGCCAGGCGGGCCCAAGCCGAGGCCGACATTGTCGGCTGCGCCGATGCTGTGGTTGCCTCCTGTTCTGTCGAAGCCGATCAGCTCATCGAGTTGTACGGGGCGGTTCCCGACCGGATCGTCGTCGTCGCCCCAGGGGTCGACCTCGCCTTCTTCGGTCCGGGTGACCAGGCACAAGCCAGACGGGCGGTAGGACTACCGAGGTTTGACCCGGTGATCGTTTTCGCCGGTCGGATCCAGCCGCTCAAGGGGCTGACCGTGGCGGTCGAGGCGTTGGCGGAAGTTCGGTCCGCGGGGCTGCCCCGGGCTTCGATGGTGGTCATAGGCGGCCCGAGCGGGCCTCACGGAGCCGAAGAAATGGCCCGCGTGGGACGCCTCATCGACTCGGGTGGCCTGGGCTCGGCCGTGCGCATGCTGCCACCGCAGCGCCACGAGATCCTGTCTACTTACTATCGAGCATCTGACGCGTGCGTGGTGCCGAGCCACTCGGAGTCGTTCGGACTTGTTGCCCTGGAGGCAGCTGCCTGTGGCGTCCCAGTGGTGGCATCGGCCGTCGGGGGTCTCACCACGCTCGTGGACCACGGGCGTACCGGCTTCCTGATCGAGGGGCGGGATCCATCCGATTTCGCCAAGCCGCTCACCGAGATCCTCGTCGACCAGGCCTTGGCCCGCCGGCTGGGTCGGTCCGCGGCGGCCAGGGCTCGCGCTTACACGTGGCGGTCCGCCGCCGAAGCCCTGTGGGAGCGGGGGGAGCTTCTCACGTCGTCGGTACTCGTCGCCTGCGGATAGCCCGCACCTTGTAACTGAACCGCTTGCCGCTTCCCGCTTGCCGCTTGCCGCGGCCCCCGGCCGCCGGTACTGTCGCCAGGGCCGTCAGCCCGAGGGCGTCTGCGCGACATGTTCGTTCGGGGAAGTGCGAACAGTCCCGTGCCGCCACTCGGGCGACGGCACTCATTCTCTTTGGGATCCGGCGTCGGGCCGCCGGCGGCCGGCCGCCCGGGGGTTGGGTGGCGTCTGGGCGCGAACGCGCACTCTCGGAAGCAATCGGCCATGAAAAGCGTGGAAATCGCTACCGAGAGTGGAACCTCGCGCCCAGGCTTGAACAAGAGATATACTGATACATCATGAAACAAGTCCAAAGTCGAGAACTCCTTCACAGGTTCCGAAGCCAGCACGGCGTCGTCAGCAGATCGGAGCTCCGGCTGCTGGGGATAACGGACTGGGCCGAGCGCACCAAGGTCGCCCGCGGCGAGTGGGAGCGAGCCGGCAAACGGGTGATCCGACTGGCGGGAGTGCCCATCACACCGGAGCAACGCTTGATGGCGGCGTGCCTAGAAGCGGGTCCTAGCGCGGCGGCCTCGCACCAATCGGCGGCCTGGCTCTGGGACCTCGTCCCATGTCCGGACCGCCCAGCGGTGACGGTCGCTAGAAACATGCCGCCGCGAATCGAAGGCGCGGATGTACACCGACCGCTGGATCCTCCGGCGCGTGTGTCGGTGCGTCGTGGCATTCCCTGCACAGATCCCCTGCGGACTCTGGTGGATCTGGCCGGGGTTTGCGAGCCCGATCTAATCGACGAAGCGGTCGACAGGGCCCTGGCCCGTCGCCTCGGGTCCGTACCGGCTCTGGAGGCGGAAATCCGGAGATCCGCTCGCCCGGGTCGTACTGGGGTCAGATCACTGAGGGAAGCCCTCAGGAGACGAGGAATGATTGGAGCGCCTCACCCGAGCGTCCTAGAGAGCAGGGCCTTGCGACTTCTCCACCGGATAGGTATCAAGCCGCTGGCGGTCGAGGTGAAAGTCGGGGGCGACGGTCGATACAGAATCGACATCCTGCTTGATCCGACCGTGGCCATGGAGGTGGATGGCTATACGTACCACGCCGCGCCCGAGCTCAAGGCGGAGGATGAACGCCGGCGCAACCGGATCCGCATGAGTGGGGTATTCGTTCTCGTATACGACTGGACTGAAGTCCTACGCGACGGGCGGAGGATTGCATCAGAATGTCACGAGTCCATCGCGAAATACGGAAGCGGTCCGGCCTCGGCAAGGGCTTCTCGTGCTACCTCAGTGTCCTAGGGTCTCGGCCCATGGCCGAAGCACGAACGCTGATGGTTGTCGGTGGAGGCAAGATGGGCGAGGCCCTGGTAGCCGGGCTGATCCGGACTGGCTGGACGTCCCCCGAAGCGATGGTCGTAGTGGAGCAGTACTCGGCTCGGCGGGGGGAGCTCGCCAACCTCCACCATGGGCTGCGCGTGGCGGGCACGGTCGCCGAAGCTTCGAGCCGCGAACCGATCCAAGGCGCCGTGGTCGCCGTCAAGCCGGCTGATGTCAGGGAAGTGTGCCAAGCATTGGCGACCTCGGGAGTTCCCCGAGTCCTGTCGATCGCGGCCGGGGTCACGATCGACTCGCTCGAGCGCTGGCTCGCACCTGAATCGGAACCTGGTCCAGCTCCGGCGGCCGTGGTGAGGGCCATGCCGAACACGCCGGCCCTGGTCGCCGCGGGAGCGGCGGCCATATCTCCGGGGACTACGGCCGGGAGCGATGACGTCGCTTGGGCCCGCGGGATACTCGAGGCCGTCGGAACCGTCGTCGAACTACCCGAGGCGTCCATGGACGCGGTCACCGGGCTCTCGGGATCAGGCCCCGCCTACGTGTTCCTTCTGGCCGAAGCGCTCATCGACGCCGGGGTCCTAGTCGGATTGACGCGCCCGGTCGCTCGAGACCTGGCCGTGCAAACCCTCCTAGGCGCGGCCCGACTCCTCGCGGAGACTGGAGACGAGCCGTCGAACCTGCGCGCCGCGGTGACCTCGCCGGGGGGTACGACTGCGGCCGGGGTGCGGGCGTTGGAGGCGGCAGGCGTGCGGAACGCGGTGCTGGAGGCGGTGGTGGCCGCCACCGAACGGTCCCGAGAAATGGGTCGGGCCACGTGACTCAGGCCCGTCCGCCGACCCACCGCAAACCCCACTTTGCTCAGGACTCACAGTGGCGTACGCTCGTCGGTGCGGAGAAGGGTGGTGCAACGCGTGCAACCAAACGAGTCCAGGCCACGGTTCGTGACCGTCGCTGAAGTCGCCGACCAGCTACGGGTTTCCAACATGACCGTGTACCGGCTGGTCCAGTCGGGTCAACTGCCCGCCGTCCGAGTGGGCCGTTCCTACCGAATCCGCGAGGAGGACCTGGATCGGTACCTGGCCGATCAGTACAACCGGGCCGGCTGACGTCGGGCCGGGCGCGCCGGCGCCCCGCCCGGGCGCGCCCGGCCTCGGCCCGATCTCGTTCCTCAGCGACTACGGGTTGGAGGACGAGTTCGTCGGAGTTGTCCACAGGGTCATTGCGGGCATCGCCCCTGGTGTGCCCGTCGCCGACATCAGCCACCACGTTCCGCCCCACGACGTCCGCTTCGGAGCCCTCACCCTCTGGCGCACCGCCCCGTGGCTGGCCCCGGGCGTGGTCCTCGCCGTCGTCGACCCAGGCGTGGGCACCAAGAGGCGCGCCGTAGCGATAGCCGTCAGCCCGGCCGACGTCGTGCTCGTCGGACCCGACAACGGACTCCTACTCCCCGCCGCCCTCCGCCTCGGTCCCATCACCGCCGCGGTGGAGCTCGAACAGACCCAGACCGGGCGAGGAGCGACCTTCGCAGGCCGCGACCTGTTCGCCCCGGCGGCGGCGCGACTCGCCGTGGGCGCCGACCTGCACGAGCTCGGCGCGGCCATAGACCCGCAGACCCTGCGAGGCGAACCCGTTCCGGTTCCCGAACGCCGGCCCGACGGAAGTCTCCGCGCTGAGGTGCTCTGGATAGACCGCTTCGGGAACGTCCAACTCAACCTAAACCCCCGCGACGCCGGGCCCCTCGGCCCCGTCCTCGACGTCCGGACCGATGCCCACACCCGGCCGGCCCGGCTCGTCGAGGCTTACGCCGACCTTCAGGTCGACGAGCTCGGACTGGTCCACGATTCGTATGACCTGCTCTCCATCAGCCTCTACGCCGCTTCGGCGGCGGCCCTCACCGGCGTCCGACCCGGCGACCCGGTGTGGCTCTCACACAGGGACTAGAGGCCAGGCCCCGGTACCATTTGCCCATGGCATCCGCCCGTCGGATCCCCGAAGCGACGGTCGCGCGGCTGCCTTTGTACCTCCGGGTGCTCGGCGAAGCGGCGACGGAGCGCACCACGACCCTGTCCTCGGACGTCCTGGCCGCCCGGGCCGGGGTCAATGCCGCCCAAGTGCGCAAGGACCTCTCCTTCCTCGGCTCCTACGGGACGAGAGGGGTCGGATATGACGTCGACTACCTCGTTCGCCAGATAAACCGGCAGCTGGGACTGGACGACGACCGGCGGGTCGCCATCGTCGGCGCCGGGAACCTGGGGCAGGCCCTGGCCAGCTACGCAGGTTTTCCCGAACGCGGGTTCCAGGTCGTGGCCGCCTTCGACGCCGACCCGGCCAAGATCGGGTCGCGGCTCGGCTCCACCGTCGTGTCCGCGGTGACCGACATGCCGCGGATACTCCGGGAAAAAGACGTCGAAATCGCCATCATCACCACCCCGGCGTCGGTCGCCCAAGGAGTGGCGAACGCCCTCATCAAGGCGGGCGTCGGTTCCATTCTGAACTTCGCGCCCACGACGGTGATCGTTCCTTCGCAGGTAGCCGTCCGCCAGGTCGACCTCGGCATCGAGCTACAGATCCTCAGCTTCTACCACCATCACATCGACACGACCGCGGCGACGGCTGGAAGTTGAACTCCGTGCCGGCGCCCGATGTCTTGTATCCCGCCACCCTGGTCCTAGCCGGGAAGCGGTGCGTCGTCGTGGGGGGTGGGTCGGTCGCGGCCCGTAAAGTGCGAGGCCTGGTCGAGGCCGGAGCAGACGTGGTGGTCGTCGCTCCGAACATCTGCGACGAGATCCGGTCGTCGCCGGTGGAACTGGTCGAAAGGCCCTACCAGCGAGGGGATCTGTCCTTGGCCTGGTTGGCGATGGTCGCCACTGATCAACCGGAAGTCAACAGGCAGGTTCACGCCGACGGCCAGGACGCTCACGTGTGGGTAAACGCCGCCGACGACCCCGAAGCGTGCTCTTTTACCCTTCCGGCGGTGCTGCGCCAAGGACCGGTCAATGTGGCCGTGTCGACATCCGGCTACAGCCCGGCTCTGGCCGCGTGGATTCGGGACCGGATCGCCGCCGACCTGGGCCCGGAAGTGGCGCTTCTGGCCGAGCTGCTCTCTGAAGCCCGTGACGAGCTGAAGGCGGCAGGAAGGTTGACCGAGGAGGTCGACTGGCGCCGAGCGCTGGATTCGGACATGCTCGACCTGATCCGTACGGGCCACACGGCCCAGGCAAGGGAGCGCCTGCAGGCGTGTCTGTCGTAGTCGTAGGTCTCAACCACCGAACCGTGCCGTTGCCGGTGCTCGAACTGATGACCGTGCCTTCTGCGCGCTTGCCCAAGGCGTTGCACGACCTGTCGGCTTGCGAGCACCTGAGCGAAGTCGTGGTCGTTTCGACGTGCCTTCGGACCGAGGTATACGCCGTGGCGCACCGCTATCACGGCGCGGTCAGCGATGTGCGCAACTTCCTCGCCGCGTGGAGCGGCCTCCCACCCGAGGACTTCGCCGGGGACCTATACGACTACTTCGACGAGGCTGCGGTGGCCCACCTGTTCAGGGTATCGGCCGGGCTGGACTCGGCCGTGCTCGGCGAGGGCGAGATCCTGAGACAAGTAGGCGACGCGTGGGAGTCGGCGCGCCAGGAGGCCGCCGCCGGGCCGGTGCTTTCGATCCTGTTCCGCCATGCCATCGAAGCGGGCAAGCGCGTCCGCTCAGAGACGGCGATAACCAGGGGTACCACGTCGCTGTCCCAAGCGGCGGTGGCGCTGGCCGGCGCTCAACTCGGATCCCTGTCAGGGCTGACGACCCTGGTCATGGGCGCGGGCGAGATGGGCGAAGCCATGGCGCAGGCCTTGGCCGGAGGACTCGAAGCGGGGCCTCTTCTCGTCGCCAATCGCACGTGGAGCAAGGCCACCGAGCTGGCGGCCCGGTGCGGCGGTCGCGCCGTCGATTGGAGCGGGCTACCGGCCGCGCTGATCCAAGCGGACGTGCTTCTTGCCTCGACCGGTTCACCCGACCTGTTGCTCGAGTCCTCGGACCTCGAACCCGTCATGGCGGCACGAGCCGGCCGGCCGCTGCTGATCGTCGATATTGCGGTGCCCCGTGACGTCGACCCCGCGGTCGGAGATCTGCCGGGCGTGACCCTGTTGGATATGGACGACCTGTCGGCGTTCGCAGCCCGCGCCCTCGACGGGCGCAGGCAGGAAGTGCCCCGGGCCGAAGAGATCGTGGCCGAAGAGGTGGAGCGCTACATGGGCCGCTCGGCGGAGCGGTACGTGGCTCCGCTGGTCGCGGCCCTACACGTTCGGGGGGAAGAAATACGGGTCGCGGAGCTGGCCCGCCACGGCCGGCGGCTGTCGGGGCTGGACGAGGCCCAGGTCCGGGCGGTCGAGGCCCTGACCCGGGGGATCGTGGCGAAGCTGCTCCACGAACCGACGGTCAACCTCAAGGCAGGGGTCGGCACACCCGCAGGTGAGCAGCTGGCCCAGGCCTTGCGGCAGCTGTTCGACCTGTAGCGCGTGCTCAAGCTGGCCACCCGGGGCAGCACGCTGGCCCGGTGGCAGGCCGACGAGGTGGCTCGCCTGCTCCGCCGGGCGGATCCCCATCTCGAAGTCGAGCTCGTTGTGGTGGAGACCACCGGAGACCGCCGCCAGGATCTACCCGTTTGGGAACTGGGCGGTCAGGGAGTGTTCGTCAAGGAAGTCCAGGTGGCGGTGCTGGATGGCAGGGCCGACGTCGCCGTCCACTCCGCCAAGGACCTGCCGTCTTTGACCGGGCCCGGGCTGACGCTGGCGGCGATCCCGGGACGGGCGGACCCTCGCGACGCGCTGGTGGGCTCGACGCTGGATGGGCTCGAGCCGGGCGCAGTGATAGCCACGGGTTCCGTGAGGCGCCGGGCCCAGCTGGCTTGGTTGAGGCCGGATCTCACATTCGTGGAGTTGCGCGGCAACATCGCCACCCGCCTCGATCGGGTCCCGCCCGGCGGTGCCGTGGTGGTGGCGGCCGCCGCTTTGGACCGCCTCGGGTTGAAGTCCCGGGCGTCAGAAGTGCTCGACGTCTCGGCGGTTCTGCCCCAAGTCGGCCAGGGGGCCATCGGAGTCGAGTGCCGGGCCGAGGACCACGTCGCTGTCGGGTCGCTGGCCTTGATCGACGACGCCCACGCCCACGCTTGTGTCGACGCCGAGAGGTCCTTCCTGGCCCGGCTCGGAGGAGCGTGCGATCTGCCGGTCGGGGCGCTCGCCCGCATCGACGACAACCACGTCTCGATCGAGGGCCTGCTCGCATCTCCGGACGGCCGGGTGGTGTTGCGGGCGCGCCGCGCTGGACCGTTGGCGGACGCCTCGTCGCTCGCAAGGGAGTTGGCCGAGGAGCTGCTGGCGGCCGGCGGGGAGGACTTGATCCCGGTCGGGTCGGCCGCGGGGTGAACACCCGGTGACGGTGTACCTGGTCGGGGCCGGGCCCGGGGACCCGGGGCTGCTGACCATGCGGGGGGGAGAGGTGCTGAGCGGTGCCGACGTCGTTGTCCACGACCGCCTTGCCGACGCCAGCCTCTTGGACCTGGCTCCATCGACCTCGCGGCGGATCGACGTGGGCAAGGTGCCAGGAGGCCCCGTGCGCCAGGAGGAGATCAACAAGCTGCTTGTGGCCGAAGGGCGGGCCGGACGCTGCGTGGTCCGCCTCAAGGGAGGCGACCCCTTCGTCTTCGGTCGCGGCGGCGAGGAGGCGCTGGCGCTACAGGCGGCCGGGGTGCCGTTCGAAGTAGTACCCGGTGTCTCGTCGGCTGTCGCGGTGCCGGCGTATGCCGGCGTGCCCGTGACCCATCGGGGGGTGGCGACGTCCTTCACGGTCGTGACTGGGCACAGCCGGCATGCCGTCGACCGGGAGACCAACTGGGAAGCGCTGGCAGCAGCCGGGGGTACGATCGTGGTCCTGATGGGCGTGGCTCATCGCCAAGCCATCGCGGCCCGGCTGATCGGTGGAGGGCTGGCTCCCGACACCCCGGTGCTGGCCGTGCGCTGGGGGACCAGGCCCGACCAGCAATCCGTGCGGGTCCGGTTGGACCAGCTGGAGGCCACGCCGCTCGAGCCGCCGGTGACCCTCGTCATCGGGGCCGTCGCCGGGCTCGACTTGTCGTGGTACGAGGCCCGTCCTTTGTTCGGTCGTCGGGTCGTGGTGACGCGGGCTCGGTCGCAAGCTTCGACCCTCGTTCGACGCCTGGGGGACCTCGGCGCCCGTCCTATAGAGGTGCCCGTCATCCAGATGGTCCCGCCGGGGGACGACGGGGCCGGGTTGCAGCGGGCCGCGCAGGGGCTCACGGAGGGTCGCTACCAGTGGGTGGTGTTCACTTCGTCGAACGCGGTCGGGCCGCTCATGGACAAGCTGCCGGACGCCCGGGCCCTCGGCTCCACCCTGATCGCGGCCGTCGGTTCGGCCACCGCGGAGGCGTTGGCGCGGTACCGTTTGGTGGCGGATCTGGTACCTGACCGTCAACTGGCCCAGGGTCTGGTGGAAGCCTTCCCAGACCCGCCTGGTGCAGGTGCGTCGGTCCTGTTCCCGCGGGCTGCCGAAGGGCGCCACACCCTGATCGACGGGCTGACGGCTGCAGGGTGGGCGGTCGACTTGGTGGAGGCCTACCGCACCGTGCGGGTCGAAGCGTCGGATGGCATGAAGGAGGCCGTGGCCGACGCGGACGCGGTGTGCTTTACCTCCTCGTCGACGGTCACCGGCTTCGTGGAGACGTGCGGGGTGGGCGGGGCGCCGCCAATCGTCGTGTGCATCGGTCCCGTCACCTCGGCTACTGCCGTAGAGGCCGGTTTCCACGTCGATGCCGTCGCCTCGGTCCCCACCATCGACGGACTCGTCTCAGCGCTGGTCGGCGTTCTGGGGGGATAGGGAGGAAACCAGGGCTCGTTAGCTGCGGGCCCGGACCCGCCCGGCCCGCAACCGCTGTCAACCCGCGCTGAGGCGGAACACCGGGTGGCGGGGGGCGATGGCCGCCAGTTCCTCGTCGGACGAGTCGGGCCCGACCCCGTCGAAGAACACACCCACCTCGGCCTTCCAGCGCTTCAGGTACGCCCGTAGGACGGGGACCTTCTCGCTGTCGTCGAGCTCGACTGCACGCAGCTGATCGCGCTTTCGACCCAGCAGGAGGGCCAAGCGGCCGTCGTCGGCGCGAACGTTGCGCACCCACTCCGTCTCCCCGCGAGGGGCTACGAGGTACCGATCGCCCTCGAGGGATAGCAGGTTGACCGGGACCTGGCGCGCTTGGCCGGTCTTGCGGCCGCGCACCTCGAGCACTCGTGATCCCAGCACGCTGAGGCCGAGGCGGGTGAGTACGGCGACCAGTCCGTTGAACACGTGCTTGGTAAACCAACCGGGGCGGCGGTAGTGATCGGCCATGGGAGTTCCTTTGCCTAGGGTGTGATCAGCGATCGTAAACAAGAACAGTGTTCATGTCAAGGGACACTGTTCTGAGTTGAGCTATGATGGCCGGATGGCCGCCACCCAGACCGCTCGGGCCCGGGTTCGCGCCGAGCTCACCAATGAGATCGTCTCGGCTGCTCGAGAGGAGCTGGCGTCGACAGGAGCCGCCGGGCTGTCGCTGCGAGCCGTGGCCCGCCGTCTGGAGATGGTTCCTTCGGCGCTGTACCGGTACTTTCCCAGCCGTGACGCCCTTCTTACCGCTCTGATCGTCGAAGCCTACGAGGCCGTCGGGATGGCGGCGGCGGACGCGGACGGCCGAAGTGGGCGCAACCCGGCGGACCGGTGGAATGCGGTCTGCACCGCGGTGCGTGGATGGGGGCACGATCATCCCAATGAGTGGGCGCTCGTGTACGGCTCCCCGGTGCCCGGCTACCAGGCGCCCCAGGACACCGTCGAAGCGGCTCTCAAGGTCACCCGCGTGATCGCCGGGATCTTCGCCGACGCCATCCCGTCTGGGACGCCGGCCCCCGGTCGGCTGCCGGCCGCGCCGGACACCATGGCGGCTGTCGTCGGGCCCATCGAGGCGGAGCTGCTCCCGGGACGACCACCGGAAGCTGTGGCTTGGGTGGTCATGGCCTGGACGGGCCTGATCGGCATGGTCAGCCTCGAGCTGTTCGGTCACTACGAGGGGGCCACGACCGACTTTCAACAGGTGTTCGCCTACAACATGGGGGCGCTCGGACACCTGGCGGGAGTGGGGTGAAGGAGCCGGGTCGGGCCGGTACCGTGGACGGCATGGGCTATCCCGTCACCAGGCTGCGCCGGCTGAGGAGCAGCCGCCTGCTCCGGGAGATGGTCGCCGAGACGGCGCTTGCGCCATCCGACCTGATCGTGCCGCTGTTCGTGCGGGAAGGCATCGATGAGCCGCAGCCGATCCCATCGCTCCCAGGAGTCGTCCAGCACACGACAGAGACCCTCGCCAAGGAGGCGCGGAGGCTGTGCTCGCTCGGCATCCCGTCCCTCGTGCTGTTCGGCCTGCCGAGAGCCAAAGATGCGGTCGGCAGCGGGGCGTCCGACCCCGACGGGATCGTGCAAGTGGCGTTGCGGCGCCTCGCCGACGATCTCGGTGGGGACATGGTTCTCATGGCCGACCTGTGCCTCGACGAATACACCGACCATGGCCACTGCGGGATCCTCGACGGCAACGGCGACGTCGACAACGACCTCACCCTCATCCGTTACGCCGAGGTAGCCGTCGCCCAAGCCGAAGCCGGGGCCCAGGTGGTGGCCCCTTCGGGGATGATGGACGGTCAGGTGGCGGCCATCCGTTCCGCTCTGGACTCCACGGGTCACGCCGGCACGGCCATCCTCGCCTACGCGGCTAAATATGCGTCGGCCCTGTACGGGCCGTTCCGGGATGCGGTAGACGTCGAAATCGCAGGCGGGGGAGACCGCAGGGGCTACCAACAGGACTTCCGCAACGTCCGCGAGGCCATCCGCGAAGTCGAGCTCGACGTTCGCGAGGGCGCCGACATGGTGATGGTGAAGCCGGCGCTGGCCTATCTAGACGTGATCGCGGCCGTGCGATCTCGTTTCGACGTTCCTCTGGCCGCGTACCACGTCAGCGGCGAGTACGCCATGATCAAAGCGGCCGCGGAACGGGGCTGGATCGACGGGCCGGCCGTGGCGCTCGAGCACACCACCGCCATCAAGCGCGCTGGAGCCGACCTTATCCTGACCTACCTGGCGGGGGAGCTGGCCGAGACCCTGAATGGGTAAAACGACCAACGGCCAGCTGTTCGCGCGAGCCCAGGGCGTCATCCCCGGCGGGGTCAACTCGCCGGTGCGCGCCTTCCAGTCGGTCGGCGGCACCCCGTACTTCGTAGCTCGGGGAAAGGGCGCTTACGTGTGGGACGTCGAGGGCACCCGCTACCTCGACTACGTACAGTCGTACGGGGCCTCGATACTCGGTCACGCCCACCCGAAGGTCGTCGACGCGATCACTTTGGCGGCCGCCGAGGGCACGTCATTTGGGGCGCCTACGGAACGCGAAGTCCTGTTGGCCGAAGAAATCACATCGAGGGTGCCTGGCTGTGAGATGTTGCGCCTGGTCAGCAGCGGCACGGAGGCGACCATGTCGGCGATCAGGGTGGCGCGCGGCGCGACCGGGAGGGACCGGGTCATCCTCTTCTCGGGGTGCTACCACGGCCACAGCGACGGCCTATTGGCGGGGGGCGGTAGCGGGGTGGCCACCTTGGGCCTGCCCGCGTCGGCTGGCGTGCCGAAAGGGGCCGTGGCCGAGACGCTGGTCGCCCCGTACAACGAGGTGCCCGACGTCGATCGAGACGTGGCGTGCGTGATCGTCGAGCCCGTCGCCGCCAACATGGGCCTCGTGTCACCGCTGCCCGGTTTCCTGCCCGGATTGAGGGAGGCATGCGACCGGGCGGGCGCGCTGCTGATCTTCGACGAGGTCATCACCGGATTCCGGCTGGCCTACGGCGGGGCGACGGAAGTCTTCGGGGTCAGACCGGACTTGTGGTGCTTCGGCAAGGTCATCGGCGGGGGCTTGCCGCTCGCCGCTTTCGGCGGCCGCAGGGACCTGATGGAGCAGCTGGCTCCGCTCGGAGAGATCTACCAGGCGGGGACGCTCTCCGGAAACCCCTTGGCCACCGCCGCCGGTCTGGCCGTCCTGTCCGAGCTGGACCGTTCGTGCTACGCAGAGCTGGCGGAGCGCGTCGGCCGCCTGGGAGCCGGCTTGGCTGGTGCCCTGGGACCAGACGTACAAGTACCGGTGGTCGGACCCCTCGTGGGCCTGTTCTTCTCGGCCGAGACGGTCACGAGCTACGAGGGCGCGACCAAGTCGGCAGCCACCGGCCGCTACCCGGGCCTGATGCACGGCTTGCTGGAGCGCGGGGTGGCGATGGCGCCGGGCGCCTACGAAGTCCTTTTTCCGAGCCTGGCTCACGGCGATGCCGAACTCGACCGGACGGTCGAGGCGTTCGCCGACGCCGTGGCGGCGGGACTCTAGGAGCCGTCGGGGACCAGGCGGGCCAGGGCCCGGAGGGCCTTGTAGGCCGCCTCGGCTGGACCGACCTCGTCGGGGCGGAGGAGGTTGGCCATGATCCGAAGCACCCAGTCCATGAGGCTGCGGCTGCGCATTCCCGTGGAGACGAGCACCTTCATCAACTCGGGGTGACCGATGACCCGGACGAACGCCCGGGCCACCTTGTAGTACAGGTCGTACTCCAACTCGAGGCGCTTCTCGTAGGTGTGCAGCGCCATGCCGTCGCCGCTGGCCAGGGCCAGATGCACGGCGTCCGCGGCGAACCGGCCGGACTCGTAGGCGTACGCGATCCCCTCGCCGTTGAACGGGTTGATGGTCCCGCCCGCATCGCCGGTCACCAGCCAAGTCGGCCCGACGTGGGGGCCGACCGACATACCCATTGGAAGTCGGCCACCAGTGGCCGGACCGCACGACGTTTCGGGGCGGATCTCCCACGACGGCGGCGCGTATTCAGCGAAGTTCTGGAGGAGATGGGTGGTGTTGACCGCCTTCCACTGGTTGAACGTGGAAAGCAGCCCCACGCCGACGTTGATCCGCCCGTCGCCAACGGGGAAGATCCAGCCGTAACCGGGCAGGACGTTGCCCCCCTTGTCCCGGATGTCCAGCCAGCTGTCGATCCAGGGTTCATCGTGGCGGGGCGAGGTCCAGTAGCCGCGGATGGCCATTCCAAGCGGGTAGGACCGGTTGCGGCTGGTGCCGAGCGAGCGTCCGAAACGGGAGTTGGCCCCGTCCGCGACCACCGTGTAGCGAGCCCGTACCGCCACCGGGCCACCGTCGTTGTACTTGGACTTTACGGTGGCCCCACGCACCAGGCCGCCCTCGACCAGCGGCTCGATCGCTTCGGTGGCGTCCCACACCATCGCGCCGGCTTTGGTGGCCCGCTCGGCGACCAGGGCGTCCAGGTCCTTGCGGGTGATCACGTAGCCGTAACCGGGGAGGGTCGGATGGTCCGGCCACGTAAGTTCCAAGGTCCGGCCGAAGCCATGGGAACGCAACCCCGAGAAGCGATGGCCGGCGCCGGCCAGCTCGTCGCCGAGGCCCATGTCTTCGAGCTGGCGTACCGATCGCGGGGTCAGGCCGTCGCCGCAGGTCTTCTCCCTCGGGTAGCGCTTGCGTTCGACCAGGACCACGTCGTGCCCCGCGCTGGCCAACCAGTAAGCGCAGGCCGCACCCGACGGCCCGCCGCCCACGACCAGCACTTCGCAGGAACGCGGCGACACCCGACTCAGCGCATCCATAAGAGGAATCTAGGCGGTAAGGGCTGGCTACGAAGCAACTTGACGCAATTCTTCCACATGAGGCTGTTCATGGATGACGCCCCGTTCCGGCCTTGGCTGGCGGTGGCCGTGGGGGGTGGAAGTAACATCACCTACGTGGAGCAATACCTGCCGATCCTGCTGCTCATGGTCGTGGTCGGAGCGTTCGCGGGCGGGTCGGTCGCCGGTTCACGACTTCTTGGCCCCAAGCGCCCGACCGGGGCCAAAGAGGGCCCCTACGAGTCGGGCATCGCTCCTCGTTACGGGCCGGCTGCCCGGTTCCCAGTTCGCTTCTACCTGGTCGCGATGATCTTCATCATTTTCGACATCGAAGTGGTCTTCCTCTATCCGTGGGCGGTGATGTACCGCCAACTCGGGGTGTTCGGCCTGTCCGAGATGGCAGCGTTCGCGGTAGTCGTGTTCATCGCTTTCGCGTACATGGTGTCCAACGGGGCGCTCGACTGGGGACCGCATCAGAAGCGCGGCGTGCCGGCGACGGACCAGCTGACCAGGAGCACGACGTCGACCGTGCGCCGGGTGCCCCGCCCACACGAGCTCCTCCTTGGAGTCGGCCCGATCTCGATGGAGGACTACCCCGAACCCGAGGAGCCTGCGGCGCAGCCGGCTCCTAGCCCTTAGGACCGGCCGCGAAGCAGCGTGTGACGGCCCCCAGAAGACAGACGCGGCGCCGGCGAGCGTCTCGTCGCAGGAGGTTGGTCGCTCGGCGGTCGGCTGTGCAGTGCGACTGGTTGGCATACCAGCGGGGGGTCGTCCTACGGTGCGAGACGGAAGGAGTCACTAGATGGGTTTAGAGAATCTCCAACACAACTTCCTTACCGGAACCGTCGAAGGCTTGGTCAAGTGGGCGCGCGCGTCCAGTTCGTGGGGGGCAAACTTCGGCCTGGCCTGCTGCGCCATGGAAATGATGGCCTCGGGCGCGGCCAACTTCGACCTGGCCCGGTTCGGCATGGAGGTTTTCCGGGCGTCGCCTCGTCAAGCTGACGTGCTGATCGTCGCCGGGCGGGTGAGCCAAAAGATGGCCCCGGTCCTGCGCCAGGTGTACGACCAGATGATGGAGCCGAAGTGGGTCATTTCTATGGGCGTGTGCGCCAGCACCGGCGGAATGTTCAACAACTACGCCATCGTTCAAGGGGTCGATCAGATCGTCCCGGTCGACGTCTATGCACCCGGGTGCCCTCCGGGCCCGGAGACGCTCATCCACTCGATACTGACCTTGCATCAGAAGATTCGCACCGGGGAGATAACCCGTCGAAGCTCGACGGGGCAGGGAGCCGGCATCCACCTCGAGCCCGCCAGCCACCCGCCGGCGCGGCTCCAGGCCTTATGAGCGCGGCCGCGGCCGCGGCCGCCGCCGAACCGGCCGAACCGGTTGAGCCAGGCGACACACCGAGCGCACCCGACCCACCCGCGGTATCCGGGGCGGAGACGCTTCACGGCTGTCCCGTCGGGGACAGCCTTGGAGCCGCGGTGGTGCACTGCAACCGGGATCAGTATCTGGACCTGTGCTCGGCTCTGAAAGCGGACGGCTATGCCTTACCGGTCGGAGTGACCGGAGTGGACTACCTCACCCATCCCGGGCGCGACCTACCCGAAGGAATCGACGCCGAGCGCTTTGAAGTAGTGGTGGAGCTGCTGTCGCTCACGGATAGGGCCCGGCTGCGCGTGCGATGCCAAGTTCCGGGCGACGACCCTCGGGTGCCCACACTGTTCGGCTTGTGGCCTGGAACCGAAGCCCACGAGCGCGAGACGTACGACATGTTCGGCATCGAGTTCCAAGGTCACCCCGATCCGTCGCGGATCCTCATGCCCGAGGAGTGGGAAGGGCACCCGCTGCGCAAGGACTACGACACCGGCCACATCCCGGTCCAGTTCAAAGAGGCGCCGAGTTGAGTGACATCGAGTCTCCTCGCAAGGTGACGCTGATCGACCGGCTTCTCGGCCGGATCCCTCCGGGCGGCCCCGAACTGACCGAGTTTCTCGTAAGCAAGACGGACGAGGGCATCCAGGAAATGGCCCCCCGTTCGAGGACTTCGGCCCGTGAGCTCAACTTGGAGTCGGGGTCCGTGCTGCGCCTCCCCGAAGGGGTGGAGCTCAACCGGGCCGACATCGACGTGGAAACGCCCGAGGACGAGAGCATGATCCTCAACCTGGGGCCGTCGCACCCATCTACGCACGGGGTGCTCCGGGTGATGGTCGAAATCGACGGCGAGACGGTGCTTCGATCCAAGCCCGTCGTCGGTTATCTCCACACCGGTATGGAGAAGACGGCCGAGGAGCTGATGTACCACCAGGGTTCGACCAACGTCACCCGCATGGACTACCTGGCCCCTTTCTTCAACGAACTGGCGTTCTGCCTCAGCGTGGAGAAGCTGCTCGATATCGAGATCCCGGCCCGGGCGACCTGGATCCGCATGCTCATGTGCGAGTTCAACCGCATCAGCTCGCACTTCCTCTGGCTGGCCACCAACAGCGCCGACCTGGGCGCCATCAACATGTTGGTGTACGGCTGGCGCGAGCGAGAAATGGTCCTAGCCTTCTTCGAGAAGGTCACCGGGCTGCGCATGAACCACAACTTCTTCCGCCCCGGAGGCGTGGCCGCCGACCTGCCCGACGGGTGGCACGACGATGCTCTGGCCCTGTGCCAGGCCATCCCGCGCCGGATGGACGAGTACGACGACCTGCTCACGGGCCAGCCGATCCTGCAGAACCGGCTCCAAGGCGTCGGACCTCTGGATGCGGAGACCGCCATCGGCCTGGGTGTCACCGGCCCGCTGTTGCGCTCGACCGGTGTGGCGTGGGACTTAAGGCGGGACCAGCCCTACCTCGCCTACGACGACGTCGACTTCGACGTGATCGTTGGGACCAGTGGGGACTGCTGGGACCGCTACGCCATCCGGTTTAACGAGATCCGCGAGTCGGTCCGGATCATCGAGCAGGTAATCGACCTCATGCCCGCCGGAGACTTCCGCACCCAGGACAAGAAGATCACGCCTCCCCCGCGCAATCGCATCGACGAGTCCATGGAAGCGCTCATCCATCATTTCAAGCTGTACACCGAAGGGTTTCGAGTTCCGACCGGCGAGGCGTACGTCCCGATCGAAAGCCCTCGCGGTGAGAGCGGCTGCTACATAGTGTCGGATGGCACGTCGAGGCCCTACCGGATGCACATGAGGGCGGCCAGCTTCGCCAACCTGCAAGCCATGGCTCCGCTGGCTAGAGGAGCCCTTCTCGCCGACACCATCGCCATCGTCTCGACCATCGACCCCGTTCTCGGGGACGTGGATCGGTGAGGCGAACTCTTTTCTCAGCGAGTTGGACCGCAGGTCCCTCGATGGGCAAGGATCGGGCGTGCCTCGGCTGAACCCCGGCAACCTTCATAGGGCGCGCGACCTCGTCGCGCTATACCCCGAACCCCGGTCGGCCCTGATCCCGATCCTGCACGTGTTGCAGGAGCAGGACGGGTACCTGACCGAGGACGGGATGGCCCACGTGGCCGAGTTGCTCGGTCTGGCGGCCGCGGAGGTCCGGGGCACGGCGAGCTTCTACGACATGTTCCACTTCGAGCCGGTCGGAAAGTACCTGGTCGCGGTGTGTACCAACATCGCTTGCATGCTGCAAGGGGCCTACCGGCTGCTCGAGCACGCTGAGGAACGCCTCGGAGTGGCCCCGGGCGGTACCACAACGGACGGGTTGTTTACCCTCGAGGACGCCGAGTGCCTGGCCCTTTGCGGCAACGCTCCCTGCGTCACGGTCAACTGGCGGTTCTTCGGTGACGTGGACCTGCAGGGCTTCGACGATCTCGTCGGCGATCTAAGGGCCGGCCGCTTGGACGACGAAGTGCCGCCGCACGGCACTTTGAGCCGGGTGGATCGCTCCGTCGGGCTGGCGGCGCCGCAGGCTGCGAGTGGTTCGTCGGGCGCGACCGTCGGGTCGGGATCGCCTGGCGACGGGCCGCGATCCCATGCGCAGCCCGACCTGGGCACCCACCGCTCCACCGCCGCCACCGCCTCGATGAACGCCGGTCACTTGGACGGTCGCCGATGACGCTGACCGACGCACCCCGCATCGTCAGCCGGCGGCTGGGCCAACCCGGTTCGTGGACTCTGGCTTCCTATTTGGCCGACCACGGCTACGAGGGCCTTCGGGCCGCTTTGGCCATGACTCCCGAGCAGATCCGCGACCAGGTCAACACGGCCAACATCCTCGGCCGCGGCGGCGCCGGATTCGAGGCCGGCCGCAAATGGGGCATGCTGCGCCAGTCCCAACCCGTGTACCTCACCATCAATGGGGACGAGAGCGAGCCGGCCACCTTCAAGGATCACGCGTTGATCGAGGGCGACCCGCATCAGCTGATCGAAGGCTCACTGATCTGCGCCTTCGCCATCGGCGCCAGCCAGATCTTCCTCTATGTCAGAGGCGAGTTCCCGCTCGCCATCGAGCGATTGCAGTCAGCCCTCAACGAGGCCTACGAGCACGGGGCTGTAGGTCACGACATATTCGGCAGCGGCTTCTCGGTCGACATCGTGGTCCACCCCGGCGCCGGTGCCTACATTTGCGGTGAGGAGACGGCTCTGCTCGAGAGCCTCGAAGGCAAGCGCGGCTACCCGAGGATAAAGCCTCCCTTTTTCCCAGCGGCCATCGGGCTGTACGGCGCGCCGACCATCGTCAACAACGTCGAGACGGTGTCCAACCTGCCTTGGGTCATGCTCAACGGCGGGGCCGACTTCGCCGCCCTCGGGGAGGGACGGTCGAAGGGCACGAAGCTCCTGGCTCTCGCCGGGCACGTGAAGCGGCCCGGCAATTACGAGCTGGAGTGGGCCAAGGCCACCTTTCGGGACCTCATCTTCGACCCTGGTCTGGGCGGAGGAATTCGCGACGACAACGAGCTCAAAGTGATCATCCCCGGCGGCGCTTCCTCGCCGTGGCTGGGACCGGAGCAACTCGATATCTCGTTGTCCAACGAGTCGATCGCGGCGGCAGGGAGCATGGCCGGCTCCGGCTCGGTCATCCCGATGGACCACACCACTTGTGTCGTGCGCGCCGCGTGGAGGATCGTGCGCTTCTTTCATCGGGAGTCCTGCGGCCAGTGCACTCCCTGCCGGGAGGGCGGCGGCTGGTTGGAGAAGATCCTGGAGCGCATCGAGAGGGGCCAGGGCCGTGAATCGGACCTCGACCTGCTCATGGACGTGTGCGACAACATTTCGCCCGGAGTGGCCTGGCCCCCGGCCCAGACGACGATCTGCGTGCTCGGCCCGTCCATGCCGCCCGCGGTGGCCGCCGGGATACAAATGTTCCGAGACGAGTACCTCACCCACGTCCGCGAGGGTCGTTGCCCGTTCCCGCCGGACCGCCTGCTCCTGAGGCTGGCCCGTGTCTAAGAGAGCCAAGCCCGCCGCCCCGGCGCCCGAGACGGCCGCGCCCGCGACCGCCGCGCCCGCGGCCGAGACGGCTGTGCCCGCGGCCGAGCTGGTTGCGGTTCGTCTCACCAAACGACCGCTGCTGACCGAGAGCGGCGTGGGCACCGCACCGCCGCCGCCCGACTCGGGGGACGGCGCCAGCGTCAACATCACCATCGACGGCCGGCCGGTGCAAGCCAAGGCCGGGCAGTGGATCATCCAAGCCGCGGACGACGTCGGGGTCTACATCCCGCGGTTCTGTTACCACCCCCGGATGAAGCCGGTCGGGATGTGCCGGATGTGCCTGGTCGAAGTGGAAGGCCCACGCGGATCGAGCCTGATGCCGGCGTGCTACAACGCCGTGTCCGAAGGCATGGAAATCAAGACGGCCAGCGAGAAGGCCACGAAGGCCCAGGAGGGGGTCCTCGAGTTTCTTCTCGTCAACCACCCCCTGGACTGCCCGGTCTGCGACAAGGGAGGTGAGTGCCCGCTCCAGGATCAGACGCTCGCTTACGGCCCGGGCGAGTCGCGCTTCGTGGAAGAGAAGCGCCACTGGGAGAAGCCGATCCCCATCTCGGACCTGGTCTATCTCGACCGCGAGCGTTGCATCCAGTGCGGTCGCTGCGTGCGTTTCGCGGACGAGGTGGCCGGCGACGCTCTGATCGACTTCGCCCAGCGCGGCGACCAGACCGAGGTGGCCACCTTTCCGGGCGAGCCTTACTCGTCCTACTTCAGCGGCAACGTCGTGCAGATCTGCCCGGTAGGCGCGCTCACCGCCAAGCCGTATCGATTCAAAGCCCGCCCCTGGGACCTCGACCAGGTCGAAAGCACTTGCACGACCTGTTCGGTCGGGTGCCGGGCCGCCCTGCAGTCGAGCTCGGGCGAGCTGACCCGTCTGATCGGGGTCGACTCGGACCCGGTCAACTGGGGCTGGCTGTGCGACAAGGGCCGCTTCGCTTACGCCTCGTCCACCAGTCCCAGCCGGATCGCGGTCCCGATGGTGCGTCGGGGCGACGAGCTGGTCGAAGCGAGCTGGGCCGACGCTCTATCTGCGGCCGCGGCTGGACTGGAGGCGGCCAGGAACGCCGGTGGCGGCAGCTCGATCGGGATCATCGGCGGCGCCCGGTTGTCGAACGAGGACGCCTACGTTTGGGCCAAGGTCGCCCGCACCGTCCTCGGGACCGACAACGTCGACGCCCAGCTCGGCGACGGGCTCCCGGCCGAAACCGTCCTCGGACTGCCCCGGGCCACCATCGACCAGACGGCGTCCGCTCCCCTCGTCATCACCCTCGGTCCCGACATCAAGGACGAGCTGGCCGTCCTGTACCTGCGCCTGCGCCACGCCGTCCGAGAGAACGGCACCCAGCTCATCGAGCTGACCCCCGCACCGACAGGACTGTCGCCATACGCAGCCGAGACGCTCATCTATCGTCCGGGCGAAGCGGCGACTCTGGCCGCGGCCATAGCCAGCGGGGCACCGGTGACCGGAGACGTTGCCGGTGTCGCCTACGGGACGGTAGAAGCGGTGCGCGCCCACGTCGACAGATCCGCAAAAATGGCCAGGCCCGGCGCCCCCTCGATTGTCGTAATCCTGGGGCGGCCGTCGCTGGCCGAGTCGGACGACCAGATAGCGGCCGCGGCCCGGATACTCGCCGACTTGCCCGGAGTGGCATTCTTGCCGGCCTTGCGGCGGGGCAATGTCAACGGCGCCCTGGACCTGGGCCTGGCGCCGGGCGTACTCCCCGGCCGTGTCGGCCTCGAGCAAGGGCGGGCCTGGTACGAGCATCACTGGGGCGCAGATCTACCCGAGCAGCGAGGGTTGGATACGGCTGGCATGCTGACGGCCGCGGCTCGAGGTCACATCGGGGCCCTCGTGCTCGTCGGGGCCGATCCGATCGCCGACTTTCCGGACTCGAATGTCGCCCTGAAAGGCCTTCTGGGGTCGCGCTTCTTGGTCGCAGTCGACACCCACATCACGGAGTCGGTCCGGCGCGCCGACGTGGTCCTCCCAGCGGCGGCGTGGTCCGAGCGGCGGGGAACTTTTACCAACATCGAAGGACGCATCTCCTGGCTGAGCCAGCTGGTCACCGACCACGGAGTGGCTTGGCCCGACTGGATGATCGCCAGTGAGCTGGCGGCCCGCCTGGGCGTCGACCTCGGTTACTCCAGCCTCGAGGACATCTGGGACGAGGTCACGAGGCTGTCGCCGCTGCACGCCGGAGCCGGCTACGACCTGATCAGCGGCCAGCAAGCGCGCGACGGCGTCATGGTGCCCTTGGTAGGCGCAGGCGCCGAGTCCCGGAGCCCCCGGCCGCTAGACCCCATGGCCGACCCCGGCATAGCTTCCGCTGAGCTCCACAAGCTTTCACCGACGGCGTTGCTGGTGGCGGCTGTCGCCATGGAGCCTGAAGCGAATGGCAACGGAGCCCGCAGCGGTTCGGCCGGCGACCTCGCTTCCGGCGGGGAACGACCGACCTCCGCGACCGCCGGCCCCGTTGCCGAGGACCGGGAGGCAGCTTTGCCTCCTCCGGCCAAGCCGGCCCGGCTGGGTTTGCCGGCGGTGCCGCCGCCTTCTGCGAACGCACCCAGCGCCCCTCGCGAGGGCAGCTTGCGGCTGGTGTCGCGCCGTACCCTTTGGGACGGAGGCACCCAGGTGCAGGCGGTAGCGGCCCTGGCCGACTTGCACCCAGAACCGGCCGTGCGGGTGCACCCGAGCGTGCTGGCGGGTCTGGGCGTCGCCCACGGTGAATCGGTGCGGGTCACGTCGGCCAAGGGGTCGCTGACGTTGCCGGCGGTAGCGGACGGAGCGATCCCGCCCGGCACCGCCGTCCTGCCCTGGAACCTGCCGGGTGCCCGGGCCGCGGACCTGATCGACTCCTCCTCACCGGCGACCGAAGTTCGGGTCGAGAGCGCGGCGTCAGACGGGGGCGACGGACATGGGTGACCCGCTTTTCAACAACGGCCTGAACCTGGCGGTCTGGCTGATTCTCATCGGGAAAGTCCTCGTCGTTTTCTTGATCGTGCTGCTGTCGGTGCTGTTCATGGTCATGTACGAGCGCAAGGCGGTGGCGTGGCTCGGGGTACGTTACGGACCCAACCGGGCGGGGCCCAACGGGTGGCTCCAATCATTGGCGGACGGCACGAAGCTCCTGTTCAAGGAAGCTTTCATGCCCCGCGCTGCGGACAAGGTGATCTACAGGATCGCCCCCTACCTGATGCTGGTTCCGGTATTCCTGGCCTTCTCGATCGTGCCCTTGGGCGGGACCATCACCATCGCCCACCACACGACCCGGCTTCAGTTGGCCGATCCCCCGTGGGGCATCCTGTTCCTGCTGATGACGTCGGGCGTGGCCGTGTACGGGGTCATGCTCGCGGGCTGGGCTTCAGGGTCCAAGTACCCGCTGCTCGGAGCGGTTCGGGCCACCGCGCAAATGGTCTCATACGAGGCCGTTCTCGGGCTGACGACGGCGACCGTGGTGCTGGTGAGTCACTCACTGCAAACCAGCGCCATAGTGGCCGCCCAGCACGGGGGCTTTCTCTACAAATGGAACGTCATCCACACGCTCTTCTTCCCGTTCGCTCTGTTCGCGATCGCCATCACGGCGGAGATGACCAGACCCCCGTTCGACCTGGTCGAAGCGGAGGAGGAGTTGTCGGGTGGCTACAACCTGGAGTACTCGTCGGTCGACTTCGCCTGGTTCTACCTGGCCGAGTACGCGGCGTTGGTAACCAACTCCGCCATCATCACCACCTTGTGGTTCGGCGGCCCGGACGGCCCCCGGATCGCGGGCCACAGCATCGGGCCGGTCTGGTTCACGATCAAGGTCCTGATCATCCTCTACATATACGTCTGGATCCGGGCCACACTGCCGAGGCTCCGTTACGACCAGTTGATGGACCTGGGGTGGAAGCGGCTCATTCCCGGAGCTCTGGCGATGTTGATGATCGTGGCCGGATTCCAGGTGGTTCCGACTTCCACGTCCAAGAGCAGGATCGTGCGGGGCTTCCTCGACCGGGAGTGGGGTCTGGCCGCGATCGCAGCGAGCTTCCTGCTCATCGCCTTCCTTTGGCGTGCCATCGACGTCGGGCACGGCGCGGCCGCCTCGGATGACGCCTACGATGCCACCTTCACGACCGAGGTGGACAAGTGAGCTTCTTCAAGGGCTTCCTGGTCACTGGCAAGCTGCCGTTCAAGCCCAAGATCACCGTCCAATACCCCGAGGAGAAGAGGCCCAAGCCGGAGCGCTTCCACGGCCGTCACGTCCTCAACCGCTATGAGGACGGCATGGAGAAGTGCATCGGCTGCGAACTCTGCGCCGGGGTATGTCCGGCCCGCTGCATTTACGTCCGCGGCGCGGACAATCCACCCGACGACCCCGTGGCGCCGGGCGAGCGGTACGGCTTCGTCTACGAGATCAACTTCCTCCGCTGCATCCACTGCGACATGTGTGTGGAAGCCTGCCCGACAGAGGCCATCACCGAGTCGAAGATGTTCGAGTGGTCCTTCGTCAACCGGCAGGACGCCATATACACCAAGGCCGAGCTCCTGGTGGACGAAGAGGGGCTTCCCCGCGAGCTCCCGTGGGAGGACTGGAAGCCGGGCGACGACAGGCACACGTCCGCCTGGGTGCGCGCCACCGCTCCATCCGGCTCCGCGGCGATGGAAGGCAAGCCGCTGTGGTCGGGTGAGCTGGGTTACGGGGTGAGGCCGGCCCAGAAGGGTCAAAGCGATCCTGCTTCCGGCGATTTTGCTGCAGACACCGACCTCTCTCTCCGCGAGATGATTTCTGCTGCCCTGCGCGGAATCGGCGTCGACGGAAACCGTCCCAGTCGGGGAAGCGCCGGCAAGGACAGCGACGGAGAGGTGAGCTGATGTACGCCGGCTTCCTGGCCAGCGCGGCCAGTTCCGGTACAGACCTTGCCAACGCGTCGGCTTGGGCCGTGTTCCTGGTCGGCGCGGCCATGATCCTCACCGGCGCGTTCGGGGTGATCCTGCTGCGCAACCCGGTCCACTGCGCTCTCATGCTGGTGATCACCTTGTTCGGAATAGCACTCGAGTTCATCGACCAGTCGGCAGACTTCTTGGCTGCAGTGCAAATCATCGTCTACGCCGGGGCGATCGTCATCCTGTTTCTTTTCGTAATCATGTTCCTGGGCGTGGACCGCCGCGAAGCCGCGGGTCCGGAAGCGACCAAGTTCCAGAAGCCGATCGCCTTGATCCTCGGCGCCGTTTCCTTGGTGGAGATCCTGATCCTGTCCCAGGTCGATCACTGGGTCAGCGGCGCGCCCAGCGTGGCCGGGAGGCTCGACGGTCCAGGCGAGAACGTCCAGAAGCTCGGGCAGTCGATCTACACCCGCTACCTGCTCCCGTTCGAAATGACCGCAGCTCTCCTGGTCATTGCTGTCGTCGCCGCGGTGGTTCTGTCTCGCCGCCAGCAGCCCGGCGCCAGCGAGCTCCGGGCCGCTGACAAAGAGAAGCTGGTAGTCGGGCCGGGGGGAGCGGAGTGACGGTACCCGGCGCTTGGTATCTGGTCCTGGCGGCGGTCCTGTTCGGACTTGGCGCCACCGGGCTGTTGATCAGGCGAAACGTGCTGGTGATGTTCATGTGCGTCGAGCTGATGCTCAACGCCGTGAACCTGACATTCGTGACCTTCGCCCGCCTTCTTGACGACGTCGGAGGGCAGGTGTCGGTGTTGTTCGTACTGGTAGTCGCAGCCGCAGAGGTGGTCGTCGGATTGGCGATCATCGTGGCCATGTTCCGCCGGCGGGCTGCCGCGACAGCCGACGACATCCACGTGCTGAGGGGCTGACGACCAGCATGAACGCCGCCTACCTAATAGTCGCGCTCCCGATCACAGGTGCCTTGATCCTGCTGTTCGGGGGACGCCGCATCGGGGACCCCCTGTCGGGCTGGCTGGCCACCATCGCCGCCGGCGGGTCTTTCGTTGGGTCGGTGATCGTCTGGGCGTCCCTCCTCGGGCGCAGTGGGGCGGACCGCACCGTAGACAAGCAGATATTCACTTGGATCCCCGTCGGCAGTCTGCACGTGGACTTCGCCTTGCAGCTAGACCCGCTGTCGATCGCCATGGTTTTGTTCGTGACCGGCGTGGGGAGCCTCATCCACTTGTATTCGATCGGCTACATGAAGGGCGATCGGAGCTACCCGCGGTTCTTTTTCCTGCTCAACCTCTTCCTTTTCTCCATGATCGTGCTGGTGCTGGCGGACAGCTACCTCTTCAGCTTCGTCGGCTGGGAAGGGGTGGGGTTCTGCTCGTACGGCCTCGTCGGCTTCTGGTTCGACCGAGAGACCGCGGCGGTGGCGGCCAAGAAGGCGTTCGTGACCAACCGGGTCGGCGACTTCGGGTTCATGGTCGCGCTGTTTTTGATGTTCGGTCACTTCGGGTCGTTTAGCTACTCGGCGGTGCTGGGCCCACTCGCTTCGGGCCACTCCACCTTGGCCGGCGCCACCGCGACGGGCATCGGCTTGATGCTCTTCCTCGGAGCGGTGGGCAAGTCCGCTCAAATACCCCTGTACATGTGGCTGCCCGACGCCATGGAGGGCCCCACCCCCGTGTCCGCGCTCATCCACGCCGCCACCATGGTCACCGCGGGTGTGTACCTGGTGGCGCGCAGCGCCCCGATCCTCCACTACAGCCACGCGGTGCTGTGGGTCATCGCCATCGTCGGGGCCACGACCGCTCTGCTCGCCGCCACCATCGCTTGCGCCCAAAATGACATCAAGCGGGTGCTCGCCTACTCCACCATTTCCCAGCTCGGCTACATGTTCCTGGGCGAGGGGAGCGGCGACTACACGGCCGGGTTGTTCCACATGATCACCCACGCCTTCTTCAAGGCGCTTCTCTTCCTGGCAGCCGGGTCGGTTATCCACGCCCTCAACGATGAGCAGGACATGAAGAAGATGGGAGGCCTCCGGAAGTACTTGCCGATCACCTTCCCGACGTTCATCATCGGCTACCTCGCGCTATCAGGCATCCCGCCCTTCGACGGGTTCTGGTCCAAGGACGCCATCCTGGACTCGGCCTGGCACATGAGCCCGGCCTTGTGGGCCGTCGGCGCGGTGACGGCCGGTCTCACGGCCTACTACATGAGCCGCCAAGTGGCGCTGGTGTGGCTCGGCCAGGCCCGATGGACGTCTGACGGGCACGAGGGCGGCGGTGGCCACGGCGGGCATGGCGGGGGCGAGCCGCACGAGTCGCCATGGGTCATGACGGCGCCACTGGTGATCCTGGCCTTCTGCGCCACCTTCGGGTGGCTGCTCAACGCCCCGTTCGGGGGGCTCGACTTCGTCAACAAATGGCTGGCGCCGGTTTTTCCTTCGACCATCGACCCGGCCGTGCACGTAGGCACCGGTACCAAGTGGGTGCTCGGGATAGCGGTGACGGCTATCTGCTTCCTCGGGCTGGGCCTCGGGCTCACGGCCTGGCGCAAAGTGGACCGACCAGCCCTGGAGCCGGCCGTGCTGGTCCACGGCTGGTACATCGATGAGGCCGTATCGGCCGCGGTATCGGGGCCACTCACCCGGATGGCTAGCGCTTTCAGCTTCATGATCGACGCCCGAGTTGTCGACGGCGCCGTCAACGGCTTGGCTCGATTCACGTCTGGCACGGGAAGACAGCTGCGCCGGATGCAGACCGGATACGTACGCAACTACGCCCTCGGCATCGGCATCGGTACCGCCGTGATCCTGGCGTTCGTGGCGACGCGGGTGGGGAGCTGACGATGAGGACCGTGGGTTTCCCCTTGCTGACCCTAATCGTGTTCCTCCCGATCGTCGCCGCGGCGGTGACGGCTCTGATCCCGTCTTCCCGCGAGGACAAGCTGGTCCTGCCGGTGGCGCTCGTCGCCTCGCTAGCCGAGCTGGCCTTGGTCGTGTTCCTGGTCGTGGACTTCCCGTCGGGGCAAGCCGGGTTCCAGTTCGTCAGCCAGCACTCCTGGATTGGTGCCTTCGGCATCTCGTGGAAGGTCGGAGTCGACGGCATATCGCTCTTCCTCATCGCCATGACCGCCCTGCTCTTCCCGATCGCCATGTTCGGGCCGACCCTCAAAGGCAACCGCAAAGCATTCCTGGCCTGGATGCTTTTGCTCGAAGCGGCGTGCATGGGAACTTTCCTGGCGATGGACCTCTTCCTCTTCTTCGTGATGTTCGAAGTCACCCTGGTGCCCGGCTATTTCATCGTCGCCGGCTACGGCGGGCCGAGGCGCAACTACGCGGCGATGAAGTTCTTCATCTATACCTTCGCCGGTTCGGCTTTCCTGTTCGTCGCCATCCTGTCTCTAGTAGTCCTCACCGCCCCGGCCAACAAGGGCCACGAGACCTTCGACCTGATCACCCTCGGCCGCCTGGCCAGTGGCCTCCCGCACGCTGACCAGGTGCTGATCTTCGCCGGGTTCGCCATCGCCTTCGCCGTGAAGATCCCACTCGTACCGTTGCACAGCTGGCTTCCAGATACCTATACCGAAGCGCCGACGTCGGGGTCCATGGTCCTGGCCGGGATTCTGTTCAAGCTCGGGGCTTACGGGTTGCTCCGCCTCGGGGTCTTCCTGCTGCCCCGCGGTGCGGCCGACCTGGGCCCGCTGCTCCTGACCATGGCTGCCGTAGGAATTACCTATGGAGCGCTGGTCACGATCATGCAGAAGGATCTGAAGCGGCTGGTCGCCTACGCCTCGATCGTCGACGTGGCGTTCATCGTGCTCGGCTTTTTCGCGTTCAGCGATCAAGGCGTATCCGGCGGCGTCCTCGAAATGGTCAACCACGGCCTCACCACGGGAGCCATCTTTTTTCTGGTGGGTGTCATCTGGGAGCGGCGCGGGACTCTGCGTTTCAAGGACCTGGGTGGACTTCAGAAGCCGGCCCCGGTCCTCGCGGCCATCTTCCTTGTCGTGGTCATGAGCGCAGTCGGCTTGCCGGGTCTCAACGGGTTCGTCGGCGAGTTCCTCGTTCTGGTCGGCACGTTCGTCACCCATCGCTGGTGGGCGGTGGCCGGGACAACCGCCGTCGTCTCCGGGGCTGTTTACCTCCTATGGGCCTACCAGAGGGTCTTCCACGGGAGCACGAGCGAGATCAACGACAAGTTCAAGGACATCACGTGGCGCGAGATCGGGATGGTCGCTCCTCTGCTGGCCGGCATCGTCTTCCTCGGCATCTACCCGAAGCCGTTCTTCGACCGGGTCAACCCGTCGGTCGAGTACTTGCTGGGTCACGTCGAGCGGGTCGCGCCCAATGCCGACGTCCCGTCGCAAGGCTCGTCTGCGATCAAGTACACGGTTCCGGCTAGTCAGAGCGTCGACGCATCTCCACCCGCCAACGGGGACTCGGGCTCCTCGGCCTCTACCCAACAGGCCTCGGCCTCGGGAGGCGGCAAGTGATCGGGCTCCTCGCCGATGTCGTAGGGCGGGTGTCCGACCAGGCCACGACGTCGACTACCACGATCCCGGTGCCGTGCAGCATTTCTTCAGGCGGGGCCAAGATAACGTCGGTGTGCTCCGACACCAACTCGCTTCACATCTCGGTTGCCTACCGGAGCATCCTCCCGGTCCTCGTCCTCGTCATCGGGGCGCTGGCCCTCCTGGCCATCTCGGCCGTGCTTCCAAAGCGATCCCGACCGGGCCTATACGCCCTCCTGACCGTGGCCATCGGAGGTTTGGCGCTGATCGCGTCGGTGTGGCAATGGAGCGACATCGGCAACATCAATGCCCACGTCCCCGCCGGGGCCCAAGCCGCGTTGAACTACCGACTAGCCCACCAACTCACTATCGGGCAGCAAGTGTTCTACGACCGCTTCTCGGTGCTGTTCATGGCCCTCGTTTCGGTGGCCACGATCCTGGGCGCCATGACGACCGACAGCTACCTTCGCCGAGAAGGACTCGACGGCGTCGAGGCTTACGTCCTCATGCTCATGGCGGGAACCGGCGCCATGCTCATGGCCGCCTCAGCCGGCCTGATCATGCTCTTCCTCGGCCTCGAGATCATGTCGATCTCGCTGTACGTCATGGCGGCGTACCATCGCCGTCGGACGCAGTCGGGCGAAGCCGGGCTCAAGTACTTCGTGCTCGGGGCCTTCTCGTCGGCCATCTTCCTGTACGGAGTGGCCCTGGTGTACGGCGCTACGGGATCAACCCAGTTCTTGGAAATGGCCAATTTCTTGGGCGCCAACAGCCTTTCCCACAACGGGATCCTGTTGGCCGGGATGGCTCTTTTGATCGTCGGGCTCGGCTTCAAAGTGGCTGCGGTGCCTTTCCACTTCTGGACCCCCGACGTGTATCAGGGATCACCCACGCCCTTCGCCGGGTACATGGCTGCCGTGGCCAAAGCGGCCGGCTTCGCCGGACTGCTCCGCGTGCTCGACATGGGGCTCAGCACCCAGCAGGCCAACTGGCGCCCGGCCATCTGGCTCATGGCGGTGCTCACCTTGCTGGTCGGATCGGTGATGGCGATCGCGCAGCGTGACTTGAAGCGCATGCTCGCCTACTCATCGATCAGCCAGGCTGGCTACGTGCTCGTCGGCCTGCAAGCGGCCTCATCCACGGGGACGGCGGGGGCGCTGTTCTACCTCTTTACGTACACCTTCATCATCATGGGCACCTTCGCCATCATCTCCATCATCCAAGGCCGGGGGGAGGCCCGCAACGATCTCGGCGCCGTGCGGGGTTTGGCCAAGAGGCGGCCGCTCTTGGCTGCGGTGCTGCTCGTGTTCCTCCTCGCCCAGGCCGGGGTGCCTTTCACCACCGGCTTCCTAGCCAAGTTCTACGTGATCCAGGCGGCGGTGCAGAGTGGCCAGTACGTGCTGGCGATCATCGCCATGCTGTCCGCCGCAATCGCGGCCTTCTTTTACCTACGGGTGGCGCTGCTTATGTACGGGACCGAGGGTGAAGCGGTCGCAGGTGCGCCGGGCGTCTCGGGGGGTGCGGGCGTCTCGGGGGGTGCGGGCGCCGGCGACGGCTCGATCCTCGCCGGGCTCCAGCCGATCCCATCGCTGGACGGAGCGACTGCGACCGCGACCTTGCTAGATCCGCCGGCGGTCGACGAGAAGGTCCGTCTGCCGGTAGCAGTGGCTCTGGGGATCTGTGCCGCGTTCACCATTGCTGCCGGGTTGTCATCGCCGATGATCGACTTCGCCCGCCACGCGACGACGCTCTTCAACCTCAAGTAGTAACCGGGCGACGGCCCAGCGACGCCCGGCCCCGCCGGCGCCGGCCGCCCCGACTGGTCAGACCAGCTGGTCCTCGATGGGTTCACCCATGAGGTAGGCGCCGTAAGAGGTGAGGGCCTGGTCGCTGCCGTTGACGACGTGGTGGCCGCCGGCTTGTGCGTCTCGCCACAGTCGCTGGATCGGGCTGCGCAGCGAAAGGCCCCGCCCTCCTGCCAGCGAGAAGATGGTGTTCGCGGCCTCGGTGGAGCGTTTGGCCGCCATGACTTGGTCCCGCCGCGCTCGGGCCCGGACCTCGAGCGGCACGGCCTCTCCCTGGGATGCGTAGGAGTAGACGTCGCTCAGGTTGTCGAGCATTTGAACTCGGGCCGCGTCTATCTCCGCCGAGGCCTCGGCCAGCTTCGCCATGGTCAAGGCCGGCCACATCCGCTTGGCGTCGAACATTCCAGTCATTGGTCCGGGCGGAATGTATCCGCTGACGCGTTGCTTGATCATGGAGACGGACTCGTCGAGCATGCCTCGCGCCATGCCCACCAGAGGTGCCGTAACGGCGTTGAGGAACATCGTTCCCCAGGGCACTTGAAACAGCGGCGAACTGTTCACCGACGTGCCAGGACAACGATGGGCTTGCAGATCGGGCCAGCTCATGCTGTGGGCGTCGGGGACGAACGCATCCTCGACTTTGATGTCATTGCTGCCGGTGCCGCACAGCCCGGCCACGTGCCATACGTCGATGATCTCATAATCGACTCTGGGCAGGAGGAAGTGGCGCATCTCGACCGGTCGGCCTTCGTCGTCATAGACGAAGCCTCCTACGAAGACCCACTTGGCGTGCTCGCACCCCGACGAGAATGACCACCGTCCAGTCAGGCGGAAACCGCCTTCGACACTCTGGGCTTTGCCGACGTAGTTGTACGACGAACTGATCCACGTGTCAGGGTCATCGCCCCAAACCTCGGCCTGCACCTCGTCGGCATACAAGCCGATGTGCCAGTTGTGGACGCCCACGACGCCGAGGACCCATCCGGCCGCGCCGTCGAACTGGCTGGCCAGCATCATCGCTTCCACGAAGGCGCGAGGGTCCGCTTCCAGGCCGCCGTAGCGGGCCGGCTGGATCAAGCGCATGACCCCGGTCTCGCGGAGGATTTTCGCCGTGGCATCCGACAGCTTCCTCGCTTCGGCATTGACGGATGCTTGGGCGGTCAACTCGGGGCCGGAGTCGCGAAGGGCGTCGATGGCCGGGTGACTGAACTCTCGCATTTGGTGCCGCCTCCTGCTGCTGGCCCGATGACCGATTTTAGAATAACATTCTAGAACAGGCCCGGGTGGGGCGACGCGCCCGGTCGGGCGGCCCAGAGGATCACGAGGACCACGAACTGAGGAGCCGCCGTTGAGCACTTCCGATGAGGTCGCCATTTGCAACCTGCTGCATCAATATGCAGAGCTCATCGACGCCGGCCGGTTCGACCTCAAGGCGGTGTCGCGTTGAGTGGGACTGCGGATGTCACGTTGCGCCTACCGATCGGCTCGGAACCGGCAGCCGGCGCCAAGTCCTTGATCGATCTGGCCCGGCGCGCAGAGGATTCCGGATTCAGCGCCGTGTCATTGTCAGACCACGTGGTGATGGGTCCGAGAGTCGACCGCTACCCGTGGGGGGAGTTCCCCTTCGGTCCGGAGGCGCCCTGGGTGGAGCCGCTGACGGTGATGACCGCCATCGCAGCCGTGACCGGGCGCGTGCGTCTGACCACCGGCATCCTGATCGTGCCGCTGCGTCCGGCGGCCCTCCTCGCCAAATGGGCTGCGACCATCGACGTCATTTCCGGCGGACGCCTCGAGCTGGGAGTGGGCACCGGTTGGCAGCAGGAAGAATTCGAAGCCCAAGGACTGGACCACTCGTTGAGGGGTCGCATGCTCACCGACGGGATCGGCGCCTGCCGCGCCCTGTGGAGCGGATCGCCGGCGAAGTTCGAATCACCGACGGTGTCTTTCTCCGATATCTGGTGCGAGCCCAAGCCGGTGCGGCCAGGCGGCCCGCCCGTGTTGTTCTCCGGCACCCTCACGGCTCGCAACTTGCACCGCATCGTCGAGCTCGGGGACGGATGGATCCCGATCATGGGGGAGCGCCGGACGGGGATAGCTGCGGGCGTGGCCAAGCTCCAGGAGCGCTACGTCGCGGCCGGCAGGGACCCCACCAGCCTGCGGGTGCGATCGACGGCTCGGGTGGCCCACACCGCCGACGGACGGCCGGACCTGTCCGCCACCATAGAGGGTGCTCCGGTTCTCATCGAGGCCGGCGTCACTGATATCGACGTGCCTTTCAGCTCCTACGTGAAGACCTCCGATGACGTGGTCGCTTTCTTCGCCGAAGCCGGTAAAGCCATCGCCGCTGCCTCGTGGGTGCGGCAGTGAGCGGCCAGAACGGTCTGGGCGCCGAGGACGTCGTCGCCCTGCGCCATCTGGTCGATGCCTACGCCGACGCCGTCGACCGACGGGACGGAGACGCGCTCGTCGCACTGTTCGACTCCGAAGCGCAGATGCGGGTCCAAGGAGAGCAGGGTCCGGTGGAGTCGTCGTACCAGGGCCCGGCCATCATCGAGTCCCTCGCCACCCTCGCCGCTTACCACCGAACCTTCCATCACGTGGGTGGGGCGGTCTTCGAAGCGGTGCCGAGCGAGGACCGCCAGGCCACCGGGCGGGTCCACTGCCTGGCCCACCATTACGAGCGGTCGAGCAACGGTCCGGTGGACCTGGTGATGATGATTCGCTATCTGGACCGGTATTCAAAGGGCTCCGATGCCCGGTGGTTGATAGCTGACCGCCAAGTGGTCATCGAATGGACCGAGCTGCACGCGGCGTATCCGACCAGACGAGTCATCCGTCGAGAATCGACGTGACACCCGGCCGGCCCGTCGCCTTGGTCACGGGTGCCAGCCGCGGGATCGGCGCCGCGTGCGCAGCTGCGCTGGCGCGCCACGGCCACGACGTGGCGGTCGCCGCTCGCACGCTCAAGGAGGGCACCGGCGTGCTGGAAGGCGACCTGCGAGGACGGAGGCGCGACGCTCCGATCGCCGGCAGCCTCGAAGCGATGGCTGTCGAGGTTGAATCATGCGGAGCTCGGGCCTTGCCGGTGCGGATGGACGTCGCGGACCGGGCCTCGGTGGAGGCCGCGGTCGATGCCGTTCTCGAATCCTGGGGTCGCATCGACGTGGTGGTCAACGTGGCCCACTATCGCGGTCCCGGCTACGACGGACCCTTTCTGACGACTCCGATCGAGGTGATCGAGCGAACCTTGGAAGGCGACATCATCGCCCCGCTCGCGATCCTCAAGAGGGTGGTACCGGGCATGCTCGAGCGCGGCGTCGGGACGATCGTAAACATGTCGTCGTTCGTGGCGGTCCAGAATCCCCCGGGCCCGGCCGGCGAAGGTGGGTGGGGCCTGGCGTACGCGGTTGGCAAGGGCGGGTTCGACAGAATTGCCGGCGTTATAGACGCCGAGCTGGGGGGCCAGGGCATCGTGGCCTACAACGTGGAGCCCGGCCTGACCGCTTACGGCGAGCGGCTGTTAGCTCAGCGGGAGCAATACCCGTGGGCGGAGATCAGCACACCTGAGTCGATCGGAGCGGCGGTGGCATGGCTGGTCACCCACCCCGACGAGGCCAAGCCGCTCCGGTCGAAGCGGATCCACTTGCCGAAGATCGCACGCGACATCGGCGCCGCGTGAAGCTGGCCTGAGGTGGGTAGGGCGTATTCAAGGTGGGGTCGATTGCAGCGCCGGCGAGGCAGACCGGGATAGGGGCCCGTCGATCGCCGCGGTCGCAGCGGACCAGCCCAGAAGAAGCAGGCGACCACCTCGTCGACATCAGGCGAACTCGACCGGGATGAGCCCTTCGGATGCGGCGCGGGTCAGCGCGGCGTGATCCCGTTCGGTTTGATCGGCGTAGGCCTCGGCGAAGTCGGCGACCGCTTCGTCGAAGCGATCCGAACCACCGAGGTAGCCGTCGATCGACGCTGACCCACCGGTCCGGGCGTGGGCGCGCGCCAGGGCCCGACCGCACGCGCTCATGTAGCGGGCCAGGACCGCCGGACCCATGAGCTCCACTTCGGCGGAGCCTTTGGAGTCCCAAAGCTGCCGTATGTAGTAGTGGTTGCCGGTTTCGGGCGCGGTCGTCCACCCCAACAGCACGTCGCTGGCCGCCTGCAGGGAAAGCTGTCCCCGCACGACCCGTTCACCGTGATGCGTCTCGACCCCGGGGCATCCCGCCAGCTGGGGGGCGGCCGGGCCGGCCTGCTTGGCCTGCAGGAAGAGAGGGCCACCCATCGGGCCTTGCATGAGGAGGATCCAGCACAACGTACCGACGCTGCCGACCCCGACCACCTTCCGAGCGAAATCGACGAGGCGGTAGTGATCGAAGAGGGCCAGGCGGTCGGGCGACAGCGAGCGCCTGTACTCCTCGATCATGGCGGGGAACTGGCCCGCTATCGCGGGGTCGTCATCGGCCCGGGTGATGAGAGGCGGGTCGGGGATGATGCGCCGGCTGCCGCCAACCGCCCGGGTGAGTTTGGCGACGGCGCGGTGGTGGGTGCGTCCGACGGCCTTGTCGATGGCCCGGTCCACGACGGTGCGCCCGGGCCGGGACAGCAGCTTGGAAAGGACGTCGGCGTCGAGCCTGGAGTACCACACTTCGAGATGAGTCATCGTCGCGTACTCGCGGATCCATTTACGGTAGGAGCGCACCCCGGCGACGGCCGCCCGACGGGCCTGGGTCGGGTCCATACCGGACGCCCGGGCGGCCAGGACCCCACTGGCGGCGAGGCGCTTGACGTCCCACTCGAATGGGCCTGGCCACGTCTCGTCGAAGTCGTTGAGGTCGAACAGAAGCTGCCGCTCGGGGCTGGCGAACAGCCCGAAGTTGACCAGATGGGCGTCTCCGCAAAGCTGGACCGTTATCCCGCAGTTGGGCGTGGTCGCCAGGTCGAGCGCCATTATCAGCGCCGACCCCCGAAAGAAGGCGAAGGGCGAGGCCATCATCCGGCCGTACCGAATGGGCACCAGGTCCTTGGCTCGCGAGCGGTTCGACTCGATGAGAACCTCTACCGGATCCGGGCGGTCCGGAGCCGGCTGCCAGGTGGCGTGGACGCGGCGGGGTGCTTCCTTGCGCCTGGCCTCACCGAACGAGCGCAGGTCGCCTGGCGAGGGCGGACCCGGTTCGAGAGCGCGAGACGGCGATGGTCCTCCTTGCCCCGAGGCGCCGCTAACCATCTCGCTTCCTCCCAAGGTCCGTGGGGCAAAAATACCCGGTCGGTTCGGTCACCAGTGCCGCCCGGCCCGACGCATCAGATCCGGACGGGAAATGTCGCGGTGACAGCGGTCGCGCCGAAAAACACGATGGCCTCGATCGCGATGAACGGTAGTTCGAGACGGGCGTTGGCCAGGTGACCGCTCATGGCTCCGAAGAAGAGCGCAATAGAGAAAAGCACTGTCATCAGGACATAGTTGTCGGCCCTGCGGTTGTCTTTGGTGGCTTCGAGGAACTGCTGGGAGGCCTGCGCCTCCAACTGGTTCGACCGTCCGCTCTCGGCCAGCTGGTAGCTCGAAAGGTCGAAAGGCGACGCGGGCGCGGACGGGTTCGTCAAGGGCGACATCGCTTCCCAGTGGTTGAAAGCGACCTTGAACTCCCCACGGAAGCCTTTGGCGATGATCCCGGCCAGCCGGGTCTGGCCCTGCTCAGTGGCGGACAGCCACGTGGTGAACACCGAGACGTCGGCCAAGGACTGTTGTCCTGCGAGGGTCGAGGCCCTGATCGACTCCGTGCGGGTGGCCGAGGCGAGACTGAAGTTGGTCGCCTGCAAGCCGCTCCATTTGGCGCTTTCGAAGGCGCTCCAGGCCGTCAGGACCGTGGCGGCCGAAAGGACTATCGCCGCGATGACTTCGAACGCAGGTCGGTACCGGTCCAGTCGGTTCTGACTGGGACCGGAGGGTCGATCGTCCTCGGTCGGCACGCCTTCGATCCTGCCGTGCCGGCCGCCGTCATTGGGTGATCATGGGCCAGACCGAGTAGCCGCCAGGTCAGTGGCTGCGATGACCGGCGGGCGCCAGCCGGGGCCCGTAGCGAGGGGCTGTCACCCCGGCGGCTTCGATGAGGCGCTGCACCCGGCCCCGATGGCCGCGGTAGGGCTCGAGCAGGTCGAGCATCCCGGCGTCATCCCCTCGCGGCTGTCCGGTCAGCGCCCACGCCACCTGGTTGGGTAGATGGAAGTCACCGACGCTCACCGCGTCCGCGTCCCCGAGGGCGATCCGGCCGATTTCGGCTTCCGACCACGGTCCTATTCCGCGCAGGGCGCGCAAGCGGATGCGAGCCTCGTCGGTGCCGAGGTTGGCGGCCTCGTCGAGGCGGTGGGCGTAAGAGCAGGCCAGGCGGATGGTGTCAGCCCGCTTGCGTTCCACGCCCGCTCGGTGGAACGTCCACGTCGGGGTCGACGCCAGCACGCTCGGCTGGGGAGGCACGCGGAGGCCGCCGGCCTCGCCTGGCCCTGGAGCCGGCTCGCCCAACGAGAAGACCAGGTCCCGGTAGCTGCGCTTGGCCTCCATGCCGGTGACCTTCTGGGCCAGGATGGTGGGGACCGCGAACTCTGTCACGGCTCCGGTCCGGGGCAGACGGAGGCCGATGAGCTTCCGGTGAAGTTGACGCACCACCGGATGCACCCCGTTATCGGATCGGATCAAGGCGTCGAAGTCCTCGATGGCGTCCTGGGCGCCGACCAGGGCGGGCAGATGGTCGAGGGCCCACTCCGAACCGGGTCCCCACGCCCGGCCCAAGATCACCGAATCCCGGGGGACCTCGGTGAGGAAGGTCGTCGCCGGTCCCTCCGGAGTACGGGTAGCTCGCCAAAGGCCGCCATCGGCGAAGCGGGTGCAAGGATCGGCCGATCCTTGGCGCAGCGGGCCCAGCGTGAGCCGCAAGTTGATGGGCTCGTCCGTGCGGACCTCGCGGCGCGACCCAGAGTCCGTCATCAGCCAACTCTGTCACGTGTCGCGGGGCAAAGACCGAGGAGGCTTGCGGGGGTGGCAGCGAGTGATCCCGCGATACCCCGACTACAGGCCGGTATTCGGCTTGCCAAAATGTGGGCATGGCTGAAACTGGAGTGGGTAAGCGATTGGCCGCCGAGTTGCTGCGGTTGCAAGGCGAGCTGGTCAAAATGCAGCAGTGGGTGCGTGACGATCAGCAACGGGTCGTCGTGATATTCGAGGGGCGGGACGCGGCCGGCAAGGGCGGGGTGATAAAGCGAATCAGCGAGTACCTCAACCCCAGGTGGTGCCGAGTGGTTGCCTTGCCGGCGCCGTCCGACCGGGAACGGACCGAGTGGTACTTCCAGCGCTATATCGAGCATCTGCCCTCTGGCGGCGAGATCGTCCTCTTCGACCGCAGCTGGTACAACCGTGCAGGCGTCGAACGCGTCATGGATTTCTGCACGGAGGAGGAGGTGCAGCGGTTCTTCCACCAGTGCCCGGCGTTTGAGCGCATGCTGATCGATGACGGCATCATCCTGCTCAAGTACTGGTTCTCCGTGAGCGACGACGAACAAGAGCGCCGCTTCAAGGATCGTCTGGGGGACCCGCTAAAACGGTGGAAGCTGAGCCCCATGGACCTCGAGGGGCGAAAGCGCTGGGTCGAGTACTCCAAGGCCAAGGACGACATGTTCGCCCACTGTGACACTCCCGACTCGCCCTGGTGGGAAGTCGAGGCCGACGACAAGCCCCGGGCCCGGGTCAACTGCATGGCCCACATTCTCGACACGGTCCCCTACCAGGATCGAGAAATCCCCAAGGTCCGGTTACCGCGCCGGCCCGACGCGGCAGGCTACAAACGGCCACCGCGGGAGCGGTATCACCACGTGCCCGACCACGCGGCCACACTCGGCTAGTGACGCCGCCTCGGGAACGGGCCGGCGAGTTCGGGCGGGCTTAGGGGTGGGTCGAGCCCGACGATTTGGATCCTGCAGTTCGAACGGCCCGACCGTCAGGAAGCGGCCCGTTGGGCGAATAGATCGAGAAGCCCTTGCCAACCTTGGGGTGCGTTGAACTGCTCGGCCATGCTCGGGGCGTCGACGCCGAAACGATCCAGGTTGCGGTGCTCGAGCTCCACGCGGGTGAGGCCGGTCCCCTCGGCCGTGAAACGGACTTCTACTTCGGTCAATAGACCTGGGTCGTACTTCCAGTTGCTGTTGATCTGCCAGGCCAGCACCACGCGGTTCGGGGGTTCCCAAATGATCACGTGGCCCCAGTCGCACTCCGAGCCGTCGACTCCGACTTCGTACCAACGTCCGCCGGCGTGGCCCTCCAATACGATCCTCTCGAGGTCGGCTTGGCCGAGGTGGTGGCCAGGGTGCCACCAACGCTCGATGTTCTGGGTGAAGACCTGGAACGCTTTGTCCAGCGGGACCTTCACGCTCACCTGCTTGCGCACGGACTGCTCGGTCGTGGTCATGCCGTCACTCCTCGTCGCTCTCGGCCGTCGCCGCGTACGCAGCCAAGGCCTGATCCCAAAACCTGTCCAGGTAGGTTCGCAACGCCCCGAGCCCGCTTGGGTTGAGCTGGTAGACGTGGCGGGCGCCGATCTGACTATCGACGACCAGCTCGGCTTCCTTCAACACCCGCAGATGTTGGGACACGGCTGGGCGACTTACCGGCAGCACCGCGGCCAGCTCCCCGACGGCGCGAGGCCCTTCGACGATGTGCTCGAAGATGCTTCGTCGGGTCGGGTCGGCCAGGGCTGCCAGTGCTGTATGGTAAGTAGCCACTTACGGTAAGTTACTACTTACCAGTTTGAAGGTCAATGGGTGGCGCCTTTGTCGGCGAGAACGCCCAGTTCGCCTGCGGGGACCGGTTAGGACTCCGCGACCAGGTTCTCGAGGTTCTCCAGGCTGGCCTCGATCGCGGGCCGCCACCGCTCGCCTCCTTTGGTCGCCTTCTGCAACCAATCGGGCGAACGGCTGCAGTCGAAGAACTCGGTGACCCGGGTGCGGTCGGCCTCCAACGGTTCGAGCTGCCATCCCCACTGATGATGCGCCGACTCACCCGCGCCGGACTGGAACTCGGGCTTGTCGGCCGAACGCATGACCGGCTCCCACACGATGCGCCGCTGTGGTTCGAACTCGACCACACGGTTCTCCATGACGTAGTCGCCTATCTCATCGTTGAACATGTTTATGGCGAACACGTCGCCGACCTTCGAGAGGACCACGTCCTCGAGTGGGGTCCGCACCATTCCGGATCCGTCCACATCGGGATGAGCAGCAGGGCGGACCAGGAAGGAAAAGATCCGCCCGGCCGGCGCCCCGATGTCACGCGATACGGAAACCGACGGCTCAGGCATCGATCGCCCGCAGCTTGAACTGGGTCCCGTACAAGCGGCCGCGGCCCTGGACGTAGGACCTCCAGGGGTCGGCCCAACAAGGCGTACCGTTAGGGGGTGAGGTCCTAGTCGCCATAGCGGCTCCTTTCGTGATGGTGTCGCTAGTTGAGACGGCATCACCGGCGGACAGTCATCGCCGACCGGCAAATTCCTCAGAGAGACTCACCGTAGGTGACACCCAACCGAGAATCGCCCCCGAGTGCCCGAACGCTCCGACTCTCGCGCGTGATTGATGGGATGCCAACCTCGGCCGCGCTGCGAGATTCAGAATCCATGTGCAACAAACGGTTGCGCTTCGTCCTGGGATGTGCTACCTTTGGTTGCAGGTCGAGAAAGGCAGGATCGTGATGGGCGATTTAAGGATCGAGCGGGACGTGGTGATCGAGGCGCCGGTCGAAGTGGTGTGGCGCACCATCACCGAACCCGACCAGATCGTCAAGTGGTTTGCCGACCGGGTCGAGCTGAAACTCGAGCCGGGCGGCGAGGGCTATATGGGTTTCGGCGAGCATCACGGCGGTGCCGTGGTGGTAGAGACGGTCGATCCGCCCAAGCGGTTCTCCTTCCGTTGGAACCATCCCGCCGGGGAGGAGCCGGTGCCCGCCAACTCGGTACTGGTTGAGTTCAACCTTACGCCCCGCGGTGCGGAGCGCACCTATCTCCAGGTAGTGGAGAGCGGCGACGAGCTGCTCGCTTGGCCCGATGCCGAGAAGGACCGCTATGCGGACGAGCACAACGGCGGCTGGGCCGACTTCCTGGGCCGCCTGGGCGGGTTGTTCGTCGAGCACCGGACGGGATGAGGACCGAGCCCGGCGACGAGCTCTGGTCGGCCATCGCCGAACCCTCCCGTCGTCGGGTCCTCGACTTGCTTGTCGCCGGCGGCGAAGCGAGCGCCAGCGAGCTGGCTGAGCAGGTTCCCTTTTCCCGCCAGGCGGTATCGAAGCACCTGGTCGTGCTCGAGGAGGTCGGCCTGGTCGGCCGGCGCAAGCAGGGCCGCGAAGTCCTCTACCGGGTCGAGACCGTCCGCCTCGACCAGGCCACCCGGGTCATGACCGACCTCGCGAGGCGGTGGGACCAGCGCCTCGATGTCATCAAAAGCCTGGCCGAAGCGGCTCACGCAGAAGCGAGAGAGAAGAGATAGGAGAGCTCGCAGTGGAGACACCGTCGTTGTTGTCACCGCCGATCACGCAGCCCACAGCTCACGCCAAGGTGGCCGCGACCGCCTGGCTGGCCACTGTCGGTATCGGAGTGGCTGGCTGGATTTTCACGGTACAGCGGATGAGCGGGATGGACATGGGCGTGGCGACGCGGCTGGGTTCGTTCCCTTACTTCTTGTCTCTCTGGGTGCCGATGATGGCGGCCATGATGCTGCCGGGATCGGCTCCGGCGGTGCTACGCGTGGCGCGGGCGGGGCTTCGGGCGCTCGAGGTAGCACGATATGTCGGGTCGTACCTAGTCGTGTGGGCCCTGTTCGGGGTCGTCGTGTACGCGCTCTACCAACCGCACGGGAGGGACGCCGCCGGTGCCTTCACCTTGGCCGCTGGCGTATACGAACTGACGCCGATCAAGCGGGGGTTTCGCCAGACCTGCCGGGAGATTGTGCCGTCGGGATTGGGTTTGGGGTTGTGCTGTATGGGCTCGAGCGTCGGGCTGATGCTGATGATGGTGGCGCTCGGAGCAATGAGTCTGGCCTGGATGGCGGTCACCACTGGGTTGATCGTGGCCCAGAAGCTCCTGGCTCCGCGCCCGGCCATCGACGTGCCGGTGGCGCTGGCGATCGTCGCCCTTGGGATCGCCATCGTCGTTGTCCCCTCGTCGGTCCCCGGCCTTGTTCCCGCCTTTCATCACATGCCAGCCATGTGACCCCATATCGCTCATGTGACCGCTACCACGTGTGAGAGATCAAAGGAGACTCAAGAAATGATTGAACACAAGATCGTGACCCAAGAAGAATGGACCGCGGCCCGGAGCGAGCTGCTCGCCCTCGAGAAGGCGCACACCCGGCGGGGCGACGAGCTGGCCCGCCTTCGACGCGAGTTGCCTTGGGTGCGCATCAAGAGGGACTACGCCTTCCAGACCGAGGAGGGCCCCCGCACCCTGGCCCAGCTGTTCGACGGGAGATCGCAGCTCGCGGTATACAACTTCATGTTCGGACCGGACTACGAGGAGGGGTGCCCCGTCTGCTCTTCCATCGCAGACAGTTTCGACGGCGTGCTCGAGCACCTCAAGGCTCAGGACGTCACCATGATCTGCGTGTCGCGCGCCCCGCTGGACAAGCTCCTCGCCTACCGCAAGCGGATGGGTTGGAACTTCAACTGGGGGTCCAGCTACGAGAGCGACTTCAACTTCGACTTCGGGCGCTCCGTGGCCAAGGAGACGGTCGCCACTTGGTTCGAGGACGAGCCGCCCCAGATCCCCGCCCGGTTGGCCGACGCGTGCGGGACCGACGCGGTCAGCTACATGTCGGAGGTTCCCGGGCTGAGCGTGTTCACCCGGTCCGGTGGAGGCCTGTACCTCACCTACTCGTCCACGGCCAGGGGACTGGAGCTCGTGATGGTGTACTACGGCATCCTGGACCGAGTCCCCCGCGGCCGCGACGAGGGCGAACCGGCCGATCCCACCTGGATGCGCCGACACGACGACTACGCCAATTGACGGGGTCTCCTTGGCCCGCCGGTCGGAGCCACTCCGCCTTCTTCGATACTCAGCGATGAGTACCGGAGCCGTCTACCGTCGTAGCTGCAATGACGTATGCACCGTTGAACGGCCTGCAGCTCTACTACGAGACGAGGGGTTCGGGCCGGCCCCTGGTGTTACTCCACGGTGGACTGATGACCATCGACCTCACTTTCGGGCCGTTGCTCGAACCCCTCGCGGCGACCAGGCAGGTGATCGCGGTGGAGCTGCAGGGCCATGGACACACCGCGGACACCGACCGCCCCATGACGATCGAAACGCTGGCCGGTGATGTAGTCGCGCTGCTCGACCATTTGGGGATCGCCGAGACCGATCTCTTCGGTTTCAGCCTCGGCGGTCTCGTCGCGTACGCGGTCGCGATCGGAGCGCCTGCCCGCGTCGGCAAGCTGATCGTCGCTTCGGCGGACGGCCACCGCCCACCCGGCCGTGAAAGCGAGCCACTCGACGAGGACCGGATGCCGACGCCGGCCGACTTCCAGGCGATGAGCGACGCCTACAAGAAGGTCGCTCCTGACCCTGCCCACTTCGACAATTTCGCGGCTAGGACGTCGGCAATGGTGCACGAGTTCCCGGGATGGACCGACGAGCTGCGATCACTGCAGGTGCCGACCATGCTGATCTTCGGCGATCGCGACTTCTCACCGTTGCCCGACGTGGTGGAGATGTTCGGGCTCCTGTCGAACGCGCAACTAGCAGTGCTCCCGGGGACCACACACGTGGCTGTGACACGGCGGCCTCGAGAAGTGCTCGCGCTGATCACGCCGTTCCTCGATGAGTGCTGACCGGCCGTCATCCACGCGTCAACAGTTCCCGGACCGCCGACACATTCTCGCCGGCACCGGCAAGACCGGCACCCTGTCGTGCATTTTCAAGCGGACGGCTTCTTGCCATCTGAATTCAGCACCACGGCAGCACGAATGAGGTTCTTCAGTGCGTCCTGGTCAATCTGGTCATCTTCTTTGATGTCGATGGCACGGCGGACCTTCCCGCCAAGACTGGAGTTGAATAGGCCAGAAGGATCGTTCAGGGCGGCACCCTGGAAGAAGGTCAGCTTGACCACGTTCTTGTGGGTCTCACCAGTGCAGATACCCCCATTGTGGGACCAGACGGGCGTTCCAGGGTTCGTAGCTTTCACCCACTTCCACTCCTCGACGATATCGGGGTCTGCTTCCCTGATGATTGCTCGGACCTTGCTGAGCGTCTTGCCGCGCCAGTCGCCCAACTCGATGATTCTGTCATCTATCAGCTTGGAAGCATTCGTCTGGTCATCAGCCATTTGCATCCCCACGCAGTTGGGTGCAGCTCAGGTACGGCTCATGCTGGTACTTGATGGGGTTGGAGGGGCTCACGGCGAACGAGGATACAGCCGATCAAGGTTTTGCCAACTGTGAGTTCATTCCCCTGGTGCCTTCGCTGAGAGCGGGAGCAAGCCGGGCGCCTCAGTTGCGTCAGTGATTCGATTGAGAGTGCGGGCGGAGGGGTTCAAGGGATTGCGGACCGAAGATCGGGCAACTCTTCGGCCAGGATCCGGAAATAAGGCGAGTTCAGGGTCAGGGAGAGTTCGTGGGCGATCCCACGGGCCGGCCCCTCCCTCTTAGGGTTGCAGCGAAAGGAGGCCAGCGCTGAATCGCCGTCGTCCGGCCCGGGAAACCCGTGAAGCATCGGCGCCCCGTCGCCGAAGCCAGATTCGTCGTCGCCGGACGGGCGTCGCCGGAGTGGCCGTCGCCATCGCGCTACTGGTCGTAGTGCTGGATGCCGGGCGCGCCTCGCCGAAAGCCCACGCTGACGACCTGAAGCACCACACCGCCGAAGCCACTGAAGGCGACCGCGCCATCGACACCGGGTATTTCGCCCCCGGCGCCTGCGTGCTGTTTTCTCCGACGAGGGGCAACCGCCACATCGTCGTGTCCCTCGACGCCGGTCATGGTGGCGTCGATCCAGGCGGCACGGGCACGACCGAGTCGGGACAGCCGATCTCCGAAGGGACCCTCACCCTTCCTGTAGAGCTAGACACGATGGCGCTTCTGCGTGCCCGTGGATTCACCGTCGTCGTTTCACGGACCGCTGACACCACTGTTCTGGCCTTGCATCCTGACGACATTTCCGAGGGCGCTCTCACCCTCCTTGGCTCTCACGATGACGTGGTCGCCAGAGATGTATGTGCAAATGACGCCAAGGCGGACGTGTTGGTCGGGATCTACTTCGACGCCGGCGCGTCGCCGGACAACGCCGGCAGCGTGACCGCCTACGACCAGGATAGGCCTTTTGCAGTCGATAGCCTCCGTCTGGCCCAACTGGTCCAGTCGGACGTCCTCGCGTCCATGAACGCTCAAGGCTGGGATATACCCGACGACGGCGCCGTACCTGACAGCAGCCTCGGATCCGTCGCCCCGACCGAGTATCCCGAATACGGCTTGGCGGCGGAGGCGGCCTCCTACGACCATCTCCTGCTGCTCGGACCGCCCCTTGCCGGCTACCAGAACGCGCCAAGCGAGATGCCCGGCTCCTTGATCGAGCCGCTCTATCTGACCGACCCGTTCGAAGGCTCCATCGCGAGCAGCACCGCCGGACAGGAGGCCATCGCCACTGGGATCGCCCAGGCCATCGAGCAGTACTTCGCACCGCCGCCTACTCCGGTGACGACGACCACTGACACGTCTCAATGAAACAGGGTCACATGTCGAGGGGTGCCGCCGATTCTCCAGCGTTCCCCGGTTTGGCCATAGAGCAACTTCGGCGGTTAGTCGACACCCTCGAGCACCGCCAGGATGTCGTCGCCGTAGAGTTCGAGTTTGGTGGGCCCGATGCCGTCGATGCGAGCCAGCTCTCGCAATGTCGTCGGCCGCTTGGCCGCGATCGCCGAGACCGTACGGTCGTGGAGCACGACGAAGGCCGGTACTTTGTCTACCCGGCTGCGCTCCAACCGCCATGCCCGCAGCGCAGCCTCTACGGGCCCCAGCGGTCCAGCCGACGCAGCCGCCCTGCGAGCCTCGGAGGAGTCGGGTCGTGGCACCGCTGGTTGCCGCGTCGAAGGCCGTCGCCTCGGAGCCTGGCCGGTGAGCTCGCCGAGGAACGGCGAGGGTCGCTCATCGTCGACCAGGAGCACGACCTGCTGACGACCGCGCGTGATGGCGACGTGGAGGACCCGCCGCTCCTCTTCCTCGTCCTCGGCCAGCCGGTGCGGAAACAGGCCGGCGTTCACGCCGAAAACCACGACGCGACCCCACTCGCGGCCCTTGACCCGGTGGACGGTCGAAAGGGTGACGCCGTCAGGCGCCGACTCCCGGCGAAGCACCTCCCGAAGCCATCGGTCGAAGGTGGCAGCCTCCGGGTGCAGAGCCGCGACCTGCTCGAGCGCGACGAGATCGTCGAGATGGCTCGAGCCTTCACCGCGGCCGCTCGAGTCGAGGAGGCTCATGGCACCTCCGAGCCCGATGCCGTCGCGGATGATGCGCAAGGCGCTCGCGGTGGTGCCGCCGGCTACCGCGGCCACGATGCGCTCGACGTCCTCGGTCAGGTCGTCGACTTTCTGAGCGACCTTCTCATCGTCAATCTTCTGGGCGATCGCCCTCAACCCGGCGACGGACAGCCGGCCGCGGAACCATTTGGTGATCCATTGCGGGAAGCCCCGCGACGGCCGCCGATAGACCTCGACCAGGTCGTCGCCGCGGATCGCGTCGGGATCGGCCCCGACCCGAAGCCAGGCGAGAGCAGCCCGCACCCCGGTGCGCTGGAGGACGTCGGGGCGCAGCACCGACAGCACCGGCACGCCCGCCCTCACCAGGGCGATGTGCGGTGCCAGCAGCAAGGAGTTCACTCGGGTGAGTACTGCGATGTCCGCCGGGCGAACTGCCGGTTCGTCAAGCCAGGCCTGGACCACCTTGACGAGTTCGGACGCGCCGGTGTCGGGCGTGTGGCGGAACGTCGCCAGCCCCTTCTCTCCGACGGCCGCCCCCGGTCCGCTGCGAATCGTCTTGGCTACCCGGCGGCTGTTGTATCCCAGCAGCGCCTTGGCCGCGTCGACCACCACGATCGGGCAGCGGTAGTTCACCTCCAGGGCGTGATTAGAGGCACCGGGGAAGTAGCGGTCGAAGTCGATCAGGAACCCCGGATCGGCTCCGGCGTGGCCGTAGATGACCTGGTCGTCGTCGCCGACCCCGAACACGTCGTACGCGGGTGCCGCCAGTAGCCGCAACAGCAGGACGTGGGCCGGGGTCAGGTCCTGGAACTCGTCGACGAGCAGATGGCGGCAACCCGCCTGCATCTGCTGGCGGAAGGGGCCGTCGCTCACGAGCAGCTCGATCGCTCGGTATACCTGCTCGTCGAAGTCGACGACGCCCCGGTCGGCCAGAGCCTGGCGGTACGGGCCAAAGGCCTCGGCCAGGCCGGGCACATCGTCCCGGCTGGCCTCGACCTCGACCGGGTCGCGCAGGCCGAGCCGGATGGAGCTCAGCGCCTCGATGTAGGGCCCGATCGGGTCGGTGTTCACCCGGCGGGGCCTCGCCGGCACGAGGTTTTGGACGATCGTGCGGACCTCGGTCAGATCGAGGACCGCCGGTCGTCGAGCGAGCCGGCTGGCCACGACGGCATACCCGAGCCCGTTGAGGGTCTGCACCCGTGGGGACAGCTGGCCGAGGCGCTCTTCCATCTCCTCACGGGCCTTGACGTTGTAGGCAACGGCCAGGACGAGCGGTTTCTCGTAGGCGCGATCGACCAAAAGGTGCCGGCACCGCTCGGTCAGGACTCTCGTTTTTCCGGAGCCAGCCGGCGCGATGACGCGGGCCGGGCCGGCGTAGTGGGCGACTGCGGCCAGCTGGTCGGCGGCCAACTGGGCTGTCGGGTTCTTGGGTCGGGGCACGGTGGCGAGGGCACCCAGCTCGATCGACTCACGGTGCACCACCTCATCGGCGAGGGCGTACGGCCGGCGAGGCCCGCCGTCGATCCAGGCGCTTCGGCCGTCCGGCAACATCACGTCGGCCGGACCGTCGAGCGTGGCCTTGGCGCCCAGTCGCTCGGCCTTGCGGGTCCACCACCAGACCGGCTCGGCCCCCCCGTCCGCGGTGCGGGCGTCGTATGTGTTGGCCCACACGAGGAACTGGAGCCGGTCGAGCCAGACCTCGAAGCCGGCGTCGAGCCTCCACGGCTCGGTCGGCTGCGACAGGGGGTTACGAAACCTCGCCGGGTCGACGGCCAGCGCCACGACCACGGGCCGGCGGCCGGCCCAGGCGCCGTGAAGCGATATGACGGCGGCCCCCGGATCGGCTAGAGCAGCCTCGTCGATGGTAACGACTGGCGCGGCCGACCACGCCGTTGGCGGCGACTGGCCGGCATTGACAACGACGCCCCGGCCGAGCTCGGGCGCTCCAGGAGCGGGCACGCCACCAGGCTACGAGAGCGTAACAACGGGTCGGCGTCGCATTCCTCGAGGACGCCAATCGCCGGGCATCGACAACTGGGGCGAGCTAGCGGGGGACCAAATTCCTGTCCCAGACCTCGTTCGTGACGCTGCTCCCGAGGAAAGGCGGTGAGGGACTGGAGGTCTCAGGCAGCACTTACCGAATGGGGGGTGTCGTAGCCGTACGCTCCGTCAGGCCCACCAGTCGTCCCGTTGCCCAACTCCCCATACTGGTTGTCTCCCCAGCATTTCGCAGCTCCAGTCGAGAGCACCGCGCAACTGTTGTCATTCGAGCCGCTCATCGAGATGGCCCTGGTCAGGTGCCCCACCTCCTGGGTGGTGTCGTAGCCGTACTCTCCGTCAGGGCCATCAGTCGTCCCGTTCCCCACTTGCCCGTAGTCGTTGTATCCCCAGCAGTCAATACCGCCGGTCGACAGCAGCGCGCAATAGCTGCCGTAGCCCGCGCTGGGCACCGAGACGGCGGTCGTTAGACCCGTGACGGCCTGGGGGGTGTCGTAACCGTACTCTCCGTCAGGGCCATCAGTCGTCCCGTTCCCCACTTGCCCGTACTGGTTCTCTCCCCAGCAGTCCACACCGCCGGTCGACAGCAGCGCGCAATAGCTACCGTATCCATCGCTGGCTACCGAAACAGCGGTCGTTAGACCCGTGACAGCCTGGGCTGTGTCGTAGCCGTAGTTTCCGTCAGGCCCATCGGTCGTCCCGTTGCCCAACTCCCCGTAAACGTTCTCTCCCCAGCAATCCACCGCGCCGGTCGACAGCAACGCGCAATAGCTACCGTATCCATCGTTGGTCACCGAAACAGCGTCGGCGAGACCTGCCACGGTCTGTGGGGTGTCGTAACCAACATCCTCGGGCCCGCCGAGCGTCCCGTTACCCACCTGCCCCCAGGAGTTGTTTCCCCAGCAGTCCACACCGCCGCTCGACAGTACGGCGCAGTTGCCGTACGTGTAGCTGCTCACCGAGACAGCGTTGGTAAGGCCCGTGACGGGCTGCGGTGTGTCGTAGCCGTACTCTCCGTCAGGGCCGCTGGTCGTCCCGTTGCCCACCTGCCCCGAGCCGTTGTATCCCCAGCATTCCCCTCCACCCGTCGACAGCACCGTGCAATAGCCAACACCGCCATCGGTGGTGCTCACCGAAGTGGCGTTGGTGATGCCCGTGACAGCTTGAGGGGTGTCATAGCCGTCCTCTCCGTCAGGGCCGCCGACAGTGCCGTTACCCAACTCCCCGTACTGGTTGTCACCCCAGCAGTCCACCGCGCCGGTCGACAGCACCGCGCAATAGCTGCCGTAGCCATCGCTGCTCACCGAAATGGCGTTGGTGATGCCCGTGACAGCCTCGGGCGTGTCGTAACCGTCCTGACCGTCAGGTCCGGCGACAGTGCCGTTGCCCAACTCCCCGTACGGGTTATCTCCCCAGCAGTCCACACCGCCGGTCGATAGCAGCGCACAGCTGCTGTCGTAGTTAGAGCTTACCGAGACGATCCCCGTCGCGGCCGGTCCTGGAGCTAGCGAAACTTCCGTCTTGGCGACCAATCTCGCTCCGCCATGGCTAGTGACGACCAACGCGAAGTGGTCCTGAACCGTGGTGGTCGCGACGTTCGCAGGAACTGTCACTGTCGTGGTGACCGTACCGTTCGAGCACGCAACCGTCAGAGGCAGCCCCGCATACTTCGGCTTCGAGGTGAACTTACAACTTGTGGCGCCGGTCACTCGTGCTACCAACTTCACCTGCCCACCAGAAGAGCCAAGCGACGCGGGAACCGCCCGGAACGACGAGACCGTCGCGTCCTGCGTGGACGCACCAGCAGAGGCGTCGGGCCCGACAGACGCAAGTCCGCCAACCAAGACCACGGCGATCGCTCCCGACGTCAGAAGACCGAAACCTCCGCCACGTCTGGCGACCTTGCCGTATGCCACCGTGCCCTCCCCGACAACCCCCGATGCCGCCTTGAACGGTCGCTCGTCTGGCGAACATCGCCGGTAAAACCGGCGAATACCGACGATACCACCCGGCACTCGAACACGCCCGGCCTAGATGGATACGACCTACCCACCGTCCCTCGGAGCAACGTCGCCACACGGTCGAACCTCGATTCCCGCGACGGTAGAACGAGCGCCCAGATCAACACACGCCGGTGGAACACATCGATGCCTGGTCGGCATCGCTCCGCTCCGATATCACGTCCTGCCATTGACTTCGATGAACGCAATCGAGTTGCCTTCTGGGTCAAGTACTACAGCCTTCTGACCCGCACGGCCTTCGGATTCGATCGGCCCGGTCGCTATACCCCGCGCTTCGAGCGCTGAGGTTGCCTCCTCGACGTTGGACACGGCCATGGCCGTGATGCTCTTCCCGGCGTGGTCCGCGTGAGCGCATCTAGTTCGGTTGCGGTAGCAAGCATCGAACGCCGCGCCTCGAAGGGAATCAACTTGCCGGGGGGGGGTGTGATCAGCGCCGCGGGAATCGGTTTGAAGCGTTCTGCACGCCCCACGTCGGTTACTGAACCCGTGTCTGGGCCCACGGTCTTGCTAGTCCCGAGACGGTGGCACGCCAAATATCCGCATTGGTGGAACTGGATGGGGGTACCGACCCGTCTTTAACGAGGGGAGGTGACTTTGCGCGACGAAGAGAGCTTCGGGCGGTACGTGATGGAGGCGTATCCGGATCTGGTTCGTCGCGCCGTCCTTCTCGTCGGCGATCACGGCCACGCCGAGGATCTGGTCCAAATCTCTCTGGCGTCTGTGTACGCGCACTGGCGTCGGGTGCGCGAACCCGACGCCTACGTGCGCACCGTGATGACCCGCAAGGCGATCGGCTGGCGGATACGCCGCTGGCATAGTGAGCTACCCACCGACCCGCTACCCGAGGCAGCCGGCGGAGCGGACTGGCTCGCCGAGTCCGATCTGAGCAGCGTCGTTCGCCAGGCCCTGATGGCACTTCCGCCCGAGCAGCGGGCGGTGGTCGTACTGCGGTACTTCGACGACTGCTCGGAGGCGGATATAGCCGCTGCCCTCCAGTGCTCGACCGGCACGGTCAAGAGCCGAGCGTCACGAGCCCTGGTGGCGCTGCGCACCAACGGGCTCCTCACCGAGGAAGGACACATGAGATGACTGAGGATCCCCTTTCCGTGTCGGGTTCGGACGGCCAGCCAGAATGGGCCGGCGGGACAGCGGAGGAGGAAGCTCGACTGCGTGAGTTGCTGCGGGCCGGCTCGGAGGCGGCCCACGGCGATGCCTTCTCGGCCGTGTTCGCGGTTCGCAGCAGGGTCCGGCGAGGAAGGGTCCTGCGCGGTGGCTTGACCGCCTGTGTGGTGGCCGGACTGGTCGCCGGGGTGGTGCTCGTCCCCACCCGGTCGAGCCCGTCGCATGCCCCCCAGGTGGCGACAGGTACGACCCAACCCACATATCACCTGACCGGGGCGCTGGTCAGCTTCAACAGCTGCGCCGCATATCTCAGCTACCTCCGCTCGCAGGCGATGGCCACCGTAGGCCCGTACGGATTGCAATCCGACAGCGGATACGACGACGGGCAGAAGACGGCGGTCGGTGGCGGCATCCTCCCGTATGGCGACCTGTACGCCGGATTGGCCCAGGGAGCCTCCGGGGCCACGGCGAACTCCTCGCCGGCTGCCAGCGACAACTCCTACTCGCAGACCGACGACCAGGTGGCAGGCGTCGACGAGCCCGACACGGTCAAGACCAACGGCAACGACGTGGTGACCCTCGAGGGTTCGACACTTAGGGTCCTGGACCTGCAAGCGCAGGTCGTCGGATCGCTGCAACTGGCCGGGGACACCGGCGGCGGTTTCCTGCTCGCCGGCGACCAGGCGCTGGTCCTCTCCTCGACCTCTGTGACCGGGCCCGAACCGCTCGGCTTCGGCGAGCCGTATTTCAACTCACCCCAGCCGGCGTCTTCCCCCGCGATGGCTCAGGTCGCGGTGGTCGACCTGTCGGTTCCCACACAACCCCGCCTCTTGCGCACATTCCTCTTCGACGGGACGATCGTGGCCGCCCGTCTGGTCGGCGGGCAGGTCAGGCTGGTGTTGCAAACCGACGGGCCTCGGATCACCTTCGTCACCCCTTCGTCGACGGGCAGCAGCG
>Ga0302326_10001104_pt1 | contig 70210 bp, 63 predicted proteins | sample Palsa_T0_3_FD_202264 | JGI IMG/M metagenome (GOLD analysis project Ga0302326, IMG submission 202264) | Peat permafrost microbial communities from Stordalen Mire near Abisko, Sweden - Palsa_T0_3 | ecosystem: Environmental > Terrestrial > Soil > Palsa > Peat permafrost | place: Sweden: Abisko... | reverse complement strand
TTGCCGACACCGCGCTCAGAGGGCGTTTAGTTACTGCTGCTGTTATTGCGAGTCAATCAGACCGCAGCCAAGGCCGGAGCGCTGCTCGTCAACAGCTCTCCGAATTGCTCCGCGGGGAGCGGCCGACTGAAGTAGAAGCCTTGACCCTGCGGGCAGCCGTGCTCCTGCAGGAATTCAAGTTGCTCGCGGGTTTCCACCCCTTCTGCCACGATTCGCATGTGCAGATTCTTCCCCATGCCGATCACGGCAGTGACAATACTGGCATCATCCGCGTCGGTGGTAATGTCGTGCACGAACGAGCGATCGATCTTCAGGGCGTCGATGGGAAAGCGCTTCAGATAGCTCAGGCTCGAATAGCCGGTGCCAAAGTCATCCAACGCAATCGATACTCCGATGTCTTTCAGTTCCTTCAGTACCTCCGCGGTGGATCTGGAATCCTGCATCAGGAAGGTTTCGGTCAATTCGAGTTCCAGATGTCTAGGCTCTAAGCCCGTTTCCGTCAGTACCGCCCGTACGCCGGCTGCGAAGTGCGGCGTTTGTAGCTCCACGGAGGAGATATTCACAGCGATGCACACCGGGGCGAGCCCCGCCATCTGCCAGGCTCGGGCCTGGCGGCAGGCTTCGTGCAGCACCCATCGTCCGACAGGCACGATAAGGCCGCACTCCTCTGAAATCGGAATGAATTGACCCGGCGGCACGAGCCCAAGCTTGGGGTGCTGCCAGCGGACTAGCGCCTCCACCCCCATGATGGCGCCCGTGCCCAGATCCACCGTAGGCTGATAGCGTAATAGCAGCTCCTGGCGCTCAACCGCCAATCGCAAGCTATCCTCAATTGCTTGTCGCTCCATAGCGCGCCTGTTCATATCGGGCTTAAAGAATTGGTAGCTATTACGCCCGCAATCCTTCGCGTGATACATGGCGAAATCCGCATTTCTTAACAGAGTCTCTGCGTCCGCGCCGTCGTCAGGATAGGTCACGATGCCAATGCTGGCAGTGATATTCAGCACGTGCTCGTCAATGTCGAGCGGCGCGCGCAGTGCGTGAAGTATCTTTTCCGCAGTAACGGCCGCATCCTGCGCGTTCCTTTCCTCCCACAGGAGAATCACGAATTCATCTCCGCCTTGGCGGCTGACCGTGTCGGAACTACGCACGCAGGTGTATAGCCGGCGCGCCACAGCCTGCAGCACACGATCGCCAATGACATGCCCCAGTGAATCATTGATGCGCTTGAATCGATCAAGATCCACAAAAAGCACCGCGAGTTGCCGGTGGTGGCGCTTCGAGAGGGTAATCGCTTCGCTCAAGCGATCATTCATTAGAACGCGATTAGGTAAATCGGTGAGGCTGTCGTGCTGCGCGAGGTAAGACATTTTCAACGTCATGGCCCGGGCCACGCTGACATCGTGGAACACCATGACCGCGCCCGTCACTTGTCCCTGTCTATCATGGATCGGCGCGGCGGAGTCCTCAATCGCGGCTTCCACGCCGTCGCGCCGGATCAGGACACAGTTCGGGGTCAGAACTACGGTCTTGTTCTCCTGCATTGCCAGGCTCATGGGATTTCGAGCAGTTTCGCGCGTGGTTCCATCGACGATCCTGAATACCTCCTCAAGCGGATGCCCCAGCGCCTGTTCCTGCAGCCACCCGGTGAGGCCTTCCGCAATGACATTGAGATAAGTGACACGGCCCTCGGGGTCCGTGCTCATGACGGCATCACCAATCGAATTGAGCGTGATCAGCGCACGCTCGTTTTGCTCAAATAGCGCTTCAGAAATCACCGCGCGCTCAATCATGCTATTCAGAGCCTTAGGCAATAGATAACTGTCCAGACGAGCCTTAAAAAGGTAGTCCTGGGCGCCACGATGGACCGCTAGCTTCGCGGTCTCCTCGTCCTGAGGGTCAATAAGGATCAGAATCGGAATTTTAGGAGCGGCTCGAAATAGCTGATCGAAGGTATCTACGCCGCGACTGTCGGGCAGGAAGAGGTCGACCAATATTGCCGAGACGCCCGAGAATTTTCTTAGGGCGTCAGAGCGACGTGTGACCCATTCGACTTGAAACGACAAATCCTTGCACTTAGTCAGCGCTTCGACAATAGCCATGCCGTTCGGTGTATCGTCTGTAATGAGCAGTATGTGTTTAGCGCTCGAGGTCATTGCATTGCAACATAAAATCCGCAGCGTAGAGTCAAACATGCTTTGCGTCCCGCGTATGTACGCCAACGTACTCAAGGGAATGCCTAGACGACCTCGCCGAGGGATGTTGTGACGCACCACGCCGGAAGTGCTCGTGACAGCACGTAAGGTAGGATCGCCGCGCTAGCGCCTTAAGCCACGCAATTGTGCTCCTCTCCCCGAGATTCATCGGGAGATTCCCCGGTCGTAAGAGACGATGGACTGCATCTGGAGTGCAGACGCAGCCCATCTTTGGAGCAACTAAAGAAGTCCACGCTCTGCAAAACTGACAACCTCGTTGCCGGCCACGATCAGGTGGTCCAAAACGCGAACATCGATGAGGGCCAAGGCCTCGCGCAATCTTTTGGTTATCAACTCGTCGGCGGTGCTGGGCTCACCGATTTGGCTTGGGTGGTTATGGACCAGCACAACCGCGGCAGCTTGAGATTCGATGGCGGTCTTCACCACTTCTCGGGGGTGAACGCTGGCGCCATCGATCGTACCGCGAAACAACTCCACATAGCGCAGCATGCGATGCCGACTGTCCAGCAGTAGCAAGCAAAAGTATTCGCAGTCGCGATCGCCAAGCGTGACCGTCAAGAAGTCGCGGACCACGCCAGGACTTGTGAGCGCAGTCCCGCGACGTACTTTGCCACGTAGATGCTGTTTGGCAGCCGCGATGACCACGTCACTTCTCGCCAATACGAGCTCGCCGCGTTCGTCTCGCACATACAGGGATTCGGCTTTCATGTTCTCTCCGGGCGCCGGCGGGATTGCCGGGGCAGCCGGAGAGGCACGCGGCAGCGCAGCCGTCAGGGCTCGGCGTAGCCGACTCGCGGAGCACGGCGCACAGCGCCGCGCGCACGGCCTTGACGGCGAGAACCGCGTGCCAGACTGAATTGTCCAGCAATCCCGCCTTCTCTTTGCTCATGTGGACGGGCGCGAGCACGCGTACGAGCGCCTTCGCCAGCGGTGTCAAGCTGACTTCGTGGTGAAAATCAACACAAACCCGACTTGAGGGGCGACGCCAGATGCGCGGACCATAGGCTGCAATGAGCGACAACGTACCGGCGGAGATCAGAGCTTGGATAGAATGCGCCCATTGCGGCCGCATCGAGAAGCCAACCGTCTCGGTCCGCATTCCGGCAGGCATCGCGAGTCCAAGGCTGCAGAAAGTCGGCGTGTCCTGCGATCAATGCGCAGGGCCCGCGATAATGCATCTGCAGCGCGCCGTAAGGCAGATGCCTTAAGGCCGGGGGCTCAGAGAGGCTCATCCAGATCCAGGACGTTCCGCAGCCGATCCTCCAGAATTCCAGCGAGCGCGAGCGAATCATTGAGCGCGTCCACGGGATCACGCTCCAGTGCCGCCCTCAGGGCGGTCTTGAGCCATTCAGAGGCCGATTGATCTGCCATGACCTCCTCGACCGTGGGATCTGGCGCCGCCGCATTCATCGCGTCGGATCCTCTCGTTTCGGCGTGCCCGGCCTCGGCGGTCCGGATGGCTCCTGCGAGCGAGTGCGCAGCGAGGTCGACGGCAGTGGCTCACCCTTTCGAATGGAGCCCGCCATCGCGCCACGCACAAGCTCGAGGAAGCGCACGCGATCCTCCGGGTTTGAAATGCGCTTGGCCGCGAACTCTTCCGCCGCTCGGACACTCAGAAACGTGGACTTCAGTTCCGGGTGGGCGCGCACCAACTCGCGAATGTCCGCCTGTTCATCTCGCAGTCGCCGTGCCAGCCGGGCACGCTCGGCGAAGAACGTCACTTTCTCGACGACCCAGCGCGTGCGGTGCGCGTGTCGTTCCTCCTGGGCGATCACCCGACCCTCGGCGTCTCGTTGACGCGACGTGAGCGTGACGGCTTCGCGGGCGATGCGGCGCGCGCCGATGAGGTCACCGATCTGGGGGCGGGTTGCACCCTCGGTGACGGCACGCTGGAGATCCTTGCCCCAGAGAATCCGCTCGCCGCGGCTAGTGAGCAGCTTAACGTAGTAGGAGGGGTCTTCCTTCGCGCGAAACTGATAGTTCGCGGCCCCGTAATCATTCAGTCGGCCGATGAGCAGTTGCCCGCCGCCACGGGGATTGAGCTCGCGCCGGCGCGAGCCCGCATCGAAGCGATCATCCAGGTCAGCCACAATTCACCCGGTGCGCCCTCAGGAGTTCAGCCGCGCACCGGCGCGGCCTCACGGTCTGGCGCCTTGGGAGTGCGCTCGGCGGCACGCTCGCGCAGGCGAACCGTGGGCAGCGGCTCGCCGCGGGCCACCGCATCGGCCAGCGCCGAGCGGACCTGCCGGACAAAGCGCTCGCGGTCCTGTGGATCGCGAAACTGCTTTGCGGCAAGCTCAGCCGCACGCACTTGCAGGTACGTGCCTACGAGTTCGGGATGGTTCTTCACCGCCTGCTTTGGATCGATGGAGGTGTCGAGCACAGTGCGGGCCGCATCCTCCCGTGCCTCGAAGAAGGGGCTCTTCTCCAGGATCCAGCGGTTGCGATGGGTCGCAAGATCCCGCTCGACGAGCTCGCCCGCCTCATTCCGATTATGCGTGTGGACTTTCACGGACTCCTGCCGGACGGATCGCAACCCCACCTCATCGCCCACCTGAGGCTGGGTCAGGGATTGCCTGAAGGCGCGCTCCAGATCCACACCCCAGAGGGTGCGATCGCCGCGCGCCGTCTCCAGCTTCACGAAATACGACATCGGCTCGTGCGGGTCCTGGCGATATGGCGCAGGCCCGTGATCCACGAGCTTTCCGGTCAGGAGTCCCCCACGCTTCTCGGGTGCGCGTGTATCCGGCTCCGCTGGTGTCGGCTGATCCCCGGCGGTCACGCTATCTATTGCCGGCGCCGGTCCCTGGCGTCCGAGCGTGCGCACGAGATGTCCCTGCTCGAACTCGCTCGGCCGGTAGCCGCGCACGTCCAGTCCCGCCGTGCGCGCCGCAAGCCAGGCCTCCTTGCGAAAGCGCTCGGTTCCGCGCACCGTCACCTGGGCCCAACCGCGCGCCTCGGCAATCTGGATGAGGCTCCTGATAACTTCCGTGTTTTCACTCGAGGTTGTGAGCCGTGTGCCGCGGTCGGTGAAGGCGCGCGCGCCATCGGGAAAGTAGTAGCGGTTCTTGACCTGCACGAATCGCCGGCGGACTTCCTCGGGGACGGCGCGCTCCGGCGCGGGCTTCGCAGGGTCGCTCGAAGACAACGGCGCGGCAGCGACCTGCGATGCGGTGCTCTCCTTTCGAAGCTTCTTTGACGGCCGGATCGAGTTTTGAGCACCGGTTCCATCTGGCGTCGAAGGTGTGTCGGTTGCCATGTCGGGTCCCTATCGTATTTTGAGCGTATCGACGAAGTTCGCGACGACCGCGTTCATCTCTTCCGAGGTCAGCCGCTCACCCTCCGCCTTCTGCGGGATCTTCACGCGATCGAAATCCACCGCGAAATCCTCAAGCGTCAACGTTTCGAGCCGGTCGATGTCGGCGGCGGTTGCTTCGCGGGTAGCCGGGCGAGCCTCCGGCATCTCGCGGGGCATCGAGTCGGCTGGCGGCACGCTGCCGGCCGGCGACTCGACTGCCTGTTCAGCCATCATCGGCCTCTCGCTCGAGGCTGGCGGTGCGGGCGCGGCTCGCTCGGGCGGCGGCAATAACCGCGCGGTGAACCGGCGATCCTGGAAGTAGCGAATTTTCTTGCACCGGATGGGTCGCAGGCCCTCATAGAAGATGATCGCCTCCTCGGCGCCGAGGGCCTTGACCTCCTGCGGCAGGAGCAGGGCCCGGCGCTGCTCGCTCACGTTCTGGCTGCGCGAGCGCTGCCCCTTGCTGCCCGAAAAGCCGAAAAGCGGCGTCGAGATGCTCTTCGCGCGCACGGTGGTGTAGCCGAGCTCATCCGAGATCTCGCGCGCATCGGCGTGATCCTTCGCGGCGAACACGATGCGTGCGGCGAGGCTCTTCAGCATCGTCTCGGCGTTATGCGCGCCGTACACTTCCCGCAACTGTGACGGGGTCTGGACCACCATGACGACGCGCACGTTGTAACCGGGTAGATACGAGATGGCTTCCGCGATGATCGGGATGCGGCCGAGGGCGGCAAACTCATCGAGCAGCATCATGACCTGGAATTTCAAGCGCGGGTTATGCTCGGGGAGTTCGCGCGTCTGAAGCCCGATCGCCTGCTGGAAGAGCAGATTCACGACCGGGCGCAATCGGTGCAGGTCATCGGGATTGACGCTGACATAGATCGATATGCGCCGGGCGCGAAGTTCCCGCAGGTCAAAGTCATTGCCAGAAGTGGCCCAGTCCAGGATCGGGTTCAACCACAGGTCCAAGCGTGAGGTGAAGGTCTTGCGGATGGAACTTGCCGTCACCGGTGCGAGATCGATCACGTCGTAGAGCGAGCGCACGCATTGCGGGGAGAGCGGGTAGGTCCCGCTGTTGCGCCCCTCGATGACTCGCTTCCAGTGCTGCCCGAACCCTTCGTCATCCGAGGCCATGCCTTGGCGCAGCACCTCGCCGATGGTCTTTGGAAGCGACGGGGTCTCGAAGAGATAAAGTGCAATGCCGAGGAACAATGAGCGGGCGCTCGCGGTCCAGAAGGGATCCACGTTCGGCGGATCTGGGTAGAGCATCTCGGCGATGCGCTGCAGATCATTCACACGTCGCTCAGGGTTCGTTGCCACGTAGTAGAACGGATTCCAGCGCGCGGTCCGACGATCGTCGGAGAAAGGATCGAACAGATAACAGTCCTGGCCGCTCGCCGCACGAAAGCCGGCGGTCTGCGCCCAGTTCTCGCGCTTGATGTCGACGCAGATGACCGAGTCGGGCCAATTTAGGAGATTCGGGATCACGACGCCGGTCCCTTTGCCGGCGCGGGGCGGCGCCGCCAGGCACACGCCCTGTTGGCCTGCGAGCATGAGACAGCGCCGGCCCCAGCGTCCCAGCACAATCCCACGCTCGCCCAAGAGCCCCGCGCGCGCGACCTCCCGGCGCGTCGCAAAGCGCGCATCGCCATGCAGCGCACGCCGGCGCGGCAGCAAGAGCGCTAGCGGACCCAGGCCCACAAGCGCCAAACCGGTGAGCGATGTGGCCCACAGTCGAGGCCGCAAATTGGGCCGATCGCCGTAGTAGTAGCCGTAACGCGCGATCGTCAGCGGGCCGGCCGAGCGCGGATCCAGGTGCAGCCACTTAAGGAGTAGCCAGCCGGCCAGGTACTGGGAGACCAGAAGTGCGAGCACGCCCACGCCGGCAACCTTGAGCCACGCCGGTCCCCGGTGCGGCTTAGGCAACGGGGCTGAGGCTGCGATGCTTGCGTCCCGGCTCAAACCAGATCTCCTTGATGAAGCGCCGGTGGCGCTCGACGCCGAACTGGATCACGACGTCTACTAATAGATAGAGGAGCTGCTTGATGTCCGCGCGCGGCAGCTCCTGCCCACCCCGGCTTTGCTTGACGAGTAGTACCAGCTGCTCGAAGGCGAGCTCGGCGCTAGCCGCATGCACGCTCGTGATGGAGCCCGGGTGTCCGGAATTGACATTACGCAGATAGTCGAAGGCCTCCTCCGCCCGCAGCTCTGCAAGCAGAATCCGGTCAGGCTTCATGCGCAGGCACGACTCCAACAGTTGCTTGGGCGTCACGCGCGCCAGGCCCTGATCGTCCTTGGAGTAGAAGAGCCGCACGTGGTTGGGATGACGATCCAGGACCAGCTCCTGGGCATCCTCGATCGTGATCAGGCGCTCCTCGCTCGGAATCTCCCGGATCAGCGCCTTGGTCCAGGTCGTCTTGCCCGAGCCGGTGGGTCCTGAGACCAGAATGTTCTTGCGAGAGACGACCGCCAGGCGCATGAAGGCCTTGTAGTTCTCCGTCTGGAGCAGTTTCAAGAGCTCGTTCTCGATGTCATCGAGCGTCTCGTTCGCGCGGCGCGTCGCTCGAAATATGCCGCTGGCGGAAAGTTCATCGATCGACCAGACCCCATCGGAAGGGCGACGGATACTGATCGCCACACATCCCGCGCTTGTCGCCGGCGGCAACACGATCTGGATGCGCTCGCCGCTCGGCAGTGAGGCCGATAGAAGCGGTGACTCCTCATCCACGCGCTGTCGCGTCGAATTCGCGACCAGCTTCGCAAGCCTTCGGCACCAGTCGAAATCCGCAAACGGGATCGCTTCGCGCTGCCAGCCTTCACGCGTCTCCACGTACGCCACGCCCGGCTGATTGATGCAGAGCTCCGTCACATCAGAGCGGGTCAGAAGCGGTCGCAGCGCGCGCAGGTTCAGATCCAGCGCCGAAGCCGTCGCAAGAGGGGCCACTTCAGCGCTCTGCGGTCTTGAGTTCATAGACTGACCTGAAGTCGAGATCGCGGGCCACAAAGATCTGGATGCGATCGCCCTGGTTCTTGGTGACGGTCGGCGGGATGTTGACGGTGCTCTTCAAGACTTCCGTCAGCACGTCCTGCGAGCCCGACGGGTTATAGATCACGGTGCCTCCCGAGTTGCCCGAAGTTACCGCCGCCTGCACGGCACCATTGACGACGGAGATCAGGATTGCCGCGCCAAAGCGCTGGAAGAAGTGCCTATTCACATCGCCCGAGAGTCCCGAACGCCCGAGTTCGTCGGTGCCGGGCGAGGCCAGCGGCACGATGACGCCGGTGGGCGTGCGCGCCTCGGTCCAGAGCACGAAGATGCGCGAGCGCCCCTGGGCGAGCTCGCCGCGGGTCTCTCCGACCAGCTTGCTGCCGCGCTCGATGAGCACGGTACTGCCATCAACCCCAAAGGTGTCAGTTGCCGTCACGCAGGTCGTCATACCCGGCAAGGTCGAGTCAATCGCGGTCTCGAGCGTGCAGTCGATGAACGCGCCTCTCGGCAACAGAAGGCGCTGGGCCGGTAATACGCGCGCGCGCGTGGCGGGGGTTGCGCTCGGCTTCAGGAGGGTTGCGAGCGCGCTGTCGCCGGAGGCGGGCTCCTCCGACGTGGGCGCGGCCACCCTGCCCTCGCCGCTCACCGGCGACGCACTGGAGCTGTCGTCCTTGAGCTGCGGGCCTTCCGATACCGGTCCTGCGAGGCGGCGCTCCATCGCAAGCATCCAGGCCGGCTTTGCCGCCGGCTGTGCGGAGCCACCCGCTGGCGGGATGTTGCCTGCGGCCGTGTCCGAAGTGGACTCTCCGGCCGCGGGCAGCTCGGGGGCAGGACCCAGCACGCTAGCCACAGCCGGCGCCGGCGGATCAATCCTGCCCAGCGAGGGCAGTGGCATCTCGCCCGCAGCCTGGCTGCGCGAGGCGGCTTGGGCGGCGCGCTTGACCTCGGTGCGATGAGTGAAGGTGTGGATGTAGTACCAGGCGAGGAGGCCCAATCCGAGCGTGGACATCAGGCCGATGGCCAAAATGTTGCTGACACGAGACTGGAGCGAGCGCGCCTGGTTGACGGACGCAATAGTGCGCTCCCCGATGATGCGATCCGGTGCCTGCCCGGGCTCCTCGATCTGCGCATTCATGGCTGCGCGCCTTTGCGCTCGCGCATGACGTCCGGCGCCACCGTTCCTGACTTCAGCCGATCCCCGCTGCCGGCAAATCCTTTGTTCACGATACAACCTGTGAGGCGTCCACGCCGGACGATGAATCTGGCGGCCACCCGATGGATGAGCACGTCGCCATCCTCGATACTGAAGTTGAGCAGCGACTCGCTGCCATCGTCATTGCGCACGAAGAGCGCTGGCAGCTCGCTTCGCGCCGCGAAGCTCAGGCGCGTCTGGATGCCATCATCTGATGCTGCGGTCGGTTTCACCGATGGGTCCCCGCAGAACCAGTAGTCGGTGTTTCGCGGCCGGCTCTGCCGCGCGCGCGCAAGCTCTAACTGCACGCGCTCGTCATCGGTCAAGCCGTCGCCGCTTGGATGCGATGCCGGATACGAGAAGCGTACCGCGTACATGACCGGGGCGATATCGGGGTTGGGACGCCGAGCAGATGCCGAATACTCGAAGTAGTAGCGGCGTTTATTGGTCGTCACGGCGAGATTCATCTCGGTGTAGGCGACCTTGGGCTTCAGCGTGAGCACGTTGCCGTGCGCGCTGTAGGTGAGCCCTTCAAGATCCCCGCCGGCGAGCGAACCAAAGGTCTCATCCGCCTCAAACTCCAGATCCAGATGAAAGCCGACGTAGCCATACAGGCGGTACACCTCGTCCGGGCTGTAGAGGACCGAGCGGATGCGAGGATCGACGCTTCCACTCTTGGGCAAGGTCTCGGCACCTGCGGTCAGCGCAACGGCGAGCGCGAATGCGAGCAGCGCGCTGGCGCGGCGCGCCCTTACTCCCCTGCGAGCGCCCGGTAAGTTCACGAGGCACCTGCGGGGTGGGAGGACGCGAGGGGGCCGGAAGGGGCGGCGCTCGTGGGCGTCGGTGGCCCACCCACTTCCGGCTCGGGGCGAAAATCGATGATCTTGAATCCGAGCGGGTTCCAGCGCCGCACTTGCGGGTCCGTGGAGGGGGCAGCAAAGGTGTAGCGGATACTGGCAATCCAGTATGTCCGGGCTTCCTCGGCGCTGCCCGCCTGGCGCTGGCCCTTGAAGTAACGTACCTGTGCAAGATCCGTAACCCCGTCCGAGCGCGTGAAGAAGCTCACCGAGGTCACCTGCGCGCGGATCGTTGTGCCGTCCTTGTACAGATTCAACGGCGATTGGGGGTTGGTCTTGTTCCAGGCGGCATACCAGGCGGCGTTGCGCTGCGCGGTATGAAAGGCGCCGCATTCGGCATAGTCGCTCTCGGCCGTGGCAAAGTTGAAGCGCTCACAGACTGTCACGTAGTGATCGAGGAAATAGCGCGTGACGGCCTCAGGCATTGGCTCGTTGCCTGCGTATACCGGTACCACATCGACGAGCCCGGTCGTGTTGTCCACGCGGATGACGAAGGGCTCGACCCGCTTCAAGGGCATCAGAAGCATCAGCGCGATCGCGACCGTCAACGCACATGTCCAGCCGCCGCCTGCCACCCACCAGGCGATGCGGGCGCTGCGCCGCTGCATGGCCACGCGGTCCGCATCCCAGGAGGCGGCCTCCGTCAGATACGTATCGAGTGCAGCGTCGGTTTTCATGGGGTTACGAGTTTGGGTGTCGCTGTCGCTGTTGGCGGCGTCATAGCCGCCACAATCGGGGTCGGCGGATTGATCGCCGTCAAATGTCCTTCGCAGTCGACCTTGCCCGCCTGATGGCTGCACGCGCCCACGAGCGGGAGAAGAACAAGCAGGATCCGCGTTTTCATCTCATCGCTTCCCTTGGCTACTCGGATGGCCGTATGGTGTTCGGCCGGGCGACTTTCGCCAGGCGCGCAAGGCCCGCACCGGATCCCCGGCGCAGGTAGTAGCCCGCCTTTCGGGTCAAGGGGTCCCAGCGCGTGGTTTCACGATCGATGAGGCCGCGCGCGAACTGGCCGGTATGGCGCGTCGCGCCGCCAAATCCCCACGCAAGCGCCGCACTGACGAGACCAAAGGAGCTCAGCGCCAGTCCACTCGCAAGGCCGGCCGCCATCGGCATCACCTGGCGCATGACGAGGAACGTGAGCCCCGCGGCCATGCATACCCGCACGGCATCGGCGATCCGGATGCCTCCGCCCTCATCCGCCGCCTGCTGCGCGGCTGCGGACACGATACCCATCATGAGCGCGGCCACCAGCACGGTCAGGATCGTCACGAAGGCATAGTTTGCGAGCTGGGCGATCCAGGACTCAAAGAAGCGCTTCGTCGCCTCGAAGAACAACAGCGCGATGAACAGCGGCCCCAGGGCGAGCAGGATCGAGAGCGCGATCTTGGACAAGACGAGCAGAAACATGGCGTAAATCGCGGTGAGTCCCACGATCAGGTACACCGCGAAGCCTGCGATGTAGTAGGAGAAGTCCCCGTTGAAGACCCCGCCCTTCTGGATGAGAAGGCTGGCGGCATCCCCTCCAGAAAAGATGATCTGGTCGACGATGCCGACGGGGTCGTAGGCGCCAATGACGCCGGCAGCAAGCTGTCCGGGCGCGTTAAAAAACGTATCGACGATGATGGAGTTGTAGAGCCACAGATCCAGGGCGCCACCCAGAATTACGATGAGCAGGATGATGCGCTTGACGCCGGCGACGAACGGTTCCTCGATCTTGCCGGTGAGCTGCAGGTAGCCCCACACCATCACGTAAACGGTTGCGAGCGTGAGGACCGCTGGCTGCAGGAGAGAGGCGATCTTCGCCGTGCTATTACCGATGTAGCCGGTGAGGATGCCGTTGAGCCAGGTATTGAAAGTCGCAAAGAATGCCACGATGACCCTCTACTTCTTGCTTTCGGGTAGTCGCAGGGGCGTTAAGTCGCGAAGCGACCCCACACCGACACTGCGCTCCGCCTCGCGCACGTTCACGCAGTCGGCAGAACTCTTGAGCGATCCAGGATCGGCCGTACAGCGCGCGAGCTCCTCGCGCCGCAGCTGCGCATCCTGCTTGTAGTCCTCGACTGTGTGCGAGGCTCGATCCGGCGCCGGTGCACAGCCGGCGGCGCTTAGCGCCGTGACAGCGAACCCTAAACACATCCGCACGGACCGTGCACCGGGCCGAACTCGCATAATTCATCCCTCTAAGGCAGCCGCAGTGCCGGTAGCGTGCGTAGGTTCCCCACGCCCGCGACGACCTGCTCGATCGCGCTTTGTCGACGTGCTAACTCCTGAGCCTGCGCCGCCTGGTACAGCACATTCAGCTTGGTACTATCGGTTTGCAGCATCCCCTGCTCGGCCTGAATGCGGGCCTGCAGATCCAGAATGCCCTTCTGATCGGTGGCGCTTGGAATGGCATTGATCAGCGTCTGCACGGAGGCGAAGCGGCCGCTCGTCGTGGCGTACGCCTGCTGGGTAGCGACCTGCAACAAGGCGGCGTTATTTCGCGCTGCGTTCAATTGCTGCTGTTCAGCGGGCGAGAGCGCGGCCACTTGAGCTGCGGTCAGGACCGCGTTGGTGCTGACCTGCGACTGGATCGGTGAAGCCAGCCCCGTGGGCAACTGCGCCCATGTGGGCGGCAGGTAGTTGCGGTTGATGTTGCTCAGAAGATTCTGCATCCCGCGAAGCCCCGTGATGGACTGATATTCCTGCTGGGTCTGGTTCAGCTGGCTCTGAGCGGTCTGCAGCGCCTGCTGCATCTGTCGGACTTGTTGTACGAGCTGAGCGATCGCGCCGACGTCGATCACGGCAAATTGCGCGTTCGCCTGAGGGCACCACCCGGTTATCGAAAGAAGGGTAAACAGGACGAGTGCCGAATGAGTCTTGCGCATGTCTTTCTCCCTGATTTGCTTTCCGAGCCGTCAGTCGAATGAGTGTTCGAACGCGGGTAGCCATTGGTCGGGATCGGGGCCCACCTTTTCCATGATCGAATACAGCCGTTCTACGGAGCTCGCCCGGCCAGAAATCACTGCGAGTTCGGCTGAGAATCCCTTGAGGTCCAGCTGGCAGACGACCGAGTGATGCCCCTGCTTCACGAGGAACATGCGCGAGCCGGGCTCGAGCTGTTCCTTGATGAGCTTGAACTCGCGCTCGGAGAGCCCGAATCCCTCGATATACTCCGCGGCGTTCGCATCCGAGTTCGGAAAGAGGATCTTCGTTGGCGTCTGCTCGATGATCGTGCGCGCAATGGGACTCGCCAGCGCGTCGCTCGGGCTCTGGGTCGCCGCGCATAGGACCCCATTCAGCTTGCGCCAGACCTTGAGGCCATCCTTGGCGAACCCCTCGAAGGCGGGATCGGCGAGCAGGCGCGAGAACTCGTCCGCCCAGCACACGAAGCGCCGCCCATCGAGGAGCGTTCGGATGACGTGGAAGAGATACAGCGTAACCGGCGCACGCATGATCTCGTTGTCCAGGAATTCGGTAACGTCCGCGCCGAAGAGGGTCGTTTTCGAGATGCTGGCCGAGAGGGTGTCCGACGGACTATCGAACGCCCAGGCATAGTCTCCATTCGCGCTCGCGCACCAGCGCGAGAGCCGTGCATGGACCCCATCGGCGCGAGTCGCATCGGTGAACTCGATGAGCCGTGAAAGACGGCGCGCAGCGGGATCGAGCGCCAGCGTGCCGCGCAGCGCATGGTCGAGATCGGCCTCCTCCCGGACCGACAGGACCGAAGTCCCCCTGACGATACTTCGTAGCCATAGTTTCAGAAACTCCACGTTCGCAGGCGTCGGGCATAGCTGCAGCGGATTGAAACCCGTCGGCGCACCGTTCTTGAGAGGCAAGTAGGTCCCGCCCAGGGCACGGACCAGAATCTCAAGTCCACGGTCCTTGTCGAACACGACCTGAGTCACGCCCCGGCGGGCGAGCATCGAGAGCATGAAGCCGACGAAGACCGTCTTGCCAGAGCCGGTCGGACCACACACGAAGGTATGCCCCGTGTCTTTTCGGCTGCCCCCGTCCGGATCCTTCGGATCCGTCGCATGGAGCGAGAAGTAGTACGGTGAGCGCGAACTCGTCGTGAGAAGCGCCAGGGCTTCGCCCCAGTGGTTCCCGGTCGCGCGGCCACAGGGGTAGTTGTGAAAACTCACCATGGCAGCGAAGTTGCGCGAAGTAATGGGCGCCTTGCGCGGCCGGTCGGAGAAGTTTCCGGGCAGCTGCGCCCAGAAGGCCGCCTCCAGCCCCAGATCCTCGCGCGCCACCGTCATGCCCGTATCGGCGAGCAGCGCCCGGGCCAGCGCCACATGATCGTTCAGCGGCCCAAAGGGCTGCTGCTCGGCCACACCAATCGGCGCATCGGCGAGCACCAGGAGCGTGAAGTGATGATCGCCCATGACGAAGTCGTTGCTCGTCAGGGCGTCGAGCGCCTCTATCAGTTCCTCGGCCTGGGAGATGGCGAAGTCACCCGCGTTAGCCATCCGGGCATGCTGGCGCTGCAGCAGCCCCTGCCCAGTCGCCTTGCTCAAGAAAGTGAACGACTGCGTCAGCACGAACGCAAAAGGCGCCGAGAGCAAGGTATCGTACATGCCGACCACGGTGGGCGTCGGATACTCCTTAATGCCGAGCACAGCGCCGAATCGAGTCTGTGTCGGTGTCCGGTACTCGATCGTCTCGCTGCCGAACAGCACGCGGGTCGTCGCCAGGACTTCCGAGACCGGCGCCCGAGGCAGGGCAAACCGCTGGGACTCGCCGTTGACCAGGAATGCGAGGAACTCGAGGAGCGACGAGCTACGCCGTTCCCCTTGAGCGTATACACCGAGGAGCTCCGGCTCGTAACGGGCAAGCGAAGCCGCGACCGTCTGACGGAGCTTGGCGCAGGCTTCCAATGCGTTGCCGCGCTCCGCGCGCGCGCTCGCCGCCTCTCGCTTCGACAAGAGCCTCGACACCAGCGTCGGCGCGGCACCGGTGATCGGCCTCAAGAGCACCGTGAGATAGATCTCGTTGACCATCAGCGTCTGGCTCGCCAAGCGTGCCTGGTAGCGCCGCGCAAGTCGGTCGGCGAACCCGGTCCCCGCGACTGCAGCTAACTGAGAGTCGTCCCGCCGGCGAACGAGGTGGGTCCAGAGTGCGACGTTAGGCGAAGCGATATTCCGCCAGGTGACGTTCAGGCGTTCATGCCAGTTGTTGAGTGTCTCATCGTCCGCGCTCTCAAAGCTCGCACCGCTCATTCGGAACGTTTGCACGTAGTCGCCGGCCGTCGTCACGATGACCTCGGCAGCCACGTGCGCGGCATAGGGAACATGCCGGGAGGCCGGCAGTTCTCGACGGACGGCAGCGGCGCGGGTCATGCCCTTGCTCTCGATCGGCTCGGACCCACCGGCACTCCAATTGCCAGGCTTCGGCGCCCGGCTCTGCCCGGCAAGTCCAGCGTGAGCGGGCTGTAGCTGCTTGCCTTCCAGACGCTATAGTTCGCGAAGTACGACGGCATGCGCGTACGTCCCCAAAGCAGTACGAGATCGAAGAAGCGGGCATCACGTGCACACAGCAGCGCGCAAACGCCATGAATAGGAATCGCAATCAACAGGGTGAGCAGATTCTTGGTGAGTAGAAAGACCTCCATCGTTAAAACCAAGTTGAAGAGGAGCGCGGAGAACGTGACACCCCAGCGCATCGGGGGTCTTGTCACCGCCACGAAGAGAATGTCAGCGTTCAGCCCTGGATTTCTCTCGGACATGGCGGCTCACACCCCGAACATGCCCCGGACCCAGCTCACGATTTGCGGCGCGCCGAAAGCGATTGCGATGCCGCAGATTGCCCCGATGCACCATCCCCACGCGACACGGTTCGCCATGGCCATGGCGCCCAGCACCATAACCAGAATGACGGCAATGGGTGTGAGCCACGCGAGGATATTCGTCTGTAACGCGTTGGCGCCTGTTAAGAACGGTGAAGCTTGCGCTACGGCAAGGTCTGGCAGGAGAAGAGCTATAACTGCCAGCAGGGAGCGTAATCTCGCTGCTGCGTTTTGCATCCAGGCGCATTGGCTCATCGCGATCCCCTGATAGACCTCTGCCTGTCACAATGACAACACGGTCCGTGATCGGATGGTCGATGGGATTCGCAGGTTTTTCAGCGAAAGTGCTGCGTGACTTTATTGCAGTGTCAAATTACCGCTCGTACTCCTCCTGCTGCGATGACTAGAAGATGGGCGCCGTTGGTGGGGATCTACGACTGGTGCGTCACCTGGTAGATCCTGACAACCTGTACAGTCGATTGCAGTGCTCAGCAGTGCCTGCTGCTGAGGACTTTGCAAGAGAGCCGAGATGAATGGACGCAGGGCAACGAAAGCACGACCAGACGGTTACCGCCGAGCGCGGACACTGCCGGGATGAAAGAAGCGCCGGCCGATGCGGCGCTCCTTGGCGGTGTGCTGCACGGAGGCATGAAAGCAGTCGGCGAGGATCTTCTGCACCCATTGTTGGCGCACAGGGTGCCCCGGCTGCAGTCGTTGGATGACCTCTCGGGCACTCCATTCGGGGTGGCGCCTCCAGATCTCACTGATGCGAGTGCGCGTCACAGTGTGGCGATCCACGGGCCAGTTGAGGCGCCGCGACGTCCAGTGGTTGCGCGCCAGCGATTCGCGAGCGCGCCGCGCCGCCGCGCTCGCCCGCACGATGCCCACCGAGTGTTTGAACCCGCATTCTGCGATGAGCTGCTGGGCGGTCCACCCCGGATGTTGTTTGAAGACGACGTTGACGCGCGCTTGCAGCTCGTGCCCGCGGACGTAACCCACGCGATCGGAAAAGCCCAGCCTGAATGCGATGTCGCGCACCGTTCGCCGGCTCCAGCGCCCTCCCATTGGCGAGCGCAGCTTCTCGCCGTTCAGCTTCCCGGCCGCTCCGCTGAAGGAGACGGGATTCCCCCATCGATCTCGCTGCGCGAGCGCCCATTCGATATGCACGCGATAGGCTTCCGCGCGCTCCAGGGCCGCCTTGCGGACACCGGCGTTTGATCGGGCTCGAAGCCTGCGGAGGAACGCCTTGGTGCGCTTCGTCGGGTTTCGCAGGCCCAGGGGCCTATCCGACCGGGCGAGAGCGGCCTTGATGCGCTCAGATATCATCCGTCGCTCCGCTTCCGCGAGCGAGGCATAGATGTGAAGCGTGAAGTCGTCGCAGTCGCGCCCCAGGGCCGCGACGAGGAAGTGCACCTTGTGCTCCATGAGTCCAGTAGTGAAGTGGACATTGCGCGACAGCCGATCAAGCCTGGAAACGATCACCGGGCAGCGCAAGACGCGCGCGGCCTTCAGCGCCGCTGCGAGCCCTGGGCGCATCAAGAGCGCGTCGCGCCCGGCGCCGGTCTGAATGTCCTGGAACCAACTCTTCACGGACATGCCTTCCTTGGCGCCGAAGGCTTCGATGTCGTGGCGTTGGGCGGCGAGTCCTAAGCCGCTGCGACCCTGCTCCTGCGTACTGACGCGCAGGTACCCGATCGCGTCCTTCATCGCGAAGCCCCCCGTGCCCGTACGACTGCCCGGGACTTGGGAGGCAAGTCGGGCCTGCGCCAGAGGTTAAAGAAACGCCGACCCTTGCGCCGTGCCTGGGGAGAGGGTCTCGTCACGGCCCGGTGATACTCGCTCATGACCCGCCAGACCCAGATCAGCCGAACCGAGCAGTCGGATCCGAGCTTCTCGATGACCTGCTTTCCGGTGAACTGCGGGTGGCGCTTCAGGATATTTCCGATGCGGATCCGCATGGGTGTCCAGCGATCGACGTGCCATCCAACCATCCTGTGCACCGAGCTGCGCCTGGCGGCGGCCCGGCGCACTCTGTTCAGAACTATCCCGGCCCGCTCGACACCCAAGGGGTGCTCGAGCCCCAAACGCTGGACCACTTCCTGCACGGTGCAGTTCGGTTGCGCCTGCCAGATGGCCTCGACCCTCGCGTGGACCGCCTCGTCCTTGAGATAGCCAGGCGGATGGTGAAGCCCCAGGCGACGCACCATGCGCTGCAGAGCGTGACCCCGCCAACGCCGACCCGTCGGCGATGCGACGTCTAGTGCGTTGAGCTTGTTGGCGGCGGCGCGATAGGAGATGGGTCCCCCATTGAATCCCGGCTGCTTCAGTGCCCACTCGATGTGCACGCGATAGGCCCGGGCCCGATCGATGGCCTCCTGGACAATCACGGCCCTGCCCAGTGCGCTGATGCGTCGCTGCCAGGCGCGCGAGCGCAATTGCACCCCGAATTTCCTACCGCGCCTCTTGGCGACCGCAGAGGCGGCCTTGGCGCGCTCTGAAATCAGCTTCCGCTCCTGTTCTGCGAGACAGGCATAGATGTGGAGCGTGAATTCATCGCAGTCTCGACCTAACTGCGCAACGACGAAGTGCACCTTGTACTCCATGAGAGTGGCAATGAAATGGACGTTGCGTGACAGGCGGTCGAGCCTGGAGACGATAAGCGGACAGTGCGCAGCCTTGGCCTCTTTCAATGCGGCCGCAAGCCCCGGTCGAAGGGGCAGTGGATCCTTGCCGGCGCCGGTCTGGATATCCTGATGCCAGGACCGGACGCGCAATCCCTCGCGTGCGCCGAAGGCTTCAATGTCAAAGCGCTGTGCCGCGAGTGAAAGGCCACTTCGACCCTGCTCTTTCGTACTAACCCTCAAGTATCCGATGGCGCGTTTCATCGCAAGACCTCCCTTGGATCACGTGAACCGTGATCTTCATGGGAGAGTAGGCTGCCGCGTGGGCGGCTACACCTGCGAGCCGATTAAGTTACTCGCCTTGGACGGCAGGCTCGTGATTCTCGTCCAAGCAGCGCGCTGGCACAGGTCCGCCTGCCTCAGCCGCCCCAATGGGCGGTCGTGACCCGTTGCAATCCATCAGGGCCGCCGACCGATGTCCGGTCTGTGGCGCTTCTCCGACACTGGCTCACCCCCAAAGGTATCAAGAACGGTCAGGCCAACCGGGACCGATATCGCCGAACATACGCAAATACAGACAGTGTTCGCATGCAGGGCCGACATTTCCCCAGCCTGTACGATGCTGAGGTAAATCTCGATAAGATTCGGCGCAATGAAGATATATGACCTCTACAAGCCGTTTAGAAATGAACTCCGCAAGATGGGTTTGCAACCTGCATTGGCGAACATTTGGCGGTATCAGAAACTGGCCGCTCCCTCTGCGCTCATCAAAGTTCCAATTGGCATCAACGGCTCAGTATTTGAGTTCTATGTGTGGGAGCTTCACACGCTATGCCGGGAAGTGTTGCTTCACGCAAGCGGAAGTGAAAACACACTTTCCACGCCGAATGGCTTGATTAAGATGATCAATCATATTCGACGCATCAATGAAGGAATCTCTGAGCGCACGGTGAACTCAGGGGACGAAGCTCTGAATGCCTTACATGCACTGGCACACCAGCAGGCACGCTGGCAGTATTCTCGCGATGAGGCACGTCTGTTCCGTGCCTATCATATCTACAGCGATCATGAATTAGCGCCGATATTCAGGCAGGCGACGGACCTCTCTGTTCGAGACATGTTTCTGCTCGCGATGGCGATGACTGGTTCTGGAACACGACAGGCTGGAACCAATGCGTCACAGGATTACTCTGCATTCGGTATCTCGCAAGATGCTCGCGACATATTTTTCAGCATGACCGGCACGACGCTGACGAATATTCGTCATCGACTTGACGAGTTGCAGCGTTATGATGATGGTTGGGAATTTACGTGGAATGCTTTGGAAGCCACGCCATTCGTCAATGTGGACGATAACAAGACACCCATTTTTTGGTGTCCACTACCCCAGCTCCTGTTCCGACGCGTTACGGAAGGGCTTTTTTACGATTTGGTACAAGGCGCTAAGACGCTCAAGATCAAGTACGGTAACGAGTATGGCCACGCGTTCGAGCGATATGTCGGGCGAGTCATTGGCGAAGTTCTTGACGCTGGTAACTTTTCCATTACCGGCGAGCAACCTTACAAGGTCAAAAAGGCAGACAAGCATGGCGTAGACTGGATCGTCAGCGATAGTACCGGCAACCTGTTCATCGAATGCAAGGCACGTCGGCTGAAGCAAGACGCCAAGGAGACCCCGGACGGCGAGTCACTGGATAAGTCGCTCGATGAGCTAGCCGAAGCGGTCGTACAGCTATACGCCAACATTGATGACGCTACCAAAGGGATATCGAAGTGGGTTCCCAACGGATTGCCAGTTTATCCAATCGTCGTCACATACGAGGATTGGTATCTGCTTACTCCTCAAGTTGTCGAAAAACTTAACGAATATGTCCGATCCAGACTTGAGAAAAAAGAGCTTCCGAAGGAATTAGTTGAGACGATGCCGTTCTTTGTTACATCGATCAATGAGTTCGAGATGGCGGCACAGGACATTGCCTATCTGAGCATCCAGCGTTTTTGTGCCGCGAGTATCGCCAAAGAGTACAGGCATTTCCAACTTAGTGCGCTTGCAGCGACAGAATTTCCGACGGATGCAAAACCTCATCACAGCTTGCTGGAAAACAGTTGGGCCGAAATTTTCCCTGAGATGAAAGAATGGGCCGGTATGTTCGGCGTGCCGGAGGATTGGCGGGATCGGACGTGAAATCTCTGCTTCGGCCAATGTAGCGGTCCGCTTTGTGCCTGGTAGCCGAGGTGCGATCACGAGGTACGAACGGCGCCTAATGGCCGGCAGGGGCCGTCGGGCTCGATCCAAGCGAGTGGCTCTCATTACGGATCGTAAGCCACGGTGTGACGGTCGGCGCCCTACTCTCGAAAGACAAACATCTGCACGCCCGCGAGGCGCTTTTTCTTGCGGCGATTCTTCGGAAGAGCGGCGCGTCGTGTCAGCCACCGATGGCTTATTTCGAGTAGGCCGCTGATCTGGGGTCGGACAAATTTGATAAAGTCCTGGAAATCCTCCTCCGGCACTTCAACCCACACCGCGCGATCTGGCAGGCCTTCTATTGCTGAGGTCACGCGACGATTGAAGGCAGCTGCGCGAAGAACCCGCCGTACCGTGCGTATGGCAAACGCCAGTATCAGAGGGGAATTGCCCGGAAAGAGAACGCAGTTATTGAGCAGGGCGACCTTATCCGTGCCCACTCTCTCCAATACGTTAGCCTTGCATCCGAGCGTCACCACGTCCGCGACCGCCCATCCAGGGAAGAATTCATGGGCGAGTTTCGCAAAACTCGCGCGCCCACTGTCGCGAACCGATAACACAGCCGGACGCCCCGTGCTGTCACTGTAGCCCGGCTCTTCAGCCCACTTGCTGATCGCAAGGCCGAGCTCGTCGGCATCGGTCAATACCTGGCTTGCGCCGCTTAGTCGTTTTGTAGTTGGCGCCCGAGCCTGAGCCGCAAGCGTTGCCAGCCTCCGGCCACCCAATCCGAAGGTCTTCAACCCTTCCACGCACACAGCCATCAACTCTTGCGCCAAGGCATCCCGCAAGCGCTCATCGTGCGCGTCCGCCGGCCAAGGTCGCCGGGACCCCTGTCGGATGGTCGCTTTGCGCTTCCCGTGGCTCGCTTTGCGCTTGGTCTTTGTCATCGGTCCTCTCGAGTCAACACGGATGGCCAGTGCTCGGATTCGAAGGCTGTAACTCCAATCCGAACGCGTTTCTTCGATTTGTTGCGGCGCGACAGCCCGGCCTCGATGGCCAGCTCCTGCTCGATCGCGGCCAGAAAGTTGCCAGCGCGGCGGGCGATGAGGTTACGAACGACGGGGACCCGTCCGGCATCGACCTCAATCGAGGAAATCGAGTCGCAGAGGATTCTCGCCTCCGGATCTCGCAGGTTGTGGATCAGGGTCTCGAGCAATTCCCTGCCGCGGCTGCCCAACTCGCTCATACCGCTGGCATTGACGCCATGCACGCGAAAAGTGCGACTGCGTACGCGAACGCGGTCGTCGGACAGGAACTGCACCACACCCGCGCGGTGCAGTTCCTGCAACACCACGCCGGGCGTGGCTCCTGGGACGTAAGTACTTGCGAGCGTAGAGAAACTGGGCTCCGGCTGCCTCTTGGACAAGTCGCGCGGCTTGCCGCTGCTGTCGAGGTACGCGGGATCCGTGTGCCAGGCATCGAGGAGCCTTGCAGTGCGGTGTTTCTTGCGCTCGCGTGCGGCGGCAATTCTGGGAGGCTCGGACAGGATTCTTCGGACGAAATTGCGATGCACGCCGGTGACGAGCGACACGCGCACATCCGACGGGCTCGCCCCATCCGCGCTTGAGGCGGCCAACCATTGGCGCGCCTTATGCACAAAGAGGCTGCGCAGCAAGCTCTCAGCCTCGGGACTGGTGATACCGAGCTCGAGGAACAAATCGACCAGGGGTTCCACAGCGGCCATCGCCGAGCGCGCCAGAGCAGCCCTGCCGGCCTCACTCACCCTTCACCTCCGCTCAAGCGCGACACCAAACCCCGCCTTCGTGCGAGCTGGGATTAGGCTCGCATTCTGCCATAAATGCGGCTTGCCGACCTGCTATAAATATGGCATATCTAGCTGCCATAAATATAGCAGCATAAAAACGCTGACGGGATGATCCGCAATGAACCATCATTGCCTTCTTGTGGAACGGATCGGACCCCGGGCGCCTGCGGACGCGTTGACATGCGGCGTGCGAATCGACAAGGCGGCCCAACAATCACGAAGCCGCGTGCGGCGTTTGCTACCCGGCACTCTGCCCCGATCGGTGATGGCACGCCCCGCTCGCGGGGATGTTTGCTTTTACCTGGACTCCCACGGACGTCAGCACTTCAACTTCCCCCAGCGAGTCTGGCTCTACTCCTTGGTGCCGATGGCAGTCACGCCGGGGATGAGCATCGAGCTCGAGACGCTAGCGATCAATCTGCTGACTTGGCTGACCCAGGAGCGCGATTACCGCGCGGCAATGGGTATCACGTGCAAGCGTGTACGGAGGCTGGCGAGCCGGTTCTGCGCGCCACGTCTACTGGCCGCGCAACCGCCCGCCTGGGTCATGCACCGCTCATCCCCGAGGCCACTCGCACACTCCCCTCTTCTTGCAACTCGAGTCGCATCTAACGAGCCCAGCCTTGGATTGCTGGTGACACAGATCTCACGATTTAAAGGTGAGGCGATGACCCCTCCGGGCGGCCCTGGGTCGATTAACTTCCAAGGAGTTGTAGACAATGAAGGTGGGCATGGGCAAGCGCTTCGTCGTCCGCGCCGACCGCCGCCAGTAGCAGCCGTTGCCAAAACACGCGGCTCTCTTCCCAGCGGGGCCGCAGATATCGGGCATATAGGATCGCCACCTGATCGAGCTCGGGAACACAGAGATCCGCGATCACTGAGCTCACACCCGGCTCCATCCCGAAAATGAGACGAGCCACATGCGGCATAGAGCGACCGATACTCCAAGCCTCCGTCAGAATCTCGCGCAAGAGCGGCGTTGCCTGCTCTTGCGTGAAAAGTGCGTATGTTCCGGTGACGCTCGGCGCTCTTGCATGAGCCTGGCTTACCTGTCTCCACCATTCATTGCGCTGAAAGTTCAGGTCGAGCAGCAATACCGGGCAGCGCGCGGCACGCTCACAGGCACGCGCGTCTACCTGCGCCCAAAGCTCGCGCAGACCGTACATCGCGGACACCCCAATCCTGGCGCCACCTGCGCGGAAGGTTTCCGCAAGCAGAGATATACACCGTTCGTTCAGACGGTGCGCCGTCTGCAACATCATCACACCGGCCCACCGATTCGGGCTCATCGCGGCTCTGCGTAAACCATTCACTTCGTGCATTACCGAATCCATTTCGGCAGAAACGAATCGGGATTGTGCATCGGCGGGCAAGCAATGGGTAACTGGATTTCGCGGCTTTTTCAGCGAAATCGCGGTGTCCTGAGCGAGGTGACTCCATGTGTCCGGATATTACGGAAGACCCGATCCTGCGCGAGAATCGGCGATCAGCGTTGGCACGCCGCCTCATATTGCATGGGGTTCGAACGGAGATCATCAGCAAGCTGACTGGATTGACGCGTAACCGCCAGGCAACCGTACGTCGGCGTCTCATGGTGCCCGGTAAAGCACGCCTTCGCGGGCACACAAGAAGTCCACTCGCGGTTTTCTTGGCCAGTTCGCAGGCGCGCGCAGAAGGCGCGGCGTTAGCCTCACTCTGTTCGCTCTTGGAAATCCCCATTGAGCTGAACGTATCGTCAACGCCCAAAACCCTCTCCCTCGCCTTTGGAGAACGACTGTGTGAGACGTACGAAGCCTATTGTGCCTGCTACCCTAAGACCGAGGTGCAGCTGGAGGAGCTGATAGCACTTCGCAGCAGCCTTGCGGAGGGTGACTTTATCCGCCTGGGGCAATGCAGAAACTGCAAGTGCCTTATCCTCGTTGACCGGTTCGACGGCGATCGCGACTGCTGGCACTGCGATACCTCAAACCAGCTAATCCGACAGCACCGCAATCGCCCCCTCGTACAGCACAAGGGCGAGTCCGAAGCCGATCGATATGACCAGCATGGTCCAGATCGGGAAGTGCGGGGCCGCGATCAATTTGAAGAAGATCGTTGTGAGGACGCCCAATAGCGCGAGAGCACCGCACGCGAGCGCCACCACCGGTTCCAGAACCACAAGCAACGTCACGATGGGCAGCCGCACGACGTGCCACAGCCATCGGATGATCTCGCGACGATATTTATCATCGTGGCTCATGTGATGAATTATAGACCCGCTGCTCGGAAAATCAAAGCACGGAGTTTATGCCTTATCTCTAGTGCGCTCAGTAAATCGGAGCGCATGGACAATGAAGGCCCTTCGAAGCTCAACATCGCGAGCGGTTGCGGACGTGCTCGCACGCGCGCGGGAAAAGAGGCGGTTTTCCCAGCGAGACCTCGCAGCTCGATTAAAAAGACCCCATTCAGTGGTTGGCATGATCGAGAGCTATCAGCGCCAGGTTAACCTCCCAGAATTCATAGCAATTGCTGAAGCACTAGATGCCGACGCGACAGAGCTATTCCGGCAGGTGCTGCGCGAGCGAAATCCTCGCTGAGGGATTCGCTGAATTTTAAGCTAATCAGGGGCTGGAATTCGCTTGCCTGGCTGGCGCATGATGGCGCCATACGTGACAGTTTGACCCTAAACGACCGGAACCACACATGAAGGTCGTCGTTTATGAGTCCGAAGGATTCCTCGCCTGAAGAGCGCGCCCCGTCGGCCGCTTCTCTTAGGAACGTTACCCTTTCTCGATGGGTGAATGAGCGCTTCCCTGCTTGGGAGCAGCTCCTAAGCGCTCACGATGTCGCAAGACTATGTAGGCGTCCGCGCTGGGCGCTAAGAGCGCTCGTTCTGGTTGGACAACTTCCCAAACCCCGGCGGTTCTGCGGCCGCCCTATCGGTTGGTATCGACACGACATCCAGCATTGGCTCGCACGTTCCGTTGTTCTCCCGCGCGCGGCCAGTCGTTCATCTGCGCCTATCCGCCAAAGAGCCGCGCTCGCGGTCGGCCAATTCTGCCTATTCGGTTGCCGCTCGTATCGACGGACCGGGCAACAGCTGACGCGCTGTATCGATTCAACTGGTCGCCCGCTCAGGCGCCGACGCCATGGACCGTGAACCCATCCCGGCGACGGCCCGCTACGTTTTGCTGCCCTTGGCGAATCTCCTAACCGGATATACCGTCAAGGCCATGCAGCGCAAGATCGAGCGGGGAGATTGGCAGGAAGGCAGGGTGTGGCGGCGCGCGCCAGACGGGCGCATCTTGATCGATCTTGTCGGCTATGAAAGATGGGTGGAACGCACGTGAAGGTCAGACTCATGTCACGTGCGCGCCGTTTGCCGGCGTGGCACAGACGTTACCGGGCAGAGGGGTTGGATCCCTCTTTATTCGGAAGCGTGCGGGGGGCGATCTCGCGCTCAATAGCTTTGCCAGCGGCGACTTCGGCAACATGTAGGTCATATCTTGTCTGCAGGAGAAGCCAGTCCAAGGCTTCGCCCCCGAAGTATCGTGCAAGCCGCAGAGCGGTATCACCGGTGATCCCCCGCCTCCTAAGGAGGATGTCGTTTATTCGCGGCGGTGTAACCCCAAGGATTTTCGCAAGGGCAGTCGCACTGAGCCCGGCGGGTTCCATGAAGTCTTTGCGCAGGACCTGTCCGGGATGCGGCGGCGGCGCCTCGTCTTTGCCCATCGATATACGAGCTCCTTTGATTCGTCAAAACGCCACCGGTTGCACTTGATGGATGACGGCTTATATCTTATAACGATATCCGATATACGCAATGTCATGTAGCCGTTTTGACCAACCAATCTGGTATCACCCATGGGCAAGAAAGCTAACCTGAGCGGGGTCGAGCCGAAAGGAACGGATCGAATCCAATTCGATTTTCGGATTTCGGGTGTGCGCTATCGCCCGACGATCTACCGAACCCCTAGTGAAGCCAATCTTCGACGTGCTTACCAACTGCTCCGAGAGATCAAGGCTCGAATCAAGAGCGGTACATTCAACTTTGAAGAAGAGTTTCCAGATTATCGATACAAGGGCGACGTTCCCAAGCAGCGGAATGAGGAAACCAAGACGTGCAACGACGTTTTCAAAGACTTCATGTCTCACTGCGAGATGCGCGTAGCCATGGACGATCTAGCTTATTCCACGCTTGAAGGTTATCGCAAAATTCTGTATGCAATGTGGGCGCCGAGAATCGGAGAGATTCCATTTGAGAAAGTGGTGTATTCGGAGCTGGCCAAGATTGCTGCAGCCCATACACGCAAGAAGAAGACTTACAACAACGTAGTCAGCGCGATACGGACTGCATTCAAGTTCGGGTACAAGGATCTTCCGGGAAAGTTCAATCCGACCCTCGCGCTCTCAACGTTTCGAATCTCCAAGAAAGATCGCCCGGCAGTGGACCCGTTCACCGTGCCGGATGCTGAAGCGATCATTTCCGCTTCGCATTGCATTCACGGCGAATGGTACGGGAACTACGAAGAGTTCCGGTTCTTCACTGGCTTGCGACAGTCTGAGCAGTTTGCGCTGCGAGTCGGTGATTGCGACCTGGTTAGCGGCGCGATCAGCATCACCAAAGCTTTAGTCCTATCACGAGAGAAGAATCGGACCAAGACCAATCAGGATCGCGAGATCTTTCTCTGCCCGCGTGCGCTTGAAGTGCTGCGAGCCCAGTTAGCCATGCGTGAGCGGATGGCCGCGGCCGGCAAGATCGGGCACGACTGCGTCTTCTTTACGGAAGGCGGCGAGCGCTTTGACACCGTCTTCCTACCCTATAACCGCTGGCGTGAAGTGATGGAGACCCTCTCGGTCCGTTATCGCAAGCCGTATAACGCTCGTCACACATACATTAGTTGGAGGCTAATGAAGGGAGACAATCCCTTGCTCGTGGCCCAAGAGGATGGCCACAGTGTTGAGACGATGCTGCGGACTTATGCGGCATGGATTAAAGGCGCAAAACCCGAGGACATCGAGCGCATCAAGAGGGCCATGGGGGCCCGACCTTCGACCGAGGGTATTGGCGATGAGTCCGGAGTTCGCGGACCCCTAGAGTCCCCGAAAATGGCCACCAATTGGCCACCAGCGGAGCAAATTCAGGGGTTGAGCGTGCCCGTCACGACGACGGTCAGCGCGGCCGCCCGCGTGCCAAGTGTCTGTTTTAACAGAGAGAACGGAGGAAAATCTGCGACCGAAGAGTTGGCTGGGGTGGAAGGATTCGAACCTCCGAATGGCGGGATCAAAACCCGCTGCCTTACCACTTGGCGACACCCCAGCAGTCAGTCACTCACGCCGGGCAGATCAACCGCGCATCCGCAGCATCGCATGCAACGGCGAATGATTCAGTCCGCGCGCGACAAAGCTGCTCCACCGGTCTGGAACCCGTGCCGCGACACGCTCCGCATCCTCGGCGCGCTCGAAGCCGGCGAAGATACACGCCCCGGTGCCGGTCAGTCGCGCCGCGATCGGCGCCCCGTGCGCATCGATCTGCGCCGAAAGCCACGCGAGCGCCGCGGCCACCTCCGGCCGGCGTGCGCATACTACCGGTTCAAACACGTTGACGGCGCCGCTTTCCGAAACGGCGCGTATTGTGATGATGGGAGAATTTCGTGTCAATTCAGGGGCCTGGAATAGCTCCGCGGTGCTTACGCCGACCCCCGGGTGAATCACCAGAAACCAGCGCGGCGCCAGTTCCATCGCGGTGAGCCGTTCCCCGCGACCCTCGCCCCAGGCCGAATTCCCATGAACAAACACCGGTACGTCCGCGCCCAGGGAAAGTCCCAGCTGCGCCAGCTGCGCGAGCCCCAGATCGCACTGCCACAGCGCATTGAGCGCCAGCAGCACGCTGGCCGCATCCGAGCTACCCCCGCCCAGGCCGCCGCCGGCGGGAATATGTTTAATCACCTGGATATCGGCGCCCAGGGTGACGCCGCTGTGTCGCTGCAGCGCCCGGGCAGCAAGCACCGCCAGATCCTGCTCCGGACTGACGTCGGCCAGGCCGGCACTACGCGTGATGCGACCGTCCTCGCGCACCGCCAGCCCGATCTGATCGCAGCGATCGATCAGCTGGAACAGCGTCTGAAGATCGTGATAGCCATCTGCTCGCCGTCCGGTGACGTGTAGAAACAGGTTGAGCTTGGCCGGCGCCGGCCACCAGGTCAGTTCGCTCACAACTGCCAGTGATCGATGACGACCCGCAGTCGCAGCGCGCCGCGCGTCACGCTGAGGCGCCGCGGCAGCCACTGCTGCTGCACCAGGACATAGTCGGCGTAATCAACCTGCCAGCCATCCTGCTCCAGGTGCGCCAGCCGTTGTTCGGTATCGAGCGACTCCAGCGCGCTGGTCCTGGGATCGCTGGCGCCAAGGATCCAGAACCTGAGGCTCGCGAGCGGCGGTTCAAAACCCAGCGTCGCGCGCAATTCATCACCGGCGGCTGCGCTGTCCAGCACCTGCCCCTTGCTGGTCGTGAGCTGCAGATCCATAGCGCTCTGTTCGATATGCGCCGCGCCGAAACCCAGCGGCGCTGACAGATCGATGGTGGCGTGATCGTCCTGCTGGTGCCAGCGCAGGCCGGCGCTGAAGCCTTCGGTATCGGTGGCGGCCGCGAGCCGCCCCTGCAAGTCGAACTGGCCGATGGCCCGCAGCGCCGCCACGCGTTGCGCCCACGGCAGCGGTGCGCTGGCTGGCCGCGGCCGCGGCAGCGTCGCGCAGGCGGACAGTAAAAGAGTGAGAGCCAGTGCCGCAGCGTCGCCACGCCAGCCCCGGCCCTGCATTGCGCTCAGATCGAGGTGCCCGTGCCTTGGATGGTCAGCGACGGAACGCCGACCCGCTGTTGCGCCGCCTTCACCAGCACATTGTCGGGATCGGCCATCAGTGCCCGGTTCCACACCTCGCGGGCCTTGGTCTTGTCCCCCAGCGCCCACAGCACCTCACCCCAATGGGCGCCGATATCGCCGTCCTGGTCGAGCCGGTAGGCCCGCTCCAGCAGCGGCAGCGCCGCCTGCGGCATGCCGCGCCGGTACTGCAGCCAGCCGAGGCTGTCGAGAATAGCCGGATTGTCGGGCTCGGATTTGAGTGCGGAGTTGATCAGCCGATCCGCGCGCGACAGATCCCGATTGTGGTCGGCGAGAATGAACCCCAAGGCATTGCTGATCGCGCTGTCCTGCGGGCGCGCGCGATATAGCGTCTCCAGCTGCGTAATCGCCGCGTCGGTGCGGCCGGCCTTCTCCAGCAGAATCGCCTTCTGGTAGAGCACATCCGGGTGACCCGGAAAACGCGCCAGCGCATCGTCCAGGCGCGCCAGCGCCTGATCGGCCTCGCCGCCATTGGACAGCAGCTGCGCCTGCGCGATCTCGCCCTCGAGTCGGGTCGGCAGCGGCGCATCGTCCTTGGCCTGCAGCAGTTCCAGTGCGTCATCGCGCTGGCCTTCTTTATAAAGGATGGTGGCGGAACGACTGCGGGCAGCGCCTTCCAGCCCGGTGCCGCCGAGCATCTGGTAGCCGCGCAGCGCGGTCGCCGTCTCGCCGCGGCGCTCGGCGATCGCCGCCAGGTAATACACCGCGACGCCCGAGGATTCCGGGTCCTTCAGCAGCGCCGTGAACACGCTCTGTGCCTCATCGTAATCGCCGCGATCGAAAGCCAGCAGCCCCAGACGGCGCTCGGCCTGGGTACGAAAGCCCGCGGTGTCGCGCAGTCCCTCCAGCGCCAGGCGCGCCTCGCGCTCGCGGCCCAGTAGGATCAGCACGTCGGCGGCGGCGAAACTCTGTTCCTTCGGCGCTGCCAGGCGCGCCGCTCCCGCCGCCGCCACGGCCTGGTCGACTTCGCCCAGTCCGGCGTGCGCGCGCGCCAGCAGCAACTGCGTAGGGGCGCGATCCGCGCCGGCGCTCAGTGCCCGCTGGCCAAACGCCAGCGCCTCGCGGTAACTCCAGCCGTCGAACGCAAGGCTGCCCAGCGCCAGCTGCGCCCGGCCGGTCTGCAGGCGCGGCAGCTGTGATGAGCCACGCAGCATCGCCAGTGTCGCTGGCACGCCCGACTCCTGCGCCATCTGACTCAGCTGATCGGCAATGTCATCGTCACCGGCCGCCCCGCCAGCGCCGCGCGGGAGGTTCTTTGGCGCCGCATAGCCGCCGCCGTTCCTGATCCAGGCCTCGAATGCGCTGCGGGCATCATCGATCTTGTACAGACCCAGGTCGGCCCGCATCGCGGCGCGCAGCGCCGCAGGATCGGACGGCACCAGCTGCCGCCAGCGCGCGGCTGCCCGCTCCGCGGCCTGGTACTGCCCGCAGTCGAGCGCCACGCCAGCGGCTCGTTCCGCGAGCTTGGCATCGGTAAGACGCTGCGCTGCAATAGTGTAGTTCGCCGCCGCACGACCACAGTCATCGCGCTGCAGTGCGATCTCCGCCGTCATGATGAGCGCGTTGGAGTCCTCCGTGTCACGCAGACTGGCGGAGGAAGCCCGGGCGGGGCCCGGCGCAGCACTGATCAGGACCGCGCCGGCCAATAGCTGCAGGACAGCAAGGGTGAGGTGACGTGACGGCATGGCCGCTAGACTATAGCTGAAGATGAAAGCATCAATCCGCCAAAAACTTGAAAAAGCCGAACAGCGTTTCGAGGAGCTGGCACACCTGCTCGCCGACCCTCAGACCATCGAAATCCCGCAGCAGTTCCGGGATTTTTCGGTCGAGTACGCACGCCTGCAGCCTACCGCCGCGGCGTTCGCCGACTATCGGCGCCTGGAGAGCGAACTGGCCAGTGCCCAGGACATGCTGGGCGATGCGGATTCGGACATGCGGGCGCTGGGCGAGGAGGAGCTGGCCGCCGTCAGGCTGCGCCTGGAGCGCCAGGCTGCCGAGCTGCAGCGCCTGTTGCTGCCGCGCGATGCCCGCGACCAGGGCAACATATTCCTCGAGATCCGTGCCGGCACCGGCGGCGATGAGGCCGCCATCTTCGCCGGCGACCTGCTGCGCATGTATAGCCGCTACGCTGAATCGCAGGGCTGGCAGGTCGAGACGCTGAGCGAGAGCCCCGGGGAGCATGGCGGCTATCGCGAGGTGATCTGCCGCATCGTCGGGCGCGGCGCATTCTCGAAGCTCAAATTCGAATCCGGTACCCACCGCGTGCAGCGCGTGCCGGCGACCGAGGCCCAGGGACGCATCCACACCTCCGCGGTCACGGTCGCGATCCTGCCGGAGCTCGACGAGATCGAGAAGGTCGAGTTAAATCCCGCTGACCTGCGTGTCGACACCTTCCGCGCCTCCGGCGCCGGCGGCCAGCACGTCAACAAGACCGACTCGGCGATCCGCATCACGCACCTGCCGAGCGGCATCGTCGTGGAATGCCAGGATGAGCGCTCGCAGCACAAGAACCGCTCGCGCGCGATGTCGCTGCTGGCCGCGCGACTGCTGGCCGCCGAGCAGGCCAAGCAGCTGGCGGCGCAGGCGCAATCGCGCAAACTGCAGGTCGGCAGCGGCGATCGCTCCGAGCGCATCCGGACCTACAATTTTCCGCAGGGCCGCGTCACCGACCACCGTATCAACCTGACGCTGTACCGGCTGGCCGACATCATGCAGGGGCAGATCGAGGAGCTGCTGCAGGCGCTGCAGCAGGAATATCAGGCGGAACTGCTGGCCGCCGAATGAAGCGTCAGTGCCAGGGCACTTAAGAATACGCAGCCGATGGCCCAGATGCCGATCGTCACCGCCGCCACGAACGCCTGCACCGCCGAGCCCTCACCGCCCAGCAGCGCCGCGATGATGCTCAGGAACGCGGCCGCAGCCAGCGTGCAGATCAACAGGATCAGCACCGCGATCACGACGGTCGCCAGCGCCTTCCACCAGTGCGGCTGCATCAGCTGCACGCTGCGCACCAGCGCCGTGTACGGATTGAAGTTTTCGAACAGCAGCACCGGCAGCAGCACCAGGTAGCACACCAGCAGGAATATGCCCGGCAGTATCAGCAGCGTGAAGCCGACGAACAGGCTCAGTTGCGCCAGGATCCAGCCGGCAAGCACGACCGGCAGCCGGTGCAGCGCGGCCGTCAGCGCGGCTCGCGAATCGATCGTGGCGCCAGTGGCCAGGGCACGCTGGCGCAGCATCATGGCGCTGACGATGAACACCGTCACGGCCGAGGCGAGGTACGCCAGTACCCAATAGCCGGTGTCTGGCGGCATGCCGAAGCTCAGCGTGTGGCCGCTCGCGACCCAGTACAGATTCGGCACCTCCAGACACAGCACGGCCAGCATCGCAAACGGCAGGCACTTGAGCAGCGTCGCCCGAAACAGGCTGCTAGCCGCGTTCAGCAGCATGCTGACGCTGGCGTCGGGCCGAGGCGCCTTCGATGCGGTCATAATGTCTCCACCATGGCGGTATCTGGCAATGTAACAGACCCCGATGACGGCACGCTGCGCACGTTGCTCGAGCGCGGCTGGGGCGAACTCGCAGCCGGCAGTGTTTCGGCACGCCTGGACGCCGAGGTGCTGTTGGCGTACGCATTGCGTCGACCGCGCAGCTACCTGCTGTCACATGACGCCATCCGCATCGATGCGGCCACCGGCGCACATTACCGATCGCTGCTGGCGCGACGTGCGCAGGGCGAGCCGCTGGCGTATCTGACCGGGGTGCGCGAATTCTGGTCGCTGCCGCTGACGGTCAGCCCCGATGTGCTGATTCCGCGGCCGGAGACCGAGCTTGCGGTCGAGCGCTGCCTGGCGCTGCACGACGCCTCCCCGGCCGCGGTGGCCGATCTGGGTACCGGCTCGGGCGCGATCGCGCTGGCGCTGGCGGTGGAACGGGCGCAGTGGCGCATCGCCGCAACCGACAGCGCAGCCAATGCGCTGCAGATCGCGCGCGCCAACGCACAGCGGCTCGGCGCCCGGAATGTGGAATTCTTCGACGGCGACTGGTTCGGGGCATTGCCCGGGCGCCAGTTCGAGCTGATCGTCAGCAATCCGCCCTATGTGGCGGCGCATGACCCGGCGCTGGGCGCCCTGCGGTATGAACCGGCTGTGGCACTGACACCCGGGGTCACCGGACTGGAAGCCCTGGCCGCGATCATAGTGCGGGCACCGGCACATCTGCTCACCGGCGGCTGGCTGGTGCTGGAGCACGGCGCTGGCCAGGCCGCCGACGTGACACGCTTGCTTGTGGGCGCGGGCTTTACTCGCGTACGCTGCCACCCTGATCTTGCGGGCCGCGACCGGGTCACCGAGGCGCAGTGGCCCTGACGAACGGCACTGGGGACACTGGCGACACTAGCGGCACTTAGGGAATGAGGGATACGCCCATGGTTCGATTCGAGACCTCCCACGGCGGTTTTACCGTCGAACTGTACGACGAGGACGCGCCGCAGACCGTGGAGAATTTCCTGCGCTATGTCGATGACGGATTTTTCGACGGCACCATTTTCCATCGCATCGTCCCGGGCTTCGTCATCCAGGGCGGCGGCCTGACGCCCGATTACGTGCACAAGAAGACCCATCCGCCGGTGAAGAATGAAGCCGCCAATGGCGTACGCAACGAACGCGGCACCTTGTCGATGGCACGCACCGACGAGATCCACAGCGCCACCTCGCAATTCTTCGTCAACCTGGCCGACAACGATTTCCTCGACCAGCGACCGGGCCAGTACGGCTATGCGGTATTCGGCCGCATCGCCGAGGGTATGGACGTGATCGACCGCATCGCCAAGATCGGCACCGGGCGGCGCAAGGGCCATTCCGATGCGCCGCTGGAAGACATCGTGATTACCTCGGCGCGGCGCCTGCCGCCGGCCAAGTAGCCGCCGTAAGCGCACGTGTGGTACCGCGTCGGCCGCGCCCTGGGTCTGGCGCTACTGGGCGCGCTGCTGCTGCTGGCCGCCGTGGTACTGGCGCTGCGATGGATCGATCCGCCGACCAGCGCCTTCATGCTCACGGCGCGCTTGCAGGCGCTGTTTGGCGGCCAGCACGATTACCGCACCGAGTATCAATGGGTATCGCTCGAGCAGATCTCGCCCCAGGCCGCCATCGCGGTGATCGCCGCCGAGGATCAGCAGTTTCCGTTCCACGCCGGCTTCGATTTCAAATCGATACGCGAGGCGGTGCGCGCGCACGAGCGCGGCGGCAAGCTGCGCGGTGCCAGCACCATTACCCAGCAGGTGGCGAAGAACCTGTTCCTGTGGTCGGGCCGCAGCTTCGTGCGCAAGGGGCTTGAGGCCATGCTCACCATAATGATCGAGACCCTGTGGCCGAAGGAGCGCATCCTCGAGGTGTATCTGAACATCGTGCAGTTTGGCCGCGGCGTTTACGGCGTCGAGGCAGCCGCGCGCCACTTCTTCCACGAGGCGGCCGCGCGCCTCACGCGCCAGCAGAGCGCATTGCTCGCGGTGGTGCTGCCCAATCCGCTGCGCCTCAAGGTCGATGCGCCGTCGAGCTACGTGCTGGCGCAGCGCGACTGGACCCTGAAGCAGATGGCGGACCTGGGCGGCCCGGCCTATCTGAAAGAGATCGAACCCCCATAAAGGCCACCGTGCCATAAAGCCCCCAAGCGCATGCACAGCAAATCGACCCGATCCGCCTCCGATAGCGCGCCACAGCGTGCAGCCGCGTCACCGCACCAGCGCCAGTTTCGTTACTACGATTTTTTCATGGCGGCATACGTGTGCATCCTGTTGTGCTCCAACCTGATCGGGCCGGCGAAGCTGTCGACGGTACACGTGCCGATCTACGGCAACGTGACCTTCCTGGCCGGGGTACTGTTCTTTCCGCTGTCTTATATCTTCGGCGACGTCCTTACCGAGGTTTACGGCTATGCGCGCGATCGTCGCTGCGTGTGGGCCGGTTTCGCGGCGCTGGCATTTGCCGCGCTGATGGCCGCGGTCATCGTGGCGCTGCCGCCAGCGGTGCAATGGCGCGATCATCAGGCCGCCGTGGAGGCCATATTCGGCAACACGCCGCGCATCGTCGCCGCATCGATCACCGCTTTCTGGTGCGGCTCGTTCGTGAACAGCTTCGTCATGGCAAAGATGAAAATCTGGAGCAGCGGCCGCTGGCTGTGGACCCGTACCGTCGGCTCGACACTGTGCGGCGAGCTGGTGGACACGGCGCTGTTCTATACCATCGCCTTCTACGGCCTGTGGGATACCGCCACGCTGGAAGGCGCACTGGTGACGCAATACGTGCTCAAGAGCGGCTGGGAGATCGTCATGACGCCGGTGACCTACCGCGTGGTCGGGTTCCTGAAGCGCGCCGAGCGGGAGGACTATTACGACCGCGACACCAACTTCACGCCATTCTCGCTCAAAGCCTGATGGCCGGGGCCATGGAGCGACCCTGCGCCGGAGAGAGGTATGGGGTACTCAGAGAATTTTTATTATCAAAAATTCTCTGAGTACCCCATACCTCTATGCAGTGCCGAGTCTCTCCATGACGCACTGTCCAATCGGGGATGGCGCGACTATGATCGTGACGTTCGGGGGGGGTTTATGCAGCAAGCCGTACGCAAATACCTGATGGCCCTGGAAGCGGGCGACGCCGACAGGGCGGCCTCGCTGTTTGTGCCGGATGGCTGGGTGCAGTCGCCATTTCTCGGCCGCCTGCCGGTGCGCGACTACGTGAACACGGTGGCGCGCGCATCGAGCGGCTCCAGGCTCACGGTGCACGACGTCCTGGTGAGCGCCGAGGGGCATCTGCGCGCGGTGGCCTATTACCTGTACGACTGGTCGCTCAAGGACGGATCGAATGTATCGTTCGATTGCGCCGACGTGTTCAACTTCGACGCCAATACCGGCCGCATCGAGTCGATAGTACTGGTCTACGACACCCGTCCGGTACGCGCCGTAGTCGAGAACAAATACCCCTAACGCTCAGTTCACCGAGTGCGGCGCCTCCGGGTTCGCGCCTTCGGTAAACAGCCGCTCGACGTCGATCGAATCGAAGCGAAAGGGGCGACCGCAGAACTCGCAGGTCACCGTTACCGCACCCTGCTCGGCCAGGATACTGTGCATCTCGGCCGGCCCGAGCGAGCGCAACAGTCCGGCCACACGGCCCTCGCTGCAGCGGCAGGCGAAGCGCACCGGCGAACCCTGGAACAGCCGGCAATCGTGCTCGGCGCACACCTGCTGCAGCACCTGCTCGGCCGATGCGCGCAGTAACAGCGGCGCATCGAGCATCGCCACGCGCGGCTGCAGATCCTCCCACACCGCCTGCGACACCGCCGCCAGCGCTTCACCGTGCGCGCTGGCGCCCGGGATCTTCTGCAGCAATAGGCCGCCGGTGCTTGAGGCGTCGGCGGCGAGCGCAATGCGGGTCGGCAACTGCTCGGAGGTGGCGAAGTAGTTCTCCAGGCATTGGGCCAGGTTCGCGCCCTGCAGCGAGACAATGCCCTGATAGCGGGCCGAGCGCTCCTCGGCTTCGATGGTGACGCTCAGGCGGCCGTCACCCACCAGCTGCCGAAAACTCACCGGCCCATCGGTGATTGCATCAGCGCGGGCAACCGCACGGATGACGAAATCATGCGTGCACTGCGCCACCAGCAGATTCACCAGGCCGTCGCCCGCCAACTGCAGTGTCAGCGTGCCCTGGAACTTGAGTGTGGCGGCCAGCAGCAGTGAGGCGGTGACCGCTTCCCCCAGCAGCGCCTCGACCAGCGGCGGGTAGCGCTGGTGGCTGCGCAGCTCGCGCCAGGCGCCGTCGAGCCGGATCCAGAAGCCGCGCACCGGTTGGCGTTCGAGGATGAAGCGCCGCAGCTCGCCGTCAGTGGTTGCCGGCACCTTCAGCCCCCGAGCTTCTTCTTAAGCAGCTCGTTGAGGCGCGCCGGGTTGGCCTTGCCCTGCGTGGCCTTCATCGCCTGGCCGACGAAGAAGCCGAACAGCTTGTCCTTGCCGGAGCGATACTGCGCCAGCTGCGACGGATTGGCCGCGATGACGGCGTCGATCGCGGCTTCGATCGCCGATTCATCGGTAATCTGGCGCCAGCCGCGCGCCTCGATGATCGCGTCGGCATCCTTGCCTTCGTCCCACATCGCCTCGAGCACGTCCTTGGCGATCTTGCCCGAGATGGTGTTGTCGGCAATTCGAGCCAGCAGTTCAGCCAGCGCGGCCGGCGCGATGCGGCTGTCGCTGATCTCCACGCCGTCGCGGTTGAGCAGGCCCGACAGTTCGCCGATGACGGTATTAGCCGCAAGTTTCGGGCTCAGCGCGACATCAGGGAAATCCGCGGCCGCCTTCTCGATCACGGTTTCATAGTAATCGGCCAGCTCGGCACTGGCGGTGAGTACTCCGGCATCGTAGGCCGACAGGTCATAGTCCGTGCGCAGGCGCTGCGCCTTCTGGTCGGGCAGCTCCGGCAGGCTGGCGCACACGGTGTCGATATAGAGCTGATCGATCTCCACCGGCAGCAGATCCGGATCGGGGAAATAGCGATAGTCGTTGGCTTCTTCCTTGGAGCGCATCGAGCGTGTCTCGCCGCGATCGGCATCGTACAGCCGTGTCTCCTGCACCACCTGGCCGCCGCCCTCGAGCAGCTCGATCTGGCGCGCGACCTCGTAGTTGATCGCCTTCTCGACGAAGCGGAACGAGTTGAGGTTCTTGATCTCGGCACGCGTGCCCAGCTTCTCCGTCCCGCGCGACCGCACCGAAACGTTGGCGTCGCAGCGAAACGAACCCTCCTGCATGTTGCCGTCGCAGATGTGCAGGTAGCGCACCAGGGTATGGATCTTCTTAAGGTAGGCGACTGCCTGCTTGGCCGAACGCATCACCGGCTCGGACACGATCTCGATCAGCGGCGTACCGGCGCGGTTCAGATCGACGCCGGTCAGACCCGCCAGGCCCTCGTGCAGCGACTTGCCGGCATCCTCTTCCAGATGCGCGCGCGTGATATCGATGCGCTTGACGCTGCCGTCTTCGAGCAGGATGTCGACCGCCCCGCCGCTGACGATCGGCAGCTCGTACTGGCTGATCTGATAGCCCTTGGGCAGGTCGGGGTAGAAGTAATTCTTGCGCGCGAAGATCGAACGCCGCGTCACGCGCGCGTTGATTGCCAGTCCGAATTTCACCGCCATTCGTACCGCCTCGGCATTGAGCACGGGCAGCACGCCGGGATAGGCAAGATCCACCAGGTTGGCCTGCGTGTTCGGCGGCGCCCCATAGGCGGTGGCCGAGCCGGAGAATATCTTCGATCGGGTCAACAGCTGGGCATGGATCTCCAGCCCGATGACGGTCTCCCATTCCATCAGGCATATCCCGGCGGTGCGCGGCGGTGCCAGTCGGTATCAAGCTGGTAGCGGTGCGCGACGTTCAGCAGCCGCTCCTCGCCAAAGTGCGGGCCGATGATCTGCATCGCCGTGGGCAGGCCCTGCGCCAGGCCACAGGGCAGCGAGATCGCCGGTAAGCCCGCAAGGTTGGCGCCGATGGTGTAGATATCGTTCAGGTACATGGTGACCGGATCGGCCGTCTTGGCGCCGAGCTCGAACGCGGTGGTCGGCGTGGTCGGGCCGATCACCACGTCCACTTCGTGGAACGCGCGCTCGAAATCGTTGCTGATCAGCTGCCGCACGCGCTGTGCCTTGAGATAGAAGGCATCGTAGTAGCCGGCCGAGAGCAGATAGGTACCGGTCATGATGCGGCGCTTGACCTCGGCGCCAAAACCCTCGCCGCGCGAGCGCTGATACAGGTCCAGCAGGTCGCTCGGCTTATCGCAGCGATAGCCATAGCGCACGCCGTCGAAGCGCGCCAGGTTCGAGGAACACTCGGCCGGCGCCACCACGTAGTAGGCCGGCACCGATAACGGCAGATTCGGCAGGCTGACGTCCTTGATCAGCGCGCCCTGCGAGCGCAGCACATCGAGCGCGGCACGGATGTGCTGCTCGATCGCGGGATCCAGCCCGGTGTCGAAGAATTCCTTCAGCACACCTATCTTAAGTCCCTTGAGCGGCTGCTCGAGTGCGGCACTGTAGTCGGGTACCGGCAACTCGACGCTGGTGGAATCGCGCTCATCGAAGCCGGCCATCGCACCCAGCAGCAGCGCCGCATCGGCGGCGCTGCGCGTGATCAGGCCGGCCTGGTCCAGGCTGGACGCGAAGGCGATCATTCCGTAGCGCGACACGCGGCCGTAGGTGGGCTTGAGCCCGGTCACCCCACACAGCGCCGCCGGCTGGCGAATCGAACCACCGGTGTCGGTCCCGGTGGCCGCCGGCACCAGTCGGGCGGCGACCGCCACCGCCGAGCCGCCGGAGGAGCCGCCGGGCACGCGCGCCGGATCCCAGGGGTTCTTCACCGGCCCGAAGAAACTGGTCTCATTGGAGGAGCCCATGGCGAACTCATCCATGTTGGTCTTGCCGAGCATGACTATGCCGGCCGCCCGCAGGCGCTCGACCACCGTGGCATCGTAAGGCGAGACGAAATTCTCCAGCATGCGCGAGCCGCAGGTGGTCCTCTCGCCGCGGGTGCAGAAGATGTCCTTGTGGGCCATGGGCACGCCGGTCAGCGGTCCGGCGTCGCTTCTGCTCAGCCTGGCATCGGCCTGCGCCGCCTCAAGCAGCGCGCCTTCCGCGCTGATGCTGATGAACGCATTGAGCGCGCCCTGGTGTCGTGTCACGCGCTCGAGCAGCGCCCGCGTCAGCTCGACACTCGAGACCTCTCGCGCCCGCAGCGCCGCGGCCAGCTCGGTCACGCTCCTGTCATGCAGAGCGCTCATTCGATCACTCGGGGAACCAGGTACAGTGCGGCTTCGACCTGCGGGGCGTTCTGCTGGTAGAGCTGGTGGTGGTCGGTCTCGGTGACGGCATCGGCTCGCAGCCGCTGGCGCTGCCCGGGGAGCGGGTGCGCCATCGGCTCGACCTGGCTGGTGTCGGCACGGTCGAGCTCGCCCACCAGCCCCATGATGCGCGACAGTCCCTCGACGTAGAGCGGAATCTCCTGCTCAGTCAGCGCAAGACGCGCCAGGCGGGCAATGTTCTCGATGTCGCGGCGATTGAGGCTCATGTGGAAAGGGTAGCATTTCACAGAAAAAACAGCGCGAAATCATACACCTCGCCTTGTGGAATGCCCTCTCGGTTGTTAGATTAGCGCCCGCTTTTAAACGCCTGTACAACTCCCTAGAAGGTCGGCCGCTTTCATGTTCAAACGCCTGCGCGGCTATTTCTCCAGCGATCTGTCGATCGATCTGGGCACCGCCAATACGCTGATCTACGTCCGTGACAAGGGCATAGTTCTCAATGAGCCTTCAGTGGTGGCGGTGCAGGACGAACCCTCGCGCGGCGGCAAGATCATCGTCGCCGTCGGCCAGGATGCCAAGGCCATGCTGGGTCGCACCCCGGGCCACATCACCGCCGTGCGGCCGATGAAGGACGGCGTGATCGCCGACTTCACCTATACCGAGAAGATGCTGCAGTACTTCATCAACAAGGTACACGGCAATCGATTCCTCAAACCCTCGCCGCGGGTGCTGGTGTGCGTGCCGTTCGGCTCGACCCAGGTCGAGCGCCGCGCGATCCGCGAATCCGCCGAGGGCGCCGGTGCCCGCAACGTCGGTATCGTGAGTGAGCCGATGGCGGCCGCAGTGGGCGCCGGACTGCCGGTACAGGAGGCGCGCGGTTCGATGGTGCTCGATATCGGGGGCGGCACCAGTGAAGTCGCGGTGATATCGCTCAACGGCATCGTCTACGCCAATTCGGCCCGCATCGGCGGCGATCGCTTCGATGATGCGATCATGAACTACGTGCGCCGCAACTACGGCATTCTGATCGGAGAGGCCACGGCCGAGCGCATCAAGATCGAGATCGGTTCGGCCTATCCGGGCCAGCAGGTGCGCGAACTGTCGGTCAAGGGGCGCAATCTGTCGGAGGGCGTTCCGCGCAGTTTCACGCTCAACAGCAACGAAATCCTGGAAGCACTGCAGGAGCCGCTGCAGGGCATCGTGAGCGCGGTCAAGCAGGCGCTGGAACAGACCCCGCCCGAGCTGGGCGCCGACGTGGCCGAGCGTGGCATCGTGCTCACCGGCGGCGGTGCGTTGCTGCGCGACATCGACAAGCTGCTGATGGAAGAGACCGGGCTGCCGGTGATGGTGGCCGATGATCCGCTCACCTGCGTCGCGCGCGGCGGCGGCCGCATACTTGAGCTGATGGACCAGATGGGGCCCGGACATTTCGGCTTGGAATAACACCCATGACGCTCAGCGCCGGCCGCGGTACGCCGATCGACGGCCTGCCGCGCGCCACGCCGCTCATGCGCAGTAGCCGCACGGGCTGCTAGGGCCTTTAAGCATGGCGGTCTTCGGCCCCGACGTCGATCGACCCCTGTATGGTCGTGGGCCCTCGGTGGGCCTGCGTTTCACCGTCTATGGCATCCTGTCGATCGTGCTGATGTACTACGACCAGCACGGCCACTGGGTGCAGCGTCTGCACTTCGCGCTCGACGCGGCAGCCTATCCGGTGCAGGCCGCGGTCAGCTCACCGCGGGCCGCCTGGAACTGGGTCACGCAGGGGCTGCAGACCCGCGACGCCCTGCGCGCCGAGAACCAGCGGCTGCACGATCAGGTGCTGGCGCTTGAGATGAGCGTGGTGCGCGAGGACGCGCTGGAGCAGGAAAATGCCGAGCTGCGCGGCCTGCACGCCTCGTTGCCGCCGTTCATCAAGAAATGGCAGCTGGCCGAGATCATCAGCGTCGAGACCAATCCGCTGCGCCAGCGCGTCGTGATCAACAAAGGCGCGGCTGATGGCGTCACGGTGAATCAAGCGGTGGTGGACGGCAGCGGCGTGCTTGGCCAGGTCGCCCGGGTGGGGCCATGGAGTGCCGAGGTGATACTGGTGACCGATCCGGAGCACGCGATCCCGGTCGAGGTCGTCCGCAACAGCCTGCGATCCATTGCGGTGGGCTCGGGCAACACCGGGGAGCTGCTGCTGCCGTACCTGGCGGTCAATTCCGACGTCAAGAGCGGCGACCTGCTGGTGAGCTCAGGACTGGGCGGTGTATTCCCTTCCGGCCTGCCGGTGGCGCGCATCAGCGGCGTGCGGCGCGAAGCCAACCAGCTGCTGGCGCAGGTGCGCGCGATGCCGCTGGCGCGTGTGGAACAGGACCGCGAGGTGGTGTTGCTGCAGTTCGAGCCGTCGCACCCGGCGGCGCCCGCGCCAAGTCCGCCGATTGCACCCGAAGCGGCACCGACACCCAAGCCGGCGCCGAAAATTACCGATCCGGACCAATGACTGCGGCACCGCAGCGCTGCTCGCCATGAGTGACCGCCATCCGCGCCTGGTGGTGCTCACGACGACGATCATCGCGATGGTGTTCACGGTCGCGCCGCTGCCCACCTGGCTGGCGATCGTGCGCCCGGCGTTCCTGGTGCTCACGGTGCTGTACTGGTCGATCATGCTGCCGCGGGCCGGAGGGCTGCTGCTCGGCTATGCCAGCGGCCTGGCGCTGGACGTGTTTCAGGGCTCGCTGCTGGGCGAGCATGCGCTGGCACTGGCCTTCGTGACCTATCTTGCCATCCGCCTGCACCTGTTGATGCGAGCCAAACCACTGTTTGAGCAGTCGCTGTTTGTATTTGCGGCGCTGATGGTTTATGAGACGTTGTTGTGGGTGATCGATGGCTGGAGCGGCCATCCTCTGTCCACGCCGACGCGCTGGGTGCATACCGTGACCGGCGCGCTGATCTGGCCGCTGGTGGTCGGCATTCTCGGCCGCTTCCGCGCCCCGCGCTAACCAGCGCCTACTCAAGACGACGAAGACACCGTGGATCCACGCGTTCGAATCAAAGACCACTGGAACGAGCAGCGCATCTTCTCGCAGCGCACGCTCGGGGCGCTGGTCGTGGTCGCCGTCATGGTGCTGATGCTGATCGGCCGCCTGATTTTCCTGCAGGTGGTGCGCCACGACTATTACACCGAGCTGTCGCAGGGCAATCGGGTGCGACTGGATCCGATCCCGGCCAGCCGCGGGCTGATCTTCGATCGCAACGGCAAGGTGATGGCCGACAACGAGCCGGCCTACCAGCTCGAGCTGGTGCGCGAGCAGGTGCCCGATCTCAACGACACGCTCAAGCGCCTGACCTCGCTCGGGCTGATCGATCGCGACGACGTCGAGGACACGCGTCGCATCATTTTCTCGCGTCGCACCTTCGACAGCGTGCCGGTGCGATTGCGGCTCACCGACGAGGAGATCGGCCGCTTCGCGGTGCATCGCTACCAGTTTCCGGGCGTGGATCTGGCCACCCGCCAGACGCGGCACTATCCGCTGGGCCAGCTCGGCGTGCACGCGCTGGGCTATGTCAGCGCCATCAGCGTGCAGGATCTGGAGCACATCGATCGCGTCACCTACGCCGGCACCGCGCTGATCGGCAAGCTCGGAGTCGAGAGCGCCTACGAGCGCTCACTGCATGGCAAAAACGGCTATCGCGAAATCCTGGTCAACGCGCAGGGCCGCTCGGAGCAGCGCGAAGGCGCCTTTGCCCCCGAACTGCATTCGCAGGCCCCGATCGCCGGCGATGACCTGGTGCTGTCGATCGATCTTGCGACCCAACAGGCGGCGGAAGAAGCACTCGGCGATCACCGCGGCGCGGTGGTCGCAATCGACCCTGCCAACGGCGACGTACTGGCGCTCGCGAGCAAACCCGGCTTCGACCCGGCGGCGTTCGCGCGCGGCCTGTCGCGCACCGAGTACGCGGCGCTGTCCGATAATATTGACAAGCCGCTGTTCAACCGGGCGCTGCGCGGTACCTACCCTTCCGGCTCGACCATCAAGCCGGTGATCGCGCTGGCGGGACTGAACTATCACGTGGTGGATCCGAGCCGGCAGGAATTCTGCGCCGGCGTGTTCCATCTGCCGGGCAGCAGCCGTCTGTTTCGCGAAGGCAAGGGCGGCAAGCACGGCTGGGTTGACCTGGAACATGCGATCGCCAGGTCCTGTGACGTTTACTTCTACGGACTCGCCTCGGCCATCGGCGCCGAACATATCGCGGAATTTCTGACCCCGTTCGGCTATGGGGCGCTCACCGGCATCGACATCAGTGGCGAGAAGCCGGGCCTGCTGCCCTCGCCCGAATGGAAGCGCAAAGCTTTCAAGCGCCCGCAGGATCAGGTGTGGTTTCCGGGCGAGACGGTGAACTTTGGCGTCGGCCAGGGCTACCTGCTGGTCACACCGCTGCAGCTGGCGCACGTGGCCTCGGTACTGGCCGGGCGCGGCAAGAGTTTTCAACCGCGGCTGGTCACCGGGGTGCGTGATATCGAGGGCAACGTGAAAGCGATCGCGCCGGTGCAGCTGCCGGCTATCGACAACGTCACCGATGCCGCCTGGGACCTGGTGCTGCGGGGAATGATGGGGGCGACCACCTACGGCACCGCCGCGGCGATCAGCAAGGGCGCCAGTTACCAGATCGCCGGCAAGACCGGCACCGCACAAGTGTTCTCGGTCGGTCAGAACGAAAAATACATCGAGAAAAATGTCGCCGAGCGGCTGCGCGACCACGCCTGGTTCATCGCATTTGCGCCCGCCGACGCGCCGCGCATCGCGATCGCGGTGCTGGTGGAGAACGGCGGTTTCGGCGCCAGCGCGGCGGCACCAATCGCGCGCCGCGTCATGGACGCGTATCTGCTGCACGAATCCACGACCCCGGCGGCCGATGTCGCCGTGCCCGAGAGCCAGGCGAGTGATTGACGACTTCGGCTACGCCCGCACACGCCGCACGCTGTCGTCGACCGCGAAACTGCTGTCGGCGCTCAATCTCGATGGCCCGCTGCTGGTCGGGCTGGGATTTCTGGCGCTCTACGGGCTGGCGATTCTCTACAGCGCCTCGGGCCAGAGCCTCGATACCGTGCTGCGCACGCTGGTACGCATTGCGCTCGGCACGGCCGCGATGCTGGCGCTGACCCATGCCAGTCCCAATCTGCTGCGCCGACTCTCGCCCTGGATATACGTGATCGGCATCGCGCTGCTGCTGGTGGTGGAACTCACCGGAGTCATCGGCAAGGGGGCCCAGCGCTGGCTCAATCTTGGCATCGTGCGCTTCCAGCCCTCCGAAGTGATGAAACTGGCGGTGCCGATGCTGGCCGCCTGGTACCTGCATGACCGGCCACTGCCGCCGGACTGGCGCGCCATGCTGATGCTGGCCGTGATCATCTTCCTGCCCGCCGGGCTGGTGGCGATGCAGCCGGACCTGGGTACCGCGGCGCTGATCGCCGCCAGCGGCGCTTTGCTGGCGCTGATGGCCGGGCTGTCGCTGCGCATCGTCATCGTGCTGCTGTTGCTGGCGGTCGGCGGCGCCTTTGCCGGCTGGCACTTCCTGCACGACTACCAGCGCGAGCGTGTGCTGACCTTCCTCAATCCCCAGACCGACCCGCTGGGCGCCGGCTATCACATCATCCAGAGCCAGATCGCGCTCGGTTCCGGCGGCGTATTCGGCAAGGGCTGGATGCACGGCAGCCAGGCACAGCTGCAGTTCCTGCCGGAACGCTCCACTGACTTTATCTTCGCCGTGGTGGGCGAGGAATTCGGGCTGGTCGGGCTCATTCTGCTGCTGGCCCTGTACCTGTTCATCGTTGGACGGGCGCTGTGGCTCGCAATGCAGACCAATGACACCTACTCGAGGCTGCTGGGCCTGTGCATCGCACTGACTTTTTTCGTCTATGTGTTCATCAACGCCGGCATGGTCAGCGGCCTGCTGCCGGTGGTGGGAGTGCCGCTGCCGCTGGTGAGTTACGGCGGCACCTCGGTGGTCACGCTGCTGGCGGGGTTTGGCATCCTGATGGGACTTTATTCGCATCGAAAGCTGGTCGGCTCCTGATGCGAGGCGGCCGATGAGGCATCCCTGGATTCTTCTTATTGCGCTCGCGGCCGCGGCCAGCTTTGGCGTCGCAGCGCAGGCCCCGGGCGAGCCCCCGGCAGCGGCCACCCCGGCCGCCGCCGCCCCCGCCACCCCGGCCGGCGCCACCCCGGCCGGCGCCGCCCCGGCGGCGACACCCGCCGCAACAGAAACACCGGCCCCGGCAGCAGCACCCGCGCCGCTACCGGCACCATCGGCAGCCGAGGCCAGCGGCATCGACTTTTCGCATTTCGACCTGTCACGACCCGAGATCCACAGCTACATCGATCAGCTGGTGGCGCAGGGCTTCAATCGCGATCGCCTGACGACGCTGTTCGGTGCCGCCGAGCCGCAGTCGAGGATCATCGATGCCATCAGCCGGCCGGCCGAGAAGACGCTGCAATGGTGGGAGTATCGCGCCCGGGTGCTGACGCAGGAGCGCATCGATGCCGGCGTGCAGCTGTGGCACGAACACAAGGAACTGCTCGACCAGATCGCGATCGAATACCAGGTGTCGCCTGAGTACCTGATCGCCGTGCTCGGCGTCGAGACGCGCTACGGGCGCGTCACCGGCCGCTATCGCGTCATCGACGCGCTTGCGACCCTGGCTTTCGACTATCCGCCGCGTGCCAACTATTTTCGCAAAGAGCTGACCGAGTTCCTGCTGCTGGCGCGCGAGGAAAAATTCGATCCGTTGAGCATCCGCGGCTCCTATGCCGGCGCCATGGGGGCGTTGCAGTTCATGCCCTCCAGCTACCGCAAATTCGCGGTCAGCGAGCAACACGCACCGCACCGCGACCTGTGGGGCGATTGGGGCGACATCTTCGCCAGCACCGCCAATTACCTGCATCAATCCGGTTGGCAGTACGGCGATCCGGTGCTGGCAGAGGCGCAATTGCCAGCGGAGCTGGGCTTGGTGCCACCCGAGCACATGGCGCTAGGCTCGACGCTGGGCGAGCTGCGGGCACGCGGGATGACGGTGGCGAGCGAACTGCCCGATGAAACACCGGCGCTGCTGCTGGCGGCCCCGCAGCAGGATGCCTACGGCTATCGTGTCGGGTTCAAGAATTTCTACGTCATCACGCGCTACAACAACAGCCCGCTGTACGCGATGGCGGTGTATGACCTGGCGCAGGCGATCGTGCAGCAGATCGCGCAGGAGTCCGCACTTTGAGCGCATCCGAGCGGGCGGCGCCGCGCGCGCGCCACTGCGCCCCGCCGGCAGTACTGCTGCTGCTCGTCGGCTGCGCACATACCCCGCCTCATCCCAGCCCGGCGCGACCGCCGGCTCCGGCCCCCGCGACTACCGTACTGCCGCGCAACGCACCGGATGTGCATCAGGTCCCGGACGCGGTACCGCGGGATGAGCCGCGCAGCGCTTTCGGCAACCCGCCGTTCTACTACGTGGCTGGCCACCGCTATGTGGTGCTGCCGAGCGCCTCGGGTTACGTCGAGCGCGGCGTCGCGTCCTGGTACGGCACCGAATTCCACGGACTGCGCACATCCACCGGCGAACCGTACGACATGTTTGCCATGACCGCAGCGCACAAGACGCTGCCGCTGCCCTGCTACGCGCGCGTGACCAACCTGTCGAATGGCCGCAGCGTCGTGGTGCGCATCAACGACCGCGGGCCGTTTGTCGCCAACCGCATCATCGATCTGTCCTATTCCGCAGCAGCGCGGCTCGACATCATTCGCAGTGGCACCGGATTCGTCCAGGTCGAAGTGCTGACTCCCGCTGCCGCCCCCCTGAACGCGTCGATGCCAGTGAACACGCCGGCCGCGCAGGCAGCCAGCGTTGGCGTCAGCAGTGTGCCACCGATGAGCGCAGCGCTGCCCGCCAGCCCCCCTGGCGCCGGCGATGCGCCGCTGGCCGCCGCCCCCGCCGAGACCAGCAGCGCCTCGCATAGCTCTGCCGGCCCATCGGCGCCGCCAGTGACGGCGGTGACAGCGGTGACGGCGGTGACGGCGCCGCCGAGCGGTACCTTTTATATTCAGGTCGGCGCCTATACCAACCCGGACAATGCCAGTGCCGCGGTGCGAAAACTGCGCGCCGCGGGTGTTGCCAACGTGCTCACCCTTGCACCCGATGCGCATCAGCCGCTGCAGCGGGTGCGCGTGGGTCCGATCGCAAGCGTGCAGCAGTTCGACGCCACCGTCGAACGTCTGAGCGCGCTCGGATTTCCGAATGCGCGACTCGCACAGGATTGACTTCAGCCGCTACACTGGCGGTTTAGTCCGCTTAAGGGACCCGTAAGCGCATGAAATTCTTCGCCCGATTCGCCGCCTGCTGCCTGCCCGCGCTGTTGCTGCCTGTGGCAGCGCTGGCCGCAGCTCACAAGCACCATGCGCCGGCGCCCGCGGCCGCCACCACTCCGGCAGCCGCCCCCGCCGCCGCGCAGCCGCTGGGGCCCGGAGGAATCCCGAGTCCCCCGCAAGTCGATGCGCGCGCCTACATCCTGACCGACTACACCAGCGGCCAGGTGCTCGCTCAGCACGAGGCCGATGCCCGCATGGAACCGGCAAGTCTCACCAAACTGATGACCTGCTACGTGGTGTTCCATGCGCTCAAGGCTGGGACGCTCAAACTCGCTGATCAGGTCACCATCAGCGAGCACGCCTGGAAGGCCGAAGGCTCACGCACTTTCGTGCAGGTCGGCAGCCAGGTACCGGCCGAGGTGCTCATCAAGGGCATGATCGTGCAGTCCGGCAACGACGCCACCATCGCCCTCGCCGAGCGCGTGGGAGGCACGGAAGGCGCCTTCGTCCAGCTGATGAACGACACCGCCAGACAGCTGGGCATGGCCAATACGCATTTCGATGACAGCAGCGGCCTGCCCTCGCCGACGCACTACACCACCGCGCACGACATGGCGCTGCTCGCCAGTGCGCTGGTACGCGATTTTCCCGACTACTATCCGTGGTTTTCGATCCGCGAATTCGTCTGGAACAACATCAAGCAGCAGAACCGCAATGGACTGCTGGAGCGCGATCCATCGGTCGACGGCATGAAGACCGGCCACACCGACAGTGCCGGCTTCTGCCTGGTGACCTCGGCCAAGCGCCAGGACATGCGCCTGGTAGCGGTGGTGCTTGGCTCCAGCAGCATTAAAGCCCGCGAAGACGCGAGCGCCGCGCTGGTTAATTACGGCTTTACCTTCTATGAGACGGTGAGCGTCAAGCAGCGCGGAACCGCGGTACTCAAGCCGCGCGTCTACAAGGCCGCCGAGGAGTTCTACAGCGTCGGGCCGGCCACCGACATCAATATCGTGGTAGCGCGCGGCCAGGCCGGCAGCATCACCACCACCGCGACGGCACAGCGACGACTGATCGCACCGATCAGCCGCAGCACCCAGGTCGGTGAACTGCAGGTGGTCGTCAACGGCAAGCCGGTGACCTCGGTACCGCTCTACCCGCTCGCCAATGTGCCGGAGGGCGGCCTGTGGAGCCGGCTCAGCGACACCGTGCTGCTCTGGTTCCAGAAATAGCCGCGCAGTGGCCGAACCACTGCCAACCTGCTATCTGAACGGCAGCCTGATGCCGCTGCGCGAGGCGCGCATCTCGCCGCTGGATCGTAGCTTTCTGTTCGGCGACGGCGTCTATGAGGTGATCCCGGCGCGGCACGGCCAGGCGCGCCGACTGGCCGCAAATCTGGCGCGCCTGTCGCATAGCCTGCGTGAACTGCGCATCCGTGACCCGCTGAGCGAGCAGCAATGGAGCGGCATCGTGCAGCAGCTGATCGACGCCAATGGTGGCGGCGATGTCTACGTGTATCTGCAGGTATCGCGTGGCGCCGAGTACGGGCGCAACCACGCGCCGCTGCCCGACATCGAGCCGACGGTATTCGGATTCTGTGTGCCGCTGCCGCTGCCGACCAGCGAGGTGCTCGAGCGCGGCGTGGCATGCATTACCGGCGTCGACACGCGCTGGGCACGCTGCGACATCAAGTCGGTGGCGCTGCTGGCGAACGTGCTGCTGCGACAGCAGGCGGTCGAAGCCGGCGCCGGCGAGATCATACTGCTGCGCGACGGCAACCTGACCGAAGCCAGCGCTTCGAGCGTCGAGGTCATCATCGATGGTGAGATCCGCATGCCGCAGAACTCGGCGCGGCTGCTGCCCGGCACCACCCGCAGCCTGGTGGAGGAACTGGCCGATCGTCACGGCATCGCGCGGCGCGTCGCTGCGGTGTCCGAATCGCAGCTGCGGGCGGCCGACGAGATCTGGTTGACGGCGGCCACCCGCGGCGTCATTGCGGTGACCACTCTTGACGGCAGGCCCGTGGGCAACGGCAAGCCTGGGCCGCTATGGCGCCGCATGCATCAGCTGATCGAGAGCTACTGGATCGATTGATGCCGCCGGCGTCGCGCGGCCGTCACTTCATGGTCGGCATGATGAATTCCGCGCGCACCGCGCCGGCATCCGGCCAGCGCTGCGTGACGGTCTTGAGGCGCGTATAGAAGCGGAAGCCCTCGCTACCGTAGGCGTGGTGATCGCCGAACATCGAATTGCGCCAGCCGCCGAAACTGTGGAACGCCATCGGTACCGGGATCGGCACATTGACCCCGACCATGCCCACTTCGACCTCGGCAGCGAAAGCGCGCGCGATCGCGCCGCTCTGGGTGAATACCGCGGTGCCGTTGGCAAACTCGTGGCCGTTGATCAGCTCTATTGCGGCCCGATAGTCCGCAACGCGTACGATGCCGAGCACCGGGCCGAAGATCTCCTCGCGGTAGATGCGCATCTCGGGGCGCACCGCGTCGAACAGCGACGGCCCGAGGAAGAAGCCCTCGGTCAGCGATGCCGCGCTGTGAGCGCGCCCATCCAATACCAGTCTGGCGCCCTCGCGCACTCCGAGTTCGATGTAGTCGCGCACCCTCGCCAGGTGCGCTGGCGTGACCAGCGGACCCATTTCCACCCCGGCAGCGTCTGCAGCGCCGATGCGCAGCTGCGCCAGCCGCGGTGTGAGTTTCTCGATCAGGGCATCGGCGAGCCCATCGCCCACTGCGACCGCGACCGAGATCGCCATGCAGCGCTCGCCGGCCGACCCATACGCGGCTCCTATCAGCGCCTCGGTGGCTGCACCCAGGTCAGCATCCGGCATCACCACCATGTGATTCTTGGCGCCCCCCAGCGCCTGCACGCGCTTGTGATTGGCGATGCCGCGCGCCTGGATGTGGCGCGCGACCGGGGTCGATCCCACAAAGCTCAGCGCCGCGACCTGCGGATGATCCAGCAGCGCCTCCACGGCTTCCTTGTCGCCTTGAATCACGTTCAGCACGCCGTCCGGCAGGCCGGCCTGCCCCAGCAGCTCGGCCAGCAGCAACGAGGCCGACGGATCGCGCTCGGAGGGCTTGAGCACGAAACAGTTGCCGCACGCCAGCGCAATCGGAAACATCCACAGCGGCACCATTGCCGGAAAATTGAATGGCGTCACGCCCGCGACCACGCCCAGCGGTTGTCGCAGGCTGTAGCTATCCACGCCGCGGCCGACGTTGTTGCTGAACTCGCCTTTGAGCAGCTGCGGTGCGCCGCAGGCGAATTCCACCACTTCGATGCCGCGGGTGACTTCCCCCAGCGCGTCATCCAGCGTCTTGCCATGTTCTTCGGAAATGATGCGGGCAATGCGCTTCGCATCTCGATCCAGCAGTTCCTTGAAGCGGAACAGCACACGCGCCCGGCGCAACGCCGTCTGCTGCGACCAGCCGGGAAATGCCCGGGCGGCACTGGCTACTGCGCGATCCACTTCGGCCGGCGTTGCCAGGCTCACCTGGCGCACCACGCGTCCGAGCGAGGGGTTGTACACCGGCGCCGTGCGACCGCCGCCCGCCACCGCCTTGCCGTCGATCCAGTGGCAAATCGTGGCCGGCACCGCGACCGGCTTGTGTTCCACAGAGGCGTTCATGCCTTCCCCCGTCGTCAGTCGGCCGCGACTGCACGCAGCGTGCGCCGCAGGCTCTCGATCATGGCGCGCACTTCATCCTCGGTGGAAATAAACGGCGGCGCCAGCGCGATGATATCGCCCGACACACGCAACAATATGCCTTCATCCAGCCCGCGCGCGAACACGCGCTGACCGCGCGCGCCCGGCTGGCCGGTGAGCGGCTCAAGTTCGACCGCGGCGGCCAGGCCGAGATTGCGTATATCGGCCACGTGCGGCTCATCGCGCAGCGTATGCACCGCATCCTCCAGCGCGCCTGCCAGTTCGGCCGCGCGCTCGATCAGGCGTCCGTCGATCATCGCATCCAGCGAGGCGTGCGCCGCGGCCACCGCCAGCGGATGGCCGGAGTAGGTGTAGCCATGGAAAAATTCGATCACATGTTCCGGCCCGCTCATGAAGGCGTCGTAGATCTCGCCGCGCGCGATCACGCCGCCCATCGGCACCACACCATTGGTGACCGCTTTGGCGAACGTGGTCAGATCCGGCTGCACACCGAAGTATTGCGAGGCAAACGGCTTGCCCAGGCGCCCGAAGCCCGTGATCACTTCGTCGAAGATCAGCAGGATGCCGTGTTTGCTGCAGATCTCGCGCAGCCGCTCCAGATAGCCGCGCGGCGGAACGATCACGCCGGTCGAGCCCTGTACCGGTTCGACGATCACCGCGGCGATGGTGGAGGCGTCGTGCAGCGCCACCAGGCGCTCCAGGTCGTCGGCCAGGTGCACGCCCCACTGCGGCAGGCCGCGGCTGTATCGCATGTGCTTGGGAGAATAGGTATGAGGCAGGTGATCGACACCCGGCATCATCATCGAGGCGAACATTTTGCGGTTGACACCGATCCCGCCGACCGAGGTGCCGCCGAGCCCGACCCCGTGATAGCCGCGCTCACGTCCGATCACCCGGGTACGCGTCGCCTCGCCACGCACGCGGTGATAGCCGATCGCTATCTTGAGCGCGGTATCCACCGCCTCGGAGCCGGAGTTGACGAAGAACACGCGATCAGCCGGCCTTCCCGCGAGTGCGACAATGCGCGCCGCGAGGTCGAACGCCGGCTGATGGCCCAGCTGAAAACCCGGGCTGTAGTCGAGACGCTGCACCTGATCGGTTACCGCACGTACGATGCCGGGATGCGCATGCCCGAGCGGCGTGCACCACATGCCGGACAGGCAGTCGAATACGCGGCCGTTGCCGTCCAGCGTGTAGTAGGCGCCGGACGCACTCTCGATCAGGCGCGGTTTGGTCTTGAAGCGCCGGTTGTGGGTGAATGGCATCCACCATGATTGCAGTGGATCGATCGCGCCTGAGGGTTCGCCGGCGAGTGCGAGTTTCGGGTTCATGGCGCAAGCGTGGCACTTGCTGGCGCTGCCGGCCAGACACGGGACTGACCCAAACGAGCTATACTGTACTGAAGGTAATAGCAGTACGGTATATGGGCTTACGTCGTCCGGCATCGCTGCGCAGCCTGGTGGCGCGCATCGCTGATGAGCTTAAATCCCAGATTCAGTCCGGCGCCCTGCCCGCCGGCGCTCGCCTGCCCTCGGTGCGCCAGCTGGCGCGCGAACGCAGGATAAGTCCGTTCAGCGCCGCCGAGATCTACAACGCGCTGGTCGCGGCCGCGGTGGTCGAGGCGCGCGCAGGGTCGGGCTATTTCGTACCGCGTCAGCTTCGCAGCAGCGCCGAAACCGTCCCGGGACCTGAGTTTCCGACCGACTCGGTCTGGGAACGGCGGCGCGAGGCCAGCGGCCGGCCGATCGAGGTCGATGCCGGCTGCGGCTGGCTGCCCGACGGCTGGCTGCACGAGGACGGCGTCAGAGCAGCCATGCGCGTGGTGGCGCGCCGGCCGGTCCTGCGCCTGCAGGGTTACGGCAATCCGCTCGGCCTGGGCGAACTGCGCACCCACATTGCGCGACTGCTGGAGCTGCGCGGCATCAGTGCGCGCGAGGATCGGATCGTACTGGCGCAGGGCGCGAGCCAGGCGCTCGACCTGGTGGTGCGCGAGTGCCTGAAGCCGGGCGATGTCGCCGTGGTGGAGGATCCGGGTTACCCGCCGCTGTTCGAACTGCTCAGGTATCGCGGGGTGCAGATGCTGGCGGTCACGCGTACCGACAACGGCCCGGATGTGGATGCTCTGGCGCGGTTGCTGAAGCGCCGCCGGGTGCGCTGCCTGTTCACCAACACCGTGTTCCACAATCCCACCGGCACCACCACCAGCTCGGCCTGCGCGCATCGGATCCTGGAGCTCGCCGACCGCTACGACCTGACCATCATCGAGGACGACATCTTCGCCGACCTGGCGCCGCGCGCGCAGCTGACGCTCGCCAGTCTGGACGATCTGCGGCGGGTGATCTACATATCGAGCTTCTCCAAGACGCTGACGCCGGCGTTGCGCGCCGGCTACCTGGTTGCGCCGGCCGGCTGGGCGCCGAAACTGGCGCGCGCCAAGGTCATGACATCGCTCGGTTCAAGTGAACTGCTGGAACAGCTGGTGCTGCAGATCCTGACGCACGGCCGCTATCGACGTCACCTCCGGCGCCTGCACGAGCGGCTGGCCGCCACGCACGCGCGCGTGGCACAGAGCTTTGAGGCCAAGGGGGTGCAACTGGCGTTCCGGCCGCAATCCGGCCTGTTTCTCTGGGCCAGGCTGCCGTCGAAGGACTCGGTCGGCAAATTGTGGCGCCGGGCGCTGAGCGAGGGCGTGCTGCTCGCACCCGGGGAACTGTTTCGGCCCGATGGCCGCGCCACCGCTCAGTGGCGATTCAATGTCGCACATTGCGATACACCGACGCTGTACCGCTTTCTGGAACACCTGTGACCCGGCTATGCCTTGCTTGCGAAGTATTCCTGCAATGAGGCCACCCCGAGCCGCTGCGCCTCGAACAGGCTCTCCAGGTGCTCGCGCGAATTGACCAGCCCGCGCGCCCGCAGCACCCCGGCCGCATCGATCAGTGCCGCAAACGGCAGGCGGTTCACCTGGTAGCTCAGGCCGAGTGCGGGCGACAGCACGTAGGCACAGTCCTGCAGCTGATGTTGCTGTACGAATTGCCCGTGTTCCGCCGGTTCGCCATCGCTCGCCAGCACCACATCGAGCCAGTCGCGCTCCTGATTGCGACTTGATGTGACCGCCGGCAACAGCGCCTTGCATACCGGGCAAGTCGGCGATACGAACAGGATCAGGGTGCTCCTGCCATCGGCACGTGCGGCGCCGATGCGCAGCTCGCGCCCCGTAAGGTCCACCACATCGAGCACCGCCACGGCCTCGCCGATCGCCGGTCCGCGATTGATCATCAGTGCGCCGGCCGGTGCAATGCGCTGGTGCAGTACCCCAAGCTGGCGCGTGAGTGCCAGCAGCACCAGCACCAGGCCGATCACCACCAGCCACAGAACGATGTTGGAAATCGCCAGCGCCGTCATGATGTGCCGCCAATGCCGGCGCCCGGCGCACGCCCCAGCTCGCCCAGCAATCGCTCGGCGCTCGCATACAACAGTGCGATCGCCGCCAGTCCGAAGCCGACCGTCGCGCCATCGGTCCACTCGAACGCTCTGGCACTCCATGGCAGGATCGCGATGCTCAGCACCGTGGCCAGCAGCAGATTGCGCCACACCATCCAGCCGGCAATCGGCCGCCGCTGATCCGGGCCGCCGCAGCCGCAGGCGATCGCAATGCGCCCCGCGCGCAGGTTGATGCCGATGGCGATCGCATAACTGAGCAGCAGCGCGGCGCCTGCGATCGCAGCCGGGTGGCGCGACTGCGGCAGCAGCAATCCCAGCGCGATTCCGATTTCGAGCAGCGGCACCAGCCAGGCGAATTGCCGCCGGCCGAGCGCCGGGGCGATGCCATAGGCGGCGAACACTTGTGCAAACCGGCGCAGATCGCGCAATTTATGGCCGGCGGCACTGACGAATAGCAGCGCGAAGCAGCCGACGATCAGGCCGCCGATTGCCGGGTCGAGCATGACTGCAGGGTGCATTGATCAGCGCTCGATCGCAACCACCGGCCGTGCGCTTGCCGAGCGCAGCATCGCCATCGCGGCGTACGTGACCACGATGATGACGACCCACCGCAGCACCCGCAGCGGCAACTGCTTGACCACGTATACCGCCAGCATCACGCCGAACACGCCGCCGAGCACCAGCCCCAGTGACGGGCCCCAGGCAAAGCGGCCGGACTTGATGAAGCGCAGCCCGGCCGCCGGCTGCACGATGCCGCAGGTGCCCATCATGATCGGGAACGCGGCCAGGGGATGCAGGCCGAGCAACGACAGCAGCACCACGCTCGGCGCATAGTTGCCGATGCCGATGGTCAGCAACGCCCCGAGCGCGAAGTTGATGCCAATCGCGACCGCAAAGCGCCAGCCCCCGAGCCCCATCGCGGTGCCCCCGGCAGGAAAAGCGCCCAGATTTGCCATCACGAAAAACACCGCGGCGGTGAGTAATGCAACCCCCATGCAGATCTGGATCGCCCGCCGCGGCAGCCGGCCCACGACCCCAGCTCCGAGCCAGGCGCCGATGGTGGCACTGGCGACCATCGTGGCCAGCAGCACCGGTTCCACCGCCACGACCGTGGTAAAGATCAGCGTCTCGGCAAATGCGGCGGCGTTGTGCCCGACATTGAGCGTGCCGGGAATCAGCTCGTCGGCAGGACTGCCGCGCAGTTTGTAGATGGCGGTGGTGGGCGCGAATGAACCAATGCCCAGCGCGTCGAGGAAATCGGTGAAGAAGCCGATAAGCACGTCGCCCACGGTCGGGCGCTCGCGCGTGGGGTGCTCGCGGCCGCGGCGGATCCAGGCGACGACGAAAGCGACGTTGACGATCAGCAGAGCCGTCAGCAGGGCGATCTTGGGCAGGCTCATGCCACGGTTCGCGGCCTTGCGAGTCGATCGCGTGCACGCGCCATGCGGGCGCGCAGCTGCAGATAGCCAATCGCCAGACGTACGCCCACCTGGCTGAAGCGATGCAGGCGAATCGGGTGCACCGCGGTGACCGGAAAGCCGAGTTCCCCGGCCGGCACTCCCTGGATCCGCCGCGCCAGCAAGCGTCCCATGACGGTCGCCATGGCGACGCCGCGGCCGTTGTAGCCAAGTCCCGCCAGCAGACCCGGGGCCAGTTCATGCAGATGCGGCAAGTGATCGCTGGTCATGGCCACCATGCCGCCCCAATGGTATTCGTAACGCAGACCCTGCAGCTGAGGAAAGATCTCCTGCACCGCGCGGTAATGATGGCGCGCGGCCGTGGCCACCGGCGCGTGACCAAAAAAACCGCGCGAGCCCATGACCAGCCGGCCATCCGGACTGAGACGGTAGTAGCGTAGCAGGTGCCAGGTATCGGAAGCTGCCTGTCCCTGCGGCAGGATGCCGTCTCGTAACGCCCGCGGCAACGGTTCGGTGGCGACCTGAAATGAAGGCACCGCGACCACGCTGGTGCGCAATGCATCGATCAGAGCGTCGGTATAGGCGTTGGTGGCCACAATGGCCATCGCCGCGCTCACCTGTCCGCCGGGCGTATGCACGCGCCATTGTCCGCCGCTGGATTCCAGCCTGATGGCCGCGCTGGCGGAAAAGATGCGCCCGCCCAGGCGTTGTACCGCACGCGCCAGCCCGAACAGATACGAGCGTGGCTGCACCGTGCCACCGCGGCGGTCGAGCCATCCGCCGCCATAACGCTCCGAGCCGATCAGGCGGCTGACCTGGCCGCGATCCAGCAGTTCCACCGGCGCACCACGCCGGCGCCACTGCTCCACACGCCCGACGATGGAGCGTAGCGCTGCATCGGAGGTCGCGGGCTGAATCCAGCCGTTGCGAGTCGCCTGGCAATCGATCTGATATTTATCTATGAGTTCGAACACCAGGTCAGGACCCGAGGCAACGGTCTGCACCAGTTGCGCGCCCAACATCGGCCCGAACATCTGCTCGAGCGTATCCGGATCGTGTTTGACGCCGGGGATGACCTGGCCGCCGTTGAGCCCGGAGCCGCATTCGCCCAGCTGCGCGGCGTCGAGCACCGCCACGTCGACTCCGGACTCGCACAGGTGCAGTGCCGCCGAGAGCCCGGTGTAGCCGCCGCCGATGATGACGACCTGGGCCCGGACCAAAGTCCGCAGTTCCGGCAAGCTCGGCGCCGGCGTCGCCGTTGCGCCCCAGAGCGACTGCATGCGCTACTCCGTTTGGCCACTGCGCAACCAAAGCATACTAGTCGATGTTCGACCGGATCGTCTCGAGGGCACGAAGTGGTACGCCGAAGCTTTGCCAGGCGCGTGCGGGTTCGCCTATGATCCCAGGCATTCGCGCAGTGTAGGGAGCCGACAGATGCGCACATCGCAGTTTCGCGCCGCGTTGCTGGCCTTGCTGGTCAATGGCAGCGCGTTCGCGGCACCGCCGCTCGCTGCCGAGAAGTTCACGGTCGAACCGTTACCGTCGCCGGGCCTGCACTGGGTGTACGTGGTCGATGAGGCGTTCTACAACGAGATCGACGCACGCGTGCGCCTGTTCGACGGTGACAGCTATCGCCATCTTGGCCAGATCGACGCCGGTTTCTCTCCCGGCGTAATCGAATCGCCCGACGGCAGGACCACGGCCGTAACCACAACTTACTATGCGCGCGGCGGCCACGGGGCGCGCACCGACGTGGTGGAATTCACCGACAATTCGACCCTGGCGGCCGCCGGTGAAATCGTGCTGCCGCCAAAACGCGCGCAGATACCACCCACCCTGTTCAACCTCGGCTACAGCGCCGACGCCCGATTCCTCTATGTTTCCTACATCACTCCGGCCGGCTCGTTCGGCGTTCTTGACCCCCAGGACAAGACGGTGCTGGACGAAATCGATACCGCTGGCTGCGTGCTGGTAATCCCGTCCGGCCCCAATCGCGTCTCATCGTTTTGCGACAGCGGCCGGCTGCTGACCGTGACGCTCGATTCGCAGGGTCACGAGGCCGCGCGCGCGCTGTCGGACGTGCTGTTCGATCCGGACAGCGACCCGATCTTCGTGCAGGGCGTACCCACTGCGAACGGCTACGCGTTTGTGTCGTTCCTGGGCCAGGTGCATGAGGTCGACTTTTCCGGCGCGCAGCCCTCGATCCAGGCACCGTGGTCACTGGTGAGCACGGCCGAGCGCGGCCACTGGCGTCCCGGCGGCACGCAGGTCGCGGCGATTCATCGCCAGCTCGGCCGGCTGTATGTGCCGATGCACCGCGGCGGGGAAGGCTCGCACAAGGAAGGCGGCAGCGAGATCTGGGTATTCGACCTCAAGAGCCATCGGCGCCTGGCCCGCTGGCCGATGACGCCATCGCACATAGGGCCGGTAACGGCCGTGCAGGTATCGCAGGATGCGGCGCCGGTGCTGTTTGCCGGCAGCGATGACGGCGCGGTCGGGGTGCTCGACGCGCTGACCGGGCAGCTGCGACACCTCGACAAGAATCTGGGCCAGACGCCCTGGCTGTTTCTGACTCCCTGAAGGCGCACCGCCATGCACCGGCTCGACCGCATATTCGAAAAGTCTTCACGCTCGCTGGCCCAGCGCACCTCGCGTCGCAGCTTTGTCGCCGTGCTGGGCCAGGTCCTCACCGGCTCACTGCTGCTGCCGTTGCTGCCGATCGACCGTGTCAATCGCGCCGCCGCGGCAAGCCTTGGGCCCGACGCCACGCCGGCGCCGCCGCCGCACCAGTCGCCGGCCGGGGCCGCGCACAAAATCGTGAGCGACGATCCTCAAAGCTGCGATTACTGGAAATACTGCGCCATCGACGGCTTTCTGTGCTCGTGTTGCGGCGGCAGTTCGCATTCCTGTCCGCCTGGTACCTCGATGTCGGCGATCGCGTGGATCGGCACCTGCCACAATCCCGGCGACGGGCGCGACTATGTCGTCACCTACAACGATTGCTGCGGGAAGACCAGCTGCGGCAACTGCGGCTGCAACCGCAACGAGCGCGAACGGCCGTTGTACCGGCTGCTGCGCAACAACGACATCAACTGGTGCGTCGCCAACGCCGATTCGAACTACCACTGCACGGTATCGGTGATTCTTGGCCTCGCGGAAAAAGATCAGTAATGAGCCGCTGCCGATGGTCTGCGCCCGCGCTGCTGCTGATCAGCGCCATGGCCGCCGCCAGCCCGGCCCAGGACTACGTGATGAATTGCAGGGGCTGCCATGGCGAGGGCGCCGAGGGTGTGCCGGGCAAAGTGCCGCCGCTGGCCCACACGCTGGTTCAGTTTATGCGTAGCCCCGCCGGTCGCAGCTACGTGCTGCGCGTCCCCGGAGCGTCCAACTCGATGCTCAGCGATGCGCAATTGGCCGCGGTGCTGAACTGGATCGCCGGCAACTTCGGTCGCGAACAGCTCCCCGAATCCGCGCCGCCGTTCAGCCTACCGGAGGTCGCGGCAACCCGGCGCATGCCCATGGTCTCGGTGCAGGCTACGCGACGCGAAGTGCTGAAGGAACTTGCGGCATCGGGCTCCGCGCCGCGCGAGGGCTACTGACCGTGCGCCGTCGGGGGTCACGGCACTACATTAGCCACCGCGTTGGCCAGTGCCGCACCAATTGCGGGCACGGCAAACACCGGAGGTATGCTTTCGCGGCTTAAAAGCTCGGCCGGAGCCATTTTCCGCGTGGCACTCAAATTGCTTGAGTACTCATCAAAACTCGAGCACGAATCATAAGCTGGGGAGATTCAATGATGCGCGCGACCAACAACGGCCGGATCAGCCACCGATCACTGCGCGCTTGCATCTGGGGGGTTACAGGGTCGGGCCTGCTGCCACTGCTGGTGTGCTGGGCGCCCACGGGGGCCGGCGCGGACGACAGCCCGCCGGCGGCCGCCGAATCCGGTCAGCTGCAGGAGATCGTAGTCACGTCGACACGACGCGAGGAAAACCTGAGCAAAGTCCCGATCAGCGTCACCGCTCTGACCCAGGAGGACATGGACACCAAGGGCATCAAGGACATCATCGACGTGGTGCGCTTCACGCCCGGCATCGCGATCGACAACTCAGGCACCAACAACATCTCCATCCGCGGCATCTCCTCCACCGGCGGCGCCGGCACCACCGGAATCTACATTGATGACACGCCGATCCAGATCCGCGGGCTGGCATTCAATCCGGATGATGCCCTGCCCAAATCATTCGACGTGGACCGGGTCGAGGTGCTGCGCGGGCCGCAGGGCACGCTGTTCGGCGCCGGTTCGGAAGGCGGCACGGTCCGCTACATCACGACGCCGCCCAGTCTGGACAAAGCCAGTATCTACGCGCGCAGCGAGCTTTCGTTCACGCAGGGCGGGGATCCGAGCTATGAGGCCGGCGTCGCTGCCGGCGGCCCGGTCATCGATGGTGTGCTGGGAGCGCGTGCAACAGTCTGGTATCGGCGCGACGGCGGCTGGATCGACCGGGTCGATCCCACGGCAGCCGATCCGCAGAGCGCGGTGGTGGATCACAATGCCAACTACGGCGAGACCCTGCTCGTCCGGCTCGCGGGAATCTGGAAGGCCAGCGATCAATGGACGGTGACGCCGAGCATCTTCTATCAGAACCGCGAAGAGCACGACATCTCCAACTACTGGCCGATCTACTCCAATCCGGGCAGCGACCAGTACGTCAACGGCGATCCGACGGCGCACTCGGTTCCCGACAAATTCTATCTGCCGGCGCTCAAGATCGAGGGCGACTTCGATGCATTTCGTGTGATCTCCAACACCTCCTATTTCCACCGCAAGGAGACCACCGGCTACGACGGCACGCTCTATAACCTTGGCTTCTACCAGTCGCAGCCGACGCCGCCGGCGCTGCCGGTATTTGCACTGCCGTTTCTGCCCGGCGTTCAATTCCCGCTGCTCGACGCCAGCGGCATTCATCTGCCCGCAAGCGTGGCGAATTACCGCTCGCCCGCGACAGTCGATAACATCCAGCAGAACATCACCGAGGAAGTCCGACTGCTGTCGAGCGATCCGACTGCGAAGTTCATCTGGACCACAGGCGTATTCTTCAGCTCGGATCGCCAGACCTATCTTGAGCAGATCCATGACCCGATGCTCAATGATCTGACGATGGCCGTGGAGGGTGTGCCGTATACAGACATCTTCACGGACGAAAACGGGGATCCGGTGCCGTACGTGGCGCCATTCTCCGCCGATTCGTATTTCCTGAACATTCATGCCCGCGACCAGCAACTGGCCTGGTTCGGCGAGGGCACCTACTCGATCACCGATACGCTGAAGGCGACAGTGGGGCTGCGCTACTCGAGAACGGAGTACTCCTTCAATACCCTGACCGGCGGTCCACAGCTGTTCCAGGCGCCGGCGGCGAACAGCGGCGACAAGAAGGAGAACTCGTTCACGCCGAAGGTGAACCTGTCGTATCAGATGGATCCGAACAACCTGTTCTACGCCACCTATGCCAAGGGCTTCCGTCCCGGCGGCGCCAATAATCCGGTACCTCAGGCAGCGTGCGCCGCGGACTTCCAGAGCTTCGGCATCACGGCTTCCCCCGCGACCTACAACTCCGACACCGTGGACAGCTACGAGATCGGCGCCAAGAACAACTTCGCCAACCGCGTCAGGATCGCCAGCAGCATCTATTACATCCAGTGGCACAACATCCAGCAGACGGTGGTGCCGCCGATCTGCCAGATCTCGTTCATCGCCAACCTCGGCCAGGCGGTGGCCAAGGGCGCCGACATCCAGGCCGAAATCGCGGTGACTGCCGCCTTTACGGCCGAGTTCAGTGCCGGCTACACCGAAGCCCGCTACACGCAGGACTCCAGGTTTTCGCCCGCGCAGCCGAATCCGATCGTTGCTTCCGGCGATGCCATCTCCGGCCAGAGCAGCGAGGGTGGATTCGGCAAGCCCGCGCCGCCGTACACACTGTCGGCCGGTGTGGAATACAAGTTCACGGCCTTTGATCACGAGTCGTTCGTCCGTGCCGACGACGAGTACCAGGCGCGCGGCAAGTGGCTGCCGCCGGGCCAGGATCCGAATGCCCTGCAGTTCGACCCGGCGAATTTCACGCTGCCGTCAACCAACTTCCTCTCGGTGCGCGCCGGCATGCACTTCGGCGAACTGTCGGTCGAGACGTTCATCGACAATCTGACGGACACGCACGCGCTGACCGACTACAACTTCACCATCGACTATGGCGCCGGCAACAACCGCCTGATGCGCGACTACACCTTTCGGCCTCGGACCTTCGGTGTCACGTTCATCTACCGCCGATGAGTCAGCGCCATCAGGGCAACACGCTCGCCGCCCGGCCTATGCGGCGGCGGCGCAGCAGCGCATACCCCAGGAACACCACCACCAGCGTGAGCAGGCTGAAGTACAGGTCCTGCTGCTGTCCGGGTGTCACCGCCATCGCCACCACCACCGCGGTGAAGCCAGCCACCGTCGCGTAGCTGGCCCACGGAAACAGCCACATCAGCAGCGCCGGCGCCGGCTCGCCGCGCTGCTCGCGCTCGCGGCGCAGCCGGATCTGAGCCAGCGCAATCAGAATGTAGATGAACACCATCAGCGCCCCGGAAGCGTTCTGCAGGAATGCGAACACGCGGTGCGGTGACAGCGTCGCGGACATGATGCCGATGACGCCTGCGAGGGCTCCGAACCACACCGATCGCGTCGGGACGTGCCGCGCGTTGACCTGGATCAGCCATTGCGGCGCATCGCCGTTCGCCGCCAGCAGGAACAGCACGCGCGAGCAGACGTAGAATGCCGAGTTCAGGCATGACAGTACCGCGGTCAGGATGACCGCGCTCATGGCGGTGCTGGCCCAGCCAAAATGCATCGTGCTCAGCGCCAGCGTGAACGGCGATTCGCCGGCGCGTACCGCGGTCCACGGCACCGCCGCTACGATCAGGGAGATGGACAGCACGTAGAACACCAGGATGCGCACGATGACCGAGGTGGTAAGCCGCGCCACGGCGCGCGCCGGTTCGGCCGACTCCGCCGCCGCGACGGTCGCGATTTCAGCACCGGTGAGCGCGAACAGCACGGTGACCGCGGTCGCAAGCACCGATATCGGCCCGCTGGGCATGAAACCCCCGTAGCGGGTGAGATTGCCCAGCGTCTGGCCTTGCGGCGAAGTCCATCCGAACACGAACGCGGCAGTGAGCGCGATGAACACGATGATCGCCGCGACCTTGATCGACGCGAACCAGAATTCGAACTCGGCGTAGGAGCGAGCCGACATCAGGTTGACGGCGGTCATCACCGCCATTAATGCCAGACCGAGCTGCCAGGCCGGCAGCAGCGGCAACCACTGGTGCAGGATATTGGCGCCGGCGATCGCCTCCACCGGCACCACGATGATCCAGAAATACCAGTACAGCCAGCCGCAGACGAAACCGGCCCACGGCCCCAGTCCGACGCGGGCAAACTCGGTGAACGAACTGGTCATCGGCAGCGCCATGGCCATCTCGCCCAGCATGCGCATCACCAGCAGCACCAGCACGCCGGTCAGCAGGTAGCTCAATATGGCCGCCGGACCGGTGGCGGCGATGGCTACGCTGCTGCCCACGAACAGCCCGGCGCCGATGATGCCGCCGATCGATATCATCGCGAGGTGCCGCGGTCGCAGCGATCGACTGAGCTGTTGTGACATGCAATCCCTTCGGCAGCGGCCGCCTTTTAAAGTATACAGAGACGCCCGCGCGCATGGGCTCGCCGAACTTTTGCCTCGACGATGAACTTCGCCTATCCTGTGGCCATGCCGCTGTCAGCCCGGACCACGACCACCGCGAAACAATGCTCCTCCGGGGCGGTTCGGTCGTGCGAGTGTTGAAAGCTGCAACATAGCATCACTGAAAGGCCCCGCCGGCGACGGACGGGGCCTTTCACTTTATGGCGCTCGCTCCTCCGGCCCACCAGGAGTAACGCGTCATGTCCCGCACTCATCCTTCCGTTGCCATCGTCGGCGCCAGCGGCGCCGTCGGTACTGAACTGATCGCCTGCCTGCAGCAGCGTCGCTTTCCGCTGCGCCAGCTGCGGCTGTTCGGCTCGACGCGCTCGGCCGGCCGCAGGCTGGCGTACGGTGGCGAATCGCTGCCGGTTGAAGAACTGACCGAGCAGGCGCTTGCCGGTACCGAGATCGCGCTGTTCTCGGCGGGCAGCGCCACCGCACGGCGCTTCGTGCCGCCCGCAGTGCGCGCCGGTACCGTCGTGATCGACAATTCCGCGGCGTTTCGCATGGACGCGGAAGTGCCGCTGGTGGTGCCCGAAGTCAATGCCGATGCGATCGCTACGCATCGCGGCGTCATCGCCAACCCGAACTGTGTCGCCATCATTGCCGTGGTGCCGCTGTGGCCGCTGCACCAGGCATTCGGCATCCGCCGCATCATCGCCTCCACCTACCAGTCCGCCTCCGGCGCGGGCGCGGCCGCGATGCAGGAGCTGCGTGATTCGACTCGAGCCGCGCTGGCCGGCGAGCCTTTCAGTCCGAAGGTGCTGCGCCATCCGTATGCCTTCAATCTCTTCAGCCACGACACCGCGGTCGATCCGGCGAGCGGCGCCAACGAAGAGGAAACCAAGGTCGCGCGTGAACTGCGCAAGATCATGCGGGCGCCGCAGCTGCGCATCAGCATCACCTGCATCCGGGTGCCGGTGCTGCGCGCGCATGCGGTGGCGCTGAATGTGGAATTCGAACGTGCGGTCTCGGCCGACGCCGCACGCGCACTGCTGGCGCAGGCTCCGGGCGTGCGTGTGGTTGACGACGTCGGTGCCAATCATTTCCCGATGCCGGCCGAGGCCAGCGGCCAGGGTGACGTTCTGGTGGGCCGCATCCGCACCGATGCCAGCGACGCGTCGGGACATTCGCTGGCGCTGTTCGTTGCCGGTGATCAGCTGCTCAAGGGCGCAGCCCTGAATGCGGTGCAGATCGCGGAGCGACTTTGATCACGCAGCTGCTGCTCAAGGGCCTGACGATCGGCTTCTCGATCGCCGCACCGGTCGGCCCGATCGGCCTGCTTTGCATTCGCCGCGCCATGGCCGACGGCGCACGTGCCGGCTTCATCTGCGGCCTGGGCGCCGCGAGCGCGGATGCCGCCTATGCGCTGGTCGGTGGATTCGCGATGACCGCCGTGGCGCGCTGGCTGGTGGAAGAAAAGCCCTGGTTCGGCCTGCTCGGCGGCTTGTTCCTGGTTTATCTTGGCATACGAACCTTCACCGCCAGCGGGGACAACCAGGCAGCTAGGCCAGCCCGTGGCGCGCTGTCGGCCTACAGTTCGACGCTACTGCTGACCCTGGCCAATCCGATGACCATCATGTCATTCGCGGCCGTGTTTGCCGGCTTAGGGCTGGCCGACGCGGCGAACTATGCGGCCGCGGCCGTGCTGGTGGGCGGCGTGTTCGTCGGTTCCGCGCTCTGGTGGTTGCTGCTGAGCGCTATCGCGGCCCGGGCGCGGCGGCGCATCAGCGGCGCAATGATGCGGACCATCAACGGTGTGTGCGGCGCGATCATCGCGGCATTCGGCTGCTATGCAATTGCCGCAAGCGTGGTAGCCATCGCGTAGAGCGGGTACCCACCGGCGCGGGGCGCGGCGTTCAACCGACGGCAGGCATCGGCACGAAACGCGGCTGACTCTCCACGCGCGCAATCCAGGCGCGCACCGCCGGGAAACGTTGCAGCTCGAAGCCGCCGTCGGCAGCGGCATGCGTATAGGCATACAGCGCAATGTCGGCGATCGAATAGGCATCGCTGGCGAAGAATCGCTCGCGCGCCAGATGCTGTTCCATCACCGCCAGGGCCTGGTAGCCGCGCTCGTGCAGGCGCGGCAGCTCCGCACGCCGTTCATGCTGCGCGGGCAGCATGGTGCAGATGAAACGCGCCACGGCGATGTAGGGTTCGTGACTGTACTGCTCGAAGAACATCCACTGCAGGGCCTGGGCGCGTTGCAGCCGCTGTTGCGGCCAGAATGCCGAGCCTTCAGCCAGGTACACCAGTATCGCGTCGGACTCCGCCAGAAATTTCCCTGGCTCATATTCCAGCGTCGGCACGCGTCCGTTGGGATTCCTGCCAAGGAACTCCGGCTCTCGTGTCAGCCCGGTACGCACGTCGATTTCGATCCATTCATAGGCCTGCTGCAGCTGCTCGAGCAGCAACCGCACTTTGTAGCAGTTGCCCGAGGTCGACATGCCGTACACGCGCGGCGTGCTCATCAGCGCAGCTCCTCGAACGGCCGGCCTCGCCCCTGGGGAAACTGTTGCTCCCAGTTCTTGCCGTCGACGCGCTCGATCTGCATGCCGGTCACGGTGCCGTCATCGAGGCAGCGTGCATTGACGCTATAGCCATCCGGATGCGAGCGCGGCACGTAGAACGACTTGACGCCGCAGACCGAGCAGAACAGATGCCGCGCGGTGCCGGTATTGAACTGATAGCTGGTCAGGCAGTCGCTGCCCGACAGCAGCCGGAAACGCGACTGCGGCACCGTCAGGTGCAGATAACCCGACTTGGCGCAGATCGAACAGTTGCAGTCCGAGACTTCAATGTGCGCCGGCGCCTGGATTTCGAACCGGACGCGGCCGCAGTGGCAGCCACCGGTATGGCGGATCATTGCTGACATGGGACCACCTATCGACTCGATACCGCCGGCGGCGGCTATGGGGCAAAGTTTACCGCGTTGCAGTTGCGGCAGCACCTGTGCGCCGGCCGTTATCGCGCCGCATCAGCCGGCATTTCCCAGAACACAAGCCAAACACAACAGGCATCAGGTGCGTTGCACGGATAGGCGTCGCGCCAATTAGGAAGTCCCCGTCTCGGCGTAGATGCCGATGGGAAACTCAACGACATTTCGGGTGCCCTGAGTGGACTGCGCCCAACCGGCGGTAGGAAGTGACAGACGACACTCGACCAACTCCGGTCGCTCGCGACTTCAGGTTGATTGCCGGGACGGCGCCAGTCATGGTGGATTGCCCCAGATGGGACAGGCTATTCTTCATGGACGCACTTCGGGATCAAGTTAGCCGCCAGACGTCCCGATGTTAACGGAGAGTAGGTATGAAAAGCGTATTTCGGCTCGCCATCTTAGCCCCCATCTTTGCGATCTCGGCTGGTTGTATATCACCAGATCTATTGAAAGCTCAGAGTGCGGGGCAGACAGGTTGCGTTCCTGATGCAATTGAAGTGTCAAGTCCGCAGGGAGTAACTGGTGGCTACATGTGGAATGCGACATGTAACGGCAAGAGATATCTGTGCACTACTCTGAGTTCCGGCACGAAGACTTCTCAAGTGAGCTGCGCGCCCGCAGCTCAGTAGACAGGACGGGAACTGGTTGTGTCGAAGTCGTCGATTTTTCAGCGATTGGCTGCCTATAAGCACACTGCCCACCGTCAACTACGGGTCATGACCGCAACTTGCCGTCTACTATTCGATCAACGACCCACGGGAGGATATTGCAATCATGCTGGCGGCTAACGTATTCCCGATGGAGGGAGGTTGCGACTGCGGTCGTGTGCGCTACAGATTGGAAACGCGACCACTGTTCGTGCACTGTTGCCATTGTCGGTGGTGTCAGCGGGAAAGTGGGGCATCATTTGCATTGAATGCAATGATTGAGGCGGATCGTGTAGTGACTTTGAGCACCGATCCTGAAATCATCGACACCCCTTCCAACAGTGGAAAGGGGCAGAAAATCGCCCGTTGTCCGAAGTGTCGTATTGCCATTTGGAGTAACTACTCTGGCGCTGGCCCCGTAATCAGGTTCGTTCGTGTCGGCACCCTTGACGCGCCGGACCATCTACCGCCCGATATCCATATCTTTACGGCATCGAAGCAGCCTTGGATTCAACTGCCGACCGACGTTCCGTCAGTGGCAGAATATTACGATCGTGAGTCGTTGTGGCCAGCGGAAAGTCTTGCCCGCCGCCAAGCACTACTACCGCAGATCGAGGCCTATCTACGACGCGACCAGGGCCAAGCGTTCAAAGGCTCAAGTTGACCCGAAGCCGCCATCGTTGACCGGCCGGTATATGGCGACGCGGAGTGGGGTTAGAGCTAATAATCTGTTACTGGAATCCAGTTGTATGTCGTGTCCGGCTGATGGCTCTGGTCGGCCGTTAACGTGCTTTGGGCCATGGTTTACCTCCGGGTGTCTCAATTGACTAAGTAATCTCTGACGCACAACATCGGAGCGGTACGCACCAAGCAGTCGAGCAAATGGGTATGAGCAAGCAGTTGGGCTCGCGCGCGCAAAGAGTGTGGCTGATGGGATTCGCCAATTCTACCTACGGATTCGGCTATGCCGCAGTCCTCGTCACAGCGCCTCAACTTTTAGCGTCGCACGGTGTGGCCGAGCCCGCGATTGCAGGAATGACGACGCTGGCGCTTTCGGCCAGCCTCCTAGTGTTCGCTGTGGCTCCGGTGCTCGACACTTTGATCAGCAGGCGCGCGTGGTCCATCGGACTTGGCCTTGTTGGAGCGGCTTTGACGACCCTTGTCCTGCTTTTGCCAGCGACCAGCCATTTTCTCGGCGCGGCTCTTGCAGCAGACGCCTTGGTGCTGAGCCTCTACAACTCCGCGGTAGGGGGATGGCTCGGCGCGGTCCTGCCCAAGAGTTCTGATGAGA